>Ga0156278_1005_pt1 | contig 22900 bp, 23 predicted proteins | sample RifCSPlowO2_12_FD_107927 | JGI IMG/M metagenome (GOLD analysis project Ga0156278, IMG submission 107927) | Acidobacteria bacterium RIFCSPLOWO2_12_FULL_65_11
CGGGAGAGGCCGGCGTCTTTCAGCTCCGCCAGTCGCGCATAAGTGGCGGCCGCCGTGCCGCTCGGTGTCAGCGCGACCGTCAACCCCGCATCGGAGGCGTAGCGCACCAGGTCGGCGAGATCCGGACGCCGCATCGGGTCGCCGCCGGTGAGCACGAAGAGCGGCGGCTTGGGGCCGATCGCGCGCACCTGGTCGACGAGCCGCCGTCCCTCGTCGGTCGTCAGCTCGCGTGGATCGCGGCTGGGAATGGCGTTCGCTCGGCAGTGGACGCACGAGAGCGCGCACGCGCGCGTGACTTCCCAGATCACAAGGAACGGAGCCCGATTGAAATCAACGGGCGCCGGGTCGATGGGTCGGAGCACGTCCATCGGCCACGCAACAGATGTGCCGGGACCGAAGACCTTCAGAGCAGGCGAAACTTGGACGCAGCCCGTCGCCACGACGGGAATTATTCCCGATGCGCCAGGTAAAAACTCGCGGGCGGGTTGCCAATGTCGACGCACTCGCGTATAGTCACCGCCGAACTACGTTCTGAGCACTGCCGTCCCTAGCCGGGCGTGATCCGGCTCAGAGCCACAGCCCTCACCAGGAGATCGTCATTTCCTTCTGCGATCGGTTCGCCGGCCGAGCCGCCCCTTCGGCTGCTTCAGTGGCAGTGTGACCTCGAAGGACGTGCGGCCTAGCGCGCGCCGGCAGGCGCTCGGTCGAGGCGGTAATGATTGACTTGGCGCGTCACAGGTGATTGACTTTTTGCCCAACGCGCATGCTCGCGTCGCGGGGCAGGAGTCGCACGTCACGGATCTGACCGTCATTCTGCTGTTGGAGAAAGGAAGTGCATGGGCTTGTTGAGAATTCTGTCGCGGACATTCCTTCCCCATCGAGCGGACGCAGCCCGCCTCGATCGCGGCTGGATCATCGCCAACCACAAGCTCGTGTCCTTCCACGCCGCGTTCCTCACTTCCCTGCTGAGCCTCTCTCCCGGCGTGGCCTCGCGGTTCGATGTGCTCCGGGAGATGTTCCTGAGCGTCGAGGTCGTGGTCTCCTGCCTGATGTGGTACGCGGCATGGCACGTCAATATCGCCATCCACGAGATCGGCCACTATGCGGTCGCCGTCAAGACGAACAATCTGAGACCGGAGCTGGCCGGACCCGCGCAGGCCATGCTGAGCCGCGGCAGGGTTCGCACGTGGCTCTGGTATCTCGAGATGTTCGTGAAGATCCCGTACGGATCGTTCACGGGGGTCACGAAGGAAGCTGGGAGCTACCACCCGAGCGTCAAGACCCAGAACCTGGCGGTGTCGGCCGCGGGACCACGGGCGAGCATGGTGCTCGGCCTGGTCACGCTTCCGCCGGGCATGATCATGACCTCCCTGGGAGTCGCCGGCTCCCTTCCGTGGACCGTCTACGCAGGAAGACTGCTCTTCACGGTTGGCGTGGTCGCCCTTCTGGATTTCCTCATCGCGGACCCTGGGAAATACCGCGCGTTCAAGGCGCGGCAACAGGAAGCGGCTTCGAAGGCCGCTGAGGCCAAGGCCGCGGAACCGGCGCGAGGGGCGCACAAATGGCGTCCGACCGAGCCGTCCGCGCTCAAGCGCAAGCTCCGGATTCACCGGCTGCAGGAGGTCGCGCTCCCCGACGGACGGGTGGTCTTCGCGCCGTGGGAATTCAGGAACTCCATCATGGGAGGCCGCCATACCGAAGAGATGGGAGGGAACCTGAGCTTTCAGGAGTTCATGTTCCTTCCTCTGACGGCGCAGGACTACATCGAGGCGCAGCGGGTCACCAACGTGCTGCAAAGCCGGGCCATCCAGATCATCCAGGACTCCGAAGGCCTCAATTTCGTCGGCATCGGCCTCGAGGGAGGCATCGTGGCCTCCTACGCCAGGAGAAAGGGCGACCTGCTCCCCGAAGAGAGGGCCCTCAAGGTGGCCGTTCAGGCCATCGAGGAATGCGGCTTCGTCCCGGACCGGGACGTCTGTCTCGCGGTGGATGCGGCCGCGAGCGAACTCAGCAATGCCTACAGGGAGACGACTGGAGAGCAGGACTCGGTGGGCCAGTACCTGTTCTGGAGAGCCGAGGATCCCAAGATCATGACGACCGACGAGCTGGTCGATCTCTACGACCGGTGGATCCGGGAGTATCCGATCGTGTCCCTCGAAGATCCCTTCTCCGAAGACGACCACGAGGGCTGGAAGAAGCTCATGGCCAGGCTCGACGACGAGATCCTGATCATCGGCGACGATCTGGTGACGACCAAGGATTCCACGATCCGACGATGCGCGGAAGAGGGCCTGATCAATACGGTCCTCATCAAGGCTAACCAGATCGGCACGCTGAGTGAGACCCTTCTTGCGACCCGCGTGGCGAAGGAGCACGGGCTCTCCCTGGTGGTCTCGCACCGGTCCAAATCGCCCATCGAGGTCATGGAGGCGGACATCGCCTTCGCGATTGGCGCCCTCGGCCTCAAGTGCGGCGGCGGGAGCAACACGGAGCGGCTGATCAAGTACGGCAGGATCGTCGAGCTCATCGAGCTGGCGCAGAAGGGCCTCAAGATCACCAGAACGCTCGATCCCGATCTCGTCATTGCCGACATTTCCGCTCACGAAGAGCCGACCAACGCGGGGATCCCGACCGTCGGCGTTGTCGTCAGGCTGGACAACGGAATGAAATTCACCGCCGCCACGCCCTTGGGCACCTCCGCCGGGACCGACGAGGCCATCCACCTGATCGACAGCATCATCGAGGCAAACCCGCTCACGCGGAAGTACCCGAAGCACTTCGTCTTCAACGAGAAAGAAAACACCTACCGGTTCGCCGACACCGTGCGCGCCGAGACGATTTCAGGCGACGATGCTGAATTGGTGGACCTCTGGATGCGCGCCAGGCGCTACGGCGGCAAGGGCTGCCTCAACGCGGTGGCCAACGTCGAGGAAGTGCTCGCTCCACGCTTCCTGGGACAGAAGATCTCCGCTCTCGGCACGCTCGCCGACATCGACCGGGAGCTGCTGCGGATCGAGCTGGATCTGGCCATCAAACGCGGCAAGATCGACCGGGGCGCCCCCGTGGAAGAAAAGATTCAGATCATGCAGCGAAAGGCGAACCTCGGGATGAACGCCGTGCTGTCCCTCTCGCTCGCGCTCGGGCGCCTGCTGGCTGCGCGGGACGGAAAGGAACTGCCCGACGTGCTTCAGCAGATGGAAGCCACCATCGACCACGGTTATCTGTACGGGCTCAAATAGGCGTGCGATCGGACCTGACGACACGCCTCTACGTGTCACCCGGCCCGGGAACGGGCAGGGTTTCCTCGCGACAGATCTGCTCCAGCTCCGCGACGGACCACTTCGCCTCGAAATCGTAGAACACGCGGTATGGCTCCCGGAGCAGATCCAGCACCTTCGCGGTCTGCGGATCGCTCCATTCGGGCAATGAGTCCTTCACCTCATCCAGCCGCGCGCCGCTCAGTTTCAGCGGGATGAGGCGTTTGACGGTGCCCGGCTGAAGAAAGAGCTCGTTGAGTCCTTCGGTCAGGATCGTCTTTCGCGCCCGGAGGATTTTCCTCTCGCCCATGTCGCTCAGCAGCTGCATGTATTTTTCGAACAGAACCCATTCGTTCAGGAGACACGCCGTCTCCGGCGGGCTGAAGCGCTTCCAGAACGCGACGGGATAGCGAACGGCCAGAAACCGGCCCAGCATGAAGGCCCCGGCCGCGTAGCCGGAGAGCCGCTCGCGCTGGCACTTCGCGCTCGCGCGCTTGAAGAATCTGATCTTCCGGTCGAGCGTGAGCAGGTCGAACACCGTATTCTGGCTGAGGTGGTCGCCCATGTCGCTCTTGAGCACCCCTTCCACGTACGCCGCTTCGCGGTCGTCGAACCAGCCGTTGACCAGCTGCCTCGCCTCGTCGGACTCCTCTCTCAGCTCGACGTTCACCAGACGGATGACGTCGGCAAGCGTGGAGTCTTGCTTGAGGCCTCGTATCAACTGCTGGTAGTACCGGTACGCGTAGGCCATCGCGGCAAATGCGTCCCGCTCGTGTTCATCGATCTGGACCGGCTCGCCTCTCATGTGCCGCAGGAGCCTGGCCGGCTTGAACTTTGCCTTTCCCTCGTACAGCGTCTTGCGTCTGGACGAAATGGTGATCCAATCCCCCTCCTTGATTACCCGGCCCGACGAGTTGACGAGTCTCGCGTCGGGGTGCAGCGACACGCCGTCTTTTTCGAGACTGAGGAGCGCGGGAATGCCAAGACTCTGGCAAATGGTGACCACGTGGAGGGCGGCCGATGTCAGGCTGACGATCGCGTCCATCTCGCGCATCACGACCGAGTCGGTGGGGAGGAACGTCTGCTTGCAGAAGCACACCATCTCCCCCTGCCGCTTCGCCTTGAGCGCCGTCTCGTCGGTGAAATACAGCCGGGCCGACACGGCCGCTCGAGGCAGCACCGCGACACCGGAACAGAAGGGATCGAGCACGTTGAAGGCATCCGGGTCGATGGTGTCGCTCGTGAACTGCCTGACGTGGTACGGCCGGATGATCTCGGTCACCCGCTTTCGTGAGATCATCCCGGCCTGATGCATGTCCACGACCGAGATGAACGCCGCCCGGCCCGCCAAACCCGCCTCATCGAGCTGCAGGAGCGCGAACCACTGATAGCGTTTCGTCGCCTCGACCGCGAACTCGATCGTCACGGGCGACTCGAACTCCCGCTCGAGCTCCTTGAGATGTGGAACGAAGTGGTAGACGGCGGGAAAGCTGTCCTTGATCGCCTCTCGGTCTTCAAACTCGGTTGAGTCGATCTCTCTGGTGCCCGTCATGAACTCCTCACCGAAGACGTTGCGGGCGGTCTGGAGCTCGATGCCCACTCCGGTCCGGGAATGACGACTCGACACGACGCCCGCGTAGGCGTCATCGTGCCGGACCGTGCAGATCATGTCCTGCAGGATCAAGCAGGGATAGTGTTCCGACCCTCGGGTGAGCGTCGCCAGCAGATCCCGATTCTCCTCGAAATGTTTGTGCGCCTGTCTGACGAAGAAAGCAGTCTGAACGAAGGAGTCCTCGACGAGCCGTCTGTCGGTTCTCGCCACGGCCTCGGAGAGCTGCTCGATCAGCCGCACGATCTCGTCGGGAGGCAGATCGGGCGTCACGGCATCGGCGATCGCCTGGTGCCCCTCGCGGTCCAGCGACAGACAGAGGTTTCGCAGGTTGTTCAGGAACATCTTGCGGGCGGCCACCGGGCCGTAGACGCGCTCCAGGCCGGGCAGCGTGCGTTCGGTCACCCCCACGTTGAGAAACGTCTGCATCACTCCGGGAATGTATTGAGGCATCGCGCAGCGGAGCGCAAACACCAGCGGATTGCCGGCGTCCCCAAGGCGCTGCATCGTGAGAAGACCGAGTTGCCGGACGGCGTCCGTCAGGTGCTCTTCGAGGTGCTTCGCGCGATCGGTGTACGTCTCCGACGTCAGGATGACGAAATCAGGGACGGGATAGCCCAGCTGGCTCAGTTTGAGGAGGATGGAGCCCTTGTGGCTGACGGCCTGCTCGGAGTGGGCTTCACAACTCGTGGAAGGAACGACGAATCGGCTTTCGGCCGGCTGTCCACCCTCCGATCCCCCCTCGACCTGCCGCCGGTGTTCCTGCACCGCAGCAGAAAGATCGCGGCCGGCCTGAGGATCGCCTTGCCCGGCGTTCAGGATCAGGGCAAGGTGGTGTTTCGCTTTCTCGAAATCGTCCTGGCACAGGAAGGGAAGATCGATGTCCCTGACAACGACGCTGCCCCTGGTGCCGCTGCAGGCTTCGAATTCGACGACGGGAGGAGAGTATCCGGGAAGCTTTCGAACGTCGCCCGACGCGCGCAGCGCGTGCAGGCCCGGTCCGGGCAACAGGTGTCGCCGGACAATGTAGTTCCCGCGGATTCTGAAGTCGCGGATCTCCACGCGGCGACCTTCCGTACTGAGAATACCTCGCCTTCGCCAAGGTTCCGGCGAGTCTCGCCGAAGCGACCGCGGAAGCGGAAGGCGCACCCTACATGGACTTTCGCTCAGGGCGTCGCGAGCCGGGTGTTCTTGATGTGCCGGTGGCACTCAAAACACGTCATGGTCATGGACATGTACTGGACGGCGGCGGCATCGAGATTCTTCTGCTTCGCCGAGGCGACGAGATCGTCGAGGGCGTGCACGAAGGCGGCGCTCTGGCGCTGATACTCGCCAGACCTGAGGACCGCCCACCCTTCGGTCTTGGTCAGGTTGACGAGCGCGGTGCTGTGATCCTCCAGCCCTTTGAGGTCGCTCGTCAGAATGGCTTCAAGCACCTTTTGCGAGTGCGTCAGCTTCTCGCGCATCACACGGGTGGTCGCCGCCGTCTGGGCGGGCGCATCCGGTCCGGCGAGCGCGAGCAGAAGGACGACCAACGACAGTCGACCGAAGATCGTGTGCGTTCCCATAACGACCTCACTTCAGCTGAAGCGATTCGACGTACTGGACGACGTTGGCAATCCGCTGCTTGACCAGCGCGTCCGAAGGTTCGAGCGAGCGAAACGTCGGGCCCCACACGGGCATCGCCGTCGTGCCATGCGCCGGCACGGGCCGTCCGTTGGTGACGAACTCCTCGACCTGCTGCCGCGGATACACGCCGCCGTTTTTCGTCGCGAGCTTCGTCAGATCGGCCGGAGGCGTCTTCAAGGCGGCCGCAATCGGGCCGTCCCCCCGGCCCTGCAGGCCATGGCACGGGGCGCAGAAGAACTCGAAGTTGTCGCGCCCGTACAGCGACGGATTGATGAGGGCTGGCGTCGGTCCGCCGGTTTGCCGCTGCCGAGCGTCGGCGAGAGAGGGACCGAAGAGCAGGCCGAGCACGAAGGCAAACACGATCGACAGCACCCAGCCCAAGGCACAGACGCCGATGGCCCGACCGGTGCTCTTGTAGTCCAACGCCTGGCGGACAGCTAGGATCATCGCCACAAGCATCCACACGGCAGTCAGCGCAAAGACGGGAACTCTCGCACCCGGCAGCAGGGCGAAGATACGCAATAGACCGGGAGCGGTCGCAAAGCCAATCGTCCGCAGCAACTCGCCTGGGTCGGAACGCGTCTCCGGCTCTGGCAGGAGCCGCACGCCGATCTCGTACGTGACAAAGGCCCATCCCATCCAGGCGATGAGCGCAATCGTGCTGAACAAAGCGACGCTGGCGGGGCTGGTCTCGCCGAGCTCCTGCGCGCCGATACCGGCCGCAGCGCTCGAGAGCAGAACCACCGCCAGCGCCTGCGTGGTCGCGGCCTGATCCGCCTCCACCTCCTCGTAGACGGAGGCGTCCAGAGCGGCCGCGCCGAGCAGACGACGTACGAACGTGCTCACGCGACCTTGACCTCGACGGTCTTCGGCCGGGCGATCGTGGATTTCGGGACGCGCACGTTCAGCACGCCGTCCTTGAATTCCGCCGCCACCTTGGCCTCGTCCGCACCGTCTGGAAGCGTAAACCTCCGAACGAACCGCCCGTACGCGCGCTCGATCCGGTGGAACTTCTTGCCCTTTTCCTCCTTCTCGAGCTTCCGCTCGCCTTCGAGCGTCATGACGCCGTCGTGCACCGTCACTTTCACGTCTTCTTTCTTCACCTCAGGAAGATCAGCTTTGATCACATATTCCTTCTCAGTTTCCTGAACGTCGACGGCCGGCATCCAGTCGGCTCTGAAGAGCGTGTCATCCTCCTGACGACCGGTCCGCTCGCTGAACAGGCGATCGAGCCGCGTTTGAATGTCTTCGAACTCTCGAAATGGATTCAATCTGATCATGCTCATAAGAACCTCCCTCTTACGCCTTGCCGCCGGCTACCACGGACCGGTGGAACGGTGTCTCTTACTGTGCGGAGCGCGATGGCGGAGCGCCGTACGCGCAGTTTGTGACACCGGGTACTCGAGGCCTCGGCCGATGAGCTCCAGCAAGTCTGCGACGGTGATGATGCCCACGGGCCGACGATTGTCGGTGACCACCACGCAGCCAATCGATCGGCCTCGCATGAGGTTGGCCGCCTTGCGAACCGGCGCGGCGGCGTCCACCGTCACGACCCCGCGCGTCATCAGATCGGCGACGGTGCGGCCCCGACGCAGCGCCGCGCCATTGCGGCTGCCCAGATCGCGATCCGACAGCACGCCAACCAGCTTCGACCCATCCTTCACCGCAAGATGATGAACGGCTTTCAGCCGCATCAACCCCCACGCCGCGTCGGCGTCCGAGGTCACCGCGATGGTCTCAATCCCCTTTGTCATCACATCAGAAGTCGTCACAATGCCCTCCAGAGCCTACGCTGCGGCCGGCGTGACCGTGCGATGCTCGCAGATACCCGCCAGCGCCGACACGATGGGTTTGAGCGCCGGCCCTTTGCTCCGTTCGGCGGCCAGCACGATGTCGTTCATCGAGATGACGCCCATGAGCCTGCCGTTCGCGTCGATGACCGGCAGACGCCGGACGCGGAACTGCTTCATCTCCGCGAGCACGTTGACGATCGTGTCGCCCGGCAGGCACGCGCGCACCGGGCCATTCATGACCTCGGCGGCGATCAGACGCTCGGGGGGCTCCCTGCGGGTCGCGCTGGCGATGCAGATGTCCCGATCGGTAATGGTGCCGGTAACCGACCCCGCCGCGTCCACGACGGGAATAAATCCGCAGTCGTGGTCCCACATGAGCTTGGCGATGACTGCCAGATTGGTATCCGGGCGGCAGGTTTGAACGTTCGTAGTCATGATATCGCTGGCTTTCATGGCGTGTCCTCTCGGTTTTCGCGCGTTCGCCGCTCTCCTACCGCCGGATTTTCGGCGTTCATCTCAACAGCTGCGAACGGTTTTGCAATTCTGTTGCCCGCCGTGCGGCGAGCCTCGGGGCATAGGACTTGCTGGCTCTTTCAACGTCAAGGAGCACCCCATGAGCGACTACGGACGCCGCCTCGTCGTCAATCTGAGTTTCGATCGCGCGCTCGAGGAAACCATTCACGCCCTTCGAGACGAGGGTTTCGATATTGCCAGCCGCATCGATGTTCGGGATTACTGCAAAGTCGTATTGGGACACGACTTTCGGCGCTACGTCCTCATCGAGGCCTTGCCCGCCAGGCTGACGCTTCGTGCCCTTCTGCAGGACTTGGATGTCGGGACGATCTTGCCGGCCACTGCGGCGGTCTACGAGCTGGCCGATGGCGAAACAGCTGTGGTGGTGGCCGAACCATTCGCACCGGTGCTCGAGGAGCAAACGTGGCGGGAGTCCGCACCTGAACTGGCGGCCCTCGCCGACGAGGAAAGCGATGCGCTGGCTCGCGCGCTGGCTCGCTTGCAGCGCCTGGCGCCGCGCCAGGAGTCGGCCGCGCCTGTCGGGTGATTCAGTCCGGCGCGGAACTCGCGCCTTCTTCCCGGAGGTTTTGCCATGGCATCAAACACTGTGACTGCGGTGGAGGACGGGGTCTATGCCGCGAAGCGCGCCATCAACCGCGGCATTGAGAACGCAGCGGATCTCCGAGATACCGCTGTCTATCGCGTGAAACGAAATCCGCTGCAGGCCATCGGCCTGGCGTTCGGAGTGGGCGTGCTGCTCGGGGCCGTGGTCGGCTGGATCGGCCGGCGTCAGCGAGAGTAAAGCCGTCCGCCGAAAAGGCGGACGACAGGTGTTGGCCTCAGGACATCACGATCTCGACGGGCCGAGGCCGGCAGATGGCCTTCAACGCGTCAATGATCATGATGTCTTCGCTCGTCGGCGAGCCCCGTCGCCGCGGCGCGAGCACGATGTCGTCGATCGAGAGCACACCCTGCAGACGCCCCGTCTTGTCGAGCACCGGCAAGCGGCGGACTTGGTGCTTGGCCATCGTGACGAGCACGGTCTCGAGGTTCTCGTCCGGGGAGCAGGCAAACACTGGGTGAGACATCACTTCGCTCACGGCGATGTGCGAAAGAGGCCGGGAGGTTGTGGCCACAGCCCGGCACACGTCACGGTCGGTCAGGACGCCAACAGCCGTGCCCTGCGTATCGAGCACGGGCACAAAGCCGCAATTGCATTGCGACATGACCTTCACCGCCGCAGACAGATCAGCCTCCCGCGCACATGTTCCGACCTTCTTCGTCATCAATTCTTTGACTGTCATGCCCAAGACTTGAGCAACCAAGGTGCCAGGCAGTCAACAGTCGACGGTCGGCGGCTGACAGTCGGCGGTCAGTAGTTGGAAGTCTTGTAAAGCGAAAGGTGCGGGGACTCTTTCCCGCCGTCTGGGGAAATTTCCCAGTCGCCAGCCTTCGCTCTTCGAGCATCGGCCAGGCTCACCGAAGCGCCAAGGGCGCGGAGGCGGCCAGCCTTGGTGCGTCGCTTGCACTTCTTCCGGTCCGGGAATAACGCCTGGAACGGAGGACCCTCATGAGCAACAGTGTGGCCCCGATCCCAGTAGACGAACTCCTGCACCGGATCCGCTCCGAATACCTGGAGATGCCGGGTCTACGGCTCACCCGTCCACAGGCGCAGCGCCTGTGGGGACTTGACGAGCGCACCTGCAGCCGGCTTCTCGAGTCGCTGGCCGAGGCCAAGTTCCTCCGCCGGACAGACGATGGTAATTACGCACGCCTGTTCGACGGAGCCATCGGCATTCGAGCGACGTGGGCTGAGCGAAGCTGAGTATCCGGCCACGGACGGCGCTCCCGCAGCTTCGCGTCTATCGCTGAGCCGACCGTCTGTCCCTCAGCTGGACCCGCATGATCGGCAACTGCTGCTGGTAGCCCTTCGCGTCGAGGTAGTCGACGAACTTCTGATAGTGGGCCTGCGGCGCCTTCACGCGCTTGGCGTGCCGAATCGGACACCAGTACTGCTCGCTCCTCCCCGCAATCTCTCGAACGTACGCGAACACGCCATTGACGTACCCGCAGTACACGCAGTTGAGCTTCTCGATGACGTTGAGGTAGGCGAGATGGTGACGATCGATCACGATATAGGACGAGCGGTGCACGTGCGCGATGCCGTAGATGGGGAAGCAGACGCCTTGATAGATGCTGATCCAGAGATCGAGGAGCGCAATCGGCACGATGAGCGAGTAGATGACGGGCGCCGACAGCAGGTTGAGGGGACTGCTCTCTCGGATGAACCGCGGAATGCTCTGCTTGAGACACCTTTGGGCCAGACCGACGTCGCGTTCGAACCGGATGCGACCGGCGTCAAGACGCTGAGGCAGGTCGTTGCGATCGGCTTGAACCGGGCACGGCGGAAACGCGCCGCCTGAGCGCCAAGCTGAACTAGAGGAGGGCTCGATGGCACACACGGTCGTCATCCTCGGAGGTGGCGTCGGCGGGCTGGTGGCGGCCAACGAGCTGCGCAAAGCACTCCCCAAACAGCATCGCGTGGTCCTCGTGGAACGTGAGACGTCCTTCGTCTTCGCTCCTTCGCTGCTGTGGCTGATGACCGGCGGCCGTACGGCGAAGCAGATTTCGCGCCCACTGGCGCGGCTCACCACGAAAGGCATCGAAGTCGTCCGTGGCGAGATCCAGCGCATCGACCCCAGCCGCCGGGACATTACCGTTGACGGCCGTTCCCTGACGGCCGACCACCTCGTGATCGCCCTGGGCGCCGAACTGGCGCCTGAGACCATTCCAGGGCTCCCCCAGGCTGGTCACACGTTCTACAGCCTCGCCGGCGCGGAGCAATTGCGCGATGCGCTCGAGCGGTTCTCCGCAGGCAAGCTCATCGTTCTGACGGCCGCGCCCGCCTACAAGTGTCCGGCAGCGCCGTACGAAGCCGCGATGCTCCTGGAGCACTACTGCCGCAAGCGCGGGATCCGCCCGAAGACCCAGATCGATCTCTACGCCGCCGAACCCGGACCGATGGGCGTCGCCGGACCGGAGGTCTCCAAGGCGGTCCGGCAGATGGTCGAGGCGAAGGGTATCGCCTACCATCCGGAGCATCAGGTCACGCAGGTCGACCCCGGCTCTCGTACGGTGCACTTCGCGAACGGAGTGCAAGCCAGCTGCGACCTTCTGGTCTACGTCCCGCCGCACCGTGCGCCAAGAGTGGTGCGCGAGTCCGGACTCGTCACCGAAAGCGGCTGGATGTCTGCAGATCGGAGCACACTCGAGACGAAGTTCCCCGGCGTCTATGCATTGGGCGACGTCGTGTCGATCCCGCTCAAGCTCGGCAAGCCTCTTCCGAAGGCGGGCGTTTTTGCGCACGCCCAAGCAGAAGTCGTCGTGGGGAACATCGTGCGGGCGATTACTGGCAAGGGGCGGGCGACGAGGTTTGACGGCGAGGGAGAGTGCTTCGTCGAAACGGGCGACGGCAAGGCCGGTTTCGGCAAAGGGAACTTTTATGCGGAGCCGGTGCCGCAGGTGAAACTGCATCCGCTAGGTCGGGGATGGCACGCGGCTAAAGTTCTCTTCGAGAAGAATTGGCTCCGGCGATGGTTCTGACGCTCAGCCCGCGATCCAGCCGACCAATCCGCCTGTCACGATCAGCCAAGCGGAATTCACTCTGTATCGAACGAGCGCAACGACGCTCAGGATCGCCAGCGCTACGGTGAGCGGATCTGGGAGTGCGGCGCGTCCCAACTGAACCGCCACGACAAGCGTCAGGGCAAGCGATGCGACATTGACCCCGTCGAGCATGGCACCTGCGGTCGGTGAGCGGCGCAAGCGTGGAACCAGAGGGCCGCTCAACGCCACGAACACGAACGCCGGAAGGAAGATTCCGATAGTGGCCATGCCGGCGCCGGCCGCCCCACCGAGGAGATAGCCGATGAAGGTCGCCGTGGTAAACACCGGGCCCGGCGTCACCTGGCCGACCGCGATGGCGTCAAGCAGTTGTTGCTCTGTCAACCAGCCAAGACGCTCCACGAGATCCGCTCGGAGGAACGCCAGCAAGACGTAGCCGCTGCCGAAGAGCACCGCGCCAATCTTGGTGCACACCAGAAAGAGCGACCACAGTCCGAACGGCGCGATTGCAGCCGTGGCGCCGACACCGGCAGCCAGAACGGCGCCGCTGGTTGATGCGCCTGTCGTCGCCATAACAGCGAGCATCCTGAGTGAGCCTCTCGATGATGCCGTCACCCGCATCAGAGCGCCCGCAGCCCCGGCGACCGCCAGCACCACGAGCTCGTGCACACCGGCAGCGACCGCGACCGCGGCGGCGCCGGCGAGAAACGCCAGTCCGGGCGTCTTGAGCGTCGACCGGCCAAGGCCCCACACCGCCGAGGCGACGATGACGATGACGATGGGCTTGATCCCGTACAGGATCCCAGCAACCTGCGGAAGGGCTCCGTACCTCACGTAACCCCACGCGACCGCGCCAACGATCGCGGTGGCCGGCAGGATGAACGACGCGCCGGCCACGACCAGGCCGGGCCAGCCGCCGCGGGCGTGTCCAATGTGAATGGCCAGCTCGGTGGAATTGGGCCCCGGAATCAGGTTGGTCGCACCGAGATAATCGAGAAACTGATCGCGCGTGAGCCATCCCCGCCGCCGGACGACCTCGTCCTCCATCATGGCGATGTGTGCGACGGGCCCACCGAACGCGGTGGTCCCGAGACGCAGGAACACGCGCGCGATTTCGGACAGGGAAGTCTGCCGGTCGCTCACCGCTGAATCACTTGCGGGCGGGGGCAAAGACCTGATTCGGGTACGGATTGGTGGCCGGGCGCTGCACGAGGTTGAAGCTGAAGTTGGTCGCCTGATGGCAATCGTTGCAGGCCTTCGTAAAAGCGTCGTACGCCTGCTCGAAGGCCCTCGAATCCTTCTTGTCCACGGCAGCCTGCACATCCATCAGGGGGACTGTCACCATGCGCGGGATGGCATCCTTCGGCGCCACCGGGGAGCCCTCATGCGCCGGATGGAACTTGATGACATCGTCAAAGCCCTCACCAAGCTCCTTGAGTTCGTACGCGGCCAGATCCCAGTTGCCGGCGTCGCCGGCGAGCCACAGCTTGACATGACGCATTTGCTGCAGGGTCATAATTTCGCCGAGACCTGGCGCGTACGCCTCGGCTGTCGCACTCGAAGGCGCCGCAGCCGGGGCGGGTGCCGGCTGACCACACGCCGAAGCGAGGAGCCCAGCCGCGACGACGAATCCGAGAGCGATCAGCCTCTGCACGACACGATCAGGTGCGATCATGTCCTCTCTCCTGTCAGACTCTTGTTCTCTATCGTTTCGTCTTCGCTTCTCGCACGACCTCACGATGCAGCTCGTCGACCTGCTGGCGCAGCTCCGTGAGCGCCCGGGCGCCTCTTGCCGTGAGCACGAACTCGCGACGGGCTTTGGGCGACGCCGGCGCCTTCGAACGACTGGCGGCGCGCAACCACCCGTCGGCGCTCATGCGCGCGAGCAGCGGATAGAGCGTGCCGGGGCTCACGTGAAAGCCGTGCCGCCGAAGTTCCTCGAGAAGCCACTGGCCGTAGATCGGGCGCTCCTCCGCATGATGCAGGATGTGGACCTTCCAGAATGCCAGATGGATCTCGCGCGCAATCTGGCCGGTTGTCACATCATTGCTCCGGGCAACGCCGTCGATTATACTCGACCACCATTTACGGCCGTCATAATAGGACTTGCTCAGTCCGGAGGATCGGCATGGGATCGATCGGAAAGACGTTGGGCCCGAGCGGTCTGTGCATCGTTCTCACCGCACCGCTGCTCCTCACCGGATGCGGCCGCGGTCAAGACAACGGCGCCCAAACCAGCGCGGCGAACGCCCCGGCGTCCGGAGCGGAAAGCGTGCCTCAATCCCTTCCCATGGGCGGCAGCCGATCCCGAATGAGCTTCTTCGTCACGAGCGTAGGGGTTGGGAGAGGCGGCGATCTGGGCGGGCTTGCCGGGGCCGACGCGCACTGCCAGGCACTTGCGACGGCCGAAGGGGCGGGCGACCGCATGTGGCACGCCTATCTCAGCGCCATGGCCACCACCAGTCGACCCGCCGTGAACGCACGGGATCGAATCGGACGCGGCTCTTGGTACAACGCCGACGCTAAACTGATTGCCGCAAACGTCGAGGAGCTTCACAGCCGAAACCGGATCAGCAAAGAGACGGTCTTCACCGAAAGGACAGACCCAGTGAACGGCATCGCTGACACGCCCAACCAGCACGACATCCTGACCGGTTCGCGGCCTGACGGCACGGCGTTCCAGGGAACCGAGGATCTCACCTGCGGGAACTGGACCTCGAGCCGCGCGGGCCGGGCCCAGGTCGGCCACCACGACCGCATGGGCACGGGAGCGGGCGCCGACTCGTGGAATTCGGCGCACGCGTCGCCGGGGTGCAGCCAGGAAGACCTCCAGAGCACCGGCGGTGCGGGATTCTTTTACTGTTTAGCGATCGATTAGAGGAGAGAGCCGACCGGCGGCCACCTGGTCCCCATGAGGTGATCCAGCGCCAGCCGAGTCACGTTGCGTCCATGGCGACGACGAAGGGTCGGACGTACCGGTATTCCCTTCCGGTGCGGGTATCGCACTGGCTCAACGCCCTGTGTCTGGCGATTCTCGTGATGAGCGGCCTGCAGATCTTCAATGCCCATCCGGCGCTCTATTGGGGCGAAGATTCTGAGTTCGACCGCCCCCTGTTCTCGATCTCAGCCGGTCGGGCAACGGGCGGGCGGGCGATCGGCATCACTCGCGTCTTTGGCTGGAGCTTCGAGACGACCGGTGTGCTGGGTCGGTCGACACTCAAGGGTCGGGCCGTGCAGCGGGCCTTCCCCGGCTGGAGCACGCTGCCGAGCGAACAAGACCTCGCCACGGGCCGTGTGTGGCACTTCTTCTTCGCCTGGCTGTTCGTTCTCAACGGCCTGGCGTATCTCGCCTACTCCCTCTCCAGCCGCCATCTCTCTCGCGACCTTCTGCCGAGCCGCGAGCACTGGAAGCGTCTCGGCCATGTCTGGAGGGGCGTCTTGATCGCGGCCCTTGGCCGCGGCGAAGATCGAGCGCAGTACAACGTTATTCAGCGGGTGACCTACCTGGTCGTCATTCTGGTCCTCGGGCCGCTCGTCGTGTTCACCGGGCTGACCATGTCGCCGGCCGTGGATGCCGCGGCGCCCTGGCTTCTGGATATCTTCGGCGGGCGCCAATCCGCCAGGACGATTCACTTCGGCACGACGTGGATCCTCGTGCTGTTCCTGTTCGTTCACGTCGCGATGGTCCTCATGTCAGGACTCCGCAACAATTTGCGCTCGATGACGACCGGTTGGTACGGGCTCGGGGAGGTGCCAAGCCATGACGAACGGTAGGTGGCTCTACAGCCGGCGCCGATTTCTCGCCGCGAGCGCGGCAGGCACCGCCGGCCTCGTGTTGGGGGGATGCGACCGGCTGTCCTCAGCCCCAACCTTCCGGGAGTTCCTGGCCGGCGCGGAAGGACTCACCGAACGCGTGCATCGCGCGCTCCTCTGGCGTGGAGCCCTCGCGCGCGAGTACCGTGTGGCGGACATTTCACGAACGTTTCGTGCCAACGGCTCTCAGGACGCCTACAACCTGCCGCCGGAGCACATCGAACTCGGGCAGCGCGGTTTCTCTGACTGGCGGCTCGTCGTCGATGGGCTGGTGCTGAGGCCGGCGCGGTTCTCGCTGCCCGAGCTTCGCGCCCTGCCTGCGCGCACGCAGATCACGCGACACGACTGCGTCGAGGGTTGGAGTTGCATTGGAAGCTGGACGGGGCCATCGTTATCCACGATCCTCGACCGCGTCGGCCTTCTGGCGAATGCGCGCTTTGTCGTCTTCCACTGCGCCGACGAGCTTCCACGTTACATCCGCGGCGTCAATCCGTATTACGAGAGCATCGACCTGATCGATGCATTCCATCCACAGACGATCCTCGCGTACGAGATGAACGGTGCACCCCTTTCTCTGGCTCATGGCGCGCCGTTGCGCCTTCGGGTCGAACGGCAGCTCGGCTACAAGATGGCGAAATTCCTCACGCGAATCGAGGTCGTGGATCGTTTCGACCGCATCGGACGCGGCAGGGGCGGAACGTGGGAGGACGACGGCTACGAATGGTACGCGGGCATCTGAGGTGAGGTGCGTCGCCTGCGCCGTTCGCGCAGATGTTGTTGAAAGGATGCAATTCTAGTTCTGACGTCGGCTGAGCACGCGCGGGGCGAGATCCGCCTTGACCATCCGCCGCGGCACTCTTGGAGCATCGCTATCGCCGACTTGCCGGTATCGACCATCAGAACCGCGAGTGCGGTTCATTCTGCATTCTGCGGCCTTCCCACGCTGCTTCGCGGCATCGGGCCGCTCGCTGGCGCGACTCTCGTGAACGTTGTTCCGTTCTCGGTGTACCAAATCGCTGCCTGCCGCCCTGAAACCCACGCAGTCGCCGTCGAAACGGCGTGCTCGTACATCTGACAGCGGATCTGCGCGGGGCCAGGCACGACACTCAGCGCGTACGACGCCTTCTTTGTCGTCGTGTCCCTGGCGATGACCATATCGCCATGTGCTGGTGTGTGTGCTCCGGATTCTGAGGTAGGCATTGCGGCCATCACTCCGAGGGCATCCCGAGTGCGAGCGACTGCCTGAATCACCGCAGCGTCGTATGCTAGCGCGTGGACCTGCTGGGGATCGGTACGGTTCCTGACCATCCGGTGATTTTCCTGGAACCGGTTCGGTTCTCCGATGTGGAATACTACCCGACCTCAATGCCTTCATCTGACAGTCGAATGCCCCTGGAGTCACGGTTTGCGCGGACGAAGCTTCCCGGAAATCAGCTCCTTGCACAGCTGCCGGCCGATGTTGGTGACCGCTTAAGGCCTCACCTCCGCAGCGTTCGTTTGAAGAGAGGAGAATCGATCTTTCGCGCCCACGAACCCCTTCACACCGCGTATTTTCCGGTGACGGGCGTCATTTCGCTTTTGACCCACTTGACCGACGGCAAGACGCTGGAACTGGGACTTGTCGGCAAGGACGGCATGGCAGGCGTGGCGTTGCTTCCAGGCGTCAACACGATGCCGTTCGATGGGACCGTCCAGGTTGCCGGCACGGCCTTGCGGTTGACCGCCGAGGCGCTGAAGCAGATGGTCCGGGAGCCTGGACCAATCCACGAGTTACTCGGCCGTTACGCCTACTCGGTTTTTGCGCTGGGCGTGCAAACGGCAGCCTGCAACAACTTCCATTCGCTCAAGAAGCGCACGGCTCGCTGGCTGCTCATGCTGCATGATCTCGCCGAGAATGCGGAGTTTCCGCTCACGCAGAACACGCTCGCGCTGATGCTCGGCGTGCGGCGACCGAGCGTCACCATCGCGGCGCGAGCCCTGCAACGAGCGGGTCTCGTCGACTACCGCCACGGACGCATGAGGATCCGGAACCGGCGCGGGCTGGAGGCGGCGTCGTGTGAGTGTTATCGCGTCATACGCCAAGAACAGCAGCGTCTGCTCGGCTACTGAGCACCACCCGACTTGGTTCAGAGGAGCGTGAACCTCTCAGCGGCGGATTGGGAGAGCCACTTGCGCTCGCCGGCGAACAGCCCGCGCAATAAGCCGACAACAGGATAAAGTGAATGGCCCTGCCGGGGACTTTCCTCCGGCGGGCACGCGAAGTTGCCCACATGGATAGCGTGATCAGACTCGAGCCCGCCGCCCTCCGTCGGTCCTGCGATCCGGCGCGGTTTGCCTTCAAGACGACCGCCGAACTGCCAGACAGCCCGCTCGTTCTGGGACAGGACCGCGCGGTGGCGGCCGTTCAGTTCGGCATCGGGATTCGCGGCGACGGCTACAACCTCTTCGCGCTCGGACCGTCGGGCGCCGGCAAACACACCATCGTTCGACGGTTTCTCGAAGAGCAGGCTGCCTCCGAGCTCGCCTCCTGCGATTGGTGCTACGTCCACAATTTCGAGCAGCCGCACCGGCCGCGGGCACTTTTGCTCCCCAACGGGATGGGCGCACGGTTTCGCGACGACGTAGCCCGGCTTGTCGACGAGCTGCGGACCGCCGTCACCGCCGCTCTGGAGACGGAGGAATACCGCCAGCGCCATCAGCAGATTCAAGACGAGTTCAGCGCACGGCGCGACAAAGCGCTCGAGAATCTGCGCGACCGGGCCGCCCCACGTGATGTGGCGCTCATTCGAACGCCTCTTGGATTGACGCTCGCGGCAATGCGTGAAGGAGCAGTCATCGATTCAGATGCGTTCGAGCAGCTCCCGGAACAGGACCGGCAGCGCATCCGGACCGCGATTGAGGAATTCGAGGCCGAACTGGAACGCATCCTCCACGAAGTGCCGAAGTGGCACCGCGAGAGCCACGAAAAGATCAGAGCGTTGACGCATGCCGTGACAAAAGCCGCTGTGGGCGCGCTCATCGACGAGTTGAAGAAGGCCTACGAGCGAGAGACGGGCGTCCAGGCCTATCTCGCCTCGCTCGAAAGGGACGTGATTGAGAACGCCGAGGATTTCCGGCAGTCAAAGGACAGCGAGGAGGTCAGCCCGATCGACGTCCTGATGGCGAAGGCTGGCGTCGCCCAATCGCGGCTCGGTCGCTACCAGGTGAACGCTCTTGACAGCCAGATCCGCGTGCCGGGCGCGCCGGTCGTCTACGAAGACAGGCCCACGTTTCAGAATCTCGTCGGCCGCATCGAGCATGTCGCCCAGATGGGCACGTTGGTGACCGACTTCACCCACATCAAGCCTGGGGCGCTGCACCGGGCCAATGGCGGATATCTGATCCTCGACGCCCGGCGTGTGCTCCTCGAGCCGTTTGCGTGGGAGGGCCTCAAGCGCGCGCTGCGCGCGCATGCGATCCGCATCGAGTCGCTGGGCGAAGCACTCAGTCTCGTGAGCACCGTCTCGCTCGATCCGGAACCTATCCCGCTCTCCGTCAAGGTTGTCCTGCTCGGCGAGCCGCTGCTGTACTACCTGCTCTACGAATTCGACCCCGATTTCAGAGAGCTCTTCAAAGTGGCCGTCGACTTCGAGCTGTCTGTGGATCGTTCCGACGAGCACGATCTCCTGTATGCCGGGGTCATCGGCACACTGGCCCGTCGGGCCGAGATCAGGCCGTTGACCGCAGCCGGCGTGGCGCGCGTGCTCGAGCATGGCGCCCGCGTCGTCGGTGATGCCGGCAAGTTGTGGGTCGGCCTGGATCGTCAGACCGATCTCCTGAGAGAAGCGGACTATTGGGCGGGGGTCGCCCGTCATGACGCCATCGACGCGACCGACGTCGAGCGGGCCATCGAGGCCAAGATCGAGCGGGCCGGCCGGCCACGCGCGCGTCTGCAGGAAGAAATCGACCGCGGGACGCTCGCCATCGCGACACGCGGCGACGTCGCCGGGCAGATCAACGGCCTGTCGATCATCGAGCTCGGCGGCTTTGCGTTTGCGCGACCGAGCCGGATCACGGCGCGCGTGCGCCTCGGGGCAGGTACGGTCGTCGACATCGAGCGGGAGGTCGAGCTCGGTGGTCCCGTCCACTCCAAAGGGGTGCTGATCCTCACGGGATTCCTCGCCGGCCGGTACGCGCCGGACGAGCCGCTGTCGCTCTCGGCCAGTCTGGTGTTCGAGCAGAGCTACGGCGGCGTCGAAGGCGACAGCGCTTCGTCTGCCGAGCTCTATACGCTCCTCTCAGCTCTGGCCGATGTGCCCGTCAAACAGTCGATCGCCGTCACCGGATCGATTAATCAGCGGGGCGAGGTGCAGGCGATTGGCGCGGTCAACGAGAAGATCGAGGGCTTCTTCGACGTCTGCAAGTCGAAAGGCCTCACGGGCGATCAGGGGGTGTTGATTCCCGCAGCCAACAAGCGGCATCTCATGCTGCGCCGCGACGTCGTCGACGCCGTCGCGGCCGGCACGTTTCACGTCTACGCGGTTGAGACGGTTGACCAGGGTCTCGAGGTGCTGACGAACCTGCCGTCCGGCTCCCGCGATGAACACGGCCGGTTCCCCGAAGGCACCATGAATTTCCGGGTTGAGGAACGGCTCAAGGCGTTCGCACGGCAGGCGCGGGCATTTCGGGCAGTCGCCGGCTCTATTGGGCCAGAAGGTCTCCCCAAAAACGAGCCACCCTCAATACGTCGATGAAGTGCGCAGGCTGGTCGGCGTCTGCATGCGAGATGAGGTCGGTCACCAGCAGGTGGACAGGTACTTCACCGCGCAAACGGTCGGCGAGGCGTTCCGACTCAGCAGCGGGAATGACGTTGTCGTACCGGCCGTGCAGCAGGAACACAGGCACTGTAGGCTTGGGCGATCGCGCCGGCGAGAGTTCGGAGGCATCGACGTAAGACCCGATGTACGGCAGGAGCCGCGGCCCAAGATTCGCCACGTCGCGGTTGTTCACGTAGTCGAGCAGCGTCGCCGCCGGCTCTGGCAGGGTGCGCGCGAGGTCGCGCAGCGCGGCAAACTCCCGGGCCGCCTCCGGCTTGTCGACTCGGTCCAGGTACGAGGCCACCAGGAAACGCCGCACGCCATCGCGCAGCGGCGCCACCTGGTCGGGCGGCACAAGGCGATCGGCCATATTGAGGAGCACGACCGCGACTCCATAGTCGTGCGGCAGTCCTTCCCCCTCCGATTTGCAGCAGAAGTACTCCAGCACGCGCCGCAGGTCATCATGACCGCCAAACGAAAGGACATAGGTCAGGTGATTCCGCAGTGCCGGCCGTCCGGCTGCGACGACAGCCAGACCGCCGCTGAAGCTGATGCCCATCAGCCCGATGCGGCCCTCTGGTGCCAGTCGGGAGTCGGTCGCCAACCATGCGGCGGTGTGTTCAATCCGATCCGTCAGGGTGCCCGTAATCTCGAAGCGTGAGAGCTCCGGGATCTCTGGCGTCACGACGATCACATTGGCCTCGGCAAGCTTGCGCGCAAGGTCGACGAGCCGTGGTTCGTCAATGCCCGCCGGGTGCAGTCCAGAGACAACCAGCACGGTCTGACGCGGCGTTCGCAGGGGTGCGTACACGCGAGCCCGTATCGAGGCGTGTGGAACCGGAATCTGCACGACCCGCTCGGTGACGGGCACGGCGGCGAGATCGGACACCCCGCGAACGAATCCTCCGAGATCGGCAGATCGAACGACCAGCGAGAACCCATCGACGTAGCGTCGGCCGACCCCCAAGAGCACAACGGCGACCAGGGCTAGGCCCACGACGCCGACCCCTCGTACCAGCCGTATGCGAGTCAATGACATGCTGATGCTGCGTCTGTGCAAGCCGAGTACCCGAAGTTTTCCCATTGCCGGAAAACCGGTATTGTCCTGGCATTGAGGTTGCTCGGGTTGAAGCCTCAGGGGGCGACCATGCCGACGATGCTCATCGCGATTGGAGGGAACGCGCTGCTGAGGGCCGGCGAGCCGGCGACGGTCGGGAGAGAGCGCGCCCACATCGCCGATAGCTGCGGTTACATCGCGCCCATCGTGTCGCAGGGATGGCGCGTGGTGATCACACACGGGAACGGGCCCCAGGTCGGCGCCGCACTGCTGCGCTCGGAGCGGGCGGCGCAAGAAGCCTACGTGCTGCCGCTCGACGTGTGCGTGGCGAGCACGCAGGCCGAGATCGGGCTTCTTCTGCAACAATCGCTTGCCGAAGCTCTCGGGGCGAGCGGGACCCATCGCCCGGTGTCCACGATCCTCACCCAGGTGGTGGTGGCGCCTGACGATCCGGCGTTCGCGCATCCCACCAAACCCATTGGTGCCTTCTACTCTCAGACGGAAGCCGAAGAGCATCGATCGAACGGCTGGGCGATGGTCGAAGAGCCGCCGGATGGCTATCGGAGGGTGGTCGCCTCGCCCGAGCCGCGCGAAATCGTCGAGGAGCCGGTGATTCAGACGCTCATCGACGCCGACGTTGTCGTCATCGCGTTGGGAGGTGGCGGCATTCCCGTCGTGCGCGATGGTTGCCGACTCAGGGGTGTCGAAGCGGTCGTCGATAAGGATCTCTCGTCGGCGCTGCTCGCCACACGGCTGCACGTCGATCGGTTCATCCTCGCCACCGACGTGGATCGCGTCTATCTCGACTT
>Ga0156278_1074_pt1 | contig 22561 bp, 23 predicted proteins | sample RifCSPlowO2_12_FD_107927 | JGI IMG/M metagenome (GOLD analysis project Ga0156278, IMG submission 107927) | Acidobacteria bacterium RIFCSPLOWO2_12_FULL_65_11
CTTCCGGATCTCTCCATCGGCCACGTAGTACCGGATGTTCGAGAGCTTCTCGGCATCCGGATCCTTGGTCCACATGCCCTGGGGCCCGCGATAGTCCGCAATCCCCGACTCGGTGGAGATGCCCGCGCAGGTGAGCACGACGATGCGCCGGGCGTCGTGCAGCCAGGCGCGCACCAGCTTGGTGGTGGTTTCAGAGGACATGGACTCTCGGCCTCGAATGAATGGTGCGGGAGGCTCGCGATTATATCTGTCGTTCCTCGCTGATAGAATGCCCTCGTGAGGACGGCAGGTCTTGCCATCAAACGCGCCGTCGCACGGTGCCTAGCCGGGCGGCGAGAAATTCAGGCGGCCTACATCTTCGGCTCCGTGGCGGCCGACCGCGCGCGGCCCGACAGTGATGTCGACATCGCCGTGCTCGTCGACCGGCGCGTGCGGCCCGCCCGAATGTTGACCTATCGGCTGGGACTCATGGCCGACCTGGGTTCGGCGCTGCGGCGGTCCGACGTCGAGGTCGTCATCCTGAACGAAGCCTCCCCGCTCCTGGCCCATCGGGTCCTGTCACAAGGACAACTCGTCTTGGAGCGGTCGGCGTCCGCCCGGGTGCGGTTTCAGGTCGACACGGCACGCCGTTACTTCGACCTGATTCCGATGTTTGAAGCGCAGATCCGTTCCTTCAAGAAGAGCGCGCGGGGGGTCAGGGCCGTTGGTTGATCGGTACGTCGTCCAGACGCGACTCGCCAAGATCCGCGAGTACCTCACGCTGCTTCGACGAATCCGCCGCCTGGCCGACGAGCGGCATTTCGTCAAAGATCCGCTGATTTACGGCAACGCCGAACGATACCTACAATTGGCCATCCAGGCGGTGCTCGACGTCAGCCATCACATCGTGGCGGATAAGCAGCTCGGGCTCCCGGCCGACAGCAAGGAAGTGTTCGGGCTGCTGGCCACGCACAAAGTCTTGTCTCCTCGACTGTCGAAGAAGCTGACCTCGATGGCCGGCTTCCGTAACGTGCTCGTCCACGAGTATCTCGAAATCGATCGACGCCGAGTCTATCGGGCGCTGAAAGAAGACCTCAGAGATTTCGAGCAGTTCATCAAAGCCGTCAGCAAGCTGCTATAGAGGAGAGACTCGCTGCTAGGGCAGCGCGAATACGTAGAGCGCGTTGCCGGTGGCGGGAGCGCGAAGTTCGGGCGCAATCGTGGCCGGCACGACCCGCGGACTGCCGCCGCCGTTGCCGGTCGTCACCGCGACGTACTGCTTGCCGTCGACACTGAACGACACGGGGAAGCCCTGCACGGCGGTCGCGAGCCGTGTTTCCCACACGATCGCGCCGGTCCTGACGTCGAAGGCTCGAAACTTCCGATCGGCATCGCCGGCGAAGACGACTCCACCGGCCGTCGAGACAGCCGCCGTCAGAAACGGTGCCCGCTGCGTGTACGACCACATTTCTTTCATGGTCTTCACGTCGTAGGCGGCGAGCTTGCCGATGTGGCCGTCGGTGCCAGGCATCTCGAAGAAGCGCCGTGCGGCGGCGCCACCGCTGCCGCCGCCTTCCCTCTGCTCGATTTGTTGCGCGGCGATATCAAGACAGCTCTGGCTGAGTGGAATGATGAGCTGACTGGTCGGCTGGTGGTAGCTTGAGGCCGGCCAATTGTGCCCGCCTTCGGTGCTGGGGCACGCTTGAATCCAGACGCCGAACTGCTGCTCCAGGATGTCGGGCCGGTAAGTGGGTCTGCCGGTTGTCGGATCGAAGCTCTCCCAGACATTCTGAAACACGGTTTCCTTGTGGCCCAGATACTTGCCGGTCTTGCGATCGAGCTTCCACAGGACGCCGTCCTTCCCGACCGTAAACAATAGGTTCTGATTGCCATCGTCGAGGAGCTGGCGCTCGAACACGACGTCGAGATCCAGCGCCTCGCCCGGCGCGTGCTGGAAATACCAAGCGAGCTTGCCGGTATCGACATCGAGCGCCACGGTCGAGCTGGAGTAGAGCGCGTCGTCTTTGACCGACATGCCGCGGCTGATCGGCATCCACGGCTTGGCCTGCGCCGTTCCCCAATACGTGAGATTGAGAACGGGATCGTAGGTGCCGGTGATCCACGATTCGGTGCCCGCGCGGAACAGATTCGGAAGCCGGCCCCAGGTTTCTCCGCCGGGCTCGCCGTTCTGGGCGATGGTGTTGAACCGCCAGAGTTCGGTGCCGGTCGCCGCGTCGTAGGCGCCGATGAAACACTTTTCTTCGCGATACGTCTGGCAGGCACCGAGCCCCTGAAGCACTCTTCCCTTGGCGACGAGCGGGCCACTGCTGTTGGTGTAGTTACCCTTCGAGCGATCGCCGATGACCGTCTCCCACACGGTCTTGCCGGTTTTCGCATCGAACGCGAAAAGATGCGCGGCGCTGGTTGCGACAAACACCTTGTCGTCATAGATCGCGATGCCGCGCATGGCGGCCGCGTTGGCGGTCGTCCCGTATCGGTTTTCCCAGATCACATCGCCCGTCTTGCCATCGAGCGCCTGAATGGTGTTCCCGACGTTGTTGAGATAGATGATGCCGTTGTGAACGATCGGCGCGGGCTGATTCGTGCCACCTTCATGCATGGCCCACGACCAGAGGAGGCGCAGCTCCTTCACGTTGTCTCGCGTGATCTGAGTGAGCGGGCTGTAATTCGATGCGCGATAGTCGCGCCGAATCATCAGCCAGTCGCCCGGATCGGGATTACGGAGCATCGCGTCGGTGACCGGGACGTAGTTGGTGACCTCGCCAGCCACCGTGATGCCGGCGGGCGCCGCCGGCGCGCCGCCGCGGCCCCCTCCGCCGGCTTGTTGACCGGCGGCGGGCGGCTGCGCCGCCGTTAGAGGCGTCTGGCCGCCGGCCACCGAGCGAATCAACACCTGCATGTTGGCACTGAGCGGCTGATTGCCCGCCCGCGCGCCGTTTGACTGGAGGATGAAGGCCACGATGTTCGCGTACGTGTCCACGCCGAGCGCGCCGGCGCTGCCCGGAGGCATCGTTAATTGAATGAAGGACAGCAGGTCGCCCGCCGAGCGGCCTCCCCAGGCGCCCAGGAACTCGGTTCCGGCAAGCGGCGTGGCGGTGCCCTGGCCTCTGAGATCCGGCTGATGACAGCTTGCACAGCTGGCCTGGTACGCTGTCGCGCCCGCGACCGCCTGGGCCGCGGTAAATGGGCCGGCAACCGCGAGCTGTTGCTGTGCGACAACTGTCGCCAAGCTCACCACGGCGATCGCGATCGAGGCAAGCCAAAACCGATTTCTGAGTATCGACATCGGTCCTCCCTGATTTTTCTTTAGCGGACGAACCAGCCCCACAGATTGCCGTCCGGGGCCCTCTCGCTGGAAATCTGAATGTAGAGCTGGCCGGCCTTGAGGCTCCGCACCTGCTCGGGCATCAAATCGATCGAACCGGAAATGGTGCCCTTCGGCGCCTTGGTGACGGTGAGATCGGCAAGCGACGGTCCGCGAACGCCCATCGCGACGCCACGATGCACGCGGGCAAGAGTGGCAGGCGAGAGCAGGCCCTCGAAGGTTCCATTGACGGTCAGCTTCGTGCCCACCAGCACGGCCGTCGCCGATCCGCCGCCCGCGACGGTGCTGCGCATGCCGCCGTCCATCGGCACGGTGAAGAGGCGGAGCTTGTATCGTTCCTGAGTTTGGGCCGCGCCGGCAAGCGCCAGGGAGACCAACAGGGCCGTGATTCCGAGAGCAGCGATGCTACGCCTCAGAGCCATTGCTCACCTCATGTCTGGCTGCATCTTAGCGAAGTGTCGCGATTATAGCGGCGTCCTTTTCATTTTTCAGTTCTAACTTTTCACTTCAGTCGTTCCCACTCATACCCGGGCTCGGCCCTCAGCCTCGAGTCCTCCACCGGCATGCCGACCGTGAAGTGATAGAGGCTCTGAAACGCGTGACCGGTCACGCCGAGCACCTCGTGGACCGGATCGTCGTAGAAACAGCCGATGCCGGTCGCGCGGGCGCCGGCCGCTTCGGCTTCCAGATACAACACCTGGCCGACCACGCCTGATTCCCAGTAGAGGTGGCGATAGAAGGACGGCCCGTGCTCCTCGAGGCTCGCCGCGAACTCCGCGATCATGCCGAGACTGAAGAAGCCGTCCGACGCAATCTCCTGATCGCAGCTCAGGCGCCGGGCCGTCGGCCGGCAATCGCCGCGCGCCAGGCAGTAGAGCGGAAGGCGTTCATCCGCGCGCTCCCAGAGAAATTCTCGGCCGAACGCCATCTTGAGCCGTTCGAGCATCTCATCGCTCGTCGCGTCTGCATCTGGAGCGTCGGCCTTCAGGCGGACGTCTCCCGCCCCCCGGACCAGCACGTAGAGTCCCGGGGTGACGCCATCCACGCGATGCACGAAGAGCGCGAGGTGAATGCGCGGCGTCCACCACAGCGCGTCCCACGGCGCGCCGGGTCCAGGCAGCGTCCGCGCCAGCATCGCGAGAAACGCCTGGCGCCCGATCGAGGATCGACCATCGAAGGCCAGCGCGCTGCGGCGCTGGAGCAGGATTGCGCGTGCGTCCAGATCGCGCGCGGCGTGCACGGTGTAGGGGAGGGTCTTGAGATCGTCCCGCGTCTTGAGACCGGCCCGCGCCTGCCGCGTCGGCGCGCCCTCGAGGGCGTGCCCTACATCTGAGGTGGCGCGCGCCACTTCGTCGACGATCGGCCACTCGACGTGCTCCGCGCTCAACTGGTTGGCTCGCCCGACCCAGTTGCCGCCTCTGACCGCTTCAACCAACAGAACCGCGCGCGGCGGATCGACGAGTCGAGCGTCGCGACGGCCGACTGCCGACGGCTGACTCTCGACTGAGGACTGCGCCAGCGCCAGCACGCACGCGGGTTCCTCGTGTTCAGCCCCGACGTAGTCCTCGTCTCGATCCACGCCGACAAGCGCCGCGACCTCCCGGTGCGACCAGGCGGGCACCATCACCGCCTTCCACCCGACGAGCGCCGCCGCGAAACGAACCGCGGCGATCGCATGACCGAGATCGTGCTGGCAGTACCGGAACGCCCGCTCGCCATACTTCCACGCCTCGCGCCAGTGAATCGAAGTCAGCGCCACCAGCGCGACAAGGGGGGCCTCGCCGACACTCCACCGCCATGCTGCCGCATCGAAGGCGCACCGCTCCTCGAGCGCGTGACGATCCGGCGCGTAGTGATAGACGGCGGCAGTCTCGGCGAGGCCCGCGACCGGCCCGGTGACGAGGTAGGCCTCGGTGGGATGCAGGTTGCCGCTCGACGGATTGACGCGCAACGACCACCGCGACTCGCCGTACTGCTTCCACGCCGACAAGCCCAGGGAGTGACGAAGAACATCGCCGATCGCCTCGGCACTCACAGGCGCCGGGGCTAACAGAGGCCCCTCGAACAATCGATCGTATGAAACGGCGTTCGCGTCAGCGAGCGGCAGCCTTGAGCTGTTGCGAGGCGCGGACGCGCCGAGCAACTGCGGCGGGGGTGGGGTCCCCGCCGCATTGGGGAAATGCGGGGCCCCGCGAGCAGTGATGAAGGTGGGGCCCCGGCGCAATAAGGAACGTGGGGGCAGCTGGAACACCCTCGTTCCTGCAAATGATCTGAACGGATTCGGCTGCGCAGCCCAGTCGAGGTACCCGAGCGACCGGGAGAATCGGTTGAAGTGGTGCTTGGTGGCGTCGTGATAACGAAGGACCACGTTCAGGGGGTCATTCGATCTCAATCTGCAGCTCGACGCCGAATAGCATCGTGCGGTCGTTGTCCCGTGCGGCCCACTTCATCAGCGTCGCCAGGCTTGGCCGGACACGCTCCTCGAACACCACGCGATCGTCGACCACTACCTTCACCGGCTGTGCGAAATCGAAGGCGTCGGGCGAGAGCAGCAGCGTGAACGCCCCGACGCCCCGCGTATGCGCCTCGACGCTGTTCCCCGCGCGCCAGAGGTCAACCCGGCCGTACCGCCCCATGTGGGTGATGAGCCGTGGCGAGGACGGCTGCTCTTCGCTCATATCGAACTCGTCCAGATCGGGGAACAGTTGGCGAGACTCGCGCGTTGGCGAGATCCGATCGATGACCAGCCAGTGCGCGCGGTTGGTCGACTCGTCTCCCCCGTTTTCCCACGTCAGGAAGGTCGGCAGCGGGTCCCGCGGATACGCGCGCACGAACGCTTCGAAGTCCTCTTTGAGCTCCGGCCACCATGACAGGTTGTGGCCGGAGGTGGGCTGCGGCCGGTAATCGACAATCACCCCACCGTTTGTCAGGTGTTCGATGTACGGATCGATCAGGCGTCTCGGATACAGCGCGTCGGCGCCGCCGTTGACGATGAAGAAGGGCTTGTTGCGGAAGTTGTTCGGGTACAGGTCGCCCTCGGCGCCAACCGACGGGTTCGCCAGCACCATCACGTAGCCGTTGAGGGGGAGGAAACTCGCAAAGAGCGTGGTGTCGCGCATGGCGACGTAGAACGCCGCGGTCGCGCCGTCCGACACCCCGGCGAGCACCACGCGGTTCTCGTCGATGTTGTAGGTGCGTTTGACGCTGTCGAGGATCGCGCGCAGGTTCTCGAGCTGCGCGTCGGTCCACCACGGCGCGTCCTTCCACGAGCACGGGAGCAAGTAGATCTGCTCGACCTCATCGGGACCCGCCATCTCGCCAATCGATCCGTCGCCGCGTGGCTGACTCGTCTCCTGCCCCATGACACCGCCGTGGAGCTGAACGCGCAGTTGATACGTGCGGCTGGGGTCGTAGGTGGCGGGCACGTTGAGGTCGTAATAGAACACCTGGCTACCGCTCCGGCGGCTGAGACGCACGATCCCGCGGGGCACGTCGGGCCTGTACGGTCGCCCGCGCTTGAGCCGCGCGAGCGCCTCGTCGAATGTGACGCCGGAGCGGACGATGTCGGCCGCCGCCCGTCCGGCCTCCTGAGGGTTCCTGGCCTCCCAGAACCTCTTGAACGCCGCATCCACGCTCTGGGCCGAGACGTCCACTCCCGACAATACGGCCAGCATGGCCAGGAGCCAGAAGCCCCCTATAATGCCGGCATGCGTTTGGCAGGTCGTCCGCCTCATCGTGTTCTCTCCGCCCCGGCAGTCACGTCGCTTGGCGTCGCCATCGCCCTGCTGCTGTGGGGAGCCTCGTCATCGGTCCACGTTCAGACGCCCACGGGGTTTGCCAGCCGCGTGGCGCAGCTCTCCGAGCGCGGCGGCTATTTCGACACCGACAATCTTATCTCGAATGAAAAGTCCTACCTGCACGTCATCCCCGCCCTGCGGGACGGCGGCGTGACAGGCGGCGCGTACATCGGCGTCGGGCCGGACCAGAATTTCTCCTACATCGCGCAAGTGCGCCCCGCCATTGCCTTCATCGTCGACATCCGCCGCGACAATCTGCTGCTGCACCTGCTCTTCAAGGCGCTCTTCTCGATCTCGCAGACGCGCGCGGAGTACCTGGGCCTGCTGTTCGGACGGCCCGCACCGGCCAACGTGGAGGAATGGCGGCGGGCCGATCTCGATCGGCTGATTGCCTACATCGAAGGCGCCACGCCCGCCGCGGCAGCCACCACGGCGCTGCGCCGGCGCGTCGACGCCACCATCCGGACCTTCGGCGTACCGCTGTCGGCCGAGGATTTCGAGATCATCGACCGGTTCCACCGGACGTTCATCGACGCCGGGATGCCCCTCAAGTTCGAGACCACCGGGCGGGCGCCGCAGCGCTACTATCCGACGTATCGCGAGCTGCTCGTCGAAACCGACCGGCAAGGTCGCCGCTGGAACTTTCTGGCCTCGGAGGACGACTTCCAGTTCGTCCGCTCGCTCGAACGCCGCGATCTCATTATTCCCGTCGTCGGCGACCTGGGCGGGCCATCGGCGCTCGCGGCCATTGCCAAGGTCATGACCGACCGCGGCGACCGGCTCTCGGCCTTCTATGCGTCGAACGTGGAGTTCTACCTCTTCGGTGACAGCAAGTGGGAGCGCTTCATCGACAACCTGGACCGTCTGCCACGCACGGGAAAGAGCGTGGTCATCCGCTCCGTCTTCGGCGGCTACGTGCTGCCGCAGTCGGCGCCTGGCTACTCCAGCACGTCGCTGACCCAATCGGTGGACGAGCTGTTGGACAAGTTCGCGAGGGGCCAGTACCAAAGCTACAACGACCTGATGCTGCTCAGCCGGTAAGCCGCCCAACGCGCCATGCCTGCCGCCTCGTCGTTCGACATCACCTCGACCATCGATTTCCAGGAAGTTGACAACGCGCTCAACCAGGCGCGCAAGGAGGTCGGCCAGCGCTACGACTTCAAGGGCGTGACGGCCGACATCACCCTGAACGCGACCGAGAAGACGCTGACGCTCACCGCCGACGATGAGTTCAAGATGAACGCGCTGTGGGAAATCGTGCAGACGCGGCTGGTGCGGCGCAGCGTGCCGATCAAGAACTTCAAGGCCGGCGAGAGCGAGCCGGCGGCCGGCGCAAAGGTCCGCCGCGTCATCCCGATCCAGCAGGGCATCCCGATTGAGGCGGCGCGGGAGATCGTCAAGTTTCTCAAGGACCAGAAGCTCAAGAAAGTGCAGGCGGCGATCCAGGCCGATCAGGTCCGCGTCAGCTCGCCCTCCAGAGACGAGCTACAGCTGGCCATGCATGCGCTGCGGGAGCACGACTTCGGCGTGGCCCTCCAGTTTGGGAACTATCGTTGAAGGTCCGGCTGAAGCCGGACACTACAGGCGATCACTTCGGCACGCGCTCGGTGATCTTGCCGGCCGCGTCCAGGAAACTCAAGCTCGCGCTCCCGTCCGTCGCGACCCCCAGCACGACGCGCGCAGACTGCTGGTCGGCGAGATTGATGACGGTCGCGCCAGCCACGACGCCGAGCGACGCGCGGCTGCGGCCCGCTTCGTCGCGCAACGTCACGACGGGCTCGCCTCGCTCGCTGATGTTCAGGCTGAGCTGAGGTTGGCCGGTCGGACCGAACATCCCCAGCCTCGGCGCACCGGCGCGATTGATGCCGACCTCGGCCCGAATCCGTTCCCGATTCCCGAACGCGAGCGTCGGCCCTCCAGCCGGCGTGCTGAGAATCGCGCGGTCGCCGGCCTCGCCATTGATGACAATCGCCGGCTGGTCGTTTTCGATCGTGACCACGACCCGTGCGACCTGCGTCCGGTCGTAGATCTGCAAGGCCGGCGTGCCGTCGCGCCCGACCGTCAGCGCCGAACGAGGCTGGCCCGTCTCGTCGAATAAGGTCAGCGACGCCGCGCCGCGTTCGTCTTCCGCGCTGAGGATCCCTCGAATCCGGCCGGCCCGGTTGACGAGGTTCACCTGCTCGGCCGTGACGATTGTCTGACGGCCCTGCGCGCGTACGCGATCCGGGAAGATGGCGCTCGACAGGCCGCCGCCGACCAATGCCGCGACGAGCATCCCGCCGATGAACTTCATGCTCTCTTGCGTCATGTGCGAAGTCTCCTGATCTGGTCCAAGCATACGATGGTCCGGCTGAAGCCGGACACTACTTCCTATAAGATCACCTTTCGGCCGACCGCTGCCGACTCCCGACTGACCCATGTCTGACCACATCGTCGAACTCTTCGTCATCACGCTCGGGGCGGCGATCGTCAACGGTGCCCTCGGCTACGGGTTCTCGTCAATCACCGTTCCCCTCGCGCTGCTGTTTCTCACCAACCGCGTCCTCAACCCGGCGCTGGTGCTCATCGAGGTTGCGCTCAACGGCTGGGTGCTGTGGGTGAACCGCGCCGCGATCCCGTCCATCTGGCGGCGGGCCCTCCCGATCGTCATCGGCCTCGCGCCGGGCGTGATGATCGGCACGGTCATCATCTCGCGGGTCAGTCCTTCGTGGCTGAAGCTCGCCACCTATCTGATCCTGCTCCCACTGATTCTGTTGCAGGCAGCCGGCTACCGGCGTCCTATTCGCTCGGAGCGAAAGGTGAACCTGTGGTTCGGCGGCAGCGTGGGCGTTCTTTACGCGGTCACGACGATTTCCGGTCCGCCGCTCGCGGTGATGCTGAACAATCAGGGATTCGCGAAGCAGGAATTCCGCGCGGCGCTCGGGTTTGTCCGCCTGGCCGAATCGAGCCTGACAGCCATTGCGTATCTGTCCGTGGGACTCTTCACCGTGGACAGCATCGGCTTGGTTCCTCAGATCCTGCCTGGCGTGGCCATCGGCGTGCCGATCGGCGCGTTCCTCATCCGTCACGCGCGGCCCGAAACGTTCCGCCGCGTCTGCATGAGCTTTGACGCGTGGATTGTGGCGTTCGGGATCTCGACCGTGCTCAGGGACCTCGGGGTCGTGGAGAGCCGCGCCGCCTACCTGGTCCTCGTCGGGGTGCTGGTCTTCGATGCCTGGCTGCTCTATCGCTTTTTCTCCGGCCGCCAGGCCGATTCCCCGTATCGCTAGGGCCGCACGACGGGCGTGAGCTGTGTTAAGGTCCTGATACCGTGCCGATTTACGATTTCAAGTGCCGAGGCTGCGGGCACCAGTTCGAGGGACTGGTGCTGCCGGCGCGCACCCCACCGGCCTGTCCGGCGTGCCAGGGGCAGGATCTCGAGCGCCTCGTGTCGTCCTTCGCCGTGAACTCAGCGGAGCTGTCGCAGGCGGCGATCAAGAAAGCGAAGAAAGCGTACGCAGGATCGCCGCGACAGCGCGACAAACAGGTTCACGAACGCGAGGTGTTCGTCGAACACGTCAAAGAACGAGAGGAAGACGCACAGCGGTAGTCACCAGCCTACGCTCGTCCAAGCACCGCGCGAGCTGCGGCGAGGCTCGCCGCAGCGCCGACGGCGCGGAGGCGGCCGGTCGGCAGTCACGCTATAATCCACACACACCAGGTCAGAGCGAGAGAGGACTCTATGAGATCAACACTGAGAGCTGTCGGGCTCGTTACCGTCGTGTCATTGCTGGCGTGGTCGCTCCAGGCTTTGCTTGTGGCCGCCGACGGCGTCCTCGTCTCGGAAAAGACGACGACTGCCGGCCGGACCGAGACGCATCAGATTCAGATCGAACGAAACCGGATGCGCGCAGAGGTCACGGGCCCGACGGGTGAAGTACAGGCGGTCATTTTCGACGGCGCCAAGCAGACGATGTGGATCCTGAACCTCGACAAGAAGACGTACAGCGAGATCACCAAGGCCGACATGGATCAGGTGGCCGGACAGATGTCGGCCGCCATGGCGCAGATGCAGGAGATGATGCGGGGCATGCCGCCCGAGCAGCGCGCCCAGATGGAAGCGATGATGCGCGGCCGCGGCATGCCGGGGATGGGCGCCGCACCGCCCCAGACCGAGTACCGAAAGGCCGGCACCGACCGGGTCGGCAGGTGGACGTGCGAGAAGTACGACGGCTATCAGAACAACCAGAAAACCTCCGAGGTCTGCACCATCGATCCGAAGGAATTGGGCTTCGTGGCGGCCGACTTCGAAGTATCAAGACAGATGGCGGACTTCTTCAGCAAGCTCGTGCCGCAGGGGGCCGATAATTTCTTCAAGGTGGGCGGCGCCGAGCCCCAGGGGTTCAGCGGCGTCCCGGTGCGGCGTCTGACCTCGATCGGCGGACGGCAGATCATCAGTGAGGTCACCGACGCGGTCCGCCAGACGTTCCCCGACTCGACGTTTGCGGTGCCCGCGGGCTTTCAAAAGGAAGCATCGCCCTTCGGTGGGCGCGGCCGCTAGGATTTCGAGCGAGGACAGACACGATGGCACAACGGTCGCGCCCCACGATCACCAAGCGACAGCGGGAACAGGCGCGCGTCGCGAAGCAGAAGGACAAGGCCGCACGGCGCGCCGAGAAGGCGCGCCGGCCCGAGGATCGTTCCGCGCCTGGCGGCGTCGATCCGGATATCGCCGACATCAAACCGGGCCCGCAGCCGATGGCCGACTGGCAGATCGAGGGCGACGAGTAACGCTCGCCGCTTGGCTCCGCATCCGCTATCCGCGACGCCTCTCGCGCTGAAGCTCCCGCAGCATCCCCGTCGTGCTGATCAGATGATTGTTGAAGATCCGGCGCGCGGCATCGAGCAGATCGCCAATCTGCCGATCTCGGAGCGCATACCGGACCATCGGCCCCTCCTTGCGCGCGGTGACGATGCCGCGGTGGCGAAGGATCGCAAGCTGTTGCGAGACCAGCGGCTGCTCCAGGCCAAGGGACTCCTGCAGCTCCTGTACGGTCCGATCGCTCTTGACGAGCAGCTCGAGGAGCTGGATGCGAACGGGATGAGCCAGTGCTCGGAAGAACTCGGCCTTGAAGATCTGAAGCTCTGAGGTCGCCATACCGATCGCCCTCTCCTCCTATAGATCGTTGCCGGAGTACGACTGATTGAACGACTTGTTGCACAGCGGAAAATCCGGGACGATGTTGTCCAGGACCGCGTACGACAGCGCGTGCCAGTTGAGGAACGAGGGATCGACGATCTTCACGCGCCCGAGGCGCTGATCCTTCCTCATCCAGATCCAGTGAGACACGGCGCCGCGCCAGCCTTCCACGACTGAAAAGGCCGCGGCGTCGCCTGGTGCATCGGGCACCACGGACCGCAACTGTCCCTCCGGCAGTTGCGCCGCTGCCTGACGGACCAAGCCGGCCGACTCGCGGACTTCTTCGACGCGGGCGAGCGTCCGCGCCTCGACATCGCCCGCTTCGAAAACGGGCACGCGGAATGAGAGTCGATCGTAGGCGGCAAACGGATGGTCGCGGCGGGCGTCGATATCGATGCCGCTGCCGCGGGCGACAAATCCCAGGACGCAATGGTCAGATGCGATCTCGCGCGCCAGCCGGCCTGTCCCTCGCAGTCGGTCAACGACAAGGGTGTTCGCGAGGGTCAACTCGACCACTTCGTCAAAGTCTTTGACCACCGCGTCCACGCGACGCGAGATGTCGGCGGCATTGCCGAGATCGACCTGGACGCCTCCCACGCACAGGCTGCCGCGCAACAGCCGGCTTCCGGCGATCTCCTGATTAAGCCGGAAGAGCTGTTCGCGCAGCCGCAGACAATGCGCATGCGCCACGGCAAACCCGGTGTCGTTGGCGATCGCGCCGAAGTCATTTATGTGGTTGTAGATCCGTTCGAGCTCCAGCAGGACGACGCGGATGAACTTCGCGCGATCGGGAACCGGCGTGACGGTGGCGCGCTCGACCGCCTGGCAGAATGCCAGCGCGTGCGCCACGCTGCTGTCGCCCGAGATCCGCTCGGCCAGCTCCACGCGGTCCTTCGGCTCGTGCCCCTCAAAGAGCTTCTCGGTGCCCTTGTGCGTGAAGTACAGACGCGACTTGAGATCGATGATCGTCTCACCAAGGACGCTGAACCGGAAGTGGCCGGGCTCGATGACGCCAGCGTGCACAGGCCCGACCGGAATCTCATAGACGCCCTCGCCCCTGACCTCGCCGAATGGAAATGGCCGACCGTCATCATTGAAGTCCGGCACGCGAGCGTCCTGTCGCAGCGGAAAGTAGTCGGCCGGCCAGAACCCGTGCCGGACGAGCGGGCGCGGATCCGGATGGCCGGCGGCGACGATGCCGAGCAGGTCGAACATCTCGCGCTCGAACCGCGAGGCCGGGTACGAGAAGAGGGCCAGCGACTCGACCGTCGGCGACTCTTGGGCGAGCCGGACCGTCGCGTGCACGAACCAGTTCGCCGCCTGATGGACGAACAGATAGTGCACACGGAAACACGCCTCGAATTCACGGCAGTCTTGAGCGGCCATCAACCAGAGCTCGAGCCCCCGCTCGGCGCGGAGGTACAACGCGAAGGCCGCCAGCGCGTCCGCGGCAATCTCGCAGTGGACCTCGTTGTCGCGGACCTGCCGCACGTCGATCGCCCGATTCGGAAACTGCTGTGCGATTACGGCGACGACTGAATCCAGATTCATAACGCAGTTCACCTGTTGTCTCCGCCTTCAGGCGGAACCTGCCGGTCCGGCTAAAGCCGGACACTACGTACGAGGCGTGAGGGCTGTTCTAGCGTCCCTCCGCGACCGCGACGAGCAGGGCGTGAAGCGGCGCCGGGACACCCAGGCCGAGCGCCACCAGCAGTCCGATGCAGACGAGCGCCGGCCAGACCTCCGATGCCCTGGCCTCGCCCACCGTCACCTCGTCTGGCACCGGCCCGAAGAGCATGTGATTGAGCGCGCGCAGCATGCCGACAAAGGCGACCACGAGCAACGCGAGCACGCCAATGGTCAGCAGGGTTCGGCCGGTCGCGAAGCCGGCGGCCACCAGTCGAATCTCCGACACGAAGAGGCCAAAGGGCGGCGCCCCGATGAGCGCAAACAGGCCAGCCGCAAACAGCACCGCCGTGGCCGGCATGGCGGTCAGCAGACCCGAGACGCGTCGCAGGTCGGTCGTGCCGTAGCGCTGCAGGATGCGGCCCGCCAGCAGGAACAGCATGGACTTGCCGATTGCGTGGTTGGCGACATGCAGCATGGCGGCAAACGTGCCGGCCGGGCCAAGGCCGAGTCCCAGCCAGATGAGGCCGGAATGCTCGACGCTCGAGTAGGCGAGCATCCGCTTGTAGCTGCGCTGGACGACGAGGCTAAAGGCCGCGACCAGAAGAGACAGGAAGCCGAAGGTGAGCAGCAGGCGGTTCGAATACAGGGCACCGCCAAGCGCGACATCCACGACCGCCTTCCACCGCATTACCGCGTAGGTCGAAACGGCCAGCAGGACCCCTGACATCAATGCGGAGATCGACGCCGGCGCCTCGGAATGGGCGTCGGGCAGCCACGTGTGCATGGGCGCGATGCCGGCCTTGGTTCCGTAGCCGACCAGAATGAACACGAACGCCAGACGAAGCACCTGCGGGTGCATCGACGGCGCCGCCGCGACGACCGCATCCCAATGGAGGGCCGAGGGCACAGGCCCGAGCTGCTGGCGGACGTCGACGTAGCTCAGCACCGTGCCCGCGAAGGCCAGGGCGATCCCCACGGCGCCGATCAAGAGGTACTTCCACGAAGCCTCGACCGACGCTTTCGTCCGAGGGATCGCCACCAGCAGTGCCGAAGCCATCGTTGTCGACTCGATCGCGACCCACATGATCGCCAGGTTGTTGACCGTGACGGCGACGAGCATTCCCGCCACGAATACGTTGACGAGAATGCCGAGCATCCGCAGCTGTGCGTCGGTGTACTCCTCGCGCGAGCCGATGAGCGGGCTCATCCATGCGGCGAGGGCCGAGACGAAGGCGACGCAGACCGTCAGCAGCACGGCCAACGGATCGAACCGGAACCCGCCGGAGGCGGCCGTGAACGTTCCTTCGCGAAGCACCCGCGCCCAGGCGAAGAGCGCCGCGCCGAGCGACGCGGTGGACAGCACGGCCGTCACCACGCCGAGGGCGCGGCGATACGGGCGCGCCAGCACAGCGACGGCTGCCGCCGCAAGCGGTGAACCGATCAGGAGAATCACGAGGATCATTGGCGCCGTGTCATCGATTCAGTGTTTTAGCCGGCTCAACTGCTCGACATCGGTCGTGTCGAACGCGTCGTGAATGTGAAAGACGAGAATCTGCATGACCAGAAATCCCAAGAGCGCATCGAGAAAGAGGCCGAGCTCGACGGTCAACGGAACGCCATAACTGGCGACGGCCGACAGCAGGGCGATACCGTTCTCCAGCATCAGGAACCCAATCACCTGCCCGATCGCTGTCTTTCGGCTGGCGACCGTGAACATGCTGACGAGAATCACCGCGATGGCGAGCGGCATCGCCCCACGTGTGGGCGAGGACGCCACGAGCACCGCCGGTCGAGTGGCCGCGTACGCGATGACGACGAGCGTCGCGGCAATCAGCAGTGAAGTCGGGATGTTCACCAAAGGCTTCAGCTCGGTGATCTCACCAACGCGTGCCTGCAGCTTCCGGAGCAACCGAACGAACAACATGCCCCGAATGGCAACGATAAGCGCAGCGACGATGTACAGTTCCCTGATGTGGGCCATGTACCCGACAAGCGCCGTCACGAAGGCAAGCGCGAACGACTGCCATTGAAACGCCACGATGTAGGCAGGCACATGGCGTCGCCACAATGGAATGATGGCGGCGAGGAGCACGGCACTCGCGCCAAGGATGCAGAGCTGCGGAAAGGCTGCCTCCACCACCTACCTCCCAAGAAATGCCGATACAACGGCGACGACCGACAGCACAAACGACGCCGAGAGGAGTTCCGGCACGCGGAAGAGCCGCAGCTTGGCGACACGCGTCTCGAAGACGGCGAGCGCAACGGCGATCACCGCGACCTTCAGCAGCACAGCGGCAATGCCGACGACAATCGCCGTCGGATTGGCGCTGAGGGCCACGCCCCACGGCACGAACAGATTGGCGAGCAGCACACAGAAGACGAACAGCTTCAAGGCGGACGCCCACTCCACAAGCGCGAGATAGGGCCCCGAGTACTCGAGCACCATCGCCTCGTGAATCATCGTTAACTCGAGGTGCGTGGACGGGTTGTCGACAGGGAGACGTCCGGACTCGGCCAGCGTCACGATGAAGAGCGCGGCAAAGGCCAGGACGTGACCCGGACCGAGCGCGCTCGTCGGCATCTCCAGCGTCCGCCGGACGATCTGGCCAAGGTCGGTCGATCCCGCCGGCAGCGCCAGCGCAAAGATCGCAATCGCCATGGTCGGCTCGGTGAGAGCCGCGACCGTCATCTCCCGGCTCGATCCCATGCCGCCAAACGCTGAGCCCGGATCGAGGCCCGCGAGCGCCAGCCAGAACGTGCCGAGAATGAGCAGATAGACAACGGCAATCAGGTCGCCGAAGACCTGCACGCCGGTCGGGGCCAGCACGGTCGGAATCAGGCAGGACACGACCAATGTCGTGCCGAACAGGATGTACGGCGTGACACGAAACACCCAGGACGCGTGCTGCGAGACGACCCGTTCCTTCCGCAGTAACTTCGCCAACTCCCGATAAGGCTGCCACGGCGCGGCTCCCCGGCGGCTCTGCAGCCGCGCTTTCACCCATCGAATCAGGCCGACGAGCGCCGGCGCGACGAGCAGGGCAACGAGCCCGTGTAAAAAGGCGGTCACAACCATGCGCTTGCGATCAGCAGCCCAATCAGCGCAGACAACAGATACAGCAGGTACACGTGAAGCGACCCCATCTGAAGCCGGCGCATGCTCCGGCCCGCGCGCTCCACTGCCCGCGACAGGCGGCGGTAAAACACGCGCTCGATCCACGGATTGACGTCGCTCCGATATTCGATCCCTTGAATGAAGTAGGGAGACTCCGGATGCGTCTCGACAACCAGGTCCTCCGTCGGGCGGTACAGCTCGCGGAACACACGGCGCAGCGGTTCGGCAAAAGCCGCCGCTGTGTATTCCATGCGTGAGGTGTGCACCAGCCGGCCGCACCCCCACGTGTCGCCGATGCGAATGCGACCACCGACGATGGCGCGAACAACGAGCGCCGCAAGGACGATAGTCGCCACGAGCAACGCGCCGATCGCGAGCGGCGCGACCCGGCCGACGCCGCTCGGTGACACCAGCTCGACAGCGCCGCCGGCCGACACCACGCTGGCGGCGCCGGGCTCGACGAGCGCCCGCGCCAGAAGCGACGTGACGGCACCTGGCATGAGACCGAGCGCCACACAACAGAGAGCCAGCAACGTCATGGCCGCCCGCATCGAGAGCGGCGACTCGTGGGCCTCGGCCGCTTCGCCCGAACGCGGCAGCGCGAGAAACGAGATGCCGAAGGCTTTGACGAAGCAGGCGGCGGCCAGCCCGCCCGAGAGCGCCAGCGCGGCAATCGCCACGGGGAGCGTCACGCCGATGACGGGGCGCGCCACGAGGCCGGCCCCGAAAAGCGTATGGAACAGCAGCCACTCGGAGGCGAAGCCATTGAGCGGTGGCAGGGCCGAGATGGCACACGCGCCGATCAGGAAGAGCGCCGCCGTCCACGGCATCCGATGAATCAGTCCGCCGAGCAGCTCCATGTTTCTCGTGCCGGTCGCGTGGACGATCGATCCGGCGCCCATGAACAACAGGCCCTTGAACGCCGCATGGTTGAGCGCGTGGTAGATCGCGGCAACAAGAGCCGCCGTCGCCAAGGCATCGAGGCCCTCGGATCTGAACAGCAAGCTCGCGCCGAGTCCCATGAACACGATGCCGATGTTCTCGACCGACGAATACGCGAGAAGCCGCTTCAGATCCTGCTGGACCAGCGCCAGCAACAGACCGACGACGGCGGAGGCGGCGCCCAGCGCCAGCACCAGTCCGCCCCACCAGGACGGCCCCCCGCCCAGCAGGTCGAACGAGACGCGCACCAGGCCGTACGCGCCCATCTTGATGACCGCGGCCGACATCAGCGCCGATCCGTGGCTGGGTGCGACCGGGTGCGCGAGCGGCAGCCAGATGTGGAGCGGAATGATCCCGGCCTTGGCCGCAAAGCCGCCAAGCGCCAGGAGAAAGATCAAATTCTTGAGGGCCGTTGGATGTGACACCTTACTGAGCACGTCAAATCCGACGGTCAGCTCGCCCGCTGACATCAGCAGAAACGCGGCGGCGACCGCCGCGAACCCCGCGTGCGCAATCGCCATATACCAGTTCGCGGCGCTGACCGTCTCGGCTGACCCATCGGTGACCACCATCAGGTACGCGGCAATCGACATCAACTCCCAGGCGAAGAGAAACGTGAACGCATTGGCCGCGACGACGGTCAGGATCATCGACGAGAGGAAGAGCACCTGTGCGATGCCCATGGTCGCGAGCTGGCTGCGACGGTAATCGCCGGAATACCCGATCGCATAGACACCGCTCGCGGTGCCTACGAGGCCGATGAGCACCAGAAAGACGGCCGACAATCCGTCGAGCCGGAACGCGAATGATCCCGCCGGCAAGAGCGCCACGGCCGCCAGGGCGTCAGACGCCGGCCGTAGCGCGCCTGCGCCGACGACGAGCGCGGCCGCGGATCCAGCCGCTGCCGCACCGTTGCCGATCCCGATCTGAGCGCGGCGAGCGGGCCACACGCTGGCCGCCGCGGCAAGCGCGTAAAGCGGAACGACGACGACAAACAGCGCGGAGAGCGGAGTCACGAGGGCGGGTATCCCGCCGCCGTGAGGATGCCGAGCAGGATATCGGCGGGCTGGGGAGGACAACCCTTGACGATGACGTTGACGGGGATGACCGAATCGACCGAGCCCACAACCGCGTAGCTACCTCGAAAGACGCCGCAGTCCTTCGTGCAGTCGCCGACGGCGACGACAATGCGGGGTTCGGGCATCGCCTCGTAGGTCTTTCTGAGCGGCACCTCCATGTTGCGGGTGACCGGGCCGGTGACGAGCAGGACGTCGGCGTGCCGCGGCGAGGCCACGATGTGCATGCCGAAGCGCTCCATGTCATAGACGGGGCCGGCTAGGCCGGCGATCTCGAGCTCGCAGCCGTTGCACGAGCCGGCGTCCACTTCGCGGATCGCCAGCGCGCGGCCGAGCATGGTGCGGATGCGAGGCTCGGTCTCACGGAGGATCTCGATCGCCGATGGAGTACCACGGAGGGGTTCAGTGACGATGCCGGTGCGGAGGATCTTGGAGAAGAGCGGCACGGACGAAGCCTCGAATATCTATATGCATATATCACTATATTGTCAACCTGGCCGTGCCGGCTGGCCGTGCCGGCTCCCCGCCCTCAGTAGGTGACGCGCACTCGGTACCGCAGGACCGACGCCGCGTCCGCCGCGACCGGAACAATGAACTGCGCGGCCCACGCGTCGGTCTTGATCCCTTCGTGCGTCGACCGCAGGATTCTCCAGGTGCCGCCGATCGGTTCGTTCACCTCGACGATGACCGCCGTCGTCTTGTGATTGCCGAGCGTGATCTCGTACTCGACCTCGAACACGTTGACGGCAATCCGCTCGAAATCAATCTGCTTGCGCTCGGCGACCACATCGAAGGCGTTGCCGATCTTCAGGTTGAGCGTCTCGTCCTTCGGCGTGTGGCCGATCCGGTCCTCCCCCACGAACTGTACGCCGCCTGAGGAATCTGACTGGTACACGCGGACCACACCGGCAGGCATCGGCATCCCCAATCCAGCCCGCTCTTCGTTCTTGAACTGGTAGTACACCTGAACCACGTCCTTGAGCGGCGCGCCCGGATGTTGTGCGTTGCGGTAATAGAACGTCTGCCCATCGACCAGATAGCGCTTTCTTACGGGGACACCGGTGCCGCCGAGCATGCTGACCTGCTTGGTCTCGTTGTTGTTGATCGTCGTCTTTCGGCCGAGCGTGTAGAGATGGTAGTCGGAGAACGCCTCCTGAGACATCGGGGCCGAGGCCGGCGCGGCCCGTTCTGCGCGCAGCTCGTCGGCCAGACGACCGATCGCCCGGCGAACGCGGTTGAGATCGCCCGCCACGAGCTGCAGCTTGGCGTTTCGAAACGACGTGCCGCTTCCGTTCGTCAGCGTCACCCAGCCGTCGATGTCGCCGGCCTTGTCGTCGCGTGCAACCGTGAGGACGTAGTCGGCGCTCCATGCGAGCTTGCCGGCCAGATACGACGTTTCGACCCGGTGACGCGCCGCGCCCCCATTGTCGAGCGACCAGATGAGGGTTGGCCGCGCGTACAGGTTGTCAGGCAGCTCCGGGAAGCGAATGTGGTCGGCGTGCAGGCCGGTGACGATTTCGTTGCCAATCTGCCAGACCGGCGCGTTGTTGAAGCTGAGCAGACGCGCCTTGACCTCTTCCTCCCGGGTCGCGCCGCCCTCCTGCCGCAGCCGCACCAGCGTGACGTCACGCCCGACGTACTTTCGAAGGAGTTTGTCGGGCTCGAGCAGGTCGTATTCGTAGTTCTGCTCGAGGACGCTCACGCGCGAGGGCTCGGTCAGCGACCGGAAGTGCACGGTTGCGGGATTGACGGTCGCGGCGATATCCATGAAGCGAAGGTCGAACGTCCCTCGGGGAAGTTGCAGGTTGCGAACGTCGCGGACGAGCGCGATGTCCGAGTTGTAGACCGTCAGCGCAAGCTCGACTTGATCGTCGAGCGTCGACGTGTCTTGCGCCTGGGCGGCGGCGCCAGCCGTCGCAGTCGTCGTCTTTGTCGTCGTAGGGTCCGGCTTCAGCCGGACCGTGTCTCGAGGCAGGATGGCGCCGAGGGCAAACACCGACGCCGTAAGCCAACCGCGTGCAGTCATGTGAAGGCTCCTTTCAAAGGCGCAACCGGCCCGCCGGCATGGCGGTTTCGCGGTTACTTTCCTTAGAACGAAGCCGCTGGGATTTCTTGCAGGTGCGGGGTCCGGCTGAAGCCGGACACTACATCTCCGTACGTACATCTCCGTACGTAGTGTCCGGCTTATAGCCGGACCTTACTGAGTCCACGTCGATCCGCCGTCGGACGTGCTGAACGTTCGGCCGTCGGCCGTGGTGATCGTGGCGGTTCGGGCGTCGGTCGCGCGGATGGCCGTCAGATCCGCGTTGACGGGAAACGGCACGCGGTTGAAGCGCCGGCCATCGACCGCGAGCAGCACGGTGCCCGCTCGGCCGATCACCCAGCACACAGAAGGAGACGGAGATGCACCGGCCACCAGATCCGTGACCACACCGGTCGAGAGCGGCTCCCAACTGTTTCCGCTGTCTGCGGAATATTCGACCAGTCCCCTCGGACCGACGCGCCAGCGAATCGAGGGTGTCGGAGAAGCGATTTCCTGGACGCGGGCGCCGTCCTGCCGGGCGAGCGCAAAGGCTTCGACCCGAGCGCCGGCCACGGGCTCGGACGCTGGGACAGCGACGGTCGGAGCCGCAGCAGGAGGCGCCACGTTCGCGCGTTCAGCCACCCTGCCAAGGGCGTCGGCTGCTGCGCGTGGACCGTCGTTTTCCTTGCGGGCATCGCGTTGCTCAGGCGGCGCCGCATCCGCCCGGGCGCTCGCTGCTCCGACCTCTGGCGATGCCTGAGGCGCAGCCGCCTTCGTCTCGGCTGCCGACTGCTGTCCGTCAGCGGCTGACTGCGGACTGCCGACTGCCGACTGCCGACTACGATCGGGAACAGCCACCCAGAGCGCGACCGCCGTGGCGCCCGCGGCCAACGGCACCAACCAGCGGAGCGCCAGCCCCCACTGCCACCGACGCTCCGACGCCGAGTCAGACGCCGGCATCTTCGCCAGAACTGCGGCGATTCCCTGACAGCGAGCGCAATCGGCCAGGTGGACCTCGGCCATCGCAAGACCATTCTTGCTGAGCCGTCCCTCCGCCCATGCCGCCAACGTCTCGGCATTGAGACACGAGGAGCTGGGCGCCACCGCGCCGCCGCTCGCCTGAAATGACTGCCGCAGCAGGTTGTCGATCGACCGGTCGCGATCGTCTGTGGTGTTCACGGCGCCCTTCTCTTCTTCAATTCACTAGAACGGCCAGACCCGGATTCCTTGCGTTGGGCACCACCTTCGAGCATTTTGCCAAGATCGATCGACCCCGAGTCCTCCATGACGCACTCGAAGCACAGCGCCATCTCGGCATCGCTCATCTTCGCGTCGGCCCGGAGCTGACGCTCGATCTCGTCCCGAATGGTCCGCCGCGTGCGCGCCAGATGACGCGAGACGGTCGCCTCGTGCTCCTTGAGCAGCCGGCCGATCTGGGCGAGCGTCAGCTCCTGCGCATAGTAGCAGCCGAGCCG
>Ga0156278_1093_pt1 | contig 22292 bp, 17 predicted proteins | sample RifCSPlowO2_12_FD_107927 | JGI IMG/M metagenome (GOLD analysis project Ga0156278, IMG submission 107927) | Acidobacteria bacterium RIFCSPLOWO2_12_FULL_65_11
GTACCTGGACATTGCGGAACAGCAGCAACCGGCGATCTTCATGCCGTTCTCGCAGCAGAACGGTCAGTCATGGATGACAATGGTTGTGCTTGGGACAGAGGACGCCGCCAGTCTGGCGGCGCCGATCCGGTCCGAGCTGAAATTGCTTGATGCCAGCATTCCAGCGTTCAACATCCGGACGCTGGACAGCGTGTACGAGGCGCGGACCATCGTCCCGCAGCGGTTGATCTCCCAGATCATGGTTTCTGTGGGTCTATTAGGCCTGGTGCTCGCCACTGTCGGCCTTTACGGCGTCGTGGCGTATCTCACCACCCTTCGCACGCGGGAGATCGGCATCCGGATGGCACTCGGCGCCGACCGTCGGAACGTGCTGCTCATGGTGCTCAGGCAGGCCGCCGGAATGGTTGGCGCCGGCTTGGCCGTCGGACTGGTCCTGGCGTTCTTCCTGACGCCGGCGTTTGCCTCCGCCTTCAACTTCGTGCCGCGGGACGCGACGATACTCGCAGAGGTGTCGCTGGTGTTGATCGCCGCAGCGCTGACCGCTTCGCTGATTCCCGCGCGGCGCGCGGCCATGGTCAGCCCGACGGTTGCGCTGAGGGACGAATGATCACGGTCCGGCTGAAGCCGGACACTACGACAGTACGCAGTTCATCAACGTAGGTCCGTCGGCCGTGTAGGTCAGTACGTAGTGTCCGGCTTCAGCCGGACCGTGGTTGGTTCCGTACGTAGTGTCCGGCTTTCCAGGCCTGAGCGAAGTCGAAGGCAGCCGGACCGTGGACGCACGTCGTGCCCGGTGCGGTAACCAATGGCCGGCGGCGCAGTCTTAACGGAAGACGTCCGCCTAAAGGCGGACACTACATCTGGAGGATGTTCATGAAGGTGGGATCTCAGCGTGTCGTGCTCGTGGGCCTGGCCCTCGCGATGGCGTGCGCGAGCGCGCAGCGTGCGAATGCTCAGAGTTCTGCGGATGGTTCATTTCAAAGAACGCTCAATGTGTCGGGTCCTGTGGATCTGGATGTCTCGACCGGCTCGGGCCGCATCGCGATTCGATCGGGCGAGTCCGGCCGCGTCGAGGTTCGGGGATCGATCTACGTCCGCGACGGCTTCTTCTCCCTGCGAGACGCGGACCGCGTAGCTCGAGACGTCGAGGCGGCACCGCCCATCGAGCAGACGGGCAACACCATCCGAATCGGCCGGATGGACAATACGAGCTACCGCGACCGGGTGTCCATCAGCTACGAGATCGTCGTGCCGCCGAATACCGTCGTGCGGTCACGCACTGGATCTGGGAGCCAGGAGATCACGGGCGTCGACGGACCGGTTGACGCCAGCACCGGTTCGGGTCGCATCCGCGTTGCCAACGTCAGGGCGAACGTGTCGGCCAACACCGGAAGCGGCTCCATCGCGGCCGAGGGCATCACGGGCGGCCTCCGTGCTCGAACGGGAAGCGGCTCCATTACCGCCGGCGGCGACCCCAAGGACCGTTGGGATCTGAGCACTGGCTCGGGCTCGGTGTTCGTCCGGTTGCCTCAGCAGGCCGCGTTCAACCTGGACGCACACACCGGGTCCGGCTCGGTGACCGTCGATCATCCAATCACTGTCAGCGGGAGACTTCGCCGGAATGAAGTGACGGGACAGGTGCGCGGGGGCGGAGTGGCGCTCGACGTGAGGACGGGGTCGGGCAGTATCAGAATCGAGTAGAAGAAAAAAGGGCCGTCCCCACGAGGGAACGGCCCTTCTGACGTCCGCCTGAAGGCGGACACTACGTCTGTCGCTTAGCTTCTTGCCTGTGTAGCCGGTGCGGCCGGCAGCTTCGACTCGATCCACCCGCGGATGACCTCGAACACCTGCTTACGGTTGGTCTCGACCATCGCGAAGTGTCCGTTGCCCGTGATCCCGCGATCCTTCAGCGCGATGTGCTCGGCAATCGCACCCGATTGTTTGAGCGCCTCGACGATGGCCGGACCGTTGGCCCGCCCGGAGGCTTCTGCCGTCAGGTACATCATCGGAATGCCCCGCAGGTTCGGCATCGGCGTGCCCGGCTGCCCGCCCTGACCGAGGAGCGGGCCCGCGCCGCCTTCGAAGCACACCAAGGCTTTCGTCAGGTTCGGGCGCTCATTGGCAACAAGGAACCCGAACGGACCGCCCGCGGAATGGGTCTGAATGATCGCCGGGCCGATCTTGTCGAGCAGCTCCGCGCCGCGGGTCCGCCACAGCGTCTGCATCAGCTCGCCGTTGGTGGGCGCAGCATTCTGCCCCGCGACGAACTGATCGACCAGCGGATCGCCAACCTGTCCGGTGCCCGTCCAGCGCCGCGGCGTGCCGGTGGCGGCTCTCACGAAGTCCGCCACGATGCCGGCGTGCATCGGCAGGTTGCCGATCGGGCCAAGCGCATCGAGCGAGACCGGCGAGCGGCCGTGGCCCGGCCGGTCCACCAGGTACACCTGGTAGCCGTTCTGCACGTAGTAGTGGGCCCAGCCGGCGTTGCCGTCGAGGCCCAGGTAGTGCGTCATCTGACCGCCGCCGCCGTGCACGAGCACGATGGGCAACGGCTGGCGGACGACTTCGGGAATCAGATACTGCACGTACATCTGGCCGACGACGACCGTGCCGTAGTCCTTCTTCTGCACCTCGGCGCCCACCCAGAAGTAGCCCATGTTCGACAGGCGCATCGCGGTCGACTCGGTGCCACGCTTGCGGATCGCGGGCGCGCTGCCGGTCACGTTCTTGTCGAGCCAGTCGAGGATGGGCTGCAGCACTTCGCGATGGTTCTTCTCGACCATCATCATGTGGCTGTTGCCCTGGATGCCGACCTTGGCGAGCCGCAGCTCTTCGGCCACCCTGACGCCGGCCTGCTTGAGGAACGCCGGTGCACCGGGGTTACCCGGCGCCGCCTGTCCGGCGGCAGACGTCACCGTGAGCACGGCGACGTTGCGCAGATTCGGCAGCCGCCGCGCGGGTTCCTCCTGCAAGAAGTAGCCGTTGACATCCGGCTCCGAATTCGCGACGTAGCGCACCTTGATCTCTGACGGGTCGCCGACCGGCGGATCCCACGTCACCGGGATCGTGGACATGCCCCAGCGGTTGCCGCCGGCAAAGCCGGAGCCGCCCCCTTCGATCATGACGGTCGCCTTGACGAGATTCGGACGGGCCTCAGCGACGAGCAGCCCGAACGAGCCGCCGGCCGAGTGCGTCATGATGATCGCCGGCCCGATCTTGTCGAGCAGCTCCGCGCCGGCTTCGCGCCACGCCATGTGCGCGAGGTTCGGCTGGCCTGCGGGCTGCTGATTGGCCGGCATCGGCGGGCCTGCCGCCGCGCCGCCGCGTCCACCGGCCTGCGCGCCCCCCGCGGGTGCCGCACCCGCCGGAGCCGCCCCACGACCGCCGGCTGCGCCAGCCGCTCCCGCCGCAGGGGCACCGGGCGCTGGCGGATTCACGACGTAGCTGCCGCCCTGAGAAGCGATGAACTGGGCCACTTCAGGTGCGCCCGGCACGCCGGGGCCAGGCCACTGCGTATGGTTCCTCCGATACGGATCGGGGTTGTTGGCGCCGCCGACCGGGAAAATGAACTGGCCCTGCAGACCTTCCATCGTGCCCGGGCGGGCCGGAATGGCGCCGAGCAGATCGGGGTGCTGCGGCGATCGCCCGTGACCCGGACGATCGACGACGTACACCCTGTAGCCCTCGGCCGCGAGGTGCTGGAACCAGCCCGGCCGTCCGTCGGGCGTGCCCATCCAGTCGAGGCCCTGCCCGCCGCCGCCGTGCACCAGCACGATCGGGAACGGCTTGCGCACGCGCGTCGGAATCATGTACTCGACGTACATCTGCTGGCCGCCGATGAAGCTGCCTCGCGCGGTATCGGCGCGCTTCACGTTCACCCACATGAAACTCCACTCGGCCAGGTCGAGCGGCAGCGTTTTCGCAGTCGAGACCGCCGCGGCCTGCGCCAGGGCTGTTGCGGCGCTGGGGTTGGCGGCCAGCGGTCCGAGCGCGGACGCGGCGACGCCGGCGATGCCGAGCGCGCTCGCGCGGCGCATGAACTCGCGGCGACCGACGGTGCCGTCCGCGTAGCTCTGATACAGGCTCAACACTTGGTCAGCGGAAGGCGGTGTCTTGACAGTCATATACAGCCCCCTTGGCAGGAAACGAGGTTATGAGAACTTGCAGATCTTATACAAGAAGCACGCGTTTCTCAATGCGCTTCGGGCTCCCGGGCTGATGTCATTTGGCTGAACCAAACGCAAGAATACCGGCGTTTGGCCGGCTCGGACGGAGATGCCTACAGTTCCCGGAGGGCTGAGGAGATAGGCAGGCGCGCGGCGCGGACGGCGGGCAGCAGGCCGCCGACTAAGCCCATCATCAGCGCGTAGCTGAGGCCCTGCAGGAGCAGGGCGGGCGTCACGGCAAACGCAAACGCCACCTGACTGAAGGTCTGGAAATTCATCGTGGACGTCTGATAGCCGTTGAACGCGAGATACGCGAGCGTCCCGCCGGCCAACCCGCCAATCGCCGCGAGCGCCAGCGATTCGGTCAGCACCGAGACGAGCACCGATGTCGTGTTGAACCCGAGCGCCCGCAGCGTGGCGATCTCGCGCGTCCGCGACGCGACCGCCGTGTACATCGTCAGAATCGCGCCGAAGACGGCGCCGATCCCCATGAGCGCTGCAATCGTGTAGCCCACGCCGCGAATGAGGCTCGTCATCGTGGTCGATTGCGCCGCGTAGTACTCGCTCTCGTGGCGGACCTGGACGTTCAACTGCGGATTGGTCGTCAGCCAGTTCTTGAACGTGTCGAACGACGCCGGGGAATCCAGACGCGCGAGCACCAGCTGGAATGAGTTGCCGCGGCGATACACGCCCTGCAACACGCGACCGTCGGCCCAGATCTCGGTCTCAGCGACCGATCCCCCGGCTGTGAAGATGCCGACGATCTTCAACGTCAACTCGCCCGACTTGACCTCAGAACCGAGATCGACGGAGAACTGGCGGTTCGAGGCGCGGCCGACGATCGCCTCGTTGGTGCCGAACTGAAACATCCGGCCCTCGACGAGCTTGACGTCGTCTCGCACCTGCAGCGCCGCCGGCTCGATGCCGCGAAGGGGCACGTTGGCGGGCGTCCCCGTGGAGCGTTTGTTGAGATCGACGAGGACGAAGAGCTCGGCCGAGGCGACCGGCCGATTGCCGTCGCGCAGCAGCCCGGGCGCCTGCTTGATCACATCGGCTTCCGCGCCACCGATCCCGCTTGTCATCTCCGAATCGGCGCCGCTCCGCATGACGAGCACGCGGTCCGGCGATCCGGCCATCGTCATCGCCGCTCGAAATCCTTCACCGATCGACAACACGGCGACAAACACAATCACCACGCCGGCAATGCCGACCATCGCGACGACCGAAGAGGCCAGGCGCTCGGGGATCGTGCGGACGCTGAGCGCGGTCACCGCGAGTGTCTGGGCGATCCATCGCAGCACGTCAGTTTCTCCTCATCTCACAAACTGTAATGTCCGCCTTTAGGCCGACCTTCAGGTCCGGCTGAAGCCGGACACTACGGATATGAAACCGGTTCTAGTTCCTTCTAAGAGCGTCGGTGATGCGCAGCCGCATGGCCGAAGCGGCGGGCATGGCGCCCGCGAGCGCACCCAGCACGCCGCAGAGCGCCACGCCGATCGCGATATCGCGGCCTCGCAAGACGAACACCGGCAGGAACGCGTTGTTGAAACCGCCCTGGCTGACGAGCACCCAGGCCACGGCGAGGCCCATCCCGCCGCCGAGCACCGCCAGGAACAACGACTCGGCCAGCACCAGCGCGAGCACGAGGCCGTCGCCAAACCCCAGGGTCTTCAGTACGGCGAGCTCGCTCGTCCGCTCGCGCACCGACTGCGCCATGGTGTTGGCCACGACCAGGAGAATCGAGAACAACACGGCCACGAGAATGGCGATCATGATCGCGCCAATGTCGCCAACCTGGTTCGCAAAGCCCTGCAGGAAGGCCTTCTCGGTCGAGGTCTTGGTCTCAGCCGGCGAGTTGGCGAACGCGCTATCGAGCGTAGAGGCGATCTCGGCCGACCGTGAGGGGTTGTCGATCCTGATGGTGTACCAGCCGACGGTCCCATACGCCCCGCGGCGATTCTCCTCGAGGTAGTCGTAACGAAAGAAAAAGTTGGTCTTGTCAACGGTCTCGTCGCCATCGTAGATGCCAGCGATGTTGAAGTACCACGTGGATCCCTGCTTGGGCTCCCAGATCGTCCCTTTGATGGGAATCCTGTCGCCGACCTTCCAGCCGTACCGCGTGGCGACGTCTCGGCCGACGAGCACGCCCTGGCGATCGGCCTGCCAAGCCTTGACCTGATCGGGGGGCACCTTGAATTCAGGAAAGAGCTTCAAGTGCGGCTCGGGATCGACGGCCATCACAGCGAATTGGTTCGCGTTGTCCTGGTACGTCCCGCCGAACCACGTGTTGTGGGACACGAGCGTGACGCCCGGGGTTGACGCGATCTGCCGCATGTAGGAGATCGGCAGCAGCTGGATGAGACTGACCTTGTGCATCATCATCAGCCGATCGGCACCCGCCACCTCGACGCCCATCGAGAACGCCGTCCTCATCGTCATGAGAAAGGCATAAAGGACAAAGGCGACAAAAATCGAGAGCAGCGTGAACGTCGTGCGCACCTTGCGCCGGAGCAGGTTCCGCCAGACGAGCGGCAGGAACTTCATGCGACGGCCTCCAGAAGCGTGCCTTTTTCGAGATGCAGCGTCCGCCGGGCGCGCTCGGCCGCGTGCGGGTCGTGCGTCACCATGACGATGGTTTTGCCATGCTCGCGATTGAGCGTCTGCAGCAGGTCCAGGACTTCGTCTCCAGCCTTGCGGTCGAGATCGCCCGTCGGCTCGTCGCACAGAAGCAGCGTCGGGTCGGTGACGATGGCGCGGGCGATGCCGACGCGCTGCTCCTGGCCGCCAGAGAGCTGACGAGGGTAATGCTTCGCGCGGTCCGAGAGGCCGACGACTTTGAGCGCAATGCCGACGTGCCTGCGGCGCTCGGCCTTCGACAGCCTCGTCAGGAGCAGCGGCAGCTCGACGTTACGCTCGGCCGTCAGCACGGGCAGCAGGTTGTAGAGCTGGAAGATGAAGCCGATGTGCTCCGCACGCCAGCGCGACAGCCGCGCGCCACCGAGCTCGTCGATGCGCACGCCGTCGACCTCCACCGTCCCGCCTGTCGGCTGATCCAAGCCTCCCATCAGGTTCAAGAGTGTCGTCTTGCCCGAGCCGGACGGACCCATCAAGGCCAGAAAGTCACCCTTGGGGATCTCCAGGTTGACGCCCTTCAACACGTCGATGCGCTCGCTGCCGCGAGTGAAGTGTTTGTGGACGTCAGCGACGCGGACGAGCAGGCCGTCTTCATTCATAGTCTGGGTTCGCGAGGTACGTAGGCCGGGTCCGAAAGGACCCGGCCTACTGCACGATGACGAGCGCGCCGTCCCTGAGATCCGCTGGCGGAGAGACGACGACCCGCTCGCCCGACTGGAGGCCCGCGACGACCTCCAGGCGATCGCCATCCGCGCCTCCGATCCTCACCGCGCGACGCTCGACGGCGTCGTCGCGCACGACAAAGACAAAGTTTTGTCCTTCCTCCATGCGGACGGCTGCCTTCGGCACAAGGACGGTCGCCTGGGCGGCCGGCGCCGGGTCGATCTCGGCGTTCTCCTTGCGAAGGAAGGTGACCTTGATGCCCATGTCCGGCAAAATCCGCGGGTCGAGACGCGCGAAGCCGATCCGGACGAGCACCGTCGCTTTCTGCCGATCGGCGGTCGGCACCATCGTGATGACGCGCGCGGGAATCTGCCAGTCGGGATAGGCGTCGAGCACGGCCGTCACGTTTTGCCGCGCCTTCACACGGCCGATGTACGCCTCGTTGACGTCGACTTCGATCTCGAGCGATCGCATGTCGACAATCGTGCAGATGCCCGTGCGCGTGAAACCGCCGCCGGCCGACACGGGCGACACCATCTCGCCGGGCTGGGCGTCCTTGGAGATCGCCACGCCGCTAAACGGCGCGCGGATGATCGTGTTGTCGAGGTCGGTCTTCTGCAGCTCGACCTGACGCTCCGCCACGCGCACTTGTTGGCGTATGGAGCCAATGCGCGCCTCGATGGAATCCACGTTGGCCTTGACGGCGTCGACCTCCGCCTGCCCGACGATGCGATCCGTGAGCAGCTGGTTGAGCCGGCCCAGCGTCACCCGTGCCTCGGCGAGACGGACTTCGTTCTCGGCGACGGACTGTTTTGCCGCCTCGGCTTGAGCTTCGGCCAGCGCCAGCGCGGCCCGCACCGTCGAGTCGTCCAGGCGTGCGAGCACGTCCCCCTCGGTGACGGCCATCCCCTCCTCGACGTTCACCTCGACGACCTTGCCTGTGATCTTCGACGACACCGTCGCGCGCCGCCTTGCCGTGACGTAGCCCGAGGCGTTCAGCACGGCCGCTTGCGTGCCGACCGGCCGCTCGGTGACCGTCGCCACCTGCACCTCGACCGGGCGCACCCGCGTCACCCATCGGTACCCGGCCACGCCCGAGGTCGCGACCACGACAAGCAACAGGATCCAACCGACCCACCGGCCGACGCCGGCACGCTCGGGCGCGCGCGCGATGCGCAGTCCGTCCAGGTCCTGTTTCAAGTCAGCCACACGACTCTCTGTGAACGAAGTCCCCTATGGTAACGCACGAGGAGGTCAGGTTCATCTCCGGAAGGTCCAGGAGAACCCAGCCGACTTGCCGCCCGAGGCGAATTCCTCGCCGAGGAACCGTCGGCTGAGGGCGTCCGCGATCGGGCATGCGCTGTCCTGATTCCACCAGAACTCGGTCGCGCCATCGTCGTCTAGTACCGCCTGCGGTTTTCAGGTATCCTGAGGCCGAAGGCCGTCAAACTTGACGAAGTCTAACCCGGTACGGATTGCGCACCAGGCACGGCGCGTGACGGTGATGGGAAACCCATGACCATCTCCATATCAGATAGCGATAGTCAAGGCGACCTTGGACCTGCCCGTCACCGACATCTGAAACGTGCTCCGATCCGCGAGGCATTAATCGATTTTCGTGTGCAGCTAGCAGAGGGAGTTACGGTTCAGGGTTTGGAGCAGATGGCTGTTCAACTTGAGGGGGACTATCCCACCAAAGGAATAATCCAGACGCTTCAGGCACAGCTTGACGTTGCAGGTCCAATCATAAAACCCGACCTTAGGCACGGTAAGCTGGGCGTTCTACTCAAGAGTCCAGACGAGAAAACTCAGGTGCAGTTTCGCCTGAACGGGTTCACCTTGAACCGCTTGAAACCATATACGAGTTGGGAAGAGATTTACCCGGAGACGATTCGACTCTGGCGGCTCTATGTGGAGTTTGCAAAACCTACGGTTGTTGTCCGACTTGCAGCACGTTACATCAACCAGCTGGAGTTGCCATTGCCCGTGATCAATCTTCGAAACTATTTCATCGCGCCGCCGCAGGTTCCTGAGAGTCTGCCGCAGACATTGCGCGCCTACTTGACGCGGGTCGTGATTCATGAGCCTTCCCTTGAACATTCAGCGATCGTGACTCAGAGTTTTGAACCGAACCCGACCGATAAGGAACATGCCGCCATTCTGCTCGACATAGACGCGTTCAAAAGCGTAGCGCTGAAGCCCGTGGAGCATGAAGAGATCGATCGCGTCTTGAACGACCTGCACCGGTTCAAGAACGACGTCTTTTTCGGAAGCATCACACAGCGAGCTTCGAAGCTATTTGAATGACTACACTTGCGACGCCTTCTAAACGCGGCGGCTTACTCGCGCCCTTGGTGCCGTCCGAGGCCGTCGGGCCCGACGCACGGATCGTGGCGCGGCGCATCGAGCAGGTATGTGAGCACCTGTGGGAGGCGCTCACGCTTCGTCACGTTGCAGAATCGGCCTGGGTGGAGCTTGCAGAGGCCGCACAGGAAGCCGCCGCTCCAAACTGGGACGGGCACGGGGCAAAGGCGATCGACGCGCAGGCTTACTTACAGGCCGAGCGCTTCTTCAGCGCGCTGCCGACGACAACCCCCGTCCCTGACGTGTCAGTCGATCCAGACGGCGAGGTAGCCATCGCTTGGAATGTGGCCTCAGATTGGGTTTTCTCTGTGAGCGTCGGGCCGCAGGGTCGGATCAGTTACGCGGGTCTGTTTGGCAATAGTAAGGTATATGGCACCGAGTGGCTTTTTGACGAGATTCCTGAAGCTGTTCTGGACAACCTTACGCGTCTATTTGCGGGGCAGAGAAAGCACGCCGGATAAGAGTCCTGTCACCACCGAGGTTGAGCTCGTTGGCCCTGAAGACGTCCTGGCGCGTTTTCTGTTCCAGAAGAGGCATTTCAAAAGATCAGGGCCGACGCCCGAAGCGTTCATGCCGCCCCCCGATCTAAGACTCTCTGTGTACGTGATCAGCGAGTTACCTGACGCGAGTATCTGGACTCTCGGCAGGGACGTCTTGAGCAAGCATCCGCGGCCACGACTGTACGGCAGGGCCGACATCGCCATCAGCGCTGTGCACGGCCAAGAGCTCAAAGCCTTTCGGGATGATGACCCATACCGTCATGTGAACGTTGTCGGCTGGCCGAGCTATGTGGACGGAAAAGATCGCATCAAGAGCATCGCGCAGGAACTTGCCAGGAGTGCCTCGCTGAGATTGTTGTCGACGCCAATGTCGAAGCAAGACCAGAACGCCTAGCGGCCATCCACGCGGGCCCCTGCCGTCGAGATTCCCGGCTCTGGGATCAGAGTTGACCGTGCGCGGGTGACGATGGCAATCTCCGAGCATGGAGGTTGTGCGGAACGAGCGGCTGACCGAGGCGGAGCTGCACGCGTTCTTCGATCGGCTGTTTCCGCATGGCTTCGCAGGCGCCGACGTGCTGGTCGAGGTCGCGCCAGAGGGCTGGGAGCAGTCGGCACTGCTTACGTGCTTCCACCCATCCGCGGAACGCGTGTTTGACGAGTCCGTGCAGCTGCACCGCAATATTGGGGCGCTACGAAATGCGCGTCCTCGTCAGGACATCGCCCGACAAACAGACGAGACGCTCTTCTCAGAACCCACGCTGGAAGAAGTACGCCGCGACTATCGACCGACACCTGTCCAGCCGCCCGAGGAGCTGACAGAGTTGGTCGGCCTGTGCCTGTGGGACGTGTTCTCCGACAATCATGACGTGATCGCCGCAGATGGCCGAGCCGTGGACATCGGATCGTTTCGCGGCGCAGGAGCCTTCCTGGATGAGCACCTGGCCGCTAAGCGTGACGCGTGGGATGAGGGTGACTACCTGCGGTTCTATCTGGGGACCATCTGGATTGGGGCACGCGCAGACTGCGCACCGGTCTACGCGATGATCTTCCGCCGTCTCAAGGCACTCGGCGCGGACTGGGTCTATCACTTCCCTGAACTCGCGTTAGTGGATCTTGGTGGACTTCGCGACGAAGACAGCTCGCCCACGAGGTATTCACCGAACGAAGCCCTTGCGGCCGAACGGGCAGCTCGAGAGCGGGAGGCCGAACTAGCGCGCTTCCGTACTGACCTGAACGAGATCAACGCCCGCGCTCGAGAGGAAGCCATGGACCGTCCCCTGCCCGCCACCGTACGCGCGTACCGCCAAGTCTGCGGGCGCGATCCACGAGGCTGGCCGCCCGCGTGACGCACGCGCGGTTGGGTTCACGACCGTGGAATCGTGACGGGCCGTCATTCGTACCTGAGGGCCTCCATCGCGTTGATGCGGGTGGCGCGTCGCACAGGGACGTAACACGCGATGAAGCCCGCGGCCGCGAACAACAGCGTGGCCGCGGCGAAGACGAGCGGGTCGCCGGCCGGAGTGCCGAACCGCGAGGCGGCCAGCAACCGTCCCGCTCCCGCACCCAGCGTCAGCCCGACCGCCGTGCCGATCGCCACGAGTATCATGCTGTGCCGCAGCACCAGGGCCGTCACGCCGTAGACACCGACCGCGGCCAGCAGCAGCCCGACCAGTCCGACACTGCCCGCCACAGCCGCCGCCACGCGGAGCTGCGTCTCCACCGGTCCACTCAACTGGCTTTCGAGCGTCCGCGCCGACAACACGGGCATATTCGGATCCATCGTCGTCAGTGCCGCGCGGAGATCGGCCATCACGCGCCGATCCCCCGAACTCCGCGCCAGGACTGTCAGTGTCGACATGTATCGCTGTTGGAAAGGGATGTACAGGGCCCGATCGCTGGGTCCGCCAAACGTCAGGTCACGCACGATCCCCACAATTTCGAATGTCACTGCCGGAAGCGGGTTCGGCCCTGTCGGGTTCCCGAAGCGCGCGACCACGTTCTTGCCGAGCGCGTCCTCTCCTGGCCAGAACTCTTCGGCGGTTGATCGGCTCACGATCGCAACCGGCTGCGCACCAGCGCTATCCCGCGCCGTGAAGTCGCGGCCGGCTGTCAGCGGAATGCGCAGCGTCGAGAAGTAGCCGGGCTCGACGAGCGTCCAGTTGGCGAAGAAGAACGGCTGTCCGTCAGACGGTGTGGCGCCCGGAACGGTCAGAAAGCCGAAGCTTCGCGATCCGGGTTCGGGGGCACGATCGGCGAGCGTCGCTTCCTCAACTGCGGGTATCGCGCGGACGCGCTCGACGAGCGTGCGAGCAAACTCTCGCCCCGTCACCTCGGTGTAGCCGGCCATCGAGAGATCGACCGAGGCCACATCGACATTCGTGGGGTCGAAGCCGCGGCCGGCCGCCGTCACGCGATCGAAGGTCTGCGCGAGCAACCCCGTCATGATGACCAGCAGGAGGCTGAACGCCACCTGCGCCACGACGAAGCCGTACCGCAGCCGCAGCCGGTCGGAGGCTCCCGGCGCTTCGTCTTTGAGCGCCGACACGACGTCGGCCTTCGATGCATGGAGCGCCGGGGCAAGACCGGACAATGCAGCGGCAAGAAGCGAGACACCGACAGAGAAGGCCATGACTCGCACGTCCAGGGGCAGCGAGAGACTCACCGGAACCGGAAACGCCGGCAGGAGTGCCACGAGCATCGACGTCATCCCGCGCGCGAGCAGCAGACCGGCAGCGCCGCCAAGAAGGAACAGCAGCATCGTTTCCGTCAACAACTGGCGAACGAGACGCGCCCGACCGGCGCCAATCGCCACGCGCACGGCGATTTCGCGCCGGCGTTCGGCCGCACGCGCCAAGAGGACGCCGGCGACATTCGCGCAGGCAATGACGAGGACGAGCGACACGAGCACCATCAACAGCCCAAGAAATCCAGCCACAATCAGGCGCATGCCGGCCGGAATTGGCGACGCGACCTCGGCGCTCCACAGGAACACACGGGCAGCCACATCGACCATCCCCGATCCAGGTGGCGCGTTGAAGGGGCCACCCAAGGGCGGCGTCGGCGCCTCGAGCTCGAGCGCCTGGCCAATGGTGGCGATTTCCGCCGAGGCCCGCGCGCGCGACACCCCCGCCTTCAGCCGGCCGCCCAGCATCAGCCAGGGCGCTTCCCGCGTGGTCAGCAATCGCTCGCCTCTCTGGGACTCCACGACGCCAATCATGGAGGTTGGAAGCCACAGATCCGGCGCCACGACACTCGTACCGCGAAACCCTTCCCGTGCGACACCGACAACCGTAAGGGCTTCGTCGTTCAGCCCCACCACCTGCCCAATGACAGCGGGGTCGGCTTGGAATCGCCGCGTCCAGAACCCATGGCTGAGCACGGCGACGGGACTGGCACCCGGGCGGTCGTCGTCTGCGGCGCCGAACAGCCGCCCAGGCGCTGCAGTGACGCCGAGCGCGCTGAAGTAGTTCGTCGTCACGACGCTCACGAAGGCGCTCGACGCGCCCTGGCCGCCGATTCTCATGCTCACTGGTCTCGGCTGGAGCTGATATCCAAATACGTTCTCCAGCGTGACGGTCCGGCGCCGGATCTCGAGAAGATCGGGATACGAGATCTGCGTGATCCCTGGTCCACTGCGTGGCTCGGTGCGCACGATGTCCACGAGACCGTCGGGCGCCGACACGCCCTCGGTCGCGCGGAGCAGCAGGCCGTTCGCCACGGTGAAGATGGTCGTGGTGGCGCCGATGCCGATGGCGAGAGAGATCGCCGCCGTCAGCGCAAAAAGAGGATTTCGACGAAGCAGTCGCGTCGCGTAGCGGACGTCTTGCAGCAGCTCATCCATGAGGGCGCCGGCTCTCACGTCGCGAACGCGTTCCTTCAAGGCTTCAACGCCTCCGATCTCCAGCATCGCGGCACGGCGCGCGTCCTCCGGCCGCTCGCCCGCCCGAATCTTTTCACTGACGAGCTCATCAACGGCCGCGCGCACCTCATCGTCGAGATCGCGCTCGACGCGGTCGCGGTGCACGAGGTTGCGCCACAGGGACTTCATGCGTGACATGGCGTCGGGCCCCACGTCCGCCTGAAGGCGGACGCTACGTACGCAACAGCATCATGCGTAGCGTCCGGCTTCAGCCGGACGTCTATTCATATCTGAGCGCCTCGATCGCGTTGATCCGGGTCGCGCGGCGGGCGGGTACGTAGCAGGCCGCGAGGCCCACGACCGCAAACAGCACGGCGGTCCCCGCAAAGGTCACCGGATCGAGCGGGGGGACGCCGAAGAGCAGCGACGTCAGCACCCGGCTGGCCGCCGCCGCCAGCGCCAGCCCGATGACCGCGCCGATGCCGGCGAGCGACATGCCCTGACGTAGAACCATGCGAACGATATCGCCACGCGCGGCGCCGAGCGCGATGCGGACACCGATTTCTCGAGTGCGTCGCGTGACGGCGTAGGCGGTCACACCATAGATACCAATCGCCGCGAGCAGTAGAGCCACGATGCCGAGGCTGCCGGTCACCGACACGGCGATTTGCTGTGGAATCAGACCCAGGGCCCCGGCCTCCTCGAGGGTCTGCGCCCCCACGATCGGCAGGTTCGGATTCATCGACGCCACGAGCGCGCGAATCTCGCCCGCGAGGCGCTGGCCGTTCGTCGTGCGCGCGACGATCGTAATGGCCGGATTGAATTGCTGCTGCAAGGGCACGTACACGAACAAGCGTGGGATGTCGCCCAGGCTGCGGTACTTCAGGTCGCGCGCGACGCCGATCACGAGGAGCGTCCGTGCCGGAGCGGACGTGCCCGGCGGACCGGGAGGCTGCTGGAGGTACTTGCCAACGGCGTCCTGGCCGGGCCAGAACCGCTGCGCAGCCAGCTCGCCGATGATGGCCACCGCTTGCGTGCCGTCGCGATCGCCCGCGCCAAAATCGCGGCCCGCGAGCAGCCGAATCCGCATCGTCTCGAAGTACCCGGGCTCGACGATGTTCCAGTCGGCGTCAAAGAACGGTCGGCCGTTCGGCGGTGAGGCGCCGCCGGACGCCGTGAGCGGGCCAAGGCCCATCCCGCCACCGGCGAGTGGGAGTATCCTCGCCAGGCTCGCGGCCGTTACGCCGGGCAACGCCCGGACCCGCTCGATGAGATCGCGCGCGAAAGGCGGTCCGGTCGTGTCGGTGTAGCCGGCGAGCGAGAGGTCGAGGGACGCCGTCTCGACGCCGCGCGGATCGAAACCCGGATCGATTGAGCTGGCTCGACCCAGCGCACGGACGAACAGACCGGCGGCGATCACAAGGACCATGCTCAACGCGACCTGGCCGACGACAAACGCGTGTCGAAGCCGCACCCTGGCGTGCGGGCTTTGTGCATCGACCTTGAGGGCCGACACCACGTCGGCTTTTGACGCCTGAAGAGCCGGGACGAGGCCGGACAAGAGAGCCGCCACCAGCGAGAGGCCAATCGTGAACGCGATGACGCGGCCGTCGAGCGCGAGCGACACGTCAACCGGAGCGGGGAGCGCGGGCAGCTGCGACAGGATGAGCGACGTCAGCTCACGCGCGAGCAGCAGACCGCCGGCACCGCCAAGCAGGAACAGCATCATCGTCTCGGTGAGCAGCTGCCTCACCAACCGACCGCGGCCCGCGCCAACCGCCAACCGCACGGCGATCTCGCGCCGCCTGGCCGCCGCCCGCGCCAGCAAGACGCCGGCGACGTTCGCACACGCGATCACGAGCACGAGCGACACGATCCCCATCAACAACGCAAGGAACCCCGCGACGGGGCCGCTGTTGCCTGGGATGGGCGAGGAGGCCAGCAGCCGGAGTCCGCGGCCTCGGTTCACATCCGGATATTCACGTTCGAGCGCCCGCCCAATCACATCGAGCTCCGCCGCGGCCTGGCGCACGGAGACGCCCGGCTTGAGACGAGCGCCCATCACCAACCACACACTGGCCCGGTTCGTGAGGATGCCCTCCGATCTGCGCGGCATCACCGCCGACACCATCCCCATCGGCACCCACACATCCCAACTCAGAATGCCGGTCCCGTGAAATCCCTCGGACGCCACACCAACCACGGCGAACGACTGGCCGTTGATGAGCAGCGTCCGCCCCACGATTGATGAATCCTGATTGAAGCGACGCGTCCAGAAGCTGTGGCTCAGCACGACGAGCGGACTCGCGCCGGGCTCGTCGGTGTCGCCAGGACCGAAGAGCCGTCCGGCCGCAGGGCGCGCACCAAGCACGGTGAAATAGTTCGTGCTGACGACGTTGCCGAAGATCCGCTCGGCGCCGTCGGCATTGCCGAGGCTCATCGCTTCGGCTCCCAGCCGATACGCGTACACGCCGTCGAGCATCGTCACGCGCTGGCGGACGTCGAGATAGTTGGGATACGAGTTGTTGTCGAAGCCCACGCCGTCCTGACTGCGGCCGATGTCAACGAGACGATCCGGCTCGGCCACGCCAGCCGGGGCGCGGAACAGCAGCGCGTTGGCGACCGTGAACACGGTCGTGTTGGCGCCGATGCCAATGGCGAGCGACAGCGCCGCGGTCAGGGTGAAGAGTGGATTGCGCCGGAGTAGCCGCGCCGCATAGCGCACGTCCTGCAGAATCGTCTCCACGAGAGCACCTGCCTTTGCATCCCTGACCTGCTCTTTGACGGCTTCGACGCCGCCTATCTCCAGCATCGCCCTGAGCCGAGCGTCCTCGAGCGAAAGGCCCGCGCGAACGTGCTCGGCGACCAGCAGCTCGAACGCCGAACGCACCTCATCATCCAGATCGCGCTCGACGCGGTCGCGATGAACGAGATTCCGCCAGAGAGACGACAGGCGGGACATCAGGCCTCAAGGGCGCGGGCCATGGCCACCGTGATGCGGTTCCAGAGCGCCACCTCTTCCCCCAACTGTCGCGTCCCCGCTTTGGTGAGCCGGTAATACTTTGCGCGCCGGTTGTTCTCGGAAGGCCCCCAGCTGGAGGCGAGCCAGCCGGCTTCTTCGAGCCGATGCAGCGCAGGAAAGAGCGACCCCGGCTGGACGACGAACGTGCCGCCCGTCATCCGGTCGATGCGACGGGACACGCCCAGGCCGTGCAGCTCGCCCGAAACGAGCGCCTTCAGAATCAGAAGGTCGAGGGTGCCTTGAAGCAGGCTTTCTCGGTTGCGTGGCATAGGCATTGGGTCCGCCTAAAGGCGGACACTACAGTTGATGGAGCTATCGACATTCGATACGAGTGTCGGTAAATGTGCCGCTCTTCCTATCGAATGTCAATAGGTCCGGTTTCAGGTCCGGCTGAAGCCGGACACGACGACCTGCAGAAGCCAAGGTGGCGGAACGGCGGCCGTAGTCGTAATATCCCCTCACCTAGAGTAGGGTGACATGAAATCGAAGACGACCAAGGTCTCTCGCCGGAACGTGTTGAAGAAGGCCGCCGTCGTCGGCGGTGGCGCCGCGGCGACTCTGCTGGGCGGCGGCGTCCAGGCTCAGGCGCCCTCCATCCTAACGGGGACGCAGGCCGGACGCCGGTTCCGCGCGTTCGTCGTCTTCGACAACGCGCCCGACACGACGATCCAGGCATCGAAAGCGTCGGTCGAGCAGGTGACGATGAGCGCGCTCGACGAGAACCGTGTCGTGGTGCGCACCGAGGCGTGCCAGGTCTGCTACACCATCGTCGGCCAGGCCGTCGCCAACTACAACCCGGCACGAATCCTCGGCCACGGCGCGGTGGGCGTGGTTGAAGTCGTCGGCTCGAAGGTCAGACGCGTGCAGCCGGGCGACCGCGTGATCGTCGCCAACACGCCGTACTGCGGCCAGTGCTACACGTGCCTCAGAGGCCGGCCCGATCGGTGCCAAATGCTCCCGGGCGCGGGCAATCCGATGCTGCCGATCGGCAGGCTCTCGAGCGGCGCCGACGTGGTGCAGCACAACAACGAAGGCGGCTTCGCCGAGCTGATGATTCCCTACGAGTGGTACTGCATGCCCGTCTTCACCAGTAACGCCACGCCGGTGGATCTGTCGATGCTCGGATGCGTGGGCGCGTGTGGCTTGGGGACGGCCTTGGGCGTTGCGCCGGTTGAACCGGCATCGGACGTGGTCGTCCTGGGCTGCGGTCCGGTCGGTCTGAGCGCCGTACAGGGCGCGCGCATCAAGGGCGCCTCACAAATCATTGCCATCGATCCCATCAGAGCACGGCGCGAAGTCGCCCTGAGGATCGGCGCGACGATCGCGCTCGATCCCAACGTCGAGGGCATGAATCTCGTCGCGAAGGTGAAGGACCTCTGCAAGTTTCCAACCGATCGGAAGTTTGCGGGCGGCCGCGACTGGGCCCCCAACGGGAACAACATCGGACCCGATTACGTGATCGAAGCCGTCGGCGGCGACAGGTTCCCGCCCAGAGCCGAAGTCGGCCCGGATCCGACCGGCATCCTTCCGCTGCAACAGGCGTGGCAGATGTGCTCGTCGGCCGGTCACGTCACCACCGTGTCGGTCGGACAGCGCGGCAATTTCACCGTGCCGGCGGGTCAGTGGTCCAACGGCGCCAAGAATCACCATCCCGGCAACATGAACGGCGTGAGCACGCTGCGCGACATGCAGCGATTCGCGCGGCTCGTCGACACGGGGCAGTTCAACGCGAGAGCGCTCGCCACGGCGACCTATCCGCTCGATCGCGCGCGAGAGGCGATACAGGCCGTCTCCGACCGGACGACGGTTGGAGCCGTCATCACCTTCGCGTAACGCCAAAAGGTCCGGCTGAAGCCGGACACTACATCGGTACGTGGTGTCCGGCTTCAGGCGGACAGACTGCGATAGGATCGTTTCCCATGAGATTGCTCGTGGGAGTCGGTGTGCTTGCGGCTTCGCTGGCCGCATCTTCATGCGTGCAAGCGCAGCCGGCAAGCGATACGGGCGATCCGGGGTTCCCCTTCGGCCCGAGTGCGGGCGGCGTCCAGCCGCTCGCCTACGTCCAGGACATCAAGCCTCTCCTCGATCAGAACTGTGTCGAGTGTCATGGTCCTGGCAACGAGGAGGGGGACTAGAGGGTCGACACCTACGCCGCCGTGATGCGCAAACAACGGCCGGGCGATGCCCGGAGCCCGATTGTGGTCAACGTGGTTCCCGGCGGCGAGATGCATCAGTACTGGACCGGCGACCGGATCACGAAGGCCACGATGGTGTTCCGGTGGATGGTGTATTACAACGCGGCGGAGACGCGATGAGCAGGCGAGGTCCGGCTGAAGCCGGATACTACGTACTGAGGGCCTTGGCCGGCGCCATCGGCCTTTGCCTGATTCCCACCGACAACTGGGCGCAGACCAACGACGTGAACGTCCAGTTCCATGCGTTCCAAGACACGCGAGGCGTCACCGTCCTCACCCCAAACGTGGATGTCAGTCAGGACGTCACGGATCGGATAAGCGTGAAAGGCAGCTACGCCCTCGACGCCATCTCGGCGGCCTCCGACTCCTGCGCACGATGCCATCGCCACGGCGTGGACAGCAAGCGAAAGGTCGGCGGCGTGTCGGTCACGAGTAAGGTCGGCAGTCTCAAGATCAGCGCCGGTGGCGCCTACAGCCTGGAGGACTTCTACCGTTCGACGACCGTCCTCACGTCGGTGTCGCGCGATCTTGCGAACGGCAACACCACGGTGGCCGGTGGGTACTCGTTCTCGCTGAACCGGCCGACCGTTCATCCGACGCCACAGGTGAGGAGCCAGTATGCGAACGGCGGATTCGCCTCGCTCACGCAGACACTGACGAAGACGACCATCGGGCAGGTGGGTTACGAGCTGGGCATCGTCACCGGATACCAGGACAATCCCTACCTTCGAACGAGCGTCAACGGGGTGATGACGCTCGGCCAGGTGCCCGACCGGCGCACCCGGCACACGCTCACCGGACGCCTTCGGCAGGCCCTCCCTACCGACACTTACGTCGAAGCGGACTACCGCCGGTACTTCGACGACTGGGGCGTCAGATCAACGGCGGTCAGCGCGGGACTCTCGCATCATTTCACGTCCCGGATCCTGGGGAACTTCGCCTACCGCTGGTACTCGCAAACCGGCGCGTCCTTCTACCAGCCGTCGTACACCGGATCGATCCCCCAGTTTTTCACGGCGGATTTCCGGCTGGCGCCCTTCACGTCTGGGTTGTATACGGGCAAGATCGTCATCACCCCTCGGCGCCGACTGTTGTGGCTGCCGGCAGATACAGGCGTGACGTTGCAGTACGATCGCTATCGGGCCGACAAGGGCTTCGATGCCGCGATCTTTTCGGCGGGGCTTCGAGTCCCGATCCGATTGCGTGACATTATCAGGTAACGTACAGGTCCGCCTGAAGGCGGACCCCACATCAGTACGTGGGGTCCGGCTTGAGCCGGACCAAGGGCTAGCTATGACGACAAAGCGACGCGCATCTCTCATCTGCTCCGCGGCGACCGCGGTGGCGATCATGTTCACTGGCTCGGCCAGCGCCGCGGACCCGAAACCCGCTCCGAATGTGACGCTTCAGCCCGCACAGGGCGCCACCGTGCGGCTCGCCGATTACCGAGGGAAGGTCGTGCTGGTCGATTTCTGGGCGAGCTGGTGCATCCCGTGCAAGGTGTCGTTCCCGGCGCTCGACGCGCTCTACAAGGAATTCAATGCGCGAGGGTTCGAGGTGCTCGCGGTCAACCTGGACGAACGGCGGCGCGATGCAGACGCGTTTCTCGCCGCGCGGCCGCATGCCATGCCTATCCTTTTCGATCCGAAGGGTGCCTCGCCACTGGCGTTTGACGTCAAAGGCATGCCGAGCTCGTTTCTCATCGACCGCGCCGGCAACATCCGCTTCACGCACATGGGGTATTCGGATACCATCGGCGAAAAATACCGGCAGGAAATCGTGCAACTGCTCGCCGAACGGTAAACCCACGGACGGATGAGGGACCGGGAACCAGCAACGAAGGACTGACGATGATAGTGAGACGCACGTTGATTGGAGCCGCCCTGTTGTCGGCGACGCTCATTGCCGGCGGCTGCGCCACCGTGCAGCCGTGGCAGCGCGGACGTCTGGCCGACCCGGCCATGACGTTCGATGCCGACGCCGGCCAGGTGTCGTACATGACGCACTGGCAGGAAGCGCGCGAAGGCTCCGCCGGCGGCTTCGGCATCCAGAGCGGCGGCTGCGGCTGCAAGTAACGAGGTTCGCAAGGTTCAGGGAGGCAAGGTTGCTCGCGCCCGGTATTCACGTCGGTCCTTACGAAATCGTCGCGCTCGTCGGCGCCGGCGCCATGGGCGAGGTGTACCGCGCCCGCGACCCACGGCTCGGACGCGACGTCGCCATCAAGGTCCTGCCGGCCAGCCTGGCCGGCGACGCCGAGCGGCTGCGTCGCTTCGAGACCGAGGCGCGCGCCGCGGCGGCGCTCAACCACCCGAACATCCTCGCCGTCTACGACATCGGCAGCCACGAGGGCGCCCCCTACATCGTGTCGGAGCTGCTCGAAGGAAAGAACCTTCGGGAGCACCTGGACGAACACGGCGCGCTCCCCGTGCGCCGGGCGGTCGAGTATGCCGCACAGATCGCCAACGGCCTGTCGGCGGCTCACGACAAGAAGATCGTTCATCGCGATCTCAAGCCCGAGAACATCTTCATCACCACCGACGATCGCCCGAAGATTCTCGACTTCGGGCTGGCCAAGCTGACACAACCAGAGCCCGAGACGCCCGAGGGCAACGCCCCGACGGCGACCGGCACGCAGCCCGGCCTTCTGCTCGGAACCATCGGCTACATGTCGCCCGAACAGGTGCGCGGGATCGCCACCGACTACCGCTCCGACCTCTTTGCGTTTGGCGCCATTCTGTACGAGATGCTGTCGGGCCGCCGCGCCTACCAACGCGAGACGGTCGCCGACACGATCACGGCGATCCTCAAAGATCACCCTGCCGAACTCGGCACCATCGACCGTCGGATCCCAACGCTTCTCTCACGCATCGTCGAGCGGTGCCTCGAGAA
>Ga0156278_1034_pt1 | contig 21984 bp, 29 predicted proteins | sample RifCSPlowO2_12_FD_107927 | JGI IMG/M metagenome (GOLD analysis project Ga0156278, IMG submission 107927) | Acidobacteria bacterium RIFCSPLOWO2_12_FULL_65_11
CTTTGCGCGCGGCGTCGGCCACGGCGCGAATGCGCCCGTGATAGAGGAAGCCGCTGCGGTCGAACACGACGCGCGTGATCCCCTTCTCGATCGATCGCTCGGCGATCGCCTTCCCGACCTCTTCGGCGCCCTTGACGTTGCCGCCGCGCACGCTCTTGGCAAACCGGTCCTTGAGCGACCCCTCGACGCTCGAGGCCGACACCAGCGTCCGTCCGGTCATGTCGTCGATGACCTGCGCGTAGACGTGCGACACGCTCCGAAAAACGCTCAGGCGCGGACGATCCTTCGAGCCCATGATGCGCTTCCGCTGGCGGAGATGGATGCGATGGCGGCGATCGGCCTTCGTCTTGATCTTCATCTTCTAGTCTCTCGTGGGGCCCTTAGGTGGCTTTGGCGCCGGTCTTGCCGGCCTTCTTCTTGAGCACTTCGCCCGTGTAGCGGACGCCCTTCTGCTTGTACGGATCGGGCTTCCGGAACCGGCGGATGTTCGCCGCCGCCTGGCCGACGAGCTGCCGGTCGACACCGGTGACGGTGATGTGCGTCTGCTTGTCGATCGTGATGTCGATGCCGGTGGGAATGTCGAACACCACCGGATGCGAGTAGCCGAGCGCGAACACCACCTGCTTGCCCTTGAGCTCGGCGCGGTAGCCGACGCCGACGATGTCGAGCTCGCGCTTGTAGCCGTCGACCACGCCGACCACCGCGTTGGCGACCAGCGTGCGCGCCAGGCCGTGGAACTTCCCGAGCTCCGGATCGTCGGTCGCGCGCGTGGCGACCAGGTGCTCGCCGGCGAGCTCGAAGTTGATGCCGGCCGGATACGCCTGGCGCATCTTGCCTTTGGGCCCAGCCACGTCGACGGCGCCGTCAACGACCTTGACGGTGACGCCCTTGGGGATCGCGATGGGTTTCTTGCCGATTCGAGACATAGTCTGCTTCTTGTTGGCTTCTGGCTCACGACTCATGGCTTAAGCCGGCCTGAGCCTTGAGCCCTGAGTCTTGAGCCTTACCAAATGTTACAGAGCACTTCTCCACCTACGCCGGCTTTGACCGCCGCGCGGCCGGTCATCACGCCGCGCGAGGTCGTCAGGATGCTCGTGCCGAGACCGGCCAGCACCTCGGGTACGTCGTCTCGGCCAAAGTACACGCGGCGGCCCGGCCGGCTGATGCGCGCGACGCCCGTGATGAGCTTTTCGCCGTGCGGGCCGTACTTCAAGAACAGCCGAAGCGTCTTCACCGGCCCCGCGGTGCCGTCCGCAGCGGGCTCGACCACCTTATAGCCCTGGAGGTAGCCCTCGTCCTGCAGGATGCGGGCGATCTCGACCTTGAGCCGCGACACCGGCATGTCGACGCGCGTGTGCTTGGCGGTCACCGCATTGCGGATCCGCGTGAGCATGTCTGCGATGGGATCTGTCATAACTCGCTTATCCTGTCGTGCTACGCACCTTCTCTTACCAACTGCTCTTCGTCACGCCCGTGACGTCCCCTTCGAGCGCCAGCTTCCGGAAGCACAGCCGGCACAGCGCGAACTTCCGCATGTAGGCACGCGGGCGGCCGCACAGCCGGCAGCGGTTGCGCAGCCGAATCTTGTATTTCGGCGGCTTCGATTCCTTGGCGATCTTGGCGGTTGTAGCCATGGTGATTCTTGTCGGCTAATTCTGTCTAAACGGCATCCCAATAAACTGCAACAGTTTTCGCGCCTCTTCGTCGGTTTTCGCCGTCGTCACCACCGACACGTTCATGCCCCGGGCCTTGTCCACCTTCATGTAGTCGATCTCGGGGAACAGCAACTGATCGTGCAGACCGAGTGTGTAGTTGCCGCGCCCGTCGAATCCGCGCGCCGACACGCCCTTGAAGTCGCGGACGCGCGGGAGCGCGATGTTCATCAGACGGTCGAGGAACTCCCACATGCGCGCCCCGCGCAGCGTGACCATCGTCGCAATCGACTGGCCCTTGCGCACTTTGAACTGGGCAATCGACTTCTTGGCCTTCCGCGTGACCGGCTTCTGTCCCGTGATGCGCGCCAGCTCGTCGGCGCCCGTGTCGATGATCTTCGCGTTGCTGGTCGCCTCCCCGAGGCCCATGTTGACCACGACCTTCTCGATCTTGGGAACCGCCATCACGTTCTTGTAGCCGAACTCTTTCCTGAGCGCCGGCACAACTTCCTTCTGATACCGCTCCTTCAACCGGCTCATTTGTCGACCACTCCCTCGCACTTGCAGCAGAAACGGACCTTGCGGCCGTCGCCGAGAATCTTGCGGCCGATGCGGGTCTGCGCGCCGCACTCCGGGCACACCAGCTGCACGTTGGACGCGTGCACCGACGCCTCGCGCTCGACGATGCCGCCCTTGGTGTTGTTGCGGGGATTGGGCTTCGTGTGGCGTTTCATCATGTTGACGCCTTCCACGATCAGCCGGTTGCGTTCCGGGACGATCTTCAGGACCCGCCCGCGCTTGCCGCGGTCCTTGCCCGTGACGACGAGCACGGTGTCGTTCTTGCGAATCGGGGTGGCCAGACGACTCATCGCCTACAGAACCTCCGGCGCGAGCGAGATGATCTTCATGAAGCGCCGCTCGCGCAGCTCGCGCGCCACCGGTCCAAACACGCGCGTCCCCACCGGCTCATTCTGGTCGTTGATCAGCACGGCCGCGTTCCGATCGAAGCGGATGTAGGTGCCGTCACGGCGCCGTTGCTCCTTGACCGTGCGGACGATGACGGCCTTGACCACCTGGCCCTTCTTGACGGCGGACTCGGGCGTCGCTTCCTTGACCGACGCGGTGACGATGTCGCCGAGCCGGGCGTAGCGGCCGGTGGACCCGCCAATCGGATTGATGACAGCGATCTTGCGCGCGCCGGAGTTGTCGGCCACGTCGAGGATCGAGCGCATCTGAATCATGGCTTATGCCTCTGCGGCCTTCCGCACCACGCGCGTCAGCGCCCAGCGCTTCCGGCGGCTGAGCGGCCGCGTCTCGACAATCTCCACCGTGTCGCCGATGGCCGCGGCACCCTTCTCGTCGTGCACCATGAACTTCGACGTGCGGCGCTCTGTCTTGCCGTACATGCCGTGCCGCACCTGCCACTCGACGGCCACCACGATGCTCTTTTGCATCTTGTTGCTGACGACGACGCCGACCTTTTCTGACTTTTGAGACATCTTTTTTTCAATGGCGGCGGGGCCCCACCCCCGCCGCGAACTTACGCCGATGCTCGCCGTCGGCGTTCCATGGCCTCCGGCTCGCATGGCCGCAGGCGCTACGTCATTGATTACTCTTCCAAATCAGCAATCAACAATCAGAAATCAGCAATTCACCCTACGTCGTGCGCTTCTGTCTGATGACCGTCTTCACGCGCGCGAGATCGCGGCGCACCGTGCACATCTTGTCCGGCGCCTCGAGCTGCCCCATCGACTTTTGAATGCGCATGCGAAACAGCTGATCGATCAAGTCGCGCTCGCGCGCGCCCAGATCGTCGACGCCGAGCTCGCGCAGCTCCGCCGCCTTCATAGCATCTTCTCCTCGGCGAAGCGCATCGCAAACTTCGTCAGGATGGGCAGCTTGGCCGCCGCCAGCTTCATCGCCTCGCGCGCCTCTTTCTCGGTGATCCCTTCCATCTCGAACAGCACCCTGCCGGGCCGGACCACGCAGACCCATCCCTCGGGCGAGCCCTTGCCCTTGCCCATGCGCGTTTCCTGCGGCTTCTTGGTGATCGGCTTGTCGGGGAACACGCGCACCCAGATCTTGCCGCCGCGGGCGACGAACCGCGTCATCGCGACGCGCGCCGCCTCGATCTGGCGATCGGTCAGCCAGCAGGGCTCGAGCGCCTTCAGGCCGTAGTCTCCGAATCTGACGTCGGAGCCCCGCCAGGCCTTGCCGGCCATCCGCCCGCGCTGCTGCTTGCGGTACTTGACCTTCTTCGGCATCAACATAATGAATCTCGCACTTACCCAATGCACCCGTCATACCCGCGCGGGCGGTCGTCGCGGGGCTCGCTCTCTGTATTCCTCTTCTCGTCCCCGCTGGGGGACGAGCCGCTCACCCTTGAAGAGCCAGACCTTGATGCCGATCTGGCCGTAGGTGGTGTTGGCTTCCGCAAACCCGTAATCGATATCCGCCCGCAGCGTCTGCAGCGGCAGCTGGCCGTGCAGGTACCACTCGGAGCGGGCGATCTCGGCGCCGTTCAACCGGCCCGAGACGCGGACCTTGATGCCCCTCGCGCCAAAGCGCAGGGCCGATTCAACCGCTTTCCTCATCGCGCGGCGGAACGCCACGCGCTTCTCGAGCTGCATCGCCACCGATTCGCTGATGAGCTGGGCGTCGAGCTCCGGCTTCTGGATCTCCTGGATGTTGATGAAGACCTCACGGTTGGTCCGCTTCTGGATTTCCTGTTTCAGCTTGTCGACCTCGGTGCCCTTGCGGCCGATGATGATGCCAGGGCGCGAGGTGAAGATGTCGATCTTCAGCTTGTTGGCCGCGCGTTCGGTCTCGATCTTGGACACCCCGGCGTGCGCGAAGCGCTTCTTGAGGGTCTGGCGCAGCGCGATATCCTCGTGCAGCAGCTTCGCGTAGTCGCGGTCCGCGTACCATCGCGACCGCCACGTCTTGTTGAATCCGAGCCGGAACCCGATCGGATGAACCTTCTGGCCCACAATTACTCCTTTGCCTTCGGCTTCGCCTGACGACTGCGACGTTTCGGCTTGTCGTCGCCGGCGGCGAGGGGCACGATCTTCTCGGCGCGCTCGGCCACCTGCACCGTCAAGTGCGCCGTGCGCTTCAGCACCCGGAACGCACGACCCATCGGCGCCGGCCGCACACGCTTCTGCGACGGCCCCTGATTGGCGTAGCAGGCCGACACGTACAGCCGGTCCACGTCGCCGCTGAACCCGTCCTTCTGCTGCGCGTTGGCGATGGCCGACCGGAGCGCCTTGGCAATGTCTTCGGCGACCGACTTGCGCGCGAACTTCAGCGTCGCGAGCGCGCGGTTGACGTCCTTGCCGCGGATCAGATCGAGCACGAGGCCGGCCTTCTGCGCCGACGTCCGGATGTAACGCGACGTGGCCCGCGCTTCGATCATGACGCGCCGCCACCCGCCGGCTTGGCCGCGCCGGCACCCGCCGCGGCTGCCGCGCCGGTTCCGGCGCCCCCGGGGGCGCCGGGGGCACCCGGGGCGGCCGCCGCCGCGGCCGCCGCGCGTTCCGCCACTCTCGTCGTGTGGCCCTTGAAGATCCGCGTCGGCGCGAACTCGCCCAGCTTGTGGCCGACCATGTTCTCGGTCACGTACACCGGAATGAACTTCTTCCCGTTGTGCACGGCGAGCGTGTGTCCCACCATCTCGGGCACGACGGTCGACCGCCGCGACCACGTCTTGATGACCTTCTTCTCGGCCCCGCGGTTCATCACCTCGATCTTTTCGAGCAGATGAGTGTCGACGAAAGGCCCCTTCTTGAGTGAGCGACCCATTTACTTCTGTCTCCGTTGCACGATGAACTGGTCGGTCGCCTTCCGGTTGCGCGTCTTGTACCCTTTGGTCGGCAGACCCCACGGCGACACCGGATGGCGGCCGCCCGAGGTCTTCCCTTCGCCGCCGCCGAGCGGGTGATCGACCGGATTCATGGCGACGCCGCGGACGTGCGGACGCCGGCCGAGCCAGCGGCTGCGTCCAGCCTTGCCGATCGACACGTTTTCGTGATCGAGATTGCCGACCTGGCCGATCGTCGCAAAGCACTCCATGCCGATCTTGCGGATCTCACCCGACGGCATCTTGACCGACGCGTAGTCGCCCTCCTTGGCGACCACCTGCACGGCCGATCCGGCGCTGCGCGCGATTTGCCCGCCCTTGCCCGGCCGAAGCTCCACGTTGTGCACGAGCGTGCCGAGCGGGATGTTCTTGAGCGGCACGGCGTTGCCCGGCAGGATGTCGACATTACTGCCCGCGACGATCGTGTCGCCCACCTTCAACCCGTTCGGCTGCAGGATGTACCGCTTCTCGCCGTCCGCATAGGTGAGGAGCGCAATCCGGGCCGAACGGTTCGGGTCGTATTCGATCGTCGCCACCTTGGCCGGGATGTCGCGTTTGTCGCGCTTGAAATCGATGATGCGGTACATGCGCTTGTGCCCGCCGCCGCGCCACCACGACGTGAGCTCGCCACGATTGTTCCGCCCGCCCGACTGATGGAGCGGCTCGACGAGCGGTTTGTGCGGCCGTGTCGAGGTGATCTCGTCAAACACCTGGACCGTCTGGAACCGCTGGCCGGGCGAGGTCGGATTGAATTTACGAATCGGCATAACAACCCTTCGGGAACTTAAAACTAAAAACTGGAAAGTTAAAAGGACACTGACGATCCCGGCACAAGTCCTTTTAAGTTCTAAGTCTTAACTTCTCACTTTCTATGCGCCCTCAAGGAATTCGGGCATCTTCTGCCCCTCGCGCAGCTTCACGTAGGCCTTCTTCCAGTCCGGGCGGCGGCCCTCGAAGCGGCCCTGTCGTTTCACCTTGCCGTGCGCCATCGCGGTCCGAACACTGGCCACCTTCGCGCCGAGAAGCTGCTCGATGGCCCGCTTGATCTGAATCTTGTTCGCCTCCGACGCCACCTGAAAGACGATCGTCCGGCCGTCCTCGCGCAGGATCGACGTCTTCTCGGTGATCAGGGGCCGGCGAATCACGTCGGTGAGTTTCATGACACAGTGTGTCGTAGCGTCCGCCTTCAGGCGGACGTCACGCCAACGCCTCCTGTAATCTCTCAATCGCGCTCTTGGTGGCCACGACCTTGTGCGCATCGATGACGTCGCGCGCCGTCAGCCGCGCACTGGCCACCAACGACACGCCGGTCATGTTGCCCACCGACCGCAACAGCTTCTCATCCACGGCCACGTCCACGAGCACCGCCTTGCCGGCGACACCCAACCGATCGAGGAGCGCCACGGCGTGCTTCGTCTTGATCTCGGCCGCCTTGAGCTCGTCGACCACGACGAGCGCGCCGTCTCTGACCTTGGCGGCGAGCGCCGAGCGCAGTGCGCCCAGCCCGACCTTTTTCGGGAGCGCGTAGTCGTAGCTCCGGGGCTGCGGGGCAAACACCGTTCCGCCGTGACGCCACAGCGGATTGCGAATCGAGCCGACGCGCGCACGGCCGGTGCCCTTCTGGCGCCATGGCTTCTTGCCGCTGCCGCTGACGAGCGCCCGGTTCTTCGCCATCTGCGTGCCGCGCCGCTCCTTCGCGTTCAAATGCACGACCGACTCCCACATCAGGTCGGCATTCACGCGAACGCCGAACACCTCGTCGCGCACGTCCACCGCGCCGACTTTTTCGTTCTGAGCGTTTACAACGTCAAGAGTCATCATTTATTCACTGGCGCTGGGGCCCCACCCCCAGCGCGAACTGACGTTAATGCCTCGCCTCGGATTCACAGTTCCTCGGCTCGGCATGGCCGCAGGCGCTTCTGCTCTTCCCAATCCGCAATCCGCAATTCACTTCTTGCCCTTCTTGGGCTTTTCCACCTGCATCACTTTGATCTTCTTCGCGGCGACGGCCTTGCGCACGATTACATAGCCGGTGGGCGCGCCCGGGATGCCGCCTTCGACCACCAGCAGATGGTTCTCCGGGTCGACGCGCAGCACCTTCAAGTTGCGGATCGTGACGCGGCCCCCGCCCATCCGGCCGGCCGCTCGCATCCCCTTGATGACACGCGACGGAAAGGAAGACGCGCCGATCGAACCTGGCGCGCGGTGGAACATCGACCCGTGCGTCGCCGCGCCGCCGGCGAAGTGATGGCGCCTCACGACGCCCTGGAATCCCTTGCCACGACCCGCGCCCACCACATCGACCCGCTCGCCGTCGGCGAACATCGACACGAGCACCTGATCGCCCGTCTTGGCGGCCTCGCCGCCAGGCACGATCTTCACCTCACGCTGCACGTGGGTCGGCGGCACATTGGCTTTCTTGAAGTGTCCGGCGATGGGCTTCCCCACCTTCGCCGGCCGCTCCTCGACCAGGCCGAGCTGCACCGCTTCGTACCCGTCGGTCTGGGCGTTCTTGGCCTGCACGACGACGCACGGGCCGGCCTTGATGACGGTGGCCGGATGCACGGTGCCGTCCGCGTCGAAGACCTGGGTCATGCCGACTTTTCTGCCGATGATGCCGGTGACCATCACTTGTGCTCTTTCCCGAACGCCTTGATCTCCACGTCCACGCCGGCCGGCAGATCGAGCTTCATCAGGGCATCGACGGTCTGCGGCGTGGGCTCGAAGATGTCAATCAACCGCTTGTGCGTGCGGATCTCGAACTGCTCGCGCGACTTCTTGTCCACATGCGGCGACCGCAGCACGGTCCACTTGTTCTTCGACGTCGGCAGCGGAATCGGCCCGGCCAGCCGCGCGCCGGTGCGCTTGGCCGTGTCGACGATCTCGGTGGTCGACTGGTCAAGGACGCGGTAGTCGTACGCCTTGAGGCGGATGCGAATTTTGTCGCTGAATGCGGTTGCCATAGTTCCTGATCTCTGTCGGGATTTGGGATTCGGGATTGGGGATTTGGAGGAACAAATCCCCAATCCCCAATCCCAAATCCCGAATCCCAGCCCTATTTCCCCTGCATCCGCGCCACGACTTCTTCGCTGACGTTGCGCGGCGCCGGCTCGTACCGATCGAAGTGCATCGAGTAGGTCGCGCGCCCCTGCGTGCGCGACCGCAAGTCGGTCGCATAGCCGAACATCTCGGAGAGCGGCACGCGCGACTGGATAATCTGGGTGCCGCCGCGATCCTCCTGCGACTGGATGTGCCCGCGTCGGCTCGCGAGATTGCCCATGACGTCGCCCATGTAGTCCTTGGGCACCACCACTTCGACCCGCATCACCGGCTCGAGGAGCACCGGATGGGCCCGCTTCGCCGCATCCTTGAAGGCCATCGACCCGGCAATCTTGAACGCCATTTCCGATGAATCCACGTCGTGGAACGACCCGTCGTAGAGCTCGACCGCCACGTCGTCGACCGGATAGCCGGCCAGCACGCCGGTGGTCATCGCCTCGCGGATGCCCTGATCGATCGGCTTGATGAATTCCTTCGGGATCGACCCGCCCACGATCTCGTTGAGGAACTCGTAGCCTTCGCCCGGCTGGCGCGGGATGAGCCGAATCTTCGCGTGGCCGTATTGACCGCGTCCGCCGGTCTGCTTGATGTAACGACCCTCGCCCTCGGCCGGACGCGTCAGCGTTTCCTTGTACGCCACCTGCGGGCGGCCGACGCTCGCCTCGACGTTGAACTCCCGCTTGAGGCGGTCGACGATGATCTCGAGGTGGAGCTCACCCATGCCGGCGATGACGACCTGTCCGGTCTGCTCGTCGGTCTTGACCCGGAACGTGGGATCCTCGGCCATCAGCTTGCCCAGACCCACGCCGAGCTTCTCCTGATCGACTTTCGTCTTGGGCTCAATCGCGAGCGAGATGACCGGCTCGGGGAAATGGATCGACTCGAGCACGACGGGCTTCTTCTCGTCGCAGATCGTGTCGCCCGTCGTCACGCTTCTCAGGCCCACGGCGGCCGCGATGTCGCCGGCGTACACCTCTTTGATCTCCTCACGCTTGTTGGCGTGCATCTTCAGGAGGCGGCCCACCCGCTCGGTCTTCTGTTTGGTCGCGTTAAAGACCGATGACCCCGACGTCATGACGCCCGAGTAGATCCGAATGAAGGCGAGCTGGCCGACAAAGGGGTCGGTCATGATCTTGAAGGCGAGCGCCGAGAAGGGCGCCGCGTCGGAGGCCGGTCGCTCGATCTGTGTTTCTTCCGCCTTGGTTGGGTCCAGCCCGATGATCGGAGGGATGTCGAGGGGCGACGGCAGGTAGTCGACGACGGCGTCGAGCAGCGGCTGGACGCCCTTGTTCTTGAAGGCCGACCCGCAGATGACCGGCACGAAGGGCGCCTTCTCGTTTCTCACCGACTGGATGGCGCGCTTGCGCAGCGCCGACTTGATTTCATCTTCGCTGAGGGCCTGCCCGTGCAGGTACTTCTCGAGGAGCTTGTCGTCGGCTTCGCTGACCTTCTCGACGAGCAGGTCGCGGTAGTGTTTGGATTCTTCCAGGTACTCGGAGGGGATCTCGGAGACGACGTAATCGGCGCCGAGCGTCTCGTACTTGTAGATGATCGCTTTCATCCCCACCAGGTCGATCACGCCAATGAACTTGTCCTCCGACCCGATGGGAATTTGAATCGCGATGGGATTACCCTGAAGCTTGGTCTCGATCTGCAGGAGCGTGCGCTTGAAGTCCGCTCCGATACGGTCCATCTTGTTGACGAAACAGATCCGCGGGACGCGATACTTGTCGGCCTGACGCCAGACGGTCTCCGACTGCGGTTCGACGCCCGCGACGGCGTCAAACACGGCGACCGCCCCGTCGAGCACGCGCAGCGACCGCTCGACTTCGGCCGTGAAGTCCACGTGGCCCGGCGTGTCGATGATGTTGATCCGGTGGTCGCGCCACAAGCAGGTCGTCGCCGCCGAGGTAATGGTGATGCCGCGCTCCTGCTCCTGCTCCATCCAGTCCATGACGGCCGTGCCCTCGTGCACCTCACCGAGCTTGTACGTAATCCCGGTGTAGAACAGGACCCGTTCGGTGGTCGTGGTCTTCCCGGCATCGATGTGCGCCATGATGCCGATGTTCCGCGTGCGATCGAGCGCAACCTGTCTGGGCATTACTGCGATTCGGTCGGGATTCGGGATTCGGGATTCGGGATTCGCCTGACGAATCCCTCCAAATCCCCAATCCCGAACCCCAAATCCCTTCTCCTTACCATCGATAGTGGGCAAAGGCCTTATTGGCCTCGGCCATCCGGTGCGTGTCTTCGCGCTTCTTCACGGCGCCGCCGCGCAGGTTCGCCGCGTCGAGGAACTCGTTGGCCAGCTTCTCGTACATCGTCTTGCCGTCGCCGCGCGCGCGGGCGTAGCCGACGATCCACCGGATGCTCAGCGACAGCCGCCGGTTCGGGTTCACCTCGACCGGCACTTGGTAGTTCGACCCGCCGACGCGACGCGACTTCACCTCGAGGCTCGGCTTGACGTTGTCGATGGCTTTCTTGAACGTCTTGACCGGATCGTCCCCCGTCTTCTCCTTGATGATGTCGAAGCTTCTGTAGAGAATCCGCTCGGCCGTGCTGCGCTTGCCGTCGTGCATCACACAGTTGATGAATTTGCTGACGAGCGGGCTCTGATAGAGCGGGTCCGCCAGAATGTCGCGTTTCGGAATCTCTCGTCGTCTCGGCATGCCTAATCCCTAATCCCCAATCCCCAATCCCGAATCCCGAATCCCGAATCCCTACGCTTTCTTGGGTCTCTTCGCGCCGTACTTCGAGCGCGCCTGCATCCGGCCGGCGACACCCACCGCGTCGAGCGTGCCGCGCACCACGTGATAGCGCACGCCCGGCAGATCCTTGACGCGGCCGCCGCGGATGAGCACGAGCGAGTGCTCCTGCAGGTTATGGCCGACGCCCGGAATATAGGTCGTCACCTCGATCCCGTTGGTCAGGCGGACGCGCGCGACCTTGCGCAGCGCCGAGTTGGGCTTCTTGGGCGTCTGCGTGAAGACGCGGACGCAGACGCCGCGCTTCTGCGGGCTGTCCTGCAAGGCCGGACTCTTCGTCTTGCTGACGATCTTCTTGCGTCCGTCGCGGACAAGCTGACTGATGGTCGGCATAAATAAATACCGCAGGCCCGGCCCACGGCATCGGACCCTTGAGTCGTTCCAGGCCTGAAAGCCCCGGGGGCTTGGCGCCTGAAAACCTTGGTTACCCCTACGTTCGTGTGAGTCTCGCGACGGACGGTCTTCCCGGTGCGCGATCTCGGGCCGGGACCGAAGACGCTTTCCAACAGCTGCGGAGCTAGATAGGGTGTCCCAGCCCCGACAAAACCTGTCGAATATAGCACGTGCGGGGCGGCCGCGCCAACCAGGCAATGCCTCCGCCGGTCGGATCGCCATGCCTCTTTCACCCCTTTTTTGGGTAAACTGTCCCGTCCGCGTGGGGTCCGCCTAAAGGCGGACACGACCAGGAGCCAACTCAGGTCTGCCTGAAGGGTAGACACCCCGGCGGAACAAACTCTTGAGGGGGGGAACTATGAAGCGTCTGTCGTGCACACTGGGGACCCTCGGCCTGTTCGTGCTGTCGACGACCATCGTGTTCGCGCAGCAGCCACAGCAGGCCGCGCCGCAGGGCCAGGGCGGTCGAGGCGGCGGACGCGGTGCGCCATTCCCGCCGCCAACGAATCTTCAGGTCCTTCCCAAGGACATCACGATTCCCGAACTGCAGGACACCATGCAGGCAATCGCCCAGGGGCTCGGCGTGCAGTGCACGTACTGCCACGTGCAGCCGGCCGCCCCGCCGCCGCCGGCAGGGGCAGCCCCCGCCGCCGCGGGCCGCGGGGGCCGTGGTGGCGCACCGCCACTCGATTTCGCCAGCGATGACAAAGCCGAAAAGAAGACGGCCCGCGTGATGCTCCGAATGGTGAACGACCTCAACACCAGGATCATCGCCGAGGTCGCTCCCGCGATGGGGAGGCCTGTCGCGGAGATGACCCGCGTGCAGTGCGTCACCTGTCACCGCGGGATCACCGCCCCCCGGCAGATCTCAACCATTCTCACCGACCTGATGGTGAGCAAGGGCGAAGGAGCGGCGCTGGCCAAGTACCGCGAGCTGCGGGGCCAGTTCTACGGCGCGCAGGCCTACGACTTCAGCGAACCGATGCTTGTCCGGCTGGCCCAGCAATCACTCGCGGCCAACAAACCCGACGATGCCATCGCGTGGCTGAAGCTGAACCTCGAGTTCTATCCGAAGTCCTCGCCGTCCTACGTCGCGATGTCACAGGTGCACACGCGCAAGATGGACAACAACTCGGCGATTGCGGCGTTGGAGAAGGCCGTCGAGCTCGACCCGGACAACGCGGCGACCAAGCGCCAGCTCGATCAGCTCAAAGGAGTGGCGCCGGCGGCTCCGGGCGCGCCAGCCGCGCCGGCCCAGTAAGCCGCTCGTCAGGGCCATCTACCACTTCAGCAGCATGAAGCCGCGAATGATGGTCCCGACGCTGTTGGTGAACTCGCCGAACCGTGGCGCGCCCACAACCGGGTACACGTCGCGCGGATTGAAGTGGCGGGTCGCGTTGAAGACCTGGATCCCCAGGTCTGCGGATCGGTCTCGCACGGTGAAGTTCCGGTAGATGATGAGGTCGGTCGCCATGAACGCCTTGAACTCCCGATTGTGGGGCGTGCCCGCGTACAGGTATTGATCGTTCAGGGTCGAATAGGGAAATCCTGAGCGCCATTCCACGACGGGCGAGACCACCACGCCGCCGAGCAGGTTGAAGGTCCCCCATACCAGCACCCGATGGGGGGCGTCTGTGGCCAGCCTCGACTGGCCGCCAGGCTGAACGAGCGGCGCGTCGAACCCCTGAAAGAGGGCGGAAAAGTCGTTCAGCTCGCCAGTGGCCGCCGAGCGCACGTAGCTTACGAATACCTGCTGGTTGTCTTCAAGCGTACGGCGCACAGAAAATTGCACCTCTCGATATCTGGCCTTGCCTCCGCTCGACACCGCGAGCGCGCCGCTCTGAGTAGGCACGTCCAGTGTGGCCAGGCGGATTGAGTTGCGCTCCGTCACGCTGACCTGGGCGTCCAGCCCGGGGCGAAGCTGCCGCTCGACCGCGACCGACACGGCCACCGCGCGCGGCAGGCGCAGCTCGTTGACCGACGGCTGAAGGGTCAGTGGCTGGCCGATCACCGCCTGGGTGTTTGGATCGAACCGCGTGTCGGTCCGGGTCGGATATCCGCCAAAGGCGCCGACCAACAGCGGAAGGCTGCCGACGAAACTCCCGTATCCGGCCTTGACGACGGTCCGATCGGCCTGGTCGAACGCCAAGCGCACACCGATTCGACCCGACGGCGCGCTGCCGCCGTACGAGCTGTTGCGATCGAGGCGCCCGCCGGCGTCGATCTGAAGACGATCGCTTACGTGCCAGACGTCGCGCAGGGTGAGGTTGAGCGGCCGGTCGTTCACGGAAAGCGCGCCCGGCGGTCCGAAGGTAATCTCGCGGACCTTGCTTCCGGCGGCATTCTCGATGGAGATGGTGTTCTCGGTCACAGAACCGCTGAGCCGCCGCCGGGCGAGCCCGGCGCCCAGCGTGAACTCGTGGAGCTTCGCACCGAGGGTGGCCGCGTGCTCCCAGGTGGTCTGGACGCTGTAGTGGGAGGCGCGCCGGGTCATGTGCGTAAACCAGTTGCCACGCCAGCCGGCCGGCGACAGATACGACGGCCCGCTGCCGCGGGGCGTGAGACTCGCCTCACGCCCAAACGCCCCGATCCGTACCGTGACCACATTGGTGGGATCGACGACGAACCGGTTCGTGACGCCCGCAAACAGATCCTGGCCCCTGGTGTCGGCCGCCGCCGCATCGTCGCGGCGCGGGCTGAGCGCTTCCGAGTCCCTGCCGCTCGCGAGCGCCAGGCCCTCCAGCGTCAGGCTGTTCCGATCGTTCACGCGAACATCGGTCCGCGCGAACACAATCGCGCTTTGCTCGACGATATCCGGACCGGGCCCCTTGGTGACGCCTGGGACAGGAATGCGCTCGAAGTCCCATTCGGCCGCCGAGAAGTTCCGGACGCGGCCACCGGCGCTCGCCCCATCCGCATAGATCCGCGGAAAGATGCCTTCGAGCCGTCCGATGCCGGGACTGGTGAACCGTGGCCTCGGCACGAATCCCTGCACGCCCATCGTGAACTGGTCGCCGCCCGGCTTGCTCTCGAGCTGGACCAGCCCGCCGAGCAGACCGCCGTAGGTGACCGCCATCGGGTCGCGCAAGAGATCGACGCCGCGCACGGCTTCGAACGGAAGATTGATCGAGGAAGTACCGGTCGCCGGGTCGGTGACGTTGAAGCCGTCGAGGAGCAGGGGCGTATCGTTCACGCGGGCGCCACCAAGCCGCAGCAATCCGTCGGGCCCTCTGACGACCGAGGGGAGGAGCCCCAGCGACTCGCGGGCCTTCAGCTGCGTGGACGGCAGCCGCGCCACGGTCGTCGCCGTCAGGCTGCTGCCGAGTGCGGCCGTCGTGAGCGGGGAGGGCGCGACGGTCGGCGCCACGACGGTCGTCGTCTCCGTGGTGCGCGCCAGCGGGAGAACGATCCGGACGGCGTCGGCGCGGTTAACGCGGGTGGTCTCGAATCCTTCGAGCGACGCGACGACGGTCGTGCCGCGCAGCGAGACATCGATGTCGAAGGTGCCGTCCGCGCGCGTGACGAGCGCCCTGACGAGGGTCGAGCCGTCGACGAGCTGCACTTCGACACCCGGCAGCGGGAGTCCGGTCTGATCGACCACGACGCCGCGCACCGATTGTGCGGCGGCCACGTCGGCCAGCACCAAAAGGCCGATGAGAATCGCTGAAAGACCGGCCAATTGGCGAATCTTACCGCAGTTTCGAGCTGGCGCGTATACCGGTCGGGACTGTCGACTGCCGACTTAGTCAGGAATGTATTGCGCGACGACCGCGGTGCAGTTGTCGCGGCTGCCCTGGCCGATCGCGGCGACCACGATGCTGGCGGCCACCGCGCCGGGGTCGCCCCCCTCGCCGAGCAGACGCTCGAGCTGGCCGTCGTCGAGCACACCGTGGACGCCGTCGGTCGTCAAGAGCAGCACGTCGCCTTCGGACAGTTGTTCTTCCGCGACGTGGATGTCGGTCCGGGGCCGCGCCCCGAGCACGTTGGTCAGCACGTTGCGCATCGGGTGATGCTGGAGCACGGCCTGATCGACATGCGGATCCTTGGCGAGCACGCTCGCCACCCAGGAATCGTCGATGGTCATCCGCTGCAAGCGGCCCCCGGCGTACCGATACAGGCGGCTGTCCCCGACGTGGCCGATCGCCACGCGGTCGCCCGAAAAGAGGGCCGCGACGATCGTCGTGCCCATGCCCGTGTAGGCGTCGGAGGTCCCCGCCGTCTCGAGGACATGCTCGTTGGCCAGCTGAATGGCCGTGCGAATCAGATTGGCCGTTTCCGAGAGCGACGGATCGAAACCGAACGGCCAGTCCTCGGGACGCCCGTCGCGGACGCATTCGACGATGGCGTCGACGGCGAGGTGGCTGGCGACCTCGCCGGCATTGTGCCCGCCCATGCCGTCGGCCACCACGCACAGCCGCAGCTGCTCGTCGACCGCGAAGTGATCTTCGTTGGTGGACCGAACGCCACCCTTGTCCGTCATGCCTTCCGCGCGCACCACACCACACTCCTCGTCTCGCCGTGTATCGGCCACGCTCTCTGACGTACGTCGACCGTACGTCGACCGTACGTCGACCGTACGTAGTGTCCGGCTTTAGCCGGACCGCGATCTCGACTCGTACGTGGGGTCCGCCTTCAGGCGGACCAATCCGGCTCAAGCCGGATCCCACGGGGTTGAGCGTGCATAACAATACTGGAAACTGCGCGCGCCTTCATCAATCTGTTTTCGTCTCGAGGATGAGGCTGCAGCAGGTGACAGCGCCTTCGGCCTTCGCCAGCTCACTCGCCTCGACCGTGCAGACCTTGACGCCGCGAGTTTCCAGTCGCTCGCCCGTGCGGGGCCACGCCGCTGGATAGATGACGCCATCGCCGACCCATAAGGCGTTGGCCGCCCAGGGCTCGTCGGGGTGCACCTCGATGCGGTCGAAGCTGCGGAACGGGCCGGGCGGCACCCACGCCGGGTTGGTCAGCAGCAGGCCGTCGCCCACCGCCGTCACGGCCGACTTCAGGTGCAGACAGTGACTGACGTCGACCGGCTCGACCTGATAACCGTGAGGCTCGAGCGCGCATTGCATCTGGTCGATGCCCGCCTCGTTGGTCCGCCGCGACCGGCCGACGAACACGCGGCGGCCGACCACCAGGACGTCACCGCCATCGACCGTGCCGGGGGCCTCGATGGTGCAGAGCGGGCGGTACCGGCGGAGCGCGGTGGCGACCGCCGGCGTCTCCGTGCGGCGCGACTCCGCCCCGGGGCGCGCAAGGATCGCCAGCTCGTCGAAGACAATCGCCGTGTCCTCGACAAACACCGAGTCTGGCATGTCGGGCCCCGCCTCGAGCCGTTCGACCCGGCACCCGGCAACGGCGAGCGCCGCTTCGTAGGCGCGCTGCTCGGCGCGCACCCGCTCGACGTCAATCGTCTCACGACGAAGATGGGTGAGCTCGCACCGGCCAATCGCCAGGCTCACCTCACGCGTAATTGCCACCAGCATCGGTCTTCAATCCTGAAATCAGCAATCAGCAATCAGCAATTCTTAGAGCACTCGTATCACATCGGACCGCGTGATGATGAAGGTCTTGTCCGTCTTGAAGTCGCGCACGAGCACCGCCGGATTCTCCGGCGTGATCATGGTCGACAGCAGCTGCACCGACGTGGAGATGTCGGCAAAAGGAAAAGCCGGCTGCATGATCGACTCGACCGGCTGGAGCTTGACGCCTGGACGGCCAAGCAGCTGGGCGTAGAGATGCGTCTCGTTGAGCGAGCCGATCAGCCGCTTATCCCTGGTGATCGAGATCTGCGAAAAATCGTGCTCGCTCATGATGCGAAGGGCGTGCGCCACCGGCTCCTTGGCTTCAATGGAGAGTAGCTCGCCCGACAAGCCCGCGGCGACCAGATCGCGCGCCGTCATGCCGGCGCTCTCGAGGAAGCCCCGCTCGCGCATCCAGTCGTCGTTGAACATCTTGCCGAGATACCGGGATCCGTGGTCGTGGAAGATGACCACCACCACATCGTGCTCGTGGAAGTGATCCTTGAGCTGCAGCAGGCCCGCGACGGCCGACCCGGCGGAGTTGCCGGCAAAGATCCCCTCTTCGCGCGCGATGCGGCGGGTCATGATCGCGGCATCCTTGTCGGTGACCTTTTCGAAGTGATCGACGACGTCAAAGTCGACGTTTTTCGGCAGGAAGTCCTCGCCAATCCCTTCGGTGATGTACGGGTAGATCTCGTTCTTGTCGAAGATGCCTGTCTCTTTGTATTTCTTGAAGACCGAGCCATAGGTGTCGATGCCCCACACCTTGACCTTCGGGTTGCGCTCCTTGAGGTACCGTCCCACGCCGGAGATCGTTCCGCCCGTGCCGACGCCGACCACGACGTGGGTGACCCGGCCGTCGGTCTGCTCCCAGATTTCCGGCCCGGTCTGCTCGTAGTGCGCCTCGGTATTCGACAGGTTGTCGTACTGGTTCGCCTTCCACGAGCGAGGAATCTCTTTTTCCAGCCGCGAGGACAACGCGTAGTACGACCGAGGATCTTCGGGATCGACGTTGGTCGGGCACACGATGACTTCGGCGCCAAACGCCCGCAGGGCGTCGATCTTTTCCTTCGACTGCTTGTCGGTCGTCGTAAAGACGCATGTGTACCCCTTGACGACCGCCGCGATGGCGAGGCCCATGCCGGTGTTGCCCGAGGTGCCTTCGATAATCGTGCCGCCAGGGACGAGCAACCCTCGGCGCTCGGCGTCCTCGATCATCCTGACCGCCATGCGGTCCTTGATGGAATTGCCGGGATTAAAAGTCTCCAGCTTCGCGAGCACCTCCGCCTTGACCTGTCCGCGCGTGATCGTGTTCAAGCGAACCATCGGCGTGTGGCCGATCGCGTCGAGGATCGTCTCGCAGATCTTTTTCACGGAGGTAAGTCTAGCAGCTATACTGTGCCGGGCGACCCGCATGAAGACCAACCGCCGTCGCGTGCTCGCATACCTGGTCGCGCTCGTCGGCCTGGCCGGCGTGGCGCCCGTTGCGCCGCAGACGCGGGCGGCCGCCGACACGCTGCCTCGGCGGCTGACCGATCGCACGTTCTGGCAGCTCATCGTCGATGCCTCGGAGCCGGGCGGCTCGTTCCGCTCGGACAACTTCATCTCCAACGAGAGCACGTTCCAGGAAGTCATCCCGCGCCTCCGGCAACGCGGGCCGGGCGGGGTCTACCTCGGCGTCGGGCCCGATCAGAACTTCACCTACATCACGGCGCTCCGCCCCAAGATCGCCTTCATCGTCGACATCCGGCGGCAGAACATGCTGCAGCACCTGATGTACAAGGCCCTCATCGAGGCGTCGGAGGATCGCGCCGATTTTCTGTCGCGGCTCTTCTCGCGGCCGCGCCCCGCGGGCCTCGATCGATCGTCGACGCCGCAGGCGCTCTTCGAGGCGTTTGCGGCAGTGCCCGCTGACCAGGCCCTCTTTGACAAGAACCTGCAGGAGATCGGCACGCGCCTGGTCAAGCGTCATGGCTTCGCGCTGGCGCCCGAGGACCTCAACGCGATCGAGTACGTGTACCGCGCCTTTTTTGCCAGTGGGCCAGATCTCCGGTACTCGTTCCCGCGACTGATCCCCGGCCGATGGTTTCCCACCTACGCCGAGCTGATGATGCAGAAGGACCTGACGGGCCAGAACCACAGCTACGTTGCCACCGAGGAGAATTACCGCACGCTCCGGGAGTTCCAGCAGAACAACCTGCTCGTGCCCATCGTCGGCGATTTCGCGGGAGAGAAAGCCTTGCGTGCGGTCGGCCGGTATGTCAGGGACCACGGCGCGACGGTGACGTTCTTCTACACGTCAAACGTCGAGCAGTACCTGTTTCAGGGCGACGCCTGGCTGTCGTTCTTCTCGAACGTCTCGACGCTGCCGGCCCGTCCAGAGAGCACGTTCATCCGCTCGTACTTCGACCGTGGATTCGTGTATCCGCCGGGCATCGTCACGCCCGACCTCCACTCGGTGCAGCTGCTCGACCCAATCACCGACGCGGTCGGCGCCTTCCGGGCGGGCGACATTCGCACGTATCTCGACATCGTCTCGCGCTCGAAGTAATTCGAACTCGAACCGGTTTCATAACCGGACCGGGTCCTGTCCGCGCACAGCCCACCCGAAAATGTAGTGTCCGGCTTCAGCCGGACCGTGGCAGCTATCCTATAATCGAGTCGTGCCTGAGTCTGAAGTGTCCAGCCAGCCAGCGATCCTCAGCCTGGACACGACCGCCGACATCGAACGGATTCAAGTGGAGGCGTGGCGCGTCATGTCGCCGCTTGAAAAGGCTGGCCTGGTTGGTGGGTCTCTCGCCAGTTCGATCGGCGGTGAACCGCGCACCACTCTCGACGTTGACATCGTCGTTGCCATGGCCGAAACCGACGTCGATTGTGTTCTGGCCGCGTTGGGATCTGAGTTCTACGCCGATGCCGGCGCTATTCGGCGCGCGATTCATCAGCGCTCCAGTGTCAATGTCATCCATCACGCCTCGGCCATCAAGGTGGATCTGTTCATCGCCGGCGGCTCTCCGATAAGGATGGCGCCAGCGTCGGCGAGTTCGTCAGGTCGCCGCCCAGCCGGTCCGGCTCCAACGCTTTCGCCAGACCGAAGTCGAGAATCTTCACGACGCCTTCCGGCGTGATCTTAATGAGCGCGGTGATCTGATAGGGGCCGATCTGGGTGCCAGGCGTTAAGGCCACGATGCGCGTGATTGTAACCTGCAGTCCGCCGCGGTCGTGACAAGATGCTGATGCTCCCGTGAAGCTTCGAAATTCACATCTGGCCGTCGTCGAGAGATCCAAAGTCGTTGAATACCTTCTGAACGCGGCGCATCCGGACAATGGCGGAAAGGCGCAGTTCTTCGAATCGCTCGGCTTAAGGTCGAGTCAGCTCATGGCGAGAAATATGTTGTCGACGGGCCCCTGTCGTCGCACACTGGGACGGCACCCAGCCGGTTGGTGCGGACCCTTTGGATCATCGATCGAGGCTTGGAAACACCTCGACTGGAGACGGCCTATCCTGGCAGGGAGTGAGGCTTCGGCATGATGAGAGAACACGAACGTGTCGTCCTGACGGCGCCCCTTACCAAGGAAGGTCTAGAGACTGGGGACGTAGGGACCGTGGTGCATGTCTACCAAGACGGCAAGGCGTATGAAGTGGAATTCACCACTCTTGACGGTCATACAGCTGCTGTGGCGACGGTCGAAGTTTCTCAGGTTCGTCCCGTCGGCAGCCGCGAAATCACTCACTCCCGCCAGCTCGCGGCTCGATGAGGCGACCATCCGCCAACCGATCATCAATCACCAATCCGCAATCACCAATGCACGTTCGCGGGCGGTTTCCAGTTCTAGATCAGCTCATCGGTGCGGGGACGGCGATCGCGCGCGCCTCGCGGGTGAACCGCTCGGTGAACGCCTCGGCGGCCACGTCATCGTCGAGGGTCAGGGTCGTGCGCACATCTTGAAGCTATAGCTGAGACATCATGATGTCAACGTATCCTCCGTCCGCCTGAAGGCTGACGCGCCGTCAATTGGCCTTCGCCGGAGGTTTCCAGTTCTGGAGCAAGGTGATGGGCAGCAGCCGGCCCCTGCACCTGCGGCTGGATGTGATCGAGCAACGTGACGACTGCGTTATCGGTAGGTGACTGGCTGTAGCCCCGCCTCGATGTCCGCGCGGTACCGCTCTTCCCATGGAGGCAGCTTCAGATCGCGTCCGAGCGCGGGGAGCGGCTCATCGACGAGAAACCCGGGCTGCATCGTCGCGACCTCGAACAGCACACCGCCCGGCTCGTGGAAATAGATCGACTTGAAGTAGCAGCGGTCGCGCACGTCGGTGACCGCGCAGCCCCATCGGATGAGCTCCTTGCGGATCCGCAGCTGCTCCTCATCGGTGGAGGTCGCCATCGCCACGTGATGGACCGTGCCAAGGCCGTTCATCGCCGCCTCGGCGCGAACATCGTGCACGATGTCAATCGTGTGGCCCGGCAGGTCGCCGTTGACGGACACGCGAATCCGTCCTTCAGTCTCGTTGACGACGGCATATCCCAGCAGCCCGGTCATGAACTCGACGGTCCTGACCGGCGATCGCACGACCATCGTGACGCTGTGGATGCCGCGGATGGCGGTGGCGGCGTCCAGATCGTCACCGGACAGCCACGGCGCCCGCTCGTCGCGATCGGTGGCGACCAGCTCGAAGGCCAGGCCCGACGGAGCGCAGACAGCGATCGACGCTTCGCCAAAGCGCGGCT
>Ga0156278_1035_pt1 | contig 21903 bp, 20 predicted proteins | sample RifCSPlowO2_12_FD_107927 | JGI IMG/M metagenome (GOLD analysis project Ga0156278, IMG submission 107927) | Acidobacteria bacterium RIFCSPLOWO2_12_FULL_65_11
CCCGCAGAAGACCTTCCGCCCGCTCTTGTTACCGACCGGCGCCGCTGGCGGCGTCGGATCGCATGCATCAGCCATGGGGTGATTGTACTGGATCTCGCTGTCCGTGAAGTACCGGGAGCTCCTGCTCGATCAAAAAGTCGAGCCTGGCGTGCGCGCCGCGGAGTGCCCGCTCGACATCGGCCGGGCTGTCGCCGTGCGCAAAAATGAACCCGAGGTAGCTTGCGCCCTCAGGAAGCGGGACGAGCAGCTGATCGGTTTTCGCCGTGATGCGCAGATCGTCGATGCCGGCGACGCGACGAGCATCCTCTGCCCCTTCGACACGCCGAAACACGCCGCGCCTCGGGATCGGGATCATCATCACGCCCGACGCCACGGATTCCCGTCGCCAGGCGCCAGGCGATTCGCCTAGAGCATGACGCACCAGAAGCTCCTCTAGGGGGATCGGGGTTTGGGATTCCCCAATCCCAGTTCTTTCGAATCGCAGCGCGCGCGCGCAGAGGCCGCCGATCGGACGGGCAGCCACCTCCAGGATGAAAACGCCATCGTGATTGACGCGGCACTCGGCGTGGATCGGACCGTGCCGCAGGCCAAGCGCCTGAACCGCCCGCGCCGTCGTCGAGGCGATCGCCTCCTGGACTCCGGCCGGCGCGACCGAGGGGGTCACATAGATCGTTTCCTCAAAGAACGGCCCGTCGAGGGGATCGGGCTTGTCGAAGATCGCGAGTACCTTCAGCGCGCCGTGATGGAGCACGCCCTCAACGGCGTATTCGCGACCCGGGATGAATCCTTCGACGAGGGCCATCTCGTGCGCTTCGTCCTGCTCGACGCGAACGTCAGGCGACCGGAGAAGCGCGCGCAGCCGGAAGAACGCGGCAATCAGCCCCTCGGGATCATCGGCGCGCATGACGCCGCGACTGGCGGAGAGGGCCAACGGCTTGATGACGCACGGGTACGTAGCGGACTGCGCCACTTCGTGCGGATCGCCGTCGATCATCGTGGAGACGAACCAGGGCACTGGGAGACCCGCATCGCGCAGGCGCTCGCGCGAGCGTAACTTGCTCTTCGCCGCAGCCGCCGCCTCCGGTGAATGGCCCGGCAGTCCGAGCGCCTCCATCACGCGCGCGGCAAAGACTGTCGGCCGGTCGCCCACGACGAGGACGCCGTCAATCGGCCGGTCGCGATGGGCAGCCCGGATCGCGTCGACCGACCTGAGCTCGTCGTGAAACCGAATCGGGATCGCGCCGTCCCGCCAGGGATCATCGAGTACGGCGCAGCGATCGGTGGCGAATACAAGATCCACACCAAGGCGCTCGGCGGCCTCGCCAAAGGATCTCGTTTGGTACCCCGTCGTGGTGGCTAGCAGCAGTACGCGCGGCATTATTCACTTTGTGCGCGGGGCCCCACCCCCACGCACCTGCCACCGCTCGCTTCGCTCGCGGCGCTGACTCGTGGCAACAAGCCACTTGGACGAGCACCTAGACAAGACTTCCCTGCTCCGGGTTGGGTTCCGCGCAACAGTACCAGGGCTCGCTCAGGTACGGCACGCCGGCCCGAGGGCCAGCCCGCGGCCTGCTCGGCCGCGGCGTGCCGGCGCGCTCGTGCGCGAGCGTCGAGATCTCATCAAAGATCGCGGCGCGGCCGCTGTTGAGGCGCACTCCCACAAGCGTCGTGACGTCACGATGCAGCTCCTCGACCCTCGGGTCGGCGTGCGACCAGCGATAGGTCAGCGTCGCCGGATCGAATCGGCCGATCCGCTGGCGGAAGTCCTCGAGCTCCAACAGCCGCGAACCCTCCGGAACGAGCAGGCGAATCGCCAGCTGAATGGGCGCGACGTGCTCGACCACATCCAAGGCCTCGATCGTGTCGACGAGATCGCAGTAATCATCGAGGGTCAGCCAGGGATGGAACGCCACGAAGGTCGGGACGAGCGCCACGCCGGCATCGCGGCAGAGCGCCACCGCCTCGATGAAGTCGGCCCGCGTGTGGCCTTTGTCGAGGATCCCCAGCACGCAGTCATCGATCGACTCGACGGCGCTCGTCACAAACGCGCAGCCGGACTCCATCAGGCGCGGCAGCAAGAGACGATGCTGCAGCAGGTGCTCGATCTTGATCGTGACGTCGTAGCTCACGGACGGATGCGCGGCGTGCAAGGCCGTGATGATGCGCATGGCGTGTGTGGGACCGTTGAAGAAATCGGGATCGCCGAAGGTGATGTGTTGGGCGCCGGCCGCCACGAGCGCATCGATGTCGGCCGCTACGACGTCGGGCGACACGACGCGAAACTGTCCCTGGTAGATCGGCACGACCGGACAATGCCGGCACAAATGTTTGCAGCCGCGGCTCGCGTCTGTCGAACCGACGACCTTGCGTGTGCCGTCAGGCATGTGCAGCGTCGCGTAGCGTGAAAGCGGCGGCAGCCCGGATCGATCCGGAACGAGAAATTGGAGGCGCGGGATCGTCTTGGCAGTGGCGCTGGAATGCTTGACGCCGGACCTAAGGTCCGGCCTACGTACGCCATTCGCGATCGCACGCGCGATGTCGACAAGATCTCCCTCGAACTCACCCCCCAACACCTCGTCCACGCCAAGCGAGCGCAGCCACGATTCGTTCGGCGGTGCGTACAGCCCGTAAGCGCATAGCCGAGCGGACGCGTTGAGCCGGCGCGCCTTCTCGATGATCGGCCCCGCCAGCCGCGTCGCGGTGTGCATTGGCAGATGCACGCCGATCAGCGAGGCTCCCGACACGCTCGCCTCCCGAAGGCGGTCCTTGGCCAGGTCCACGCAGTCCACGTCCCAGCCGGCGTTGCGGAGCCAGGCCGCCGGCGAAGCCAGGCCGACGGGTTGGCGACCGAGGTCGTAGGTGGAGATCAGCAGTGCGCGCACGGAATTGGCAAAGCCTTGAGCTTGAAGCCCTGAGCCTTGAGCCATTCTGACACGACGTCTGGTAGACTGCGGCGGATGACCACGACCACCTTGGACGTCCCGAGCCTGGCTCCCTCCACGGTCGCCACCGATCGCGCGTTCTTTGGCCATCCCCGCGGCCTTTCCACGCTGTTTTTTGCCGAGATGTGGGAGCGCTTCAGCTACTACGGCATGCGCGGCTTCCTCATCTTGTACATGACGGCGGCGACCGCCGTTGGCGGCATGGGACTCGACGTCGCCGCCGCCGGCGCCATCTACGGGACCTACACGTCGCTCGTCTACTTGATGAGCCTGCCGGGTGGCTGGATTGCGGACCGCCTGATCGGGCAACGGCGCGCCGTGCTCTACGGCGGGATCTTGATCGCCGCTGGCCATTACTCGCTGGCCGTCCCGACGACCGGTGCGTTTTACCTGGGTCTGCTGCTGGTCGTACTCGGCACGGGTCTCCTCAAGCCCAACATCAGCGCCATCGTCGGTCAGTTGTACGCACAGGATGACGTCAGGCGAGACGCCGCATTTTCGATTTTCTATATGGGGATCAACCTGGGCGCGTTCTTTGGTCCGCTCATCACCGGGTACCTTGCGCAAAGCGAAGGATTCCGCGCGCGGATCGTGGGATGGGGCATGGATCCAAACTCCGCGTGGCACTGGGGATTCGGCGCCGCCGGTGTCGGGATGACGTTCGGCCTGCTGCAGTACGTCCTCGGAGGACGCGCGCTCGGCAGCGCGGGCATCGAGCCCGCGCCGGCTTCGTCGCCCGAAGCAGCCGCGAAGCTGAAACAACAGGCCATCGTCTGGCTGGGCGGTGGCTTTGCGCTGCTCGTCGCGCTGGGTCTGGCGATCGCCAGCGGAGTACTTCCCGTGACGGCATCGCAGATCACGGGCGCATACGGCTACATCCTGCTGCTCGTCACGCTCGTCTTCTTCGGGTGGCTGTTCTTCGCGAGCGACTGGACGCCGGTCGAGCGCAAGCGATTGTACGTGATTGGCGTGTACTTCGTGTCGGCCGCGCTCTTCTGGTCGGTCTTCGAGCAGGCGGGATCGACCCTGAATCTGTTCGCCGACCGAAGCACAGAGAACGTGGCCTTCGGCAACGCGTTTCCGAGCAGCTGGTGGCAGTCGCTGAACGCGATGGCCATCTTTCTCCTTGCGCCGGTGTTCGCCTGGCTCTGGGTCAAGCTCGGCGACCGCGGGCCGGCCTATCCGACCAAGTTCGCGCTGGGTCTGGTTGGCGTCGGCTTGGGTTTCCTCTACCTCGTTCCGGGGGCCCAACTGGCGGACACGGGCGCCAAAGTTGGCATCAGCTGGCTGTTCATGGTGTACGTGATTCATACCCTTGCCGAGCTATGCCTCAGTCCTGTCGGCCTGAGCTCGATGACCAAGCTGGCACCCTCACGCATCGTGGGCCTGATGATGGGCGTCTGGTTCCTCGGCGCGTCGGTGGGCAACTTCATCGGGGGACAGGCGGCGTCATTCTACGAGGAGCTGCCCCTGCCGACGCTCCTCGGCGCCGTCGCGATCTTACCGATTGTCGCGGGCATCGTCATCCTCGTCTTGCGCAAGCGGCTGACCGAGCTGCAGGGCGGGGTCCACTGACGCTTGCGTTGCAGATTGCAGTTTTGTTGCCCGATTTCAATCTGCATTCTGAAATCTGCATTCTGAAATTCCATGCCTCTTGATGAGTATCGAAAGAAGCGAGACTTCAGCAAGACGCCAGAGCCGGCCGGCAAGGCGGCGAAGAGCAAGACGCACGAAGGGTTCTTCTGCGTCCAGAAGCACCTCGCCAGTCATCTCCACTACGATTTCCGTCTGGAGCACAACGGTGTGCTTCTCTCATGGGCCGTGCCGAAGGGGCCGTCGCTCGATCCATCGGTCAAGCGGCTCGCCATGCACGTCGAAGACCACCCGATCGAGTACGGCGAGTTCGAAGGCGTCATCCCAGAAGGCTACGGCGCGGGCATCGTGATGCTGTGGGATCGCGGCACCTGGACGCCGGAGGTCGCCGACGTCGACGCGGCGCTCGCGAAGGGCGATCTCAAGTTCACGCTGAACGGCTACAAGCTCAAAGGGTCGTGGGTACTCGTACGAACGAGCGGCCGCTATCCCGGCGCGCGGCGTGGATCGGGCCGGGGGGAAGGGGCGACCGGATCAGGTGATGGCCGAAGCTGGCTGCTGATCAAACATCGCGACGAGTGGTCGGGCGATCTCGACATCACCGAGTTTTCGCCGAAGAGCATCAAGAGCGACGGCGACCTCGAGGACATCCTCGCCGCGGACACGCCGGAGGTGTGGCGATCTGGCAAACCAGCCAAAGGTGGCGCCGCCGGCGCGATGCTGACAGCAATCATCGATCGCGCGGCACAACCCAAAGCGAAACGGAAACCGAAACGGACTCGCTAGGCATCTCCCAGTAGACGCCGGGAGAGCACACTCCACACGGCGTAGGCGAGACGCGGCCGATCGTGGCGCGCGATCTCGCTGGTCCAGAACTCCCCGCCCACCAGTTCGCAGTGCTCATTGAGCGATCCGATCGCCAGCGGCTCTTTGTGCTCGACCGCGTATCGGCCGAGCACCTGCGGAGATGGCACCTTCACGTTGGCAATCACGACGTCGACCTTGCGCCCAATCGCGTCCTCAATCCTGGCGACGGCCTCGGCGGCCGTGAATCCGTTCATGCCACGGCCCTCGGTGAGCAGATTGGCGACCAGGATGATCGGACCGCGCATCTTGGCCAGCGCGTCGGCGACACCGCCCACGAGCAAGGTCGGCATCAGGCTGGTGTAAAAGCTGCCCGGGCCGATGATGGCGGCGTCGAAATCCGCGATCGCTCTCGCGACCGCCGGGTGGATCGACACCGCTGGCTCCAGCCAGATACGTCGGATGAGACGACCAGAGACCTGTCCCGCATCGACCTCGACCTCGCCGCGCGTGATCGTCCCGTCGCCGTACTCCGCGCACACCGACGCCTGCTCGACGCTGACCGGCCAGACGCGCCCGCGACAGCCGAGCAGCGCGCGCAGGCCGTCCACGGCGTCGAGAAAATCGCCGCTGTAACGCTCCATCATCGACAGCAGGAGGTTGCCGCCGGTGTGACCGCTCAGCCGCGCGTGCTCGAGCGTCGGCAGCCGCGCGAGCAACACCCGCCGCGCCTCGCGCGTGTTGCGCGCCAGCGCCAGCGCGCACCGCAGCACGTCGCCCGGGGGCAGCACGCCGAGCTCGTCACGCAGCTGTCCGGAGCTCCCGCCGCTGTCGAACATCGTGACGATCGCGTTGGTGTGAAGCCAAGGGTTGTTCTTCAGGCCGCCGAGCAGACTCGGCAACCCCGTGCCGCCGCCGAAGCAGCCGACGTTGAGCTCGCGCAGGCGCATCGGCGCATTGTACAAGCTGTCGGTGTCTTAGCCACTGAGGCACGAGGATCACAGAGGCACGGAGTCACGGGAGCATACGGCTGGTTCATGCCAGGCACTCCGGGGGCGGTGGCGTAGACGAGATTCTGCTCGGCGACATCGCGGACCTTCGCCAGACGCATTCCGGCGGAGCGGTGGTGGCGGCGGCGGATCACGTGGTGATGCTGCTACACTGAGGACACGCTGAGGTTTGCAGATGACACGAAGGGCTGGTTTGCAGCTGCTCGCGCTGGCGCTTGTCGCGTTGTCGCTCGGCGGCTGCTCGGGCAAGGCGAGCGCGGTCGTCTTCCCTCCCGACGATCCGATCTACCCCGGCGGCCTGAAGCGCCCGCGTGCCGACATCGTGCGCTTCATGGAGCAGGACGTGATGCCCTGGGCGCGCGTGGCACTCGGCCCGTTCAAGAGTGGGCCGGCTTCTATCACGTGCCAGACGTGTCACGGGCCGGACGGGGAAGATCGCGAATGGCAGATGCCGGCCGTCGCCAGGCTGCCGCAGCCTGATCTGCGCGATCAGGGATGGGAGGCGTTCGGGGGGACCATGGACGCGCAGATGCGGAATGCGATCTACGGCTACCTGACCTACCGGGAGAAGGAGATGCTCACGGCCTACATGCGCGAGATCGTGATGCCTGGCATGGCGCGCGTGCTCGGCCGTCCTGCTTTCGATTTCACGCAATCCTACGAATACAACCGCGCACGAGTGGCGTTCGGTTGTTATCACTGCCACCGAGTGAAGTAGACCACGGTCCGGCTGAAGCCGGACACTACGTATGCGAACGATCAACAGACCGAACAATCAGTAGATCGTATGTAGTGTCCGCCTTCAGGCGGACGGTCAGCGTGCAGGAACGAGCGTCAGGACCGACTCGGCCTGCGCCTGGACGGCGGCCTCGCTGAACGGCAACGGAAAATACTCGCCCGCCGCCCACAGCTTCGCGAGATCGCCGAAGTGCGGGCTGGCCGGCGATCCCGATTGCCCGGGCGCGTTCTGAGCGACAGACCGATCCCAATCCGCAAGATCGAAGATTGCGCTGAATGACGCACCGACCGTCGCCTCGAACCCCGGGCCCGACGTCGACATGAGAGTGTCGGCGTACCCGGCCCTCGCAAACGGCCCGACGGCGAACAGACGCCTGGCCGCGTCGGTGATCGCCAGCGGATGGCCGAAGGTGGTGGTGTGGAGCCTGCCCCACGACCAGCCCGCTTCCACCGGGCCACCCTGCGCGCGAAGCTCGTCAACGGCCGCGGTCAAGGCGCGTCCGAGGAGCGCGTCGCGCGATCGGATCACGTCGCCGTCAAACCAGCGGCGGGACGGCGCGGTCAGCGCCGCCACGAAGACATCGCCGGCACGCGAGACGAATTCCGCCGCGAGATCGGACTCGAGCCGCTGCTCCGCCATCATCCGTCGTGTCGTCCGCTCCCACGTCACGTAGATCGCGGCCGCGACCGAATCGGTTGTCACCTTCCGATCCCAGGACAGGAGCTGCTGGCGTGCCCGCATGACGTCCTCGCGATCGACCCGAACACGAACGACGAGCGGGACCAGCCGCTCGGCCGTCCACGAGAGGACGTCGTGCTGGAGATCCTTGAAATCGTCGAGCGTGAACGTCCGTCCACTCTCGAACACGTCGTGGAGCCGACCCGTTCGCGCCAGGCTACGGTTCGCCGATGCGACATACCCCGCGGCCGGACGAGCGTCGTGTGGCAACTCGTCGAGCGTGCGCCAGCCTTTCCACTCGAAGGCGCCGGTCCAGCCGGGTGCCGGCAGCGCCCCGTTCCACCCGCTGCGAATGGGGACGCGCGCGGCAACCTGCGAGCCGATGACGCCGTCACGGTCGGCGAACACGAACTCGGCAGGCGGCATTTTCCAGCGCTCGAGCGCCGCACGGAACTCGGCTGCAGACGCCGTGCGATTGAGGGCGAGGCTGGCCAGCTCGCCCGCCGTGCCAGGCTCCGCGCCGCTCCACCGGACGACGAAGGCGAGATTCTTCTCGCTGTCCACGGCGAAGACCACGCCCCGCGGCGTGTATTCGAGGTCGAAGGTGATGGGCACCGTGCGGCCCTTGAGCCACATCGACTCGGTGACCACGGTGGTGTTGGTCCACCGGCCGCGATCCTCAACCTGGTGGCGGTTGGCCGGATTGAGGCGCTCGACGTACACGTTCTGGACGTCGGCGGGAAACGACGTCATGCCCCAAGCCACGCGATCGTTGTGGCCGATGACGACGCCCGGCAGCCACGGGGCGGTGGCGCCGATCACGTTCCAGCCTGGGGCTGTCAGATGGACGAGATAGCGAAGCGACGGGTTCGCCAGCGTCCGATGTGGGTCGGTGGCCAGAAGCGGCGCTCCGGTCGCCGACCGGCGAGCCGAGACGACCCAGGCATTGCTGCCTGTAAGGTCCGGCTCAAGCCGGACACTACGACTGAGCGGCGCGTCCAATCTGATGAAGAACGGCGCCGTCCCGACGCTGCGCAGCGCGTCACCGACTGCGTAGGTCACGACCTGCGGGTCGAGACCGGCGGGCATGACGGGGGGGATCTCGGCCGGCAGCAGCGCCCGGGCCCTCGCAATTCCCAACGAGGCAACCAGGCGCGCCCGAAACACTTCTGCCAGCGCTCCGTCGGCCGACGTGAAGGCATCGGTCCGATTCAGCAGATCCTCAGGGCGCCAGAATTCCGGGCGCCATCCTGCCAGCACGAACTCCTGGGGCGGACGCTCCTGCGCCACGGCGACCCAGGCGTTGATCCCTCGCACGAATGCGGTGGCAATCGCCCTGGTGTCGCTGCCGTAGCTCGCCCACTCGGCCTCGAGATCGCCGCGATATTGCATCCGGCGGGTCGCCGCGTCGCGACCCGCGAAGTTCACACCGAAGACCTCTGCGAGCCGGCCCTGCACGGCTCGGCGCCGCAGGTCCATCTGGAACAGCCGGTCGCCGGCCTGGACGTAGCCCTGCGCAAAGAACAGATCGTCGGTCGTCGCGGCTGTGATGTGCGGCACGCCGAAACGGTCCCGCACGACGCGCACCGGCGCGGACAGGCCGTCGACGGCCACTGTGCCGGAGAGCGGCGGCGAGGCTGGCGGAGGCGGCGCCGGTTCCTCGCGCCGACAGGCCACAAGAGCCACAGGGACCCACAGAAGGATCAACCACAGAGCCGCAGAGCCGCAGAGCCGGCTGGGTCCGCTTCGCCGCCGGCATGCAACGCAGGCCGGTGACTCCGTGACTCTGTGGTTGATTTTGCCCAGGGTCTCCGTGGTGGGTACACTACATCGCATGGCGATCAAGGAGGCGTTGCTTGCCGAATACGATCACGAGATGGGCACGACGCGCAAGCTGCTCGAGCGGATTCCTGAGGACAAGCTCGCGTGGAAGCCGCACGACAGATCGATGTCGCTCGGCGACCTCTCGACGCATCTGAGCCACCTCCCGAACTGGGCTGGCCCGATCCTGAACGACTCGTCGTACGATCTGAGCGACACACCGCCCAACCCTGCGACCGGGACGTCACGCGCCGCGATCCTGGATCGGTTCGATGCGGCCGTCAAACAGGCGCGCGGCTGGATGGACAAGGGCGACGCGGAGTATGCCGCGCGCTGGTCGCTTCTGCGCGGCGGGCAGGAGATGTTCTCGATGCCTCGCGTGGCCGCATTTCGCAGCTTCATTCTCAATCACATGATCCATCATCGCGGCCAGCTCAGTGTGTACTTGCGGCTGACCAACGTCCCGGTGCCGGCGATTTACGGCCCGTCAGCCGACGAAGGATAGCGTACCGACATCCCCAGCATGGACCCCTTCGCGTCCTCGATTCCAAGCTTTGTCCCGAGGCCCTCGCTCAGGAGCGGCCACAAGATGACCATCTACAGCTGGGGGAACCCGCGATACTTCCCCAGGCTGCCGGCCTCGACGCCTCGCTTTTTCGACGTCGACGCCGAATCGCGCGTCGTCGCGGAGTGTCACTGGCAGCCGCGCGCACGGGAGCATCTCACCCTCGTCGTCCTGCACGGACTAAATGGTTCGAGCGATGCCCATTACATGAAGGGACTCGCCACCAAGGCCTTCGCCCGCGGCTTCAACGTCGTCCGTCTCAATCAACGCAATTGCGGTGGCACCGAGCATCTGTCGGTCGGGTTGTTCCATTCCGGCCTGACGGCTGACGTGGCCCACGTCGTTCACGAATTGAGTGAGGTCGACGGGCTGACCGCAATCGCCGTCGCCGGCTACTCCCTTGGTGGCAACGTCGCGCTCAAGCTCGCGGGCGAGTACGGCACCCATCCCCCGCGGACGCTCAGGGCGATTGCCGCCGTGTCGCCCATCATCGAGATCGCCGACTGCATCCGTGCACTCGAGGGCCGCGGCAACCTGCTCTATCAGTGGAACTTCGTCAGAGACATCAAGCGGCGCCTGCGCCGGAAGGCGCGTCTGCGCCCTGGACTGTTCGATCTGGCGAGGCTCGACGCCGTTCGGACCATTCGTGAGTTCGACGACGCATACACGGCCCCGTACTTCGGCTTTCGCAGCGCCGAGGACTATTACCGTCGGGCCAGCGCGATGCGCGTCATCGATCGCGTCTCTCTGCCAACGCTCGTCATCACGGCCGAGGACGATCCCTTCGTCCCCTCGCGGCCGTTTCGCGATGCCGCAATCACAGGCAATCCCCATATCGACCTGCGCCTCTGCGAGCACGGCGGGCACTGCGGGTTTGTCGGCCCGTCCTCGGCCGACAACGACGGGTATTGGGCGGAGAATCAGGTGGTCGATTTCGTCACGGCCGCGGCAGGCGCTCCATGAGCATCTTCGCCAGCTCCGGGCCCTTCCCTTGCTCTTCGTGCTTGAAATACACGAACACGTCACGGCATGAAGCGGTCTCGCGCACGATGGTTTCGGCCCAGCGTGCGATATCGTCCGCCGTGTAGCCTTCGTCTCGCAATCTGAAGTACGCGTAGTCGGCCGTCACCCGCGCCGGCGTGGACATCTTCTCGCTGTCCGCCACGCACAGCGCGAGATGACGCGCCGCGAGCCGCTCGTACACCTCGTCGTCCAGCCATGACGCGTGCCTGAATTCGAACGCGGCGCGGATGCCGATCGGCAGTAGGGCGAGAAAGGCGTCGAAGACTGCCAGATTCTTCTTCAAGCTCGGCGGAAGCTGGAATAACAGCGTGCCGAGCTTGTCGCCAAGCGTGCCGGCCACGTGGCAGAACGTGGCCACGAGCGGCTCACAGTCCTTCAGGCGGCTGTCGTGCGTGATTCGTCGCGGCGCCTTGAGCGTGAGCTTGAACGGCGAGGGAGTCTGGGCGGCCCAACCACCAACAAGCTTTTCGTTCGGCATCCGGTAGAACGTGTAATTGATCTCGACGGTTGGAAATCGCGCGGCGTAATAGGGCAGCATCTGTCCTGCCGGCAGATTGACGGGATAGAAACTACCCCTCCATTCGGGATAGTTGTAGCCGGACGTGCCGATCCAGATCATGACGGCTGACTGTAAACTATCTCCATGCGCGCTCACACGCTTTTCATATGCCTCGCGCTTGCCGCCGCCGGCTGCCAGTCATCGCCGAGCGAGCGCACCTACCCGCTTGAGGGTCAAGTGCTCTCGGTCGCCCTGGACCGTCAGCAGGCCGCCATCAAACATGAAGCCATCAAGGGCCTCATGCCGGCAATGACGATGTCGTACAAGGTCAAGGAGCAGCGATGGCCCGACGGCATCGCGCCCGGTGACTTGATCCAGGCGACGCTCATCGTGGCCTCGAACGACGCATACCTGACCGCAGTGAGAAAGGTCGGGCAGGCGCCGCTCGAACAGCCGCCGGTCAATGCGCCCGCGCCGTCGGCTTCATCCGGCTTTGAGCTGCTCAAGCCCGGTGAGGCTGTCCCCGATGTACCGTTTGTCGACCAGGACGGCCGGAAACGAACCTTCGCTTCGTTCAAGGGATCGGTCGTGGCTGTCACCTTCATCTACACGCAGTGTCCGCTTCCGGATTTCTGTCCTCTGATGGATCGCCAGTTCGTGTCGATTCAGCAGGTGATCAAGAGCGATCCGACTCTGGCGAAGGTCCACCTCGTGAGCGTCAGTTTCGATCCCTTGACCGACACGCCGCCCGTGCTGAAGAAGCACGCGCGTGCGCTGAAGGCGGATCCGGCCCGCTGGACGCTGCTGACCGGTGACCGCGACGACATCGATCGGTTCGCGGCACGGTTCGGGTTGTCCGTCTTGCGGGCGCCGAACGACCAGCGCGACATCACCCACAATCTGCGAACCGCGATCGTCGATGCCGAGGGCAAGCTGGTCAAGGTGTACCTCGGCAACGAATGGACGCCAGATCAGGTGATGGCCGACCTCAAGACCGTTGGGACGATGAAGCGATAAAGGGGGACGGGAGTCATCTTCTCACCTCGCGAACGACGGCTGATCTCTCGACTGCGGACGCCGCTCGCCGTACAGCGGTACCTCAATCGTCTGCCCTACAACCTCGAGCCGGGCGGACGCGCCACCCAACGCAGTTTCCGCGGCGTCGTCCGCCACGGATGCGCGCACTGTATGGAAGCGGCGCTCTTCGCCGCCGTCGTGCTCGAACAGCACGGCTATCCGCCACTCGTGCTGAGCTTCGAGTCGATCGACGAGCTCGATCACGTCATCTTCGTGTACCGCCATGGCGGCCGATGGGGATCGGTGGCGCGATCGCGCGACCCGGGGCTCCACGGCCGAAAGCCCGTGTTTGCCACGCCGCGCGCGCTGGCACTCAGCTACGTCGATCCATATGTCGACCTGACCGGACGGGTCACGGGGTACGCGGTGATCGATCTCGGGCGGCAGATGGGCGCGTACGACTGGCGGCTGGCCGCCACCAATGTCTGGAAGGTCGAGCGAGTCTTGATCGAGTACCCGCATCGACCAATCGCGTCCTCCGACCGGCGGGTCGACTGGTTACGCGCGCGATACCGTGCGTTCAAGAAGCAGTTTCCGCACCGAAAGCCGCTCTTCTACCGCGACCGCGAACGATGGACGGAGCTGCCGCGGGAATTCACTAGTCGAGATCGAAATCCCTTGTGGGCTTGGTGATCGGTTCTTCGCGCGCCTGGCGTAGAGCCTCTTCGAAGCGGCGCGACAGCGCATCGCCCCGGGTCTTTTCCGAGTTGACCGACTGCTCAAAGGCCGCCTCGCGCCGCGCGGCCTCTTCCGCGAGGATGCGGTGCGCGTCGCCGAGCTCAGGCTTGTTGCCCCGGTCGGGCTCCTTGTGCGAGACGACACGTCCGAGGTTGCTGTCGATGACGAGCGTCGTCTGGCAGCAGGGGCACGTGACCTCGATTTCAGACCGCAGTCGAGCCATGACCGTTCCCCCCTTTCGCGAAACCGCGTCGACGCCGGACTATCATAGCCTGAGTGAGTCACGGCCAGGCGTCGAAGGTTCGGATCGCCACCTACAACGTCCATCGCTGTCGTGGTATGGACGGGCGCACGCGCCCCGACCGCATCGCGTCGGTGCTTCGCAGGATCGGCGCTGATGTGGTGGCGCTCCAGGAGGTCGTCGGCGCGGGACCGCGCGGCGGCGGCCACGCCGAAGCGATTGGCGCCGCGCTCGGCATGGGATGGGTCATGACCCCGGCGCGTCTGTTACGCGACCATCAATTCGGCAACGCCGTCCTCAGTCGCTTTCCCATCACCGATCACGTCGGGCACGATCTGTCGTGGAAGACGTGCGAGCCGCGCCGCCTGCAGCGCGCCGACATCGCCATCGACGGCTGGACCCTCCATGTCTACAACGTGCATCTGGGAACGGCCATTCTCGAACGGCGTCATCAGGCCGAGCGGCTCGCGACGATCGTCACCGATCGGCACGTGACCGGACCCAAGCTCGTGCTGGGCGACTTCAACGAATGGATGCGCGGGCTAGTAACGACGCTCATGAGCGCGCGGCTCAACAGCGTCGATCTGGGAAATTACTTGCCGCGCCGGCGGACGTACCCCGGCCTCTTCCCCTTGCTACATCTCGATCACATCTATTATGCGGGGCGGGTAGAGATCGTCGGCATCGAGCTGCCACGCACGCCGCTCGCGCTCATGGCTTCCGACCATCTGCCGCTCGTGGCAGATATCAGAATCGGCTAGGTCAGCTCTCTTCTTCGAACTCGCCTTCCTCGGGCGGACCGACGCGGGTGGAGGGGCGCAGGGCTTCTCGGTAGTCGAACAGCGGCAGGTCGCGCACGTGCTGTGAAACCAGACAGGCCGGCGACTTCTCCTCGACGACGACCGTGACCGGGCTCCCTTCGACGCCTTCCCGGAAGGTGATGCGGCAGCCGCAGGCGAGCCGTGCGTGCGTGAATCCCTTCACCATTGCTCCGCGAATCATACTACACGTCTTATAGCAGCCCCTTGATCTCGCTCTCGAAGGTCGCCTTCTGCCCCATGCCGATGTGCTTGGAGCAGATCCGCCCATCGCGCGAGATCAGCGCCGTGGCCGGTAAGCCCCACATCGGACCGTACGCGTCCTGCACATCGTCATGCCCGAGACCCAGGAGCACCGGGTAGTTCATCTTGAGCTGGCTGACATACGGTTTGAGCTTGTCCACCGTATCGTCGACCGACACGCCGATGACCTGCAGCCCCCGGGGCCCGTACTTGGTTTGGAATTCGACGAACCACGGAATCTCGACCTTACACGGGATACACCAGGTAGCCCAGAAGTCGAGCAGGATCACCTTGCCCTTGAAGTCCGACAGCCGTACGTTCTGGCCGTTCATGTCCTTCAACGTGAAGTTGAGGTTCGCCGGCTTCGCGTCGGCGGGACAAGCGCCCGCGGTTGACGACACTGTCGGTGACGGTGCAGAGGCTGCGGCCGCGTCACCACGCGAGGGCAGGTCCTGAGAGACGGGGAAGGGCCATGGCAACCCGGTGCTGAGCGTCAGCAGCGAGAGCCCCAGCGCAGCGAGCGTCGCGACTGCCCATCGGATGCGCATACCTCTGACTCCTTGGTCCTACGTATCTTATCGCAGCCTCACCGAAACGCGGCCCTGACGAGCGAGGGCATCCGCATGGGGCGAGCACCCACGGAAGGTGCGAAGGCGGAGTCAGTCTAACGTGTCGTCGGTGGGGGTCAGCCGGTAGCCAGAGCCGAGGACACGTGCTGTAAGGCCACGTTCTGCTCTCGCTGTGATGTCCGCTCAGTCAACAGAATCGTAGTGGGACCGGCCTTTGCACAGGGCGGAGCGCCACAGTAAGATCGACAGGCAGCCCCCCAGGTGGTCGACGGTCATTTTCGAGGTACTGCATATGCGCACGCACGTGCCGGCGTCTCTAGTCACACACTCCAGGTTCGTTGCGCTCGTCGCCGCGATTGTCGTCAGCCAGCTCGGCGTGGCGGCTGCGCAGACGCCGTTTGTCCCCTACTTCTTCAAGAACAACATCCACTACGACAAGTTCGACTGGCACATCTACACCACCGACCACTTCGAGATCTATTACTACCCCGAGCTCGAACGCCATCTGGAACGGGTGGCCGGCTACGCGGAGAGCGCCTATCAGAAGGTCAGCGGGGATCTGCGGCACGAGCTTCCGGGCAGGCTGTCGCTCGTGCTGTTCAAGACGCACAGCGAGTTCGAACAGGAGAACATCGATCCCAGCGCGGCACAGGAAGGTGTCGGCGCGTTTGCCGAGCCGTTCCGCGGGCGCATGGTGATGCCGATCGACGAGCCGCCCGATCTGCTCTACGGCCTCATCGTCCACGAGCTGACGCACCAGTTCCAGTTCGACATGATTCCCCTGTCGCTTCTCAGCAACAATATCCCGCTGTGGGTGAACGAAGGCCACGCGGAATTCGAACGGGGGATCTGGAACCCGCTCGATTTGATGGTGGTCCGGGATGCGGCAGTGGCCGACATCGTGCCCAAGATGACCGAGCTGCAAGGGTACGGCACGACTGGGCCGTCGCGGCTGATCTACAACCTCGGGCACGCGCTGTTCGAGTTCATCGAGGCCAGGGGCGGAAAAGAGGGCGTCCGGGCGTTTCTCTTCGCGCTCAGAAAGAGCGCCATCGGCGCCGGCGGCGAGGACCCCTACGAAGAAGCGCTGCAATTGAAGAAAGATGAGTTTGACGAGGCCTTCGATAAGTATTTGAAGGACCGCTTCAAGCCGTTCCGCGACAAGGAGCGGCCGGCGGACTACGGCCGCGATCTCGCGCCGAACCGGGAGAGAACCAGTTTCATCGGCGCCTACTCTATTTCGCCGTCACCGTCGGGCGATCTGATCGCCGTGGTCACCGGGAACCGCAAGGAGCAGGAGCTGGACATCGTGCTCGTCTCCTCGAAGGACGGGTCGGTCGTCCGCAACCTGACGGAAGGCTTCGACAAGGACATGGGCTTCGGTCACCTCGTCCAGATGGGCGTCCAGCAGGCGGCCAATCCATGGCTGGCCTGGTCGCCGCAAGGCGATCGCGTCGCCTATTTCGTGCGGACGGAAAAGGAGCGGACCCTCATCGTCCAGAACGTGCTGACGCGCAGGATCGAGGTTCGTATCCCCATGAAGTCGGTGGACGAACCAGCATCCCCGACGTTCTCCCCCGACGGCCGGACCGTAGCGTTTGACGGGCTGCGCGGCGCGGTGGGAGACATCTTCACCGTCAGCCTGGACTCGCAGACCGTCGTCAACCTGACGACCGACGACTTTGCGGACTTCGCACCCACCTATTCGCCGGATGGGAAGTACGTGGTCTACGTCGCCCGTGTGAGCGGCAGCCAGAAGCTGTTCCGCCTCGATCTCGACACCAGAAAGAAGACGCAGCTCACCTTCGGCACGCAGGACGAGACGGCCGCGCAGTTTGTCGACGATCACACGCTCGTGTTTTCGTCGACCGCCACCGATCCTGCGGTGCCGATCGAGCCGGAGATCGCCAGAAACGGCAATATTTACAACATCTGGACGCTCGATATGACGACGGGCGAACTGCGTCAGTACACTGACGCGCTCGGCGGCAACTATTCCCCCGTCGTGTTGAACGAAGGCAGGACGAGCCGTATCGCATTCGTCAGCTACTACAAGAACGAGCACAGCATCCGCACCCTCGATCGCCAGGAGCCGCTCCACACGGCGGCATCCGACGACTTCGGGATGCCCTCGCCGGCAGCGGCCATCGACTTCCAGGCGCCGCTGCAGCATACGCTCCTCCCGGACAGACAGCGCAGGAAGGGCACGTTCGAAAAGATGTTCCTCGATGGGCGGCCACCGATCAACGTGGGCGTCACAAGCGGTGGCGACATCTTCGGCGGCTCGCAGATCAGCTTTGGGGACGTCCTGGGCGATCAGCAGATCAACATCTACGTCTCCTCGGTCTCGCAGTATCGGACCTTCGCGGCGTCGTACCTGAACCTGTCGCGGAGACTGCAGTACGTCCTGCAGGGCTACGTGCAGACGCAGTTCTTCTACGGGCAGCTCGGCGGCGCGTTTTATGATCCCGCGTTCAGTCAGTTCCTCAGCCGCGATCTGGCAGTCGCCACGCGCAGCTCTCGCGGCGCCTCGGTCATCGGCATCTACCCCTTCGACCGCTATCGCCGCACCGAGATCTCGACCGGTGTCTCACAGATCAACGAGGAGTACTCCGATCCCAACCTGCAGCAGCAGTCGCTGGATTACCAGCGGCGGGTGTACGGGCGGACGGTGTTCAGTAACGGCACGCTCGTCCCCTTCGGTGTCGCCTTCGTGCAGGAAACGACCGTGTTCCGCGAGTTCGGTCCGGTGGCGGGGAACACGTTCCGCGTGGCGTATGAGGTGTCTCCACCGATGGGGGGCACGCTGTCGCGCCAGACCTTCGAGGTCGACGCGCGCCACTACCTGCGCCTCGTCTCGAGCGGACTGCTGGCCACGCGGATTCGCGGCTTCAAGAGCGGCGGCGACTTCCCCGCCTTCATGTATTTCGGCGGCAACTCCGAGATGCGTGGTTACGACTATCTCGAGTTCGCCGGTCAGAACGCCATCTTCGCAGATGCCGAATTGCGGTTCCCGATTATCGAGGCGGCGCTGACGCCGTTTGGCGTCGTCGGCGGCGTCCGCGGCGTCTTCTTCTTCAACATCGGCGGCGCCTGGTTCAACAACCAGCAGAGCCCGAATCCGTGCGCACCACTGGGCACGCAGATTGGCACGGCGTCGCTTCTATCGGGCGATTTCACGGCCGGATACACCGGCAGGTATGAGTTCGCAGCGACTCGACCCGAGACGTGCCGGGCCGTCCTTGGCCTCAAGCCGTTCTCGAGCATCCCACAGGTCCCGAATTCCCAGCTGGCCTTGCAAGACGTCGTCGAGTTCGGCCCGCCGCAAACGATCGATGGGTTCCGCTTGAAAGACGGCCGTGCGTCGTACGGCCTCGGGCTCGAGACGTTCGTCCTTGGCTTCCCGCTCCACTTCGACTGGTCGTGGCGCACGCTCTTCAACCGCCGGTGGGAGAACCTGCTGTTTGCGAGCGACGGGGGCGGCAAGGCCTGGCGTAGCGCTCGCTTCTCGGTTTGGATCGGCTACGACTTCTAGAAGCACCCGCGGCGCGAGCGAGGCGCCGAAGGGAAGCGCGGCGAAGCCGCGCCGCCGAGTGAGAGCGAGCGGGGGTGGGGCCCCGCGAGCATAAGAATGGATCTCATGTCACGACGCGCCGTCGACTCGGCCACAGAGATGGTCGAGGTGGTGCTGCCGAACGATGCCAATCCGCTCGGGTTCATCCTCGGCGGCAAGGTTATGCACCTCATTGACATGGCCGGCGCGATCGCGTGCCATCGGCACACCCGGGGGCTGGTGGTCACCGTCGCCGTCGATGGCCTAGAGTTCCGGCATCCCATCAAAGTCGGCGATCTCATCATCCTCAAGGCACGCGTCACGTGCACCTTCACCACATCGCTCGAAGTGCAGGTGGATGTGTTCTCTGAGGAGGCGCTCACGGGCCGGCGCCGGCAGACCAGCCGAGCGTACCTGACGTTTGTCGCCATCGCCAGGGATGGCAGCCGTGTGCAGGTGCCGCCGCTCGTGGTGGACACCGACGAAGAGCGACACGTGTCGGAGGACGCGCACGCACGCCGCGCTGAGCGGCTCGCGCGGAGGCTTCGGGCTTAAGGCGTCTACGATGCTCTTTTGAGCCGAAGCATGCTGCGCTCGAGGTCGATGCCGACTCGATAGCTGCTCAGGAATTTGTGGCCGACGATCCCACCGACCTGGAAGCCGAGGAGCGCGCTCGGCGTGTCGAGATTGAGCACGACCACCGAGAAGTTCTTGAACTCGATCCCCTCAAAGGACAGGTTGACGCCGGACATCAGAAACGCATCGCGATCCCAACCGGAGGTGCCGAACACTCTCAAGGCGATGCGCCGCGACGCGTCGACCGGCCGGACCGCCGTGGCCGTCGCCTGGCTGATGGAAATCACCTGGCCGCCGGTGTCGATGACGAAGTTCGCCTGGCGCTTACCGTCGATGGTTCCCTGTACGGTCGCCAGCCGGTGGAGGCGCAGCGGCAACTCGACATCGGCCGGCTCGTCCGGCAGGTGCTTGGCCAGTGTCAGTTCCAGCCTCTTGTAGTCGACCGTCATCGAATACCCGAGGGCCAGCGGCGACAGGCTTTCAACTTCTCTGACTTGCGCGTCACGAAGCGGCGGATTCTTGATGAGCACGGGCACGTTGCGCAGCTTGAGCGCGTCGATCTCGAGCAAGTCCACGCGACCGAGCTGTAAGCCGCGAAGCCCCACGTCACCCACGCCGGCGCTGAGCGTCTGGGTGATCGGCAGCACGCCGAGCCGGAGCGCCGTTGGCCGCGTAATGACGGTGCTCTCAGATCCGGTGTCGACGACGAAATCCTGGGGACTCGCCCCATTCACCTTTACGCGGATGATGATCTTGTCGTTCACAAGCTTGAAGGGTACCGTGAACACCAGAGCGCCACTGCCCTCATCAGCCTCGAACGGCGGCCGCTGTGCGAACGACCGCAGGAAGCGAATCTGGGCGCGCGACCAGCTGGCCTTCGCGCTGACCTCCTTGTTCGGCAGCAGGTTGACGTAGTTACTGTAGGCGGTCGCCGCTTCGTCGTACTTGTGCATCCGCTCGTAGACGGCGCCGACCGTGTGGTGGAGCTCGAGGTCGCGCGGCGCGATCCGCAGGGCGGCCTGGGCCTCGTTCATCGCCTCGGCGAGCTGACCTCGCGCGGCCAGCGAGCGGGCCATGCCGTGACGGCCGCGCGCCAGTTCAGGCGTCTCGGCGAGCGCATCGCGGTACTTGGCTTCGGCCTGCTCGAACAGCCCCGACGCCCACAGCGCGTCGCCGTACAGCGCGAGTGCCTCGGGACTGCGCGGGTTGGCTTCAATCAGCTTCTCGGCCTGTTGACGTGCCTCTTCAAACTCGGCGACGCGGAGCAAGGACACGACAACACCCGTACGCGCCTGGCGCAACAGATCGGGCGGTGCCGAGCGCTCGGCGTTTCGATAGGCTTCGAGCGATTCCTGGTACTTCCCTTCCGAAAACAGGAGATCGGCCAGCTGGAGCTGGATGTCAGCCGACTGGGACTGTGGCGTCGCCCCGACGTAGGCGACGAGCGAAACCGCCGCGATAATGGCTGCTGCGCCGACGAAACGGGGGCCGCTCCGCATGAACCCTCCAGGAACCGCGGTCGGATCCGAGGAAACCCCATGAGGATCCTGGACCGCACGCCACATTGTGTGGGAACGATGATGCACCCGTACGGCTGTTTCGAGAAGGAAAAAGTGACGCTAGCGGTTGTACGTCTCGATTTGCACACCGTCGTACATCTGGTCGACGCGAAGGATCTGCGTATCCCGACTGTAGCTGCCGAGCTCGTAGTCCTCGCTCATGATCAGCGCCTTAATCGGCTTGGTGGGACACACTTCCGCGCATAACCCGCAGAAGCTGCAGCGCGACAGATTGAAGTCAAAGTAATCGAGGATTTTGATCTTCTGGCCCGGCTCGCGGTGGCCGCCAAGGGCGATGAGGTCGTCGGGGCACGCCTTGGCGCACTGATCGCAGACGATACAGGTCTGTGCGCCGGTCCCTGGTTCGGTCTGCAGGCGCAGCACGCCGCGAAAGCGCGGGGCGGTCGGCCGCCGCTCGGCCGGATACTGAAACGTGAAAGCCGGCTGCGGCGTGTATTTCAAGGTCACCCACAGACCTTTCAACAGATCGACCAGAAAGATCGTCTTGAAGAGATTGATGAGGGTCTGCGTCACGCTCGCTCGCTCACAAGGACCGGTTCGGACTGTCCCTGCGGGATCACGCGCTCTTTTCGGAGAACCGTGCCTTCCTTGCGGATCTTGTCCTGCAGGCGCATCAGCCCGTACAGCAGCGCTTCTGGTCGCGGCGGGCAGCCCGAGACGTAGACATCGACCGGCACAACTTTATCGACGCCCTGGAGCACGCTGTAGGTCGGAAAGGGACCGCCGGCGTTCGAGCAGCTTCCCATCGAGATGACCCACTTGGGCTCCGGCATCTGATCGTAGAGGCGGCGCAGCACGGGGGCCATCTTCTTGGTGACGGTGCCGGCAACAATCATCAGATCGGACTGCCGCGGGGAAGCGCGGAAGACCTCGGCGCCAAAGCGGGAGATGTCG
>Ga0156278_1019_pt1 | contig 21801 bp, 22 predicted proteins | sample RifCSPlowO2_12_FD_107927 | JGI IMG/M metagenome (GOLD analysis project Ga0156278, IMG submission 107927) | Acidobacteria bacterium RIFCSPLOWO2_12_FULL_65_11
TATCCACGGTCCGCCTGAAGGCGGACACTACGACTGACGGGGAGTTGGACTAGCATAAACCACTCGTGAAGCTGCACACGAAGCTCTTCATCGCTCTGGTCCTCGGTGCGGCCCTCGGCGCAGCGCTTCACTCGCGCGCCGACGTTGCATGGATCGCGGCGGTTAACGTCAATCTGCTCCGGCCCATCGGCCAGCTCTTCCTTCGATCGATCTTCATGATCGTCGTGCCGATGGTGTTCTCGGCGCTGGTCGTCGGCGTGTACGAACTGGGCAAGGGGCACGAGTTGGCGGGCGTGGCGGGACGCACGCTGCTCTTCACGGTGGTGATGAGCGCGCTGTCGGTCCTGATTGGCATCGCGCTGGTCAACACCATCCGGCCCGGCGATCGCCTCGGCCTGAGCCTGCAGTCTAGCGGCACGGGTGCCGCAGCCGTACAGACGCTCGCGGCCAACGCCGCCGCCGCGAAGCCCATCGGCGACGCGATCGTCGAGATCGTCCCCCGTAATCCCCTCGACTCGGCCGTCCGCGCGCTCGACGGCGAGATGCTGCCGCTCATGGTGTTCGCGGTCGTGTTCGGCATCGCGGTCAGCGCCACCTCGAAGAGCGCTGGTGGCCGCAACGTGCTGATGCGGCTGCTCGAACAAATCTTCGATGCCTGCATGCGCATCGTGCATGTGGTGATGCAATTCTCGCCGGTGGCGGTGTTCGCCATCATTTTTAATACTGCGTTCACCCTCGGCACGGGCGTGTTTGCGTCCCTGTTCTTGTACGTCCTCACCGTCATCGTCGGCCTCCTGCTGCAGCAGTTCGGCGTCTACTCGGCGCTCCTGCGCATCGCGGCGCGCCGGTCGCCGATTGAATTCTTCCGAAACTGCCGCGAGGTCTACCTGTACGCCTTCTCGACGGCTTCGTCCAACGCCACGCTGCCACTCGCGCTCGAGGTCGCCGACACCAAGCTCCGGCTCCCGCCCGACATCGCTCGCTTCGTGCTGACCGTGGGGTCGACGGCCAATCAGAACGGGACGGCGCTCTTCGAAGGGATTACGGTGCTCTTTCTGGCGCAGGTGTACGGACTCGATCTCGGCGCCGGACAGCAGCTCCGGGTGATGCTGATGTCGATTTTGGCCGGCGTCGGCACGGCGGGCGTGCCGGGCGGATCGCTGCCGATGGTCCTCATCGTGGCGCAATCGGTGGGTGTGCCGGCCGAGGGCATGGGACTCATTCTCGGCGTGGATCGGCTGCTCGACATGTGCCGCACGACGGTCAACGTCAGCGGCGACCTGGTGATTGCGGCGCTCGTCAGCGGGCCGCCAAAACCCTAGCCCGTTTCCCCGGTTGGTGTAGCGGCGCCCACCGCGCTCGCCGGGTGGCGGCTCGCTCAGGGGACGGCTGCCGAGAGGATCGGCGGCGCATACGTCAGGGTGAAATTGAGGGCCCACACGAGAAACAGCACGAGCGGCACGTGCACCAGAAACTGCAGCACTGAATAGCCGATGATGTCGCGCGCCTTGAGGCCGAGAATGCCAAGCAGCGGCAGCATCCAGAACGGATGCACGAGGTTGGCAAGCGCCTCGGTGGCGTTGTAGGTCTGCACGACCCAGCCCTGGTGCACCTGCAAGGTGTTTGCGGCCTCGAGCACGTACGGCGCCTCGATAATCCATTTCCCTCCGGCCGACGGCACAAACAGCCCGAGCACCGCGGAGTACGCACCGACCATGACCGGAAACGATTCCCTGGTCGACACGGCGACGAACGCCTCCGCCATCTGCTTCGCCAGACCGGATTCGGTCATCATGCGGACGGCGCCGGCGTACAGCGGGTATTGAATGAGCACGCCGGCCACCGACGGCACGGCCAGCGTGACGGCCCGCACGAACGCGCGCGGCCGCCAGTGCAGCAGCAGGCCGACCACGAGAGACGCGAACACGTAGTGGTTCAGCTCGAGAAGCACGCCGATGCCGCTGCCGGCAAGTTCCCCGACCAGGTAGGTCACGCCGAAAGCGGCGACCACGATGGTCAGGATCGGACTGTCCTCGAGCCACTCCCCCGGCGTCTGCGGGCCCCTCGGCTCGGGCGCCACCTCGGGTTCGGCCAGCCCCATCGCCTCGATGCCGCGCGCCTCTGACGGATTGGGCGCGGAATAGTAGGCGATGGCCGTCGATACGGCGATGAGTACCGCCGCCATCACCAGGCTTTGCCACAGGCCCAGCGTGTCGCGAAGCGGGATGACGCCGCTCACGGCGGCAATCGAACGCGGCAGGGACGCGGGCGCGGCCATGATGAGCGCGGCAGACGAGGAGAGGCCGAGCGCCCACACGCTGCCCACGCCCAGGTACGCGGCCGCGCCGAGCGCGCGATAGTCGGCCGCGCGCAGGCGGCGGGCGACCTCGCGCGCGAGCAGCCCGCTGAAGATGAGGCTGAAGCTCCAGGAGAGGAGCGACGACGCCATCGAGAAGAGCGCCACGAAGGCCACCGCGCTCCGCCCGTCCCGTGGGATCCTCGCCATGCGCCCGATCAGCCGATGCACCGGCTGCGCCGTGGCGACGGCGTAGCCACTCACGATGATCATCGCCACCTGCATGGTGAACGTCGTGAGGTCCCAGAAGCCGCTGCCGAACCAGCGCGCCGAGTCGGCGACCGAGCCGCTCGTCATCACCGAGCCGGCAAAGATCGCCGAGACCGCGACGAGCGCGAGGACGAAGGCATCGGGGAACCAGCGCTCGAACCACGATGAGAGGCGAAGGCCGGCCGTGACGAGCGGCCTGGACCCATGCGGATTGCCCATGGAAACGGGCAAATACTATCCTGAACCGCCTTGGCGAATCTCGGCTCTATCGGACCCGGCGCGATGGGCGGCCGCATGGCGCGGCGTGCGCAGCTCAATGCGAACGGCGTGCATCGGCTGAACGCGGTACCGCGTGTCTTCAATCAGCACCAGTGCTCCAGAAGGTCGTTCGTCAGCGAGCCGGAAGATGATGACACTCGGCTTGTCCAGCACGCCGAGGGCGAGCACCGCGCCCAAGTCTGGGAGTTAGCATAAGGCCCGTTCTCGGTCCCCTCCCCCCTTCACAGCTCACGTGTTTGGACGCATCAAGAAACTCAATCCCCACGATCTTGTCATCCTCGCCCACGTCCAACACGATGTCGTCGGTCAGGCGTCTGTTCTGCACCTGCTGCTCTCGCTCGTCGATGCGCTGGTACAGAAGATCGGCCTTGTCGTCGTCGTAGTACACCCTCATGCCTGGCCCTTCCATCGATCAAGCACATCGACCGTCATGACTGTCAGGCCGACACCGGGAGCGCGACGATATCGAGGCGGATGCCGGCTCGCGCGAGCATCTCGATGAGCGCGTCGATCGTGAAGCGCTCAACACGGCCGCGCACGATGTCTGACACGCGTGGCTGCGACACGCCAAGAAGTCGCGCCGCCTTGACCTGGGTCATCTGTCGGTCGCTAATGAGGCGCTCTACCATTACCATGAGGCGCGAGCGGAGCAGAAGGTACTCCGCCTCAGCCGGAGAAAACCCAAGGTCGAGATAGACGTTACCGCTCGAAGCTTCCAGCATCACGTTCGACTCTGCCGGCACGCCCTTGCCTCCCCTTCGTCGGGGCCGCAACGACCTGGCGGTAGCGCGCGCGGCCGGTCGCGAGGTCCTGCCGCTTCGTCTTCCCGCTGCGCTTCTCGAACGCGTGTAGGACATAGATGGCTTCCTCGAAATGTGCGACATAAAATACCCGATGCTCTGTTCCCACATGAACCCGCAACTCGACAACGCCCGCGCCAACGTCGGGCATCGGCCGCCAGTCGCGTGGTGCCCGCCCGGTCTGCACCAACCAGAGATCATGTCCCGCTTCGCGGCGGGCCGAAGCCGGAAATCCTTGGATCGCCACCCTCGACGAACCGACCCACACCAGGGACTTCACCTTATATAAGATCGGATATACCTCCGTCAAGGGTCTGCGTCCTCGCGCTTCGGCTCGCCCGGCGGCGTGTGGGTCGATGCGGATCTTCATGCGGAGGTGTGAACCCATCGAAGGGGCCTGCAAACACCTCTCCTTCAAGACTCCTTCGTTAAACGGCCAGGGTCCGTCTTGCGATTGCAGTTTCTGCAATCCTGCTCCGCCCTTGCTTCACAGAAATTGCCTCCTATAATTCAGTATTTCTACGACGTCTCACCCGACGGCCGGCGGTTTCTCGTCATCACACGGCAGGAGCAACCCACCTCAGTCCCACCGATCACGCTCGTCGTGAACTGGGTTGCCGCTTTGCGGAAGTGAAAACTTAAGACTCAAAACTTAAAAGGACTCGGCCTTCGGTCGGACGTCCGCCTGAAGGCGGACACTACGACTGCGTCCTTTTACCCTTTCAGTTTTCACTCGTGAGTTTCAAGATATCGCTCCGCGTCGAGCGCCGCCATGCAGCCGGTGCCCGCCGCGGTGATCGCCTGGCGGTTCACGTGATCCTGTACGTCGCCACATGCGAACATACCGGGCACGGTTGTCTTCACGCCGTCGCGAGTGACGATGTAGCCGTTGCCGTCCAAATCGAGACGATAGGAAATATACGGTGTCGGTTCTCAGGGCAGGCGCGGCTTGGGTGGTCAGCCGATCAGGCAGACGCTCACATCAAGAGACTGTGGGTCCCGAATGACACCTGGACGGAGTTTATCGCGTCATCACGCCGCACCCTGGCGGATGCCCATAGCCGCGTGAATTGAGCTACACGCGTGCAGCTTTGAGTGCGGCGAGCACACGCACGTCTCTGAAGGGAACGCGACGAAGCCGGACGCCGGTTGCATCGTAGATGGCGTTGGCGACCGCCGCGATCAGGGGCCTGCAGACCGTCTCGCCGGCTCCATAGTGAGGCAGATCCGGCCGGTTCGGATTGGGATCCCCGTTCACCAGCACGACGTCGATCCTGGCCGGCGTGTCGGCATGCCTGAGCGAGGGGTGAGAGATCCAATCCACGCCCGTGGTCTTTTCGGTATCGAACCGCACCTCTTCGTGAAGCGCGCGGCTGAGCGAATGGAGCATGCCTCCTTCGACGGTGCGGCGCAGCCCCTCGGGATTGATGACCAGCCCGCAGTCGTGCGCGCAGACGAGCCGCTTCACCCACACGTGACCGGAAAGGCGATTCACCTCGACCTCGGCGATCTCGGCGACGACGGTCTGGCTGCGGAAGGTGTACGCAATCCCGCGCCCGGTGAGGATGGTGCCGGTGTCGAGCGGTTTCGGTGAAGGACGAGGCTCCCAACCGAACGCCTCCGCCGCCGCCTCGAGCACGGCGATGGAACGCGCCCGCTTGAATCCGCTGTCCTCGGCGGTGCCCGCGGTGAGCAGCCTCATGCGGAACTCAACCGGGTCGGCGTTTGCCGCGGCCGCCATTTCGTCGATGAACGATTCGGCGGCGAAGGTGATCTGGGGGCCGTTCGGATCGCGCAAGTTGCCGGTGCGGAGCGGCGTCTCCCACACGAGCGGTAGACTCACCACCGCGGTCGCCGTGCGCTTGTTCGGGATGTCGTACATGTTCGAAGGCGTGCCCGCGCTGCCGGCATCCGGCGTCGCCCGCCTGGTGCCCATGAGTTGCGCGATCAGCACGGTCTCGGCCTCGTTATAACCGAGGTGGCAGTAGTCGGCGGCCTGAGCGGTGTAATCCAACGCGATGAGATTGCCACGGGCATCCAGACCTCCGCGGATCTTGAAGGTAAACGCAGGGCCCTTGCTATCCCACCCCGTCTCTTCGTGCCTCATCCACTGCACCCGAACCGGCCGGCCGATTTCTTTGGCAAGAAATGCCGCCTCGAAGCCCGCGTCATCCGCGGCCGTGCGGCCGTACCCCTGCGGGCCCTCCATCCAGACGACGCGCACCTGATCCCGAGGCATGCCCAGAAACTGAGCGACGCCGGATCGCATCCCGTAGGACTTCATGTCATTGGAATAGATTGTCATCTGACCGTTCGACGGATCGGCCATGGCGTGAGCCGGAGCGAAAGCTGTGTGCCCCTGGAACGGGACGTCGTATTCGGCTTCAACGACCTTCGCCGCGCTGGCCAGCGCCGCATCGGGGTTGCCGACCACGTTCGGCCCTTGCCTTGAAGTGGGCGTCGCGCTGCGCATGTAACTGTAGAGGTCTTCCGATGCCGGGAAAGACGGTGTCGCCGGCTTCTGCCAGTTGACCTTGAGCTGTCTGGCCGCCTTGACGGCCTGTTCTTCCCGCTCGCACACGACCGCGACGTAATTGCCCTTGCTCACGACCTTGATGAATCCAGGGATGGCTCGAACGGAAGACTCGTCGATGCTGACGAGCTTCGCACCGGCCACCGGAGGCTTGACGTTCCGCGCATGCACCATGCCCGGAACTTTCACGTCCACGGCCCACTTCAACGAGCCGTCCACTTTGGCGGGAATGTCGTAGCGCTGCGGCGACTGGCCGACGATCCTGAGCTCCTGTACCGCCTTGACCGTCGCCGCACCGGTGGTCGCATTGATGTCGTTGCCCGTCAGCGTGACGTTGAACCGCCGTCCCCCGACGAGCTCTCCGTAGGTGACTCGCCTCGAAGGATCCGCTTTGACCGCGATGACACCTTCGCTGACAGCGAGTTGATCGAGCGGCACACCAAACCGCGTGGACGCCATCCCCAGCAGAACGCGCCGGGCCTCGGCGGCCACGCGCCGCATGGGCCAGCCATCGGTTTGAATCGCGTCTGAACCGCCCGATCCGCCTTGATCCACCGTGATGTCGGTGCGGCCCATGATGCACGTGGTCTTGTCGTACGCGATGTCCAGCTCGTCAGACATCATCTGGCGGAAGGCGGTGCCGGTGCCCTGGCCGCAGTCGGTCTTGCCGACGTAGAAGGTCGCGGTGTTGTCCTGGTGGATGACGATCCACGAATCGAGCTGCAGGAAGTTGGGATCGGGGTACGGACCGGGAGCCTGGGCATTCGCACTCGGGGCGAACGGACCGGCCACCGCCGCGGCGCCGACACTGACGACGAGCAGACCCGAACTCTCGAGAAACTTCCGCCGGGAGATCGTCCCACTGCACTGCTCCAGGAGGGCTTCGACCTGTTTCGGAACGTTCGTGAAGGTGGTCATGCCAGACCTCCTTTGTCCGAAACGGGCCCACCGGCCGCCAGCGACACGGCAGCCCGCTTGATGGCCGCTTGAACGCGGTAATACGTCATGCAGCGGCAGAGCGCCCCGGCCATCCCCTCTCGGATCTGCGCGTCAGTCGGATTCGGATTGCGGTCGAGCAGCACCTTCGCATTCATGATTTGGCCGTTCTGGCAGAAACCGCACTGCGGCACCTGCTCCTCAATCCAGGCGCGCTGGACGGGGTGCAGCGTCCCGTCCTTGGCCAGTCCTTCGAGCGTGGTGATCTCGCCCCTCACGGCGGAACACGGCGTAATACACGAGCGCACCGCGGCGCCGTTGATGATCACGGTGCAGGCGCCGCACTGGCCGAGTCCGCAGCCAAAATGCGGGCCCTGCACGCCGACGTCGTTGCGCAGGATGTAGAGCAACGGCGTCGAGGGGTCGATGTCCAAGGTGTGCGTGCCGCCGTTCACTTTCAACGTGATGATGCTCATTCACCAGACTCCTTGCGAGTTGAGGATAGCCTCTCGCTGCGCGCCGGCCTCTTGCGGCCGGACCCGCGGCTAGTCTACATCACGGCGACCTTATCACTCGATTGGCCAGTGGTTGTCGCGACCGAGAGCGTCGGCGATTGTCAGTCCGATTCAAGGTCGGCCGCCCAACGATGGGGCGAGGATCGAAGGCGCGATTCGGCTGCTGGATGTGCCAGGATTCCCGGCCAGCCGTGGCAACAGGTGGCAACGGGATCTACCGAGACCGCGAGCTGGTCTCGGTAGCGTGACGTGGTTGGCGGGGTCGACGGGACTCGAACCCGCGGCCTCCGGCGTGACAGGCCGGCGTTCTAGCCAACTGAACTACGACCCCTACGGACGATGGGATTCGGGATTGGGGATTGGGGATTTGGGATTTGGGATTTGGGATTCGGTGGCGTCACGCTGCAAGAGCACATCGCGAATCCCGAACCCCGAATCCCAAATCCCAAATCCCGTCCACGATCACTGAGTGGGCGGTACAGGACTCGAACCTGTGACAGCCGGCGTGTAAAGCCGGTGCTCTACCACTGAGCTAACCGCCCCTACCGCCAAAACGAGCCATTATACGTTGCCTTCCACGCGAGCAGCAATATCGCGACGAGCACGCCGAGGAGGGCTCGGTGCTCGCGATTCGCGATCGCCCGGGTGAGGGCGAACCGCTGACGGGCGTCGCCGCTCGCAACCTCGCTCCGAAGAAACGCGCGTTCGCTCCTGATGGACGCCGTCAGCGTCGCGACGAGGTAGACCGCGATCAGGCCTGCCGCGATCGCACTCGCCGACGCGATCGCGAGGCCGGCACCGATGATTGACGAGCCCAGATACAGCGGGTGCGCGAAAGAACGATACGGGCCCGACGTGGTGACCTGCTGCGCTTTCGTCAGATGCCCGGCCGCCCAGACGCGCAAGCCCTCGCCCACGAGCGCTATCGCGACCCCGGCGACCAGCGTGGTGTCGGTCGGCCGCGCGAGCCACAAGACCACGGGACCGAGCACAAACCCGAGCGTCACACGGCGACGGGCCAAGGTTGGGAGCAGCGACTTCAAGACCTCACCGAGCTCGATGGGACTGCCGCGAGCACTTCGTCCACCTCGATGTCGAGCAGGCACATTCGGGGTCGCACGCAGCGTCGCCGGTGGTGACACTGGCAGGTCGCGTCGCGTGAAATCGTGACGGCATCGGGCGACAACGGCCCGTTGCGCGAGGGCCGCGTGGGGCCGTAGAGACCGACCACGGGAGTGCCGAGCGCCGCCGCAACGTGCGTGGGTCCGGTGTCGCCGGAGATCACGACTGTTGCGTGACCGACGAGCGCGACGAGATCGACGATCGATGTCGCCGGCGCCAACAGTACCGCGCCGGGGGCGCCAGCCGCCACTGCCCGCGCAAGTGCTTCCTCGCCTGGTCCCCACACGACGATCGACTTCAAGCCGTCTCGCGTATGCAGAGCCTCCGCAAGAGTGGCGAAGCGTGCGGCCGGCCATCGCTTGTTCGGCCAGGCCGCCCCCGGGTTGAGCACCGCGTACCGGCCCCCAACCTCGTCGCGCATCTTCCGCGCGACCTCCGAATCGACGCGATCGATGGGAAATTCCGGCGTGCCGGCCGTGATGCCCAGTGGCTGCAGAAGTCCGAGGTTCACTTCCACCACGTGCCGCGTCTCGCGCTTGTCGTACATGCCGTCGCCGCCCGGGTCGTGCACTTCGGTGTAGAACGGCCGCGCAAAGCGCTCGCGCAGATAACGGGAGGAGAAGCCGATCACACGCGGCGCGCCGGAACTGCGGGCGAGCACGGCCGACTTCAACAGGCCCTGCAGATCCAGCACCACGTCGTACTCAATTCGCCGCAGCTCACGGATCGTGGCAAGCAGCGACATCTCACCGCCCGTCCCATCGCCCATCACAAGACGACGATCGATGAGGGGGACCAAGTCGAGGATCGCGCGATGTCTGGCGCCGACCAGCCAGTCGATGCGCGAGGTTGGAAAGGCCCGACGAAGGGCCGCGGCCACGGGAATCCCGTGCACGACGTCGCCGAGAGCGCCCAGGCGGACAAGGAGGAAGCGGGGCACGGTAGTCAGTCAGCAGTCGGCAGTCAGCAATCAGCAATCAGCAATCAGCAGTCGGCAGTCGGCAGTCATCAGTCGACTGCTCCGAAACCCAAGATGCCCTTCAATAGGTCGCGCGTGGAGTGTTCCTTTGGATCGCCGACAATCGCGATGCGGCCCCCGTACTCACGGACGACCGCACGCTCTGGCACGGTGTCGACGGTGTAGTCGGTTCCCTTGCAGTGCACGTCGGGCTTGAGCTGCATCAAGAGGCGTTCGACGTTCGCATCACCGAAGATGACGACGTAGTCGACCCCACGCAGCGCCGCGACGATCTCGGCGCGGTCGGCGGCGGGTTGAAGCGGCCGCCCGGCGCCTTTGAGCGCGGCCACCGACCGATCGTCGTTGACCGCCACAATCAGACGGTCGGCTTCAGCGGCCGCGCCGCGCAGATACCGGACGTGGCCGACGTGCAGCAGATCGAAGCAGCCGTTGGCCAGCGCGACCGTCAGCCCTGCGGCCCGATCGCGCGCCACGGCAGCGGCCAGTTGGGACTCGGTAAGAATCACGAGCGGCGTCCTTGCGGGGGACCCTCTTGTGACCAATTCTCGATCGTCGTGTCGTGATCGCTCGTGACGGCATCGGCCAGCTCTCGGGCCGATACGGTGGCGGTTCCGCGTTTCATCACGACGAGGCCGGCGGCGTAGTTGGCCAGGCGCGCCGCCTCGTAGAACGACGCACCCGCCGCGAGCGCCAGACCGCACGTGGCGATGACGGTATCGCCGGCGCCTGTCACATCGGCAACCTCATCGGACCCGAAAATCGGCACATGCACGGTCGGCTGCTTGGGCTCGAAAAGAGCCATGCCGCGACTGCCGCGTGTCACCAGTACCGCCTGCATCGCCGTCCGTTCGAGGAGCAGTCGACCCGCCTGCTCCAGTACCGTCTCATCGTCATTCACGTGAATCCCCAACACCGCCTCGACCTCCGACTCGTTGGGCGTACACGTCGTGAAGCCGCGGTAGTCGAGCAGCCGGTAGCGCGAATCGACGAGCACCGGCACCGGCCGCCGGCGGGAGCGCTGCGCCAGGCGGCGGCGAACGATGTCGGCCAACGCGGGCGTCACCAGGCCCGAGCCGTAGTCGGAGAGCAGCACCGCGTCGCACGCGTCGAGCGCGGGCCCGAGCCGGCTCGCCAGCGCGCGGCTGACCGAGCTGCCAAGCGGCCAGCCGGCCTCGCGATCGATCCTCACGATCTGCTGCTTGGCGGAATGCACGCCGCCCGCGAGAATCCGCGTCTTGACGGGCGTCCGGTACCCACGCGCGCGGACCACGTGCCGGCCGTCCACGCCGGCGCGCAGGCTCGCGAGCAGGCGGCGGCCTTCAGGGTCGGCGCCCACCAGACCAACCAATCGCGCACGGCCACCGAGCGCCGCCACATTGTTCGCGGCATTCCCCGCGCCGCCGGCGACCATCTCCGTCGCACTGTAATTGAGGATGAGCACCGGCGCCTCGCGAGAGACGCGGGCGACCTCGCCGTAGATGAATTGGTCGGCGATGAGGTCGCCCACGACGAGCACGCGCCGGCTTGAGAAGCCGTCGATGAGGCCGAGGAGACGCTCTTTGCGCTCCGCCTCACCGGCCAGGGGATGAACCGAACGGGCAATCAACATTTGGGACTTGGGATTTGGGATTCGGGATTCGGGGCTGGAGCGCGATGCTTGCGCAGAATCCAGCCGGTCGCCGCCGCAAGGTCGTCGACGATGGCGTCGGCAAACAAGCTGGCCTGAGGCTGTTCCTCTTCGTTGGCCCCGTATCCGGTTCGCACCAGAAGACCGCGTGCGCCGATCGCTCGCGCGAGCGCCACGTCGATCCACTTGTCGCCGACAACGTACGAACGCGCGGTGTCGACGCCGAGATCGCGAACCGCACGATCGATCAACCCGCGCCCGGGCTTGCGGCATTCACAACTTCTGGCGTACGCCTCGACGCTGCCGTTCGGATGATGCGGACAATAGTAGTACGCGTCAATCCGCGCGCCGCCTGCCTGAACGATCGACGTGAGATGTCGGTGGACTTCCTCGACGGCCGCCTCGCTGAAGTACCCGCGAGCCACGCCAGACTGGTTGGTCACCACGACAACCGGCAGGCCGGCGCGATTGAACGCGCGGATCGAATCGACGGTCCATGGATAGACGGTCACCTGATCGATGCGACCGACGTAGCCAACGTCCTCGATGAGGGTCCCGTCACGATCGAGAAACACCGCCCCTCTCACAGCGTCCGCCGAACCGCGTCGACGACCATGTCCACGCCGACGCCTTTCATGCACTCGTGATCGTACGGGCACTCGCGCAGCATGCAGGGGCGGCACCAGACCTGATGCGCGAGCACGGTGTGCCGGTCGCCTCGCGGTCCGGTGAGGCGCTCGTCGGTCGGCCCGAAGACCGCTGTCACGCTGACGCCGAGCGCGGCGCCGAGGTGCATCGCACCCGAGTCGTTTGACACCAGCGCGCGACACGACGAGAGCGTCGCGGCGAGCGTCGGCAGATCGGTCCCCATCAGATTCAGCATGGGCGCGCCGCCGGCTGACGCTTCGATCTCCTGTCCGATCGGCGCGTCGGCCTGACTGCCCACGAGCACCGACCGGATGCCATCGTCGGCAAGCGACCGTGCGAGCCCGGCAAACGACGGGGCGGGCCATCGCCTGGCCGTTCCATACGCCGTGCCGGGCGCCATCGCGACGAGCGGCGTGCGACCATCCCACCCGGCGCTCGTCAACGCGCGCGCGCCGGCTTCGCTGAGCTCCGGCGAGAGCACGATGCGCGGCTCGGCGGGACCGCTGGGGAATCCGAGCGCGCAGGTGAGCTGCTGGTAGTAATCCACCTGATGCTGCCCCGCCGGCGGATCGATCGCGCGCGTCAGCAGCGGCCGGCGCCAGTCGGTGCGGTATCCCCAGCGCTCGGGAATGCCCGCGCGCGCCGCCACGAGCGCGACATGAAAGGAGTTGGGCAGCAGCAGCGCCGCCTCGAACGACGAGAGGGCGGGCGAGGCGTCCCAACCCTGCTTCTCGATCGCGACAACTTGATCGATCCCAGGCACGAGGCCGAACAGCGGCGCGATGGTGGGTCGCGCGGCAATCGCCACCGAACGTTCAGGCATCGACCGGCGCACATCGGCAATCGCCGGCAGCGACATGATCGCGTCGCCGAGCCAATTGGGAGCAAACACCACAAGACGTCGCACGCTGGCGTTCATGTTAGGCTGAAGCGAGATCGCGCGCAAACGGCCGAGACGTGAAGATCGCACTGCTCCAAATCAACCCGATCGTCGGCGACCTTGCGGGAAACACGCGTCTGATTGCGGACGCAGCTCGCGCGGCCGGCCGCCAGGGCGCCGATCTGGCCGTCACGCCGGAGCTCGCGCTGGTCGGCTACCTGCCGCGCGACCTGCTGCTCGACGCGTCGTTCGTCGCGCGCGCCTGGGACGCCGCGGCTGAGATGGCACGCGAACTGGTCGGCCAGCCGCCGGTGCTCGTCGGCCTTCCGGAACCGAATCCGTCCGACGTCGGGCGGCCGTTGTTCAACACGGCCCTGCTCCTGCGTGAGGGAGGGACGGACCAGCGGTTTCGTAAAGCTCTCCTTCCCACCTACGACGTGTTCGACGAGGACCGCTATTTCGAACCATTCTCCGGCGCCCAGATCCTCGAGCTCGGAGGCCGGCGCATCGGCATCAGCATCTGCGAGGATGTCTGGAACGATCGCGATTTCTGGAAGCGCCGGCGCTACCACCACGATCCCATCGAAGAACTGGTCGGCGCCGGCGCGCAGGCGATCGTCAATCTGTCGGCGTCGCCGTTTACCGTCGGCAAACAGCGCCTGCGCGAGGACATGCTCGCAAGCATGGCGCGCAGGCATCACGTGCCGGTCCTGTACGTCAACCAGGTCGGCGGCAACGACGATCTGGTGTTCGACGGGCGGAGCACCGCGTTTAATCATGATGGCCTGCCGATCGCCCGTGGCCGGTCGTTTGAGGCCGATGTCGTCGTCTGCGATCCCGACCGTGGCGCGCCCATCGGGCCGGCGACCGATCTTCGCGCGGAATCGGAAATCTGGCGGGCGCTCGTGCTCGGCACGCGCGACTACGTCCGCAAGTGCGGCTTCACCCGCGTCGTCGTCGGTTTGTCCGGCGGCGTCGACTCGGCGCTCACCGCCGCGATCGCTGCCGAAGCCGTCGGCCCCTCGCACGTGCTCGGCGTACTGATGCCCTCGCCGTACTCGAGCCGCGGCAGCATCGACGATTCGCTGCAGCTTTCCGCCACCCTCGGCATCGAGACGCTGACGCTCCCCATCGAACAGGCCATGCGAGCGATGGAGCACACACTCGCCGGCGCCTTTGCGGGCGCCCCGCCAGACGTGACCGAAGAAAACATTCAGGCGCGCATCCGCGGCAATCTGCTCATGGCGCTGTCGAACAAACGCGGGGCGCTGCTCCTGACGACCGGGAATAAATCAGAAATCGCGGTCGGCTACTGCACGCTCTACGGCGACATGTCGGGCGGCCTGGCCGTGATTGCCGACGTGCCAAAGACGATGGTGTATCGCGTGGCGCGGGGGCTGAACGAGACGCGCGGCCGCGCGGTCGTTCCCGAGCCGACACTGACCAAGGCGCCCTCGGCCGAGCTCAGGCCGAATCAGACCGATCAGGACACGCTACCGCCCTACGAGATCCTCGACGACATCCTGCAGCGGCACATCGAGCAGCACCAACCGGCCGACGCCATCGTCGCAGCCGGCTTCGATCCTGTGACGGTCCGCCGGGTGCTCGACATGGTGCACCGCGCCGAGTTCAAGCGGAAGCAGGCGGCGCCCGGGCTGAAGGTCACCGATCGCGCGTTCGGCACCGGGTGGCGCATGCCGATCGCGGCCAAGGCAGACTTCTCGGCAGGCTGTAGCAGGCTGCAGTAGTGTCCGGCTTCAGCCGGACCCGTCACGGACGTCACGGTCCGCCTGAAGGCGGACACTACAGTTGCCAAGGTCACTCCCGCCACCGCCGGTGCATCCACAGCCACAGATCGGGATGGCGCCGGACGTACATCTCGAGCACGTCCGTACAGCGCTGCGTGAACTCGCGGATGGCGTTCTCGCTGTCGGCGCTTGGCGGCTGAATGGGGTGTTCGTAGATCATCCGATAGCGGCCGACGCCGTTGGGGAGCGCGAACACCGGCACGACCGGTGCGCCGGTCCGGAGCGCCAAGGCGGCGAGCGCCGGGGTTGTGGCCGCGGACCGATCGAAGAACTCGACAGTCACGGCGTCGGCGCCCTCGACGTGCTGGTCGATGAGCAGCGCCACGCCGTGTCGTGCGCGCAGCGTCCGCATCATGCGCCACACGGCGCCCTGGCGATAGATCACTGAGTTGCCGGTACACCGCCGGACGCGCTCCAGCAGCGCGTTCAGCTGCGGATTATCGAGCGTCCGGGCCACCACGGCGAACGGCTCAAACTGCAGCGCGTGCGCGATGCCGTTGAGCTCCCAGTAGCCGAAGTGCCCTGTATAGAAAAGGACGCCCTTGCCCTGCGCGTACGCCTGGCGCGTGCGATCGTCGCCTTCAAACTCGATACGCGCCAGCATCGCGGCGGGCGACAGGGCGCTGAACCGCAGCAGCTCGAAGAACAGCCGGCCGAAGTGGCCGAACGCCCCGCGGACGATCGCGCGACGCTCCTTCGCTGAACGCGCGGGAAACGCGGCGGCCACGTTCTCGTCAGCCACCCGCCGGTGCGTGCGATCGAGCGTGTAGAAGGCGAGGCCGGCGAGCGTTCCGCAGGCAGAGACGAGCCTGTCGGGCGTCACGCGCACGAGGCCTTGCAGCGCGCGGACGACCAGATACTCGATGCGGTGTCTCACGGGCCGCCTTCGCGCCGTCGGCGCTCCGGCGAGCCTGGCCGTCGCTCGCCAGCGTCGGACGCGAGCGGAGGCTGGTGCGAAGGCGCGAGACTGCTGGCGCGTGCGGCGTGGATACGCGCCAGGAGCCAGTCGCGAAATGCGTCGGCCGGATCGATGGCGACTGAGAGCGGCACCGAGGCGATGGGGAGATCGCCCAGATCGCACGCCGCGAGGCGCACGGCGTCCTTCTCCGTGGTCAGCACAATCGCCGCCGTCGAGGACTTGGCGGCACGGGCGATCCGTGTGATGTCCGATTGGCTGAAGCGATGATGATCTCCAAACGCCTGCGTCCCGACCACGCGCCATCCGGCCGCCTCGATGTCGGAGAAGAAACGGCCGGGGCGCGCGACGCCCGCCAGCGCAAACACCCGTGATTGGGGCGGGACGACCACCGATTCGCGCGGAAGCGCCATCCTCCGGGGTGCCCCGAGCACGCGTGTCACGCCAAATGCCGTTCGGGCGCCGAGCGCGCGCGCGATGCGTTCGACGGCGGCGGGATAGCGGGCCGTCACCAGCACGGCGTCGGCCCAGGCCGCGGCAGCAAGCGGCTCGCGCAGCCGGCCCGCCGGCAACGGTCGATCGGCGAGGTCCTCTTCCGATACGAGGAGCAAGTCGACGTCACGCGCGAGGGCGAGGTGCTGAAAGCCGTCATCGAGGACGTGTACGGTGGCGCCGAAGCGGCGCTCGGCCAGACAACCCGACCGATACCGGTCGGCGCCGACCAGCACACAGACGCCAGGGAGCGCCTGCGCGAGCATCAACGGCTCGTCGCCCGCCGTCTCGATGGCCGCACGAATCGCCGTGCCGTCGGACACCACGGTGACGCCATCGGTCGCCACCCGCCGCCCGTACCCGCGCGTCAGGATGGCCGGCCGCTCCCCGTGGTCGAGGAGAAGCCGCGCGACGTACTCCGCCACAGGCGTCTTGCCGCTGCCACCGACGGCCAGGTTTCCAACGCTCACGACCGGGCGTTCGAGGTGCCGCTGCCGCGAGGGGTAGCGCGCGTACCACCGTCGCCGCCACGCCGTGGCCGCAGTGTACAGAGTGGAGGCAGCCCTCGCAATCACAAGTCCAAGCGGGCGGTCCTCGTCAATGCACTAATCGGAAGGGACGCACGACGGCACCCGTGCGCATGGGCGGCAGCAGCTCCGCGATCGTGTCGAGCGTCTTGTCCTTCGCGCCGCGGTTGGCCTCGACCAGTGCGCGGGCGGCCGCTCCCAGCCGCGCGCGGCATACCGGATCGGTGACGAGCGTCAGCAGTACTTCTTCCAACTCCCGGCCGGATCCCACCTGCATGGCCGCACCGCTCGCCACAAACCCGTCGGCGATCTCCTTGAAGTTCCCCATGTGGGGGCCGAACACGATGGGCTTACCGAACATGGCGGGCTCGAGAATGTTGTGACCACCGTGATCGACGAGGCTGCCGCCCACGAAGACGGCCGTGGCGATCTGGTACAGCTGCGCGAGCTCGCCAATCGAATCCAGGACGACGACGTCGGCGTGCGGCTCGGCGTCGATGGCCAGCTCCGATCGCCGGACGGTGACGTGTCCGGCCTCGCGCGCCATCCGCTCGACCTCGCCGAATCGCTCGGGCTGGCGTGGCGCCACCACCAGCAGCGCGGTGGGCATCGTGTTCTTGATGCGCCCGTAGGCGTTCAGCACCGCCGCCTCTTCGCCTCGGGAAGTGCTCCCGGCGACAATGACGGTCCGGCTCGACGGGACGCGGAAGAACCGGAGCACGCGCTCGCGCGGCTTGCCGTGCACGATCGCCGACCGATTCTCGAGCGAGTCGAACTTCAAGCTGCCGGTCATCGTGATGCGCACCGGATCGGCGCCAAGGTCTCTCAGGCGCCTGGCCGACTCTTCGCTCTGCATGCAGAACCGATCGACGTCGGCGAGCACGCGGCGAAGAAACGGCCGGATCAGCCGGTACCGCGGATACGACCGTGACGAAATCCGTCCGTTGATGACCACCGTCTTCACGCCGCGCTTGCGGCAGGCGTGCAGCAGGTTCGGCCAGATTTCGGTCTCCATCATCACGAACAGGCGCGGCTTGACGAGGCCCAGCGTGCGGCGGACGATGAAGGCCCAGTCGAAGGGAAAATAAAATACGGCGTCCACGTGCTGCAGGCTGCGCGCCACCTGCTGTCCGGCCATCGTCGTGGTGGAGACAAACAGCCGCAGCCGGGGGTAGCGCGTCCTGAGATCCTCAACGAGCGCCCGCGCCGTCAGCGCCTCGCCCACCGACACGGCGTGAATCCAGATCGACTCCTCGCCATCGACGTTGAACGACACCGGGAGGTACCCGAGCCGCTGGCCAAGACTGCCGATGTACTTGCGATGGCGAATCGCCTGGTACGCGAAGTACGGCGACACGACGACCAAGACCAGAAGCGCGAGCAGGCTGTAGGCCAGATACATGACGGCGGAGGGATATTGTAGAATGAAACGTTTGTCTGGAGGCCATCGATGTCAGTCAGAGTGGGGATTAACGGATTCGGCCGGATCGGCCGCAACATCATGCGCGCGGCGCTCGGCGACAAGAACATCGACTTTGTCGCCGTCAACGATCTCACCAGCACCAGCACGCTCGCGCATCTGCTGAAGTACGACTCGATCCTGGGGAACCTGCACGCTCGCGTGGAGGCCAAGGCCGACAGAATCTCGGTCGAGGGGGACGAGTTCAAGGTGCTCTCCAAGCGCGATCCGGCCGAGCTGCCGTGGAAGGAGCTCGGCGTCGACGTCGTGTTCGAGTCGACGGGGCTCTTTACCGACCGCGTCTCAGCCGCCAAGCACCTCGCCGCAGGCGCCAAGCGCGTCGTCATCACGGCGCCCGCCAAGGGTCCCGACCTCACCGTCGTGTTGGGCGTCAACGACGATAATTACGATCCGGCGAAGCATCGGATCGTCTCGAACGCCTCCTGCACCACCAACTGCCTGGCGCCGCTCGCCAAGGTGATTCACCAGGCGTTCGGGATCAAGAAAGGGTGGATGACGACCATCCATTCGTACACCAACGACCAGCAGCTGCTCGATCTGCCGCACAAGGACCTGCGGCGCGCGCGCGCCGCCGCGCTGTAGATGATTCCGACGACCACCGGCGCGGCGCTGGCGGTGGGTGAAGTGCTCCCCGATCTCAAGGGCAAGCTCGACGGCTTCGCCATGCGCGTGCCGACGCCCAATGTCTCGGTTGTCGATCTCGCGGTGCTCGTCGAGAAGAAGACGACAGGCGACGAGGTGAATGCGGCGCTCAAGGCAGCATCCGAAGGAGCGCTCAAGGGGATTCTGGCCTACTCGACCGACCCGCTGGTATCGATCGACTTCAAGGGCAATGCCCACTCCTCCATCGTCGACGCGCCGTACACGAAGGTGATGGACGGCGATTTCGTCAAGGTCCTCTCCTGGTACGACAACGAATGGGGCTACTCGAGCCGCTGTGTCGATCTGTTGCGGCTGCTCGTCAAGCGCGGGCTGTAGGCCGGGGTTTTTGGACCCGGCGTCCTCCATGCCGAAGCTCTCCATTAAAGATCTCGACCTCAAGGGCCAGCGCGCCTTCGTCCGCGTGGATTTCAACGTACCTCTGAAGGACGGAACGATCGGCGACGACACGCGCATCCGGGCGTCGCTCCCAACGATTCAGTACGCGCTCGAACGCGGCGCCACCGTCGTCCTCGCCAGCCATCTCGGCCGGCCGAAGGGCAAGAAGAGTCCACAGTTCAGCCTGCGGCCCGTCGCCGATCGCCTCGCGGCGGTGCTCGGCCGTCCGGTGGCCTTCGCCGAAGACTGCATCGGCGAGGACGTGAAGCAGGCGGTCGATGGGATACGCCGAGCGGGTGGCGGCGTCCTGCTCCTCGAAAACCTGCGTTTCCACCCCGAGGAAGAGAAGAACGATCCTCAATTCGCCGCGGCCCTGGCCTCCCTCGCCGACCTGTACGTGGACGATGCGTTCGGGGCGGCGCACAGGGCGCATGCGTCGGTCGAAGGCATCACCCACAGCGTCCGCCGCGCCGCGGCCGGGCTGCTGATGGAACAGGAGCTGCGGTACCTCGGGCACGCGATCGAGTCGCCAGAGCGACCCTTCGTCGCGATTCTTGGCGGCGCCAAAGTGTCCGATAAGATCGACGTGATTGACAACCTGGTGGGTAAGGTCGACCGTCTGCTCATCGGCGGCGCGATGGCGTACACGTTTTTCAAGTCGCGCGGCGTCGCGATCGGGCGGTCGCTGGTCGAGGACGACAAGATCGAGGCCGCGCGCCGAATCGAGACCGGCGCGGCCAGCCGAGGTGTTCGGCTCGAGCTGCCGGTGGATCATGTGGTGACGGATCGCATTGAAGCCGGCGCCTCGCACGAGGTGCTGGGCATCGGCGACGCGCGCATCGGCGACCGCTTCGGCGTCGATATCGGACCGGCGACCATCCGGGCGTACGAGACGTCGATTGCCGGCGCCAAGACGGTCGTCTGGAACGGGCCCATGGGCATCTTTGAGATCGATGCGTTCGCGGCAGGTACCAACGCCGTGGCCCGGGCCCTCGCCGCCGTCAAGGGCACGACGATCGTCGGCGGCGGCGACTCGATTGCCGCCGTGAAGAAGGCGGGGATCGCGGATCGGATCACGCACATCTCGACCGGCGGCGGCGCCTCGCTGGAGTTTCTGGCCGGCCGCGTGCTGCCCGGCGTAGCGGCCCTTAGTGAGAAATAATTGCGCCTGCGGGTCCGTACAGCCTTCTCCCGAGGCCGAGAGTCTCGCGACGTAATTGCTGATGTAGTCATTTCTGATGTAGTCGTTTCTGATGTAGTCGTTTCTGATGTAGTCGTTTCTGATGTAGTGTCCGGCTTCAGCCGGACCCGACACCTATGCGCATCCCCTTCATTGCTGGGAATTGGAAGATGTTCAAGACCGTGCAGGAAACGGTCGTGTTCGTCAAAGAGCTGGGCGGCTTCGTCAAGGACGTCGCCGACGTCGAGATCGTCGTGGCGCCGCCGTTCACCTCCGTGCACAGCGCCGCTGTTGCCGCACGCAACACCAACATCGGTGTGGCGGCGCAGGATCTCTATTGGGAACGCGAGGGCGCGTTTACTGGCGAAGTGTCGGCGAGCATGATCAAAGAGGCCGGCGCCGAGTACGTCATCGTCGGACACTCCGAGCGGCGGCGGCTGTTTGGCGACACCGACCGGGCGGTGAATCGCAAGGCGATCGCCGCCATCGGGGCCGGGCTCACGCCGATTGTCTGCGTCGGAGAAACACTCGAGGAGCGCGAGCGCGACCAGACGCTCGCCGTGCTCGATCGGCAGGTCAAGGACGGCCTCGACGGCCTCACAGGCGATCAGGTCGGCGAGATCGTCGTCGCCTACGAGCCCGTGTGGGCGATCGGCACCGGTCGCCATGCGACGGCAGCTCAGGCTGGCGAGGCCCACGCCCACATTCGGAAGCGGCTCGGTCAGTGGTTTGGTGCAGGCGCCGCCGATCGCTGCCACGTCATTTACGGCGGGAGCGTCAAGCCGGAGAACATCAGCGAGCTCATCGCCGAGCCCGATGTCGATGGAGCGCTCGTCGGAGGCGCGAGCCTCGAGGTCGGGAGCTTCGCCGACATCGTGACGAAGAGCCGGCCGGCTGCAGTATAATTGTTGCCCGCGATGGAGCCGACGGCGCCAGGTCCGACGCCCGCCGCAGCTCATCGCGAGGCCGTTCCCAGCGAGACTTACTCATGCTGTACTACCTGACCACGACGCTCTATGTGCTCGTCTGCATCGTGCTGCTGCTGGTGATCCTGTTGCAGCAGGGTAAAGGCGATATCGCGGCGGCGTTTGGCGGCGGCGGCAGCCAGTCGGCGTTCGGCGCGCGCGCCGGCGCGACCGTGCTGACCAAGGCGACGGCCGTGCTGGCGGTGCTCTTCATGCTTGGGGCGCTCGTGCTCGTGATCTTCGGGCAGCGGGGACCAGGCTCGGTTGTGAGCGGCACGCCGGCGCCGCGACCGGCGCCTGCGGCACCCACGCAGGCTCCTCCCTCTGCGCCAACGGTGCCCGGGGCCACGACTCCGTCGTCATCGACTCCGGCGGCCCCGGCGAATACAACGCCGTCACCAGCGCCGGCAAGTACGCCGCCGGCTCAGCCGCCGCTGCCGCCCGCGCCGCGGTAGAATCGACGATCAGTAAACAATCAGCAATCAACAATCGGCAATCAGCAATTCATCC
>Ga0156278_1103_pt8 | contig 21760 bp, 16 predicted proteins | sample RifCSPlowO2_12_FD_107927 | JGI IMG/M metagenome (GOLD analysis project Ga0156278, IMG submission 107927) | Acidobacteria bacterium RIFCSPLOWO2_12_FULL_65_11
AGCCGTTTCGCTACGACCCTGGTCCAGGCGAGGCCGCGCGTGCGGGCCGGGAGCTTGTCAATCCCGTGCAGAGAACGGACGAAGCGCTCGCTCGTGGAGACAGGATGTTCCAGATCTTTTGCACCCCCTGTCACGGAGCGCGAGGTCTCGGAGACGGCCCCATGATTCCGGCCTTCTCGAAGCCGCCGTCGCTGCTGGACGTAAGGGCGCGCACGCTGCCCGACGGTCACATCTTCCACATCATCTCTCGCGGCCAGAACCAAATGCCAGCCCACGCGATCCAGATCACCCCGGAAGACCGTTGGAAGATCATCCATTTCATCCGCTCGCTGCAAGACTGAGGAAGCAGGAGGGCCACCGTGAGAGACGCAGACTCGCACCTCGTTGCAGGCGGACGGCGCTGGCTGATCGCCGCAATGGCGGCGGGACTCTTCGCCTTTGTCCTCGGCCTCCTGCTCAGGCCCGCCCAGGCATGGTCGGCGTTTCTCGTTTCGAGCTTTTTCTTCCTTACGGTGGCCTTGGGAGGATCGGTGTTCCTGGCCATCATGTACGTGTCGAACGCCGGCTGGCACACGGTCTTCAAACGCGTTCCCGAGGCGCTGACCGCTTACCTGCCGGCCTCTGCCCTCAGCATGCTGGCCGTTCTGGCCGCGGCTCGGTGGCTCTACCCCTGGGCGCACGCCGAGGCCGTTCTGGAGGATGAGTTGCTTGCCGCCAAGGCGCCGTATCTGAACACCAGCTTCTTCGCGGTGCGGATGGTCGGCGTTCTGGCTCTCTGGGTGTTGTTCACGCTGATGATGCGGCGCAATTCCCTCCGTCAAGACCGAGATGCCGACATCAAGTACACGCGGCGGAACGTGGTCCTGTCGGCCGTCTTTCTCGTGCTGTTTCCATTCTCGTTTTCCATGGCCAGCATCGACTGGCTCATGAGCCTCGAGCCGCACTGGGCGAGCACGATTTTCGGCCTCTACCACATTGCGGGCCTGTTCTCGGCGGCGGTGGCCGCCATATCGATTGTGGGGATCCTCCTCCGTCGCCGGGGAGCACTGCCCCAAATCACCGAAACCCATCTCCACGATCTCGGCAAGTTGCTCTTCGGATTCTCGACGCTGTGGGCCTACCTGTGGTTCTCGCAGTACCTCCTCATCTGGTACACGAATCTTCCCGAGGAGACGGCTTACTATCTCGTACGCCTGCAAGGCGCCGGCTCGTTCCTGTTCTTCCTGAACGTAGTGCTGAATTGGGCGGTTCCTTTTGTCATGCTCCTCCGCCAGTCCGCCAAGCGGTCTGAACGGATCTTGCTCCCGGTCAGTGCCGTCGTTCTTGCCGGGCGCTGGCTCGACATTCATCTTCAGGTCGTTCCAGCGGTTGTTCCAGACCGTGGCCTTGTAGGGATCGGCATCCTGGACGTTGCGATCCTCCTGGGCTTTGGAGCCGCCTTCCTTCTCGCGACCGATCGCGCGCTCAGAAAAGCGCCGCTCGTGGCCGAAGGAGACCCCTACCTCGTGGAGTCTCTTCACCGGTAGCTCGTCCACCGAGGCTGGACCAACCAGTATGGGTGCCACGTCGTGTGGACGGCGGTGCGCTTCCACTCGTGTCCCAGCCAGCTTTCGCCATGAGCTTGCGCTTGGCGCCACGTTCACCGCATTCGGCGACGGCACGTTTCTTCAGGGACTCTCGGAGCCTCCGCAGGCTCGGCGACCTTCCAGACACACAAAGTTAGTAGAATGTCAGTGCCCATCCACTCCAAGTAGAGGAAGCATGAAGAAACGACTAATCATCTGGCTCCCCAATATGCTGCTCCTGCTGACGGCATGTGGAGGGGGTCAGGGCGGTCAGCCGAGGACGAGTATTGATGTGAACATGACGGATTATGCCTACAACCCAAAGGAGCATGTCGTTCCCACTGGAAAGGACATTACGGTCAATATCGTCAACAACGGCGCGGTCACGCACAATTTCATCATCATGAAAGCGGGCACGAACATCGGTGAGGACTTCGACGAAGCAGACGAGCCAAACGTCTATTGGCAGGTGCAATTGAGCCCCGGGAAGAGCGTGACCACGTCTTTCACCGCTCCCTCGCAACGGGGCGAATATGTGATCGTTTGCAGCACCCCCGGCCACTATCTTGCCCGGATGACAGGCAGGCTGGTTGTGGTTGCCCCTTAGCTCCAGCCTCATCTATTTAGACGGAGTCATCTAATAAAACTCAAAAAGCGGGGCAACGCCAAGTTGTCCGCAGGCCCCACGCCCTCGAAGTGGGAAGAGGATCGAGGCCGTGGCGATCAGAACTCTGAATTTGAGAACTTATCCGAGGGGACAGAGAAGCCGGGCTGGGTCACTCTTTCGCTGGCTGTGGGCACGAGACAGCGTTTCCGGTCGGTTCAGATCCGAACAGTCGTTTCCACCACTTTTCGGCTATCGGCTTCTGGAAATGCGAAGTCTCGACCGTGAGCGTGAGCACCTTGTCGGGATGGATTGACTGGGCCAGCTCGAACAGGACCGCTTCACTCTTGACATTCCTGGGGTCGGGGAGACAGCAATTCATCGGGCACACCACCTCGCACTGCTGGTTCCTGTAGAAGCCGACGCACTCGGTGCAGGAATCGGAATCGATTACGTAAATCGACCTCGTCTCGTGCTTGCGGATGCCATGATTCGGACAAACAGGTTCGCATGCGCCGCAGGAGATGCAATCGCCGGTGATCATGAGCGCCATCGTCGAGCCCCCTCTTTACGATGTACCGCAAGGTCGTGACCTACGAGACGTGGAGCAATGCTCGTGCCAGCTCGCCCTTTATACTGGGCCAACAAACCAGGCTATTTCTGTCTTAGGCTAAATCGGCTGAGCCTAAGGAGAGGCGAAATATGCCGGTTTCAGGCCGCTGCCAGGTCGAAAATCGGCCGATGTGAGGGGAATTGCGTTTCTCTGCAATCCCGCGGCTACGGCACCGTGTCGTTGGTGTTACTGATGCGCTGCCGCAGTCGATAGCACTCTCGACGGTTGCTGGCTGACGGAGGCGCTGGCGGTGTTGGTCGTAGCCCAAACAGAAACCCCCCAGCACAGCCGTCGGGCTGTGCTGGGGGGTATTGGAAACGCCGTGTGAAATTACGACTCCTGCGAGATGCGCACGATTTCCGGTTCGTGAGCCGCCCAATCCTTATCGTAAACTGACCATTCGCCTTCCTCGATCTCGACTTCGCGCACAAGGCTGCGTCCCCTCGACAAGACGAACCAAACAAGAGGCAATACGCCTCCAAAGAGGAATACCACCCCTCCAATTGTGCGGAACCAAGTCAAGGTCGTGAATACGCCTCCGGTGACGAACGACTCTGTTCGGACGTACCAGTAACCGTGCTGGACGACGTTCCAGAGCTGATACAGTCCGACGGGGAACAGATCCAGGGTCATCATCAGCACAAGGCCGATTTGCAGCGCCCAAAAGACTCTCTGAACCAGCTTCTCGTTCCAGGCGGATCGCGCGAACAAATGCTGGCAGCAGAACAGCATTCCGCCGATTGCCACGTTTCCTTTTACGCCAAACATGGCGGCGTGGGCATGATTGCCCGTCAGGTAGGTGGAGTGCTCAAAGTAGTTGACGATGGGGAGGTTGATTAACGAGCCCAATATCCCCGCGCCAATAATGTTCCAGAAATTGATGGCGAGGATGAACATCCAGACCCCGTCCATCACGAATGCCTGTTTCCCGTCGCGAACGTGTTCCTTGGCCAGGATCTTTTCCCGCCGCATCCGCCAGGCATCCAAGGTAATCAAGACCAGCGGCACCACCTGAAGGGTGGAGAAGATGCTTCCAAGCGCGATGATCCCCGTCGGCTTGGCGATCCAGTAGAAGTTGTGGGAAATCCCGACCGTCGCGGTGACAAGGAACATCATCACGGCAAGAAAGATCACCCGTTCTGCCATCGGCCTGGTGAGCAGACCCATCTGCACAAGCATGTACCCGACAATGCAGGTTGTGAACACCTCGAAGGTGACCTCAACCCACATATGGACGACCATCCAACGCCAATAGTCCGAGATGGCAAAATTGGCCCTCGGGGTCACCATCATGCCGAAGAACAAGAACAGCACCATGATCCCGCTGCCGTAAAACAGCCAGGCAGGAACGGACCAGAGATTCGCCTTCGTGATCCACGGCCTCACGCCGCGGAAAATGATTGCGATCCAGAGGACGAACGCGCCCAACATGAGAATCTGCCAGAAGCGACCGAGCTCCATGAACTCCCAGCCTTGACTCCCAAACCAGTACGAAACGTCGTCGCTCAGGTATCCCATCTGTCCTGCAGGAATTCCAAACGCCGCCCCTGCGCCCACGAGCAGAGCCAGACCAAAGAGAAGATTGATCAGGAACCGCTGCCCGTTCGGAACTCTCGAAAGCTTGGGCAGGAAAAAGATCGTGTAACCGACCCAACACATAAAGAACCAGTAGATCTGCACGATCGCATGCAGGCTTTTAACAACAGTGAAGGGGACGGTTAGTCCAAGGAAGGTAGTAATCGCGTGGCCAGGAGCTGTACTGCCGTCTGCTACGACGAAATCCTCTGCGCTGAGGATGCCCACCAGCACCTGAAGCAGGAACAAGATCATCGCGAAGGCAAAGAACTTGTACGTGGCCCGCTGGGTGGGACGAACGTAATCGTATCCTTTTTCAAGCTCTGTCGTAGTAAGCGTCCCGCCCTGACTCCCATTGAACGGATCGCCGGGCAACGATCTCATTTGGCCGTACACGTACAGGACCAGCATGATGCCAATGAACAGCCCGAGAATCGAAAGGAAGCTCCAGAGAAGGGTCGCGGATGTCGGGATGTTCGCGGCGTCCGGATCGTACGGCCAGTTGTGCGTATAACTATAGACCTCACCCGGTCGATCCGCCCCGGAAACCCACCCTCCCCAGAAGAAATACGATGCTAAGGCCTTGAGGTCTTCTCGGTCGGTGATATATCCGTCAATACGAAATTTCTCTGAATAGGTGGGATCGGTAAACATCCGGGTGTAATGAGTGACCAACTCGTTGAACGCGAAAATCTGGGCGTCGTTGATGCGAATAACGCCGGCTTGCTCGTCGTATCCGTTCGCATGGATCTCTCGTTGTACCCTCACCACGAACGCATCCTGATCGTTTTGGGTTAGCGCACGGTCCCTCTTTGCCTCGTTTTCATAGTAGGTCTTCATGGATACGACTGTTCGGTGCAGCGCATCGGCCGTGAAATCCGGCCCGCGGTCTGCTCCGTCGCCCCAGAAGGAGCCCCAATCCATCAGGCCCCTGAGGTGCCACACTTCCTTTCCACGGGCGATTTGCTCAAAGGGAATGACCGTTTGCCCGGTGGACGACGAGACGAAAGGAACATACGGCGGCGCGCCCTGATACGTCCAGACGCCAAGAGCAATTAACCCGACGATGCTGATCACGCTGACGATCGCGAAATGCGCCCACCAACTGTTCTTGTCCAGCAAGACTTGAGCGAACGTCCTCTTGCGCGGGACGGCGCCCGGCTTAACGTGGCCCGTTGAGCTCGCACTCATTTCTGCCCCCTTTGAAAAGAAAACAAACCTACAATTAATAGCTGGCGTCTATAGAGCAAGATAGGTACCGCCTCGGAACTCAGGCTAACAGATTGATTCACTGGTACTTGTCATCATTCATTAATCGTCGGCGTGCCGATTTCAGGCCGACAACTGGCCGGAAACCGGCCGGAAATGCGCTGCGACAGCGCGTTGGACAGTAGCGAAGTAATGTCATAAGAATCCAGCGCGGCTTAGAGGCCCCTTTTAGCAAGGTTGGTGCCGACGCGAGGATTCGGCGCTGGTCACTCGACAGGACGTCACAAACTGCAATTGCCAGCCACTTGGGCGGGCCAAAGTGCTGAAGCAAGGGGGCTTGATCCGGCTGGAGAGGATTGAGAAGAACCCGACCCATGGCTTTTTCCGCGGGCGCGGGGAAAAAACCCACGAAAAACGGCCTCGTACGAATGCACGTCGGCGTTTCAGTGAGCTATCGCGAGGGAAACACGCGACGGCCGAACCGCCATGCCCGCTGTCGCACCGCGGGAATCAGCGGGCCACCTCGTCGCGGCCTTCGTCGAAACCACCCCGATAGCGCCGCAGACGCTCCTTGAGCGTCGACCGCGAGATGCCAAGGCGTCGCGCCGCCGCCGCGCGATTCCCACCACACGCAGCCAGGATGTTCAGAATGTGCCGCTGCTTGGCGGCCTCCAAGGCTTCCGCCCCCTCGGCGGCAGCCTCGCCTCCCGAGGTCGGGATCTCTCCCGAGGCCGGGATCTCGGGAGGGAGATCCGCGGCCTCGATGAGATCGCCCTCACCGAGAATCGCTGCACGCTCCAGAACATTCCGCAACTCGCGGACGTTGCCGGGCCAGCGGTACGCAAGGAGAGCATCCTGGGCTTCGCGAGACAGCGCCACGGGTCGGCCCAACCGCCGGCTGAAGTTCTCGAGGAAGTAGGTGGCCAGCGGTTGGATGTCGTTGGGGTGCTCCCGCAGCGGCGGAACGTAGATCGTGACGACAGCGAGCCGGTGGTACAAGTCCTCCCGAAACCGCCCGGCGGCCACTTCGGCCGTGAGGTCACGGTTCGTGGCGGCAACGAACCGAACGTCGGTCCGGATCTCTTGTTCCCCGCCAATACGCCGGAATGGTGCCCCGTCCAGCGCGCGCAGCAGGGCGGGCTGAAGCGACGAGGGCATCTCCGCCACTTCGTCCAGGAACAGCGTCCCGCCAACGGCCAGCTCGAGCAATCCATGCCGGCGTGCGGTGGCCCCGGTGAACGCGCCACGTTCGTGCCCGAACAGTTCCGCTTCAAGAAGGCTCTCCGGAAACGCTCCGCAATTCACTTTCACCAGCGGCCGCTGCGCGCGGGGCGAGTGGGAATGGAGCGCGTCGACCACGAGCTCCTTGCCGGTGCCCGTCTCGCCCATCACCAGCACCGTGGTTCGGTCCACTGCGGCGATACGGGCGATGAGGCGGCGCAGGTTCTCGATGGCTGGCGACACGCCCACTATTTCGATTCCCTTGCCGCTTCGGCGCACCGCCTCGAGTTCGCGCTGCAGGCGCCTGCGCTCGGCGGCGCGTGTCACCACGCGGTCGAGGTCGCCAAGATCGAACGGCTTGAGAATGAAGTCGGCCGCACCGGCCTTCATCGCGGCCACGGCCGATTCCACATCGGCGAACGCGGTCATCATGATCACTTCCAGGTCGTCGCCGCGCGAGCGGATGGTCTTGAGCACATCGAGACCAGACATGTCCGGCAGTCGCCGGTCGACAAGCGCGACGTCGACGAGGTTGGCCGCCGCCTGCGTCAGGGCCTCGCCGCCGGTCGCCGCTGCCAGGACGCGTAACCCCCGGCCCTCGAAGTGGTCGACGAGCGACTCCCTGATGCCCGGCTCGTCGTCGACGATGAGCAGAGTCCCCAGAGTCATGCCTCGGCCGCCGTCAGAGGTGCCGGCATTGACGCTGCCATGCCAGGCAAGATGACGCGGAAGCGCGCGCCTTTACCCACGGCCGTGTCGACCTCAACGCGTCCGCTGTGCTCCGTCACGATCTGATGGACGACCGACAGGCCGAGGCCGGCGCCGGCCGGCTTGGTGGAAAAGAACGGGTCAAAGATTCGCCGCCGCGTGTCGTCGTCCATGCCGGGACCCTCGTCGGCCACCTCGAAGGCCGCAGCCGGTGTGCCATCCAACGTGGCCGACCGAACCACCAGCGTAAGTCGGCCGCCATCGGGCGACGCCTCGACCGCGTTGAGCAGAAGATTGAGGAGCACCTGGCGGATCTGCCCGCCATCGGCCAGCACGGTGGCGGGCTCCAAGGCGAGTTCCAGTCGCAGGTGACGTGCACGAAGAGCGTGCTCGACGAGCGCAGCCGTATCGCGCACCGCCTCCATGAGATCGACGCGATCGCGTTCGGGCGGGCGCGGACGGGCGAACGTCGCAAACGTCCGGAGAAACACCGTGAGTCGGTCCACCTCGGCCACCGCCCGCTCGGCAAACCGGTGCACGCGCGCCTTCCCTATCGGTCCCTCCATGAGCGCCTGAAGCGAAGTCTTGATCGCGGCCAGGGGGTTGGCCACCTCGTGCGAGACGCTCGCCGACAGCAGCCCCAGCGCCGAGAGCCGCTCGGCGCGGAAGACCGCTTCCTCGCGTCGCACCGACTCGGTCACGTCGGTGAACAATCCGACCACGTGCGTCAACTCGCCGCCCGCATCGTGCACCGGCGCGGCGACCACCTGCACGTGGCGCTCGCCGTCGGCGTGTGGCTGCTTGATCACCCGCCGGACGACCGTGTGGCTAAGAAGGACCTCCGCTCCCGGGCACCCGGCGCATGGTTCAACGCACTTGAACACTTCGGTGCAGGACCGCCCTTCCAGATCGTCTCCGTACTCGCTCTGGAGCGTCCGGTTCGCCCACAGCACGCGTCTGTCACGGTCGAGCAGGCACAAGCCCGCATCCATCCCGGCCACAACGCCTGCGAGCTTTTCCTTCTCCTGAGCCAACTGACGAGTGCGCTCGTCCACGGCATGCCGGAGTTCCTCGTTCCATCGAGCGAGCGCCGCCTGGTCGAGCCCGAGCCGCTCGGTCATTTCGTTGAAGCGGTCGGCCAGATGCTCGATTTCGTCGTTGGTCTCGCAGGACACTCTGGTCGAGAAGTCTCCGGACGCCACACGGTCGGCCGCCAGCGAGAGGTCGCGCAGCGGCCGGGATAGCCGCCATGCACCCAGAACTCCCAAGATCGCAGCCAGAAGGCTACTGAGCAGCGCGCCGAGGACGATGGCTCGGTCCCCGCCACGCGCGGCGGCTCCAACGAGCTCCACTTCCGGGACCGCCACAGCCAGCACCCAATGCCGCCCCGAGTCTCTTGCCGTCCGGTTACGGATTGGCCAGAAACCGTACGCCATGCCGCTCGGGGGCCTCGCGCCTGGCTGACGAAACACTCCTCGCAGAAACTCGCGAGGGAGATTGTAGGCCGTGCCGCCCGCGGCCCACACGCTGCCCCCGACACCGGACAAGACGCGTTCTACGACCTCGAGCGGCTCGTCCGCGGCGAGAGTGCGGTCGCCCAGCACAGTCGGAGATACGACCGAGTCATCGCTCGACGCGAGGTACGTGCCTCGATCGTCAAGCAAAATGACACGCCCCTCGCCTTGAAACAGACGTGGATCGAGCGATGCCAACAGATGTTCGGCCAACAGACTGACGACCAGCAAGCCGTCGGCGCGTGGCTCGTCGCCCAGCGCGAGGACGTACCGAACGATGGGTTGTACGGGATCTTCGACGCGTCCTGGCTCGCTGCCGAAGTCCATCGGCGAGATGTAGAGCTCACTTGGCGTCAACCTAAGCCCCTCGCGCACGTACGAGCGGTCGCTCTGGTCCTGCAGCGCATGTTGGGCGACGAGGACCGGCCGACTGTCCCCGTAGTCGACCCGGATGGCTTCCCGTCCGGTGGCGCCGTCGATGTACCGCACCTGCCAGTACGCGCGGCGGCCCTGCGAGAAGGAGAGAAACGCCGCCTCGACAGCCTCGCGGGTCGCTTCCCTCATCCTGGAACGGGATTCTTGCCGGAACTGCCGGAAGGCGGGATGCACGGCCAGATGCCGCAGGTCGTCCTCGATCGACGCGTCGAGCAGCTCGATCGCACGAACCTGATCCTCAGCGTTGTTGGCGAGATCGGCCAGCGCCCGCGCACGCACCGCCGAGCCCACCTCCGACGCCGCCCAAACCCCGACGACCAGGGTCGGCACCGACGCGAGGCCGACGAAACAGAGCAGGAGCTTCGCCCGAATCGACTTCGGAACGCGCCCCGCGAGGTTGACGCTGCGAATTGACCAGCGCACTCTCCACACCTCCCATGGTCAGAGATCTTCGGGTGGGTCCAGGCCATCCGGCTATCAACACCGAGGCTGAGACACGGATGTCGATGCCTACCTGAAGATTCGTGGGACGAGTTGCTGCGCATGAGCCGATTCCCACGTCGACTCGTTGCTCATTCTACTACCCGAGCACACGGCGCGCCACACTTCAGAGGGCGGCGCAGAACAGCCGGCATGGCCGATTCGACGACCTGCACTTGATCGATTTCCGGTGTCGACGGGCTCCGTGAACTGCGCCGCCGAATCGTCACGCGCCTGCGGAGCAGCGGCCGGCCGACGTGGTACTTAAGTCAAGTTAGGGGGTGGTGCGGAAGGGGGGATTTGAACCCCCACTGGATTGCTCCAACTAGCTCCTGAGGCTAGCGCGTCTGCCGTTCCGCCACTTCCGCGAGCGAGACATGAATGGCTGATTGCGGATTGCTGATTGCCGATTCGACCGACAAAAATCAGTATACCGGAGACGCAGTCTCGCGGTCGACCAGGGCCCGCGCGTCACGCACGAGTGCCGTGCTCGATATCGGCGATCCGGTTCTCGTGCTCCTGCAACACCCTCACGTGATGCAGCGGCGGGTCGAGGACCTTCTTGAGCTTGTCTTCCCAGCTCTCCGCGACCACGTCGAAATGCCGGCGGGTGTCTTCGAAATAGCCTCGGGTCCTCTCGGCCTCTGTGCGGATCTGTTCGCCCTGAGCGTGGATCAATCGCTCAAGTCTCTCGAACCGCCGATCGACCCGCTTGAATCGGCGGTCCATCTCGCGTTTGAGCTCGCGTCTGAGCTGGGGGACGGTCATCCGCTTCCTGGAGGCGCGCATCATAGCATCGTCGCCCATGCGATGACGATGCCAGATCGGGAGGAGGCCGACACAGGCCAGGAATCGCCGAAAACCACGCGCTGAGCGCAGGTCGCGTTGCAGCTTCTGCAGCGACGAAGCTCGGGCGGATCGCAGAATCTGCGCGTCAGCGTTCGTCTGGCGCGTCGCGGGTCAGCTCGATGTAATCGGCGAGCGCTGTCAGGAGCGGCCCCATCTTGGGATCGGCCGGCTGCACGTCGGGCGTCACGCCCGCCTGCTTCAACGTGTCGGCACACACGGGGCCGACCGAGGCGACGATGATGTCGCCGTTGAGCGCGGTCCGAACCTCGTCGGCCAGTCCCAGATCCCCGGCAACCGCGAAGAGATGGCGCACCTGAATCTTGCTGGTGAAGGCAATCGCGTCAACGCTTGTCGACAGATTGCGCACAAGCGCGCGAAGTGGCGCGGTATCTTCTGGCAGCGACCATTCGTAGGGACACACGTCGGTCAGCACGGCACCGCGGTCGCGTAACGCGGCCGACATCGACATATTGCGCTCGCCGTAGTGCACGAGCGCCACCTCGCGGCCGGCGACCTCGACGCCACGATCGATCGCGTCGAGCAGTTCCTTGGTGGTGTACGGCTTCTGCGGCAGCACCTGGACGTCCAGTCCGTAGCGTCGCAGCACGGCGGTCGGTTTGGGGCCGCGCGCGACGAGCGTCGCGTGCCTCAGCGCGTCGAGCGCCTCCGGCAGGCGAAGGCGGCGCTCGGCCGCCCGGAGCACCGCGAGCGCGGCCGCGCCGGTCAGCGCCACGACGACGGAAAACCGCGCCGTGACGAGCGCGTCGACGAATCGGTCGGTCTCTTCGACGCGCGGCACCTCGCGAACCGACGGCGCTAGGACGGGCGTGCCGCCCAGCCGTCGTACGAGCTCCCCCAGTTCGTGGCTCAGTCGCGACTCAAGAAGCGCGACGCGCGCGCCGTGAAGCGAGGGCATAGTGTCAGCCTTGATTATGCCGCTATACTCGGATCGAAAGGCAGGTTTCGCACATGGCCACACGCGGATTCAGGACCTTCTTCACCGTTCTCGGCGTGATGTTCTTCCTTGGTATCGGCGGGCTCGTCGTGCTCGTCATCCTCGTGGGACGCGCGCCGGCCGTGCCGGAAGACGCCGTGCTCGTGCTGCGCGTCGGTGGTGACCTCTCCGAGGTCGCGCCGGCCGATATCGTCGGTTACCTGCGCGGCGCCAGGACGCCGACGGTTCGGACCGTCGTGGACAGCCTGCGTAAGGCGAAGGTCGACACGCGAATCCGCGCCGTGCTGCTCAAGCCGACCGGCTTCCAGTCGCCCTTCTGGGGCAAGGTGCAGGAGATTCGCGACGCCGTGCTGGACTTCAAGAAGTCCGGCAAGCCCATCCACGCCTATCTCGAGTACGGCGGCGAGCGCGAGTACTACCTGGCGACGGCCGCCGACCGGATCACGCTCATGCCCTCGAGCTCTCTCGATCTGACGGGTGTGGCCACCTACGAGCTGTTTCTGCGTGGCACGCTCGACAGAATCGGCGCCGTGGCCGATCTGCATCACGTCGGCGCCTACAAGACGGCGCCGAACATGTTCACCGAGAAGGGGTACACCGCCACGCACAAGGAAATGGACGAGTCGCTCACCCGCGATCTCTACGAGCAGATCGTCGTGGGTGTTGCCGGCGGTCGCCGGAAGACAGAAGCGGACGTACGGGCGCACATCGACCAGGGACCGCTTCTGCCGGAGGCCGCCCTACGAGCCGGCCTGGTCGACGACGTCCAGTACGAGGATCAGGCAAACGCGAGGCTTTCCGTCTCCGACGAGCGCCAGCGGATTGATGGGGACGTGTACGCCCGTGTGACCGCGGCGTCCCTCGGCTTGAACAGGGGCCCCCGGATCGCGCTCATCTACGCCGTCGGCACGATCAATAGCGGCCGTAACGGCTACGATCCGGTGAACGGCACGATTGCCGGGGCCGACACGCTCGTCAGCTACATCCGCCAGGTGCGCCGCGACCCGTCGGTGCGGGCGATCGTGCTGCGCATCGACAGCCCGGGCGGATCGGCGACGGCGTCAGACGCCGTCTGGCGCGAGCTCATGATTGCGCGCAACGAGCGCGCCGATCGTCCGATGGTGGCGTCGATGTCCGATCTCGCGGCGTCGGGCGGCTACTACATTGCGCTGCCGGCCCAGACCATCGTCGCCCAGCCGTCGACGCTCACCGGATCGATCGGCGTCTTCGGCGGCAAGATTGTCACCGGCGGCGTATACGAGAAGCTGGGCGCGCGCATCGAATCGACGAGCATCGGCAAACAGGCGGAGCTCGACTCGCCGGCGCGGCCCTTCACGCCCGCCGAGGTCAAGAAACTCGACGAGCAGCTGCAGGCCTTCTACGACCAGTTTGTGAAGAAGGTAGCCGATTCACGCCACACGACGCCGGCCAGGATCGATGCGCTGGCGCAAGGCCGCGTGTGGACCGGTCGGCAGGCGAAGGACAACGGCCTTATCGACGCGCTCGGCGGCCTCGACCAAGCTATTGCTCTGGCCAAAGAGCGTGCGAAGATCCCCGCCGAGAGTGATGTCGAGGTCGTCGTGTATCCGCCCCGGAAGAACTTTTACGAACTACTGACCGAAGAGCTGAGCGGATCTGGCGAGTCGGCTGCAGTTGGCGCGTGGCTGTCGGCCAACCTGTCGAAAGAGGAGATCGAGGTTCTGAGGGTCGTCCGTGGGCCGCTCACGATGTTTCGCCGCGGCGAGCTGCTCGCGCTGATGCCATTCACTTTCTTACGCTGACCCCTGTAGTGTCCGGCTTCAGCCGGACCCGGAGGTCCGCCTAAAGGCGGACACTACAGGTGATGAAACTACGGCCGCACGATCGTGATCTGGAAGAAGGCTTCCTGCGTCAGGTTGCCGACGTCGAACACCTTCACACAGAAGCTGCCCCCATCGACCTGTGCCGTGATCTGAGGCGTGGTTCCAGGCGCAGTGTTGAGGGCCATGTTCAGACTGCAGCCCGCGCTGGCTGTTGGCGTGGGGATGCCGATACCCATGCCGACAGTCACGTTGGTGGGCGGCCCGATGCTCACCAAGGTAATCTCGACCGGTCCTGCCTTCGCAGCGACAAACGAACGAGCGGCTGTCCCCATGGGCACGACACCGCTCGAGAACGTCTCGGTGGCCGGCGACACGGGCGTCGGCGTCGGCGTGTTGACGTTGGGGATGTCGTCACCGCACGCGCTCCCGACGAGCACCAGTACGAGCGCAACGATCGCGCCTGCGGCCATGCCGGGGCCCCCAGCGCGGCAGCCACGCTGGGGTGGCGTGCCGGGGCCCCCAGCGCGGCAGCCACGCTGGGGTGGCGTGCCGCGCCGAGGAGGCGCCTGCGGCCCGCGCGAGGATAGCGAGTCTTCGAGCGCCGCAGCGCGAGCGAGCGGGGGTGGGGCCCCGCGAGCGGTAAGAAACGTGACGCCGAGGCGAAGAACCCTTCTCATCTCAGGGATGGACGACGCGGATCGCAAAGTCTACCGGTCCCAGATTGTTGAAGTCGGTGATGCTGACGCACCGGCTCCCTGCCGTGAGCGTCGGGCCAAAGTTCGGGATCATGGTGAGAGCAGGTGCAGCGTCGGCTTGGTCCGTCACCGCCACCGTGCAGGTCGAGGCCGTTGCGTCCCATGTACCGAGGCCGATGCGGACCGTGATTGAAACCGGGTTACCGGAAGCGAGCAAACTGGCCAGCATGACGGTGACCGTGCCCGTCTGGTGCACGGTGAATTCCTTGGAGCTCGTGCCCGAAACGGCCAGGGTGCCGACGAACGTCTCGATCAGCGTCAGCGTCTGGGTCGGGGATGTGAGCACCGGCTGCGGGTCGTCACCACAGCCGGCGCCGAAGGACGCAAGCAGCAGGGCCGCGAGGAAGGGCCACCAGCCACGAGTCACCGCTATCCGACCGTCTTCTGCAGCGTATCGCGATTGACTTGGATGCGCATCCGTTGCTTGGCCTTCGCCATGTAGGCGCTGAAGAAACGGTTGCGGCGGTCGGTGAGGAACTCGTCGCGAAACCGGTCCTTGTTGGCCAGCCATTCGGTCGGCGTCACGTCCTGCTTCTCGAGGACCTTGACGATCGCGACACCACTGTCGGTCTCGACGACGCCGCTCACCGAGCCGACCGGCAGGGCAAACGCCATCTCCCCGAGCGTGGTGGTGATCCCCAGATCAGGCAGTGGCGCGTCGCGGGTGATGAGCTCGGTCGTTTTCGCCTCGACGCCGGCGGCCTTGGCCGCCTTCTCGAAGTCGGGCGCGTTCTTCAGCCGCGCGGCGATCTCGGAGGCCTTCTGCCTGCCGAGCTCTCGCGCCTTGTTCTTGATCACTTCATCTCTCACGCGACTGGCCACCTCGTCGAGCTTCGGCACGTACGGATCCTGCCTGCCGGTGAGGGTCACGAACACGAACCCGCGCGACGAGCGAATCGGACCAGCCACCTCGTCGCTCTTCATGGCGAAGGCCCGGACGGTGGCTTCCGGCGACGAGCCCAGCGCGAGGATGGGCTCGTCGCGCGAGAAGAGCCCCGATTCCTGCACGGCCAGCCCGTGGGCCGCCGCGGCCCTGTCCAGATCGGCCGGCCGGCGGATCTCGGTGGCGATCGTGTCGGCGAGCGTGGTGGCCTGCGCGGTCGCCGTCTCGTAGGCCAGCTGCTCGGTGAGCTGCTGGCGTACGTCGGCGAGCGTACGGGTCGTCGCCGGCTTCTTGTCCACGAGCTTGATGATGTGGAAGCCGAACTCGGTCTTCACCAGCTCGCTGGTCATTTGCCCCGGCTGCATCGCGAAGGCCGCCTGATCGAATTCGGGCACCATCCGTCCGCGGCCGAAGTAATCGAGGTCGCCGCCGTTTTTCGCGCTGGCCTCGTCTTCCGAGTTCTTCTTGGCCAGCTCGGCGAAGTCCGCGCCGGCCTTGGCCTGCTTGAGCAGGGCCTCGGCCTTCGCCTTGACAGTCGCCTCGTCCTTGCCCTCGGTCTTGAGCAGGATATGGCTCGCCCGCACCTGCTCGGGCGCCGTGTACTGGTCGATGTTGCCGTTGTACGAGCGCTCGACCTCGCCGGCAGGCACGACCACCTTTGCCCGCAGCGCGTCGACATCGACCAGCAGATATCTGATCTTGCGTTTCTCGGGGATCCTGAACGTTTCCTTGTGCGCCTCGAAGTAGCTCGCGACCTCGGCGTCGCTGGCGGTCGCGTCTTTCCGGAGGCTGTCGAGCGTGAAGCTCGCGACGGTGAGCTTCACCTTGTCGTTGCGGCGGCGGTACTCCTGCTCGAGTTCCTTGTCGGTCGCCGAGAGCCACTCGGTGAGCGACGCTCGCAGCTTTTCGACGACGATTTGCCGGCGGACGGTGTCTTCGAATTCGCCTGCCGTCATCGGCGGCCGTTGCGCCCGCAGGAGCTGCTGATAGCGCTGCTCGCCGATGAAGGCGCCGTTTTCCTGAAACGCCGGCACCGAGAGGATCCGCTGGCGCACTTCCTCGTCGCTCGCGTCAATGCCGACGCGGGCGGCCTCGGCCAGCGCGGCACGCTCGTCGACCATCTGCTGGAGGATCTGCTGGTCGATGCCGAGCTGTTTGAGCAGTTGCTCGCTCATCGCGCCGCCGTACGCGTTGCGGTAGGCCTGCACCTGGGCCTGGTAGGTGCGGCGGAACTCGCCCGCGGTGATGGCGCGGCCCTCGACCGTGGCGATTGTGTCGCCCGCGGCGGCGCCCGTACCAGCAGCCGGGTTGCTGAGGAAGTCAGGGATATAGAAGATGACAAACGCCAGCACCACGAGGCCCAGGCTCCACTTGAGCCAATTCCGGTGCCGGCGCATGCGGTCGAGCATCGTCATAGGGACCCCTTCAGAACACCTGATCGTATGCGAAGAACTTGCGGTGTGGCAAGCAGTTACCGCCAAGCGTATGGTATATTGCCGTGACACTGTCCACATGTCCCCAGCCAGTCGAGCAGACAGCGTGCCTGGCATGCGACGGGTCGCCGATCGCGGCCGCCCGCCGGTGACACTGCGCGCCGCGGCGGTCGGCTCTGCGGCGAAGCGCAAATCAAAACGGTCCGAGGTCGCCGACGCACCGACGCTCGCGTCAGGTCTGGATCTGGCGGCCCGGCTGCGCGCTTCCGATCGCGGCGCTCGGAACCGGCTCGACGGCCGCGAGGCGCTCGTCGACATCGTGCGCGCGGTCAACGCGACGCTCGAGCCCCAGAAGATCGCCGGCCTCATCATCGACCATGCGGCGACGTGGGTGCCGGCGCCCTCGTGGGCCCTGGTGTCCTCCACGGCGTCCGGTGAGCTGTCGGTGCTGGCCGATCGCGGGCTCGTCGGCGAGATGCGACCGGCCGCGTGCGCGGTCGCCGGCTGGGTGATGCAACGCGGCGACCAGTTTGCGACCGCCGATTTGGCGAGCGACGCGCGCGTCTCTCACCCGGCGGCGGGGGCCGTGGTGGCCTTCGCGCTCACCTCGCGGAGCCAGGCCGTCGGGGCGCTCATCGCGCTGGATCGCGCGGTGTCGTCGCGCGAGCCGCGCGTGCCCCCGGGGCTGCTGCGGGCGATGCACGTGCTGCTCGAGCCCCAGGCGGTCGCGCTCGACAACGCCCTACGCTTCAAGCGCGTCGAGGAGCTGTCGGTCACCGACGACCTGACACAGCTCTACAACTCTCGCTATCTCGACTCGGTCCTGCGGCGCGAGACCAAGCGCGCCTCGCGTAGCGGCCGACCCCTGTCGCTGCTGTTTATCGATCTGGACGGGTTCAAGGGTGTCAACGACACGCACGGTCACCTGTCGGGTAGCAAAGCGCTCGTCGAAGCGGCGGGGGTCATCCGCGGGAGCGCCCGCGAAACCGACGTGGTGGCGCGGTTTGGGGGCGACGAATTTGCCGTGGTCCTGCCCGACACGGGCTGTGAGGGCGCCTTCGCCGTCGGCGAGCGCGTCCGCGACCGGCTGGCGGCCCACGGGTTCTTGGCCACCGCCGGCCTCGACATTCATCTGACCGCCTCGGTCGGCGTGGCGACCCTCCCCGACGTGGCGGCGTCGGCCGAGGAACTGGTGCACGCCGCCGACAAGGCGATGTACCAGGTGAAAGACTCCGGGAAGAACGGCATTCAGGCCGCCGCCTCTCCAGCCGATAATTAGTCAGTGGCAGGCACGAACAGCCCTTGGCGTCCTTTACACATTTGCGCGCGTTGTCTTTTGTCGCCGCCGCCGGCGACTGTCGACTATCGACGACTGACTGACAGGAGTTCTTCTTGAGCCTTCGTTCCATGATGTCGTTGTTCTCGAGTGACCTGGCCATCGACCTGGGCACGGCCAACACGTGCGTGTACGCCCGCGGCAAGGGCATCGTGGTCAACGAACCGTCGATTGTCGCGATCAACAAGCTGAACGGCCGGGTGGAGGCCGTCGGCAAGGACGCCAAGGACATGCTCGGCCGTACGCCGGGCAACATCGTCGCCATCAAGCCGATGAAGGACGGCGTCATCGCCGATTTCGAAGTCACCGAGAAGATGCTGACCTACTTCATCAAGAAGGCGCACAACCGCAACGTCTGGGTGCGCCCGCGCATCGTCATCGGCGTACCGTCCGAGATCACCCAGGTCGAAAAGCGCGCCGTCAAGGACAGCGCCTACCGGGCCAAGGCCAGCGAGGTGCACCTGGTCGAAGAGGCCATGGCGGCCGCCATCGGCGCGGGCATGCCGATCACCGAGCCTTCGGGCAGCATGATCGTGGATATTGGCGGCGGCACGACCGACATTGCCGTCATCTCGCTTGCCGGCATCGTCTACAGCAAAGCAGTGCGCGTGGCGGGCAACGAAATGGACGAGGCGATCATCCAGTACATCAAGAAGATGTACAACCTGCTCATCGGCGAGCGCACGGCCGAGCAGATCAAGATCGAGGTCGGCTCCGCCTTTCCGCTCGACGAGCGGATCACGATGGAGATCAAGGGGCGGCATTTGATCGAGGGCGTGCCGAAGACCATCACCGTCAGCGACGAGGAGATCCGCGAGGCGCTGGCCGAGACGGTCAACGTGATTGTCGACGCCGTGCGCGTCGCGCTCGAGCGGACGCCGCCCGAGCTTTCGGCGGACATCGTCGATCGTGGAATCGTGCTGACCGGCGGTGGCTCGATGCTGCGTAATCTGGACAAGCGGCTGCGCGAGGAGACGGGCCTGCCGATCGCGATGGCCGAAGACCCGCTGTCCTCGGTGGTGCTCGGCGCCGGCAAGATGCTGTCGGACTTCAACCTGCTGCGCAAGATCTCTATCGACTAAGACCGTGGCACTTATCCGACTCCAAGGACACCAGGGACACAAGGGAATTAGTAGGGTCTTGACTTCGTGTCCTTCGTGTCCTTTGTGTTGAGTCAGCGGTGACTGTGGCGCTGATCGACATACGCCAACGGGCCGGCTACCTGTTCCTGGCCGTTACGCTGGGACACATCCTGCTCATCTCGGCCCAGGTCAACTCTCGCAGCGGCGTGCCGGTGCTTGAAGCGGTGACCTTCGGGATGCTGGCCGAGGTGCAGCGTGGCCTTGCGGCGGGCGTCTCCGGCATCCGGCAGGTCTGGGTCGGCTACGTCGGGCTCCAGGGCGTCAGAACCGAGAACGAGGCGCTCAAGCGGCAGCTCGAAGCGGCGCAGGTCGAGGCGCAGCGCCAGCGCGCGCTGGCCGATCCGACCGCGCGAATGTGACGACCACGGCCGCCGAGATCATTGCGGCTGGGGCCACGCCCGACTTCCGGACGCTGACCATCGACAAGGGGACAAACGACGGGTTGCGGCCCGACCTGGCGGTCATTGCCCCGGCCGGCGTGGTCGGTCGCGTGGTGATGCCGACCCGGCGCGCGGCCAAGGTGCAGTTGCTCATCGATCGCAACGCTGCGGCCGGCGCCATCGTGGAGCGGTCGCGGGCGCAGGGCGTCGTCGTCGGTGTCGGCGGCGATCGCCTGCGGCTGGAGTACGTCTCGGAGCTGGCCGACGTGGTCGTGGGCGATCTCGTCATGACGTCGGGCATCGACGGCATCTATCCAAAGGGCTTCGCGATCGGCCGCGTCGAAATCGTGGAGAAGAGCGGGAGCGCCTACACGCGGATTATCGTCAGACCGACGGTCGACTTCACGAGCCTCGAGGAAGTGCTCGTCGTGCTGCCGCCGACGCCGGCCCGCGATCGGGCACAGGGGAGCCCTTAGGTGAATGCGGCCAGGGTCTTTCTGGTGGTGGCCGCGACGCTCGCGCTTCAGACGACGCTGGCCCGTTTTCTCCCGACGGGCATGGACGCCGTGGACCTCGTGCTGGTCGGCGTCGTCTACATCGCGCTGACCTCGGGGCCGGTGACGGGGCTCGTCACAGGCACGTGCGCCGGCCTGGCTCAGGATGCGCTGGCGAGCGGGGTGCTCGGCATCGGAGGGCTGGCCAAGACGATTGTCGGGTTTGCCGCCGGCCGCGTCGGCACGCAGCTCATCGTCACAGCGACGCTGCCCCGATTCGTGGTGTTCTTCGGGGCCACGGTGGTCCATGCGGTCGTGTTCATCGGGTTGTATATGCTCCTGGATTTGCGGCAGTTCCCGGCGCCGTTCGTCACGGTCGTCGAACAGGCGGCCGGCAACGCCATTCTGGGCGTCCTGGTGTTTCAGGTGGTCGAGCTGCTGCCGGGAGCCCTGGAACGCCGGCGCGCCGCCAAGACCTGGCGGCGACGGTAAAGAATTGCAGAAGTGCAGGATGGCAGAATGGCAGGATGTAAGATTGCGGTATTTAGATGTTAGTCCCTGAAGATCGTCGTCGCGTTGGCGTCCGGCTGAGCATTCTGCAGTACGTCTTCGTCCTGCTGTTCTCGGCGCTCGCCGTGAGCTTCTGGGTGCTGCAGGTCGTGCAGCACGCGACGTATAAGGAGCTCGCGGAGAACAACAACCAGCGGACGCTGGCGCTCCGGGCGCCGCGTGGGGTCGTCTTTGACCGCTCGGGCCGCGTGCTCGTCGAGAACCGTCATTCGTACAACATCTCGATCGTGCGCGAGCACACGACGGACCTCAACCGGACGATTCGGCTGCTCTCGGGCCTTGCCGGCGTCGAGGAAGCGTCGGTGCGCGCCATCGTGAATCGCCACCGAAGCGAGCCCACGTATCGGCCGATCGCGGTCATCCTTGACGCGACGCTCGGACAAGTGGCCGCCGTGATGGCGCGCCGCCTGGACTTCGAGCTGCCCGACGTCGTCGTTGAATCGGTGCCGACCCGCCGGTACCCGAACACCCTGGCGGCACACCTGTTCGGCTACGTCGGTGAGGTCAGCGACGCACAGGTAGCCGGCAGCGACAGCCTGAAGAGCGGCGACATCGTCGGACAGGCGGGGATCGAGAGGACCTACAACGAGCTGCTGATGGGAGAGGACGGCGCCAGGCGGGTCGTCGTCAACAGCGTGGGACGCGAAATCCGGACGCTCGACGAGGAGCAGCCGGCCGAAGGTAAGCGCGTGCAGTTGACCGTCGATTACGATGTTCAGAAGGCCATCGAGGACGGGTTCGCCGCGGCCGGATTCAATGGCGCCGCCGTCGTCCTCGATCCGAACAACGGCGAAGTGTTCGGGTTCACCAGCCGCCCGGCCTACGATCCGAATGCCTTTGCGTCGGGCATCGATCGCGCGACCTGGGCGTCGCTCAACACCGACGAGCTGCGGCCGCTCAACGACCGCGCCATTCAGGGCCGGTATTCGCCCGGGTCGACCTTCAAGATGGCCGTCGCGCTGGCAGCGCTGGAAGAGGGCGTCATCACGCCGGACTTCAAGGTGTACTGTCCGGGCCACAAGGACTTCTATGGGCGCGACTTCAAGTGCTGGACGTTCAACAAAGGCGGCCACGGAACGGTCGACCTGCGCCAGGCCATCGAACAGTCGTGCGACGTGTATTTCTACACGGTCGCCAACATGGTGGGCATCGACAAGATTCACAAGTGGGCGACGCTGCTCGGCCTCGGTGTCTCGAGCGGCATCGACCTGCCGAACGAAGTGCAAGGGCTCGTGCC
>Ga0156278_1125_pt1 | contig 21531 bp, 20 predicted proteins | sample RifCSPlowO2_12_FD_107927 | JGI IMG/M metagenome (GOLD analysis project Ga0156278, IMG submission 107927) | Acidobacteria bacterium RIFCSPLOWO2_12_FULL_65_11
ATAGGAAGTCCGACACGGCTCGTCGCTCTGGAAGAACAGCACCTGGGCGATGCCTTCATTGGCGTAGATCTTTGCCGGCAGCGGCGTCGTGTTCGAGATCTCGAGGGTGGCAGTGCCTTCCCACTCGGGCTCGAACGGCGTCACGTTGACGATGATCCCGCAGCGCGCGTAGGTGGACTTGCCCAGACATACGGTCAGGACGTCGCGCGGAATGCGGAAGTACTCGACCGTCCGCGCCAGCGCAAATGAATTGGGCGGGACGATGCATACGTCGGTCTTGATGTCGACGAACGATCGCGGATCGAACGCCTTGGGATCGATCACCGTGTTGTTGATATTGGTGAAGACCTTGAACTCGTCGGCGACCCGGATGTCGTAGCCGTACGACGAGAGGCCGTAAGAAATCACGCCGCTGCGCATCTGCGCGTCAACGAACGGCTCGATCATCCGGTGCTCCATCGCCATGCGCTTGATCCAGTTATCAGACTTAATGCTCATTAATGAGGCACCTTTCAGACTTGAGAGTTGAAACTTTGTAGTACGTAGTGTCCGGCTTTAGCCGGACCGGCGGGGGGTCCGCCTGAAGGCGGACACTACAGCGTTATGAGAAGCGCATTAGTTTGTCATCTCTTCAACAGTGAAGGCCAGTTGACGACGAGCGTGATCGCCTGGGTCGTCGAGGCGGATAGCTGGTTCAGCGACCAGAAACTGCCGACCGCTCCCAGTGGCGTCGAAGAACCGAAGCGCTGGCCCTGCCGGCAATCTCTCGCCACTGAATGTCGGGCCTTCTCGCCTTGGTCGCGTCCGACAGGCGCTTGGCCGCCTCCCCGAGTACCTCGATCTTCCGGATCACCGCGTCCTGGCACATGCGATCGGCGAAAAACGCGTCACGACCCGTAGCGGCGTACCGCTCGATGTCGGCAATGGCGTCGCGCATGTGCCGCAGATAGAGTCCATCGTCCTTCACAGCCTTCACAGGGGCCTGGCTTCGCGCAAGATTCGTTCGCGCAGGTACGGGTGCAGCCCACCTTCAGTAAGCAGGTCCACGCGACGGCCGAGCAGCGCCTCGAGATCCTGCCAGAGACCGACGACATCGAGCAGGCTGCGGCCGGGCTCGACATCGACCAATAGATCGATATCGCTGTCCGGACCGTCCTCGCCTCGTGCGACCGAGCCGAACACCCGCACGGCCCGTGCTCCGCGCGCGCCTGCCAGGCGAATCACTTCTTCGCGCTTGCTCTTCAGGAGGCTGGCGGCTGTCATGACAGAATCGCCCGCATTATAGCTGCCATCGCACCTTAGGATCTCGCGGGGCCCCACCCCCGCTCGCCCACACGCTCGCACCGTAGCGCTCGCGTGTATCCAGAACAGAACGTCACCGACACTCGTTAACGCCGGAAGAAAGCGAGGATGAGCGTGAGAAGGATACTCAGAATGATGGAGGTCGCCAGCGGGAAATAAAAGCTGAAGTTGTTGCGGCGGACGACGAAGTCACCGGGGAGCCGCCCGAAAGGAACGCCCCACATGACGAGGAGGCCGAGCGCCGTGATGCCCAGGCCGATCAAGACAAGCGTCTTACCCACAATTCACCGCTGGTTCAACACAAAGGACACAATGGACACGAAGGAAGACTTCTATTGTTCTTGGTGTCCTTGGTGTCCTTGGTGTCCTTGGTGTTGATTCAGCGCATCAAATCAGATCAATCCCCGCGAAGAAGTAACCAATCTCGACCGCCGCGGTCTCGGGGGCATCAGACCCGTGGGTGGCGTTGCGCTCGATCGATTGCGCGAACTCTTTGCGGAGCGTCCCCGCCTCGGCCTTGGCCGGGTCGGTCGCTCCCATCAAGGTCCGCCACTTGCTAATCGCGTCGGGCGCCTCCAAGACCAGGACCACGGTCGGTCCCGACGCCATGAAGTCGGTCAGGCTTGGGAAAAACGGGCGGCCGCGATGGACCGCATAGAACCCCTCGGCCTGCCGCTTTGAGAGGTGGATGCGGCGCATGGCACGAATCTCGAAGCCAGCGTCTTCAATGCGTTGGATGATCTGGCCGGCGAGCCGGCGTTCAACCGCGTCAGGTTTGACGATTGCGAGCGTGCGTTCCATCACTCGTACAGTCCGTCACCAATCAGTTCCGGCATTTCTTCACTGGCGCTGGGGTCCCACCCCCAGCGCCAACTTACGCAGATGCCTCGCCTCGGATTTGCTCGTCCTCGGCTCGGCATGGCCGCAGGCGCTAGCGAAGGCTGTCCATGATCTCGTCGAGCGCCTCTTGGCCCGGTCTCACTCTCGAAGGCGGCAGCGAGGCCAGCGGCTCGTCGATCAAGTTCAACTGCGCAAGGAAATCGTCGCGGTCGGGCTCGAAATAGATCAAGCCGGTCGCAAACTCGCCGCGCCGGGCAATCTCGCGGAGCCGCGAGAGGGCGGCAATCTTGTCGGTTGGGTCGAAGACCTCGTCGAGCTTCTTTAGATACAGCTTCGAGCCGTCGTGCATCGTGACTTCCTGCGTCGATCCAGGCTCGTAGTCCACCGAGATGTCCTCGAAGAAGGGCACGAAGCTCAGTTCTTCGAGCGGATCGTCGTGGTCCTTGGCGTACGCGTAGCTCTTGGTCGAGCCCTCGTGGTCGTTGAACGTGACGCAGGGCGAGATCACATCGAGCATCGCCGTGCCACGATGCGCCAGCGCCGCCTTCAGGAGCGCCAGCAGCTGCTTCTTGTCGCCAGAGAACGACCGGGCCACAAACGTCGCGCCTAGCTCGATGGCCAGCGCGCAGGTGTCGATGGGCGGCAGGTCGTTGACGACGCCCGTCTTGAGCGTGCTGCCAAGATCGGCGGTCGGCGAGAACTGGCCCTTGGTCAGCCCGTAGCAGCCGTTGTCTTCGATGATGTAGACGATCGGCAGATTGCGCCGCATCAGGTGCACGAACTGCCCGATGCCGATGGCGCTCGTGTCGCCGTCCCCGCTCACCCCGATCGCGATGAGCTTCTTGTTGGCGAGCAATGCCCCGGTCGCTACCGACGGCATCCGCCCGTGGACGGCGTTGAAGCCGTGCGATCCGCCCATAAAGTATGCCGGGCTCTTGCTCGAGCAGCCGATGCCCGACAGCTTGATGACCCGTCGGGGATCGACGCCCATTTCGTAGAACGCGTCGATAATCCGCTCCGAGATGGCGTTATGGCCGCAGCCGGCGCAGAGCGTCGTCTTGCTACCTTTGTAGATCTGAGGCTCGAGCCCGATTCGATTCACTTTCAACGGTGTAGTCATATAGGTGTCAACATCTACTACTTGCGCTGGGGCCCCACCCCCAGCGCGAACTTACGCTGATGCTCGCCGTCGGCGTCGCATGGCCTCCAGCTCGCATGGCCGCAGGCGCTTTCTCGGGCCGCAGGCGCAATCATTCTCCTACTCCCCGCCGGTCATGCCGGCCCGTGCCACGCGCCCGTTGCGTTCGGCCACTTCGTAGCCTTCCTGCGACAGCACATCGTCGGTGACGCTGCGCGCGTCGATCGGCAGACCGTTGTAGTGCCGCACGCTCCGCAGCTTGGCCACGCGCTCGGGCGACAGATCGAGCTTCATCAACTGCAGGAGCTGCGCGTCGCGGTTCTGCTCGATCACGTAGATGCGCTCGTGGGCGTCGATGAAGGCGGCCAGCTCGTGATCATCGAACGGATACGCGCGAAGCCGGAAGTACGACGTCTTGACGTCGGATTCCTCCCGCAGCTGATCGCGGCTTTCGATCATCGCCCAATGCGACGTGCCGTAGCCCACGAGTCCCACTTTCGCGCCGGCCACTGTCTCGATGACCGGTTTTGGCACGAATCGCCGCGCCGTCTCGAATTTGCGCGCCAGCCGGTTCATGTTCTCGACGTAGTCGTCGGGCCGCTCGCTGTACTGCCCTTTGGCGTTATGGCCCGACCCACGCGTGAAATACGCCGGCATGCCGTCGCCCGGCACCGTGCGGTACGCAATGCCGTCGCCGTCGACGTCCCTGTAGCGGCCCCATTCGCCGAGCCTCTTCAACACGTCAGGGGTCAGCAATTTGCCACGGTCGATCGGCTTGGTTGGGTACTCGAAGCCGTCCGACATCCAGTTGTTCATGCCCAAATCGAGATCGAGCATCACGAACACCGGAGTCTGGAAGTGCTCGGCCAGCTCGAAGGCCTCCATCGCCATCGCATAGCATTCCTCGACCGACGAGGGAAGCAACATGATGTGTTTGGTATCGCCGTGCGACAGGACCGCGACAAAGAGCAGGTCGCCTTGTGCCGTCCGCGTCGGCAACCCGGTCGAGGGTCCCACGCGCTGCACGTCGAAGATGACGGCGGGCGTCTCGGCGTAATACGCGAGTCCGGTAAATTCCGACATCAACGAGATGCCGGGCCCCGAGGTGGACGTCATCGACCGCGCGCCTGCCCAGCTGGCGCCGATCACCATGCCGAGCGATGCGATCTCGTCCTCAGCCTGCACGACCGCAAATGTCGCCTTGCCGGTCTCTTTGTCCACCCGGTGCTTCTTCATGTAGCCGATGAGCGACTCGACCAGCGACGAGGACGGCGTGATGGGATACCAGGCGACGACGGTCACGCCGGCCATCAGGCAGCCGATGGCGGCGGCCTGGTTTCCCTCGATGAGGATCTTGCCGGCCGTGAGATTCATCGGCTCGAGCGCGAAGGGATCCTGCTTTGTGAGATTGGCCTCGGCAAAGTCCCAGCCGGCCTTGAGAGCCGCCTGGTTGAGCGCCACGGCCTTAGCCTTCTTCCCCATCTGCCGGCCGAGCGCCTTGTCCATGAACGTCAGGTCGATCCCCAGGAGCTTGGCGAGGATCCCGTCGTAGATCATGTTGCGCACGAGACGCCGCAGCTTCGCGTCCGAACAGACCGGCGCCACCAGCTTGTCGAACGGGACGGGATAGAACACCAAGTCGCTGCGAAGCGCGTTGAGCTTGAGCGGCTCGTCGTAGACGACCGCGGCGCCGGGCTCGAGCGTCAGGACGTCTTCTTTCGCGGTCTCGGGATTCATCGCGACCAGAAAGTCCACTTCCTTCTTGCGCCCGGTGTACCCGCGTTTGCTCGCGCGAATCGTGTACCAGGTGGGGAGCCCGGCGATGTTCGACGGGAACATGTTCTTTCCCGAGACCGGCACGCCCATGAGGAGGATCGATCGGAGGAGAACGAGGTTGGCGGTTTGGCTACCCGATCCGTTAACGGTGGCGACCTGGAGGCTGAAATCGTTGACCACGCGCTGCTTCCGTGGCGCGGCATGCTCTTCCTGCAGGGCAGAATCAGTCAGCGGCATTCGTAAGTCCTTAGTACGTATGAATATAGAGGACTACCCGGCGGTCAATCGCCGAGGCGGAAATCGCCAGAGTATACCATGCGGGTTTGGGGGTGCTTTGGTGCTTAAGGTGCGTGGGTGCTGAGGTGCAGTGCCTGACATCGCGCCTACGCACTCACGCACCTCAGGACCTAAGCACCTCTTTGATCCCAGTGCCCATATCGGCTGGACTCTTCACCACCTTCACCCCGGCGGCGGAGAGCGCGGCCATCTTTTCCGCCGCGGTGCCCTTGCCCCCGGCAATGATCGCCCCGGCGTGACCCATCCGGCGCCCGGGCGGCGCGGTCTGCCCCGCGATGAAGGCCACGACCGGCTTCTTGAAATGTGTCTTGACCCAGGCGGCGGCCTCCTCTTCGGCGCTCCCCCCGATTTCACCGATCAGGATGACGGCGGCCGTCTCGGGATCGGCGGCAAAGAGCTTCAGCGCGTCGATATGGGAGGTGCCGATCAGCGGATCGCCGCCAATGCCAAGGCACGTCGTCTGACCCATACCCAGCTGCGTGAGCTGATGGATGGCCTCGTAGGTGAGCGTGCCGCTCTTCGACACGATCCCGATGCGGCCTTCCTTGCAGATGTGCCCGGGGATGATGCCAGCCTTGGCCTTGCCCGGCGAGATGAGACCTGGACAATTCGGTCCCACCAGGCGCGTGGCCGGCCGTTCTTTGAGAAACGTCATCGCGCGCATCATGTCGAGTGTTGGAATTCCCTCGGTAATGCACACGACGAGCGCCAGTCCCGCGTCGGCGGCCTCCATAACGGCATCGGCCGCAAACGCCGGCGGCACGAATATCACCGATGCGTTCGCGCCCGTTTTTCTCACCGCGTCCTGCACGGTGTCGAAGATCGGCCACCCCTCGTGGGTGGTGCCCCCCTTTCCGGGGGTGATGCCGCCCACAACGGTCGTGCCGTACGCCGCGGCTTGCTTGGCGTGAAACGTCCCTTCGCGGCCCGTCAAACCTTGCACCAACAATCGAGTCGACTTATCGATAAGAATGGACATGCCTGATTGTTATCCCGCCAGTTGCACGACGTTTTTCGCGGCCTCGCCCATCGAATCCGCGGTCGTGAAGTTCATGCCGCTTTCGCGCAGCAGCCGCTTGCCCTCGTCGACGTTGGTGCCTTCCATGCGGATGACGATGGGCGCCGACACGCCAAGCTCCTTGACCGCCGCGATGACGCCCTCGGCCAGGACATCGCAGCGGAGGATGCCGCCGAAGATGTTGATCAGCACGGCCTTCACTTTCTTATCCGACATCAGAATCTTGAAGGCGTTCCGGATCTGTTCGGCGGTGGCCCCGCCCCCCACGTCCAGAAAGTTCGCCGGCTCTCCGCCCGCCAGCTTAATGATGTCCATCGTCGCCATGGCGAGGCCCGCGCCGTTGACCATGCAGCCGATGTTCCCGTCCAGACGGATGTAGTTGAGTGAAAACTTCGACGCCTCGACCTCGAGCGGGTCTTCTTCGCCCAGATCGCGGAGGTCGCGGATGTCAGGATGCCGGTACAACGCGTTGTCGTCGAAGTTCATCTTGGCGTCGAGTGCCAGTAGATCGCCCGCAGCCGTTACGAGCAACGGATTGATCTCGACCAGTGAGGCGTCGGTCTTGACAAACGCGTCGTAGAGTGAGGTGGCCAGCTTGACGAACTTGTTCACCTGCGCGCCGTCAAGCCCAATGGCAAACCCGAGCTGCCTGGCCTCGAAAGGCACCAGCCCGACTCCCGGATCGATAGACACCTTGATGATTTGCTCAGGCGTCTTGGCGGCCACTTCCTCGATATCCATGCCGCCGGCGGCGCTCGCCATCATGACCGGCTTGCCTGCCGCGCGGTCGAGGAGCAGACTCAGGTAGAGCTCGCGCGCGATCTGCAGCCCTTCCTCGACGAGCACGCGTCCGACGACCCGGCCTTCGGACCCGGTCTGATGGGTGATAAGCGTCATGCCAAGTATCTGCCGGGCCACCGCCTCGGCTTCGCCGGCCGACTTGGCCAACTTGACCCCGCCGCCCTTCCCGCGCCCCCCTGCATGAATCTGCGCCTTGACGACCACCACGCTCCCGCCCAGCCGCTTGGCGATCTCACCAGCCTCGACGGCGCTCGACGCGACCTCGCCGCGAGGCACGGGTACACCGTGGCGCGAGAGGATAGCTTTGGCCTGATACTCGTGAATCTTCATCAGACTTTGATCACCTCGACGAGTTCTTTGACCGCGCCCGCCGACTTCTTGAACGCCGCATCCTCTTCGGGTGTGAGCTTGATCTCGATGATCTTCTCCAGACCGCGCGCGCCGAGCTTGACCGGCACGCCGACAAACAGATCGCGCACGCCGTATTCTCCCTGGAGAAACACCGAGCACGGCAGAATCTTGTGCTTGTCGAGCAGAATCGCCTCGACCATCTCCACCACCGACGTGCCGGGCGCGTACCAGGCGCTCGTGCCGACGAGCTGCGTGATTTCAGCACCACCGCTGGCCGTCCGGGCGCAGATCCGATCGATCGTTGCTTTATCCATGAGATCGGTGATCGGAATCCCTGCCACGGTCGAGTAGCGCGGCAGCGGCACCATCGTGTCGCCGTGCCCGCCGAGCACGAAAGCGTGGACGTTCTGGACCGAAACGTTCATCTCCTGCGCGATGAAGGTCCGCATCCGCGCCGAATCGAGCACGCCGGCCATGCCGATGACGCGCTCCCGGGGGAACTTCGACAGCTTGTACACCGCCTGCGCCATCGCGTCGAGCGGGTTCGAGACAACGATAATGATGCACTTTGGCGAGTGCTTGACGACCTGTTCGGTCACCTGCTGCATGATTTTGTAGTTCACGTTGAGCAGGTCGTCGCGGCTCATCCCAGGCTTGCGAGGCAACCCGGAGGTGATGACAACAATCTCCGAGTTGGCGCTCTCTGCGTAGTCGCCCGTGCCCAGCACGCGCGCGTCCGATCCCCAGACGGGTGCCGCTTCGAGCATGTCGAGCGCGACCCCGGCGGCCTTCTTGTCGGCGATGTCGACGACGACGACGTCGGCAAGCTGCTTTTCCGCCACGCCCCTGGCGACGGTGGCGCCAACGTTGCCCGCACCACCAACCACTGTCACTTTTCGATTCATCTTTGCTCCTTCGGCTGACGCTTTTGGGCCCGCCGATGGTCCGGCTGAAGCCGGACACTACGTTACGATGGCGAGCCCAGGGCCTCAAGCCCTACATGTTCTTAATGACCACATCCGCAAACTGGGACGTCTTCAGTTCGGTCGCGCCGGTCATCAACCGCGCGAAGTCGTAGGTGACCGACCTGGCGGTAATCGCACCGTCCATGCCCTTGACCACCAGGTCGGCGGCCTCGTTCCACCCGAGGTGGCGCAGCATCATCTCGCCTGAGAGCACGACCGACCCAGGGTTGACCTTGTCCTGGTCGGCGTACTTGGGGGCCGTCCCGTGCGTGGCCTCGAAGATCGCGTGGCCCGTCACGTAGTTGATGTTGCCCCCCGGCGCGATGCCAATCCCGCCGACCTGCGCCGCCAGCGCGTCGGACAGATAATCGCCGTTCAGGTTCAAGGTGGCGATGACATCGAACTCATCGGGCCGCGTGAGCACCTGCTGGAGCGTAATGTCGGCGATGGCGTCCTTGATGACGATCCCCGCGCCCGGCTTCCCCGGGGGGATCTTGCACCACGGCCCGCCGTCGATCTCGACGGCGCCGTAGAAGTCCTTCGCCACCTGATAGCCCCAGTCACGGAAGGCGCCCTCGGTGAACTTCATGATGTTCCCTTTATGAACCAGGGTCACGCTCTTGCGGCCGGCTTTCACGGCGTACCCGATGGCGCTGTGGACGAGGCGCTCGGTCCCGAGCCGGCTCACGGCCTTAATCCCAACGCCCACCTCCACGTCGACCTGCCGCGCGGGTGCGCCGATCGCCTCGAGTTGCGCCTGCCACGTGCGCACCGCCCCTGGGGTGCCAAAACGCACCTTCCGGAAATCCTTGGGGAACTCTCTGGCCAGAAAGTCCAGGATCTTCTGGGCTTCGGGCGAGCCAGCGGCGTACTCGATCCCGGCGTAGATGTCCTCGGTGTTCTCACGGAAGATCACCATGTCGATCTTCTCGGGATGTTTGACCGGAGACGGCACGCCCTTGTACCAGCGGACCGGCCGCAGGCAGACGTACAGATCGAGCAGCTGCCGAAGGGCCACATTGAGCGATCGGATGCCGCCGCCCACCGGCGTCGTCAGCGGGCCCTTGATCCCCACGTAATACTCTCGGAAGGCCTCGATGGTGTCATCGGGCAGCCAGTTGTTGAACTTCTTGAAGCTCTTTTCGCCCGCGTAGACCTCCATCCAGGCGATCGTTCGCTTGCCGTTGTACGCCTTGTTCACCGCCGCATCGAGCACCCGCACGCTTGCGCGCCAGATGTCCGGTCCCGTGCCATCCCCTTCGATGAACGGGATGATGGGATCGTCGGGTACAACGAGCCGGCCGGTCTGACGCGTGATGGCCGTGCCGCTCTTGGGCGGCGTCAACGAAGTAAAGTTCGGCATAAGTCCCTTTTAGGTCAGGTCACCACCAACAGCGGAAGTTTTTCCGCAACGTTTGTGGAAAACTCTGTGGAAAACGCACGTCGTTTACGCTGCTGTCAAGCGCCAACTGGAATGTTTTAGCACTTTGCACCACGGCAGGGCGCTCGCACTGCGCGGATCGATCGCGACAACCAAAACCGTCGGATTATACTGTAGTCGCCGTAGTCAACGAAGTGAGGCTCGAGGGGCCACGCCACCATTATGAAAATCGTTGTTGCCGATGAACTGCCGGCCTCTGCGCTGGATCTACTGCGCGCCGAACCCGGCTGGATAATAAACGCCCAATCGGGCCGCACGCCCGCTGTCTTGGCTGCCGACCTTGCCGACGCTGATGCGCTCATGGTGCGCAGCGCCACGAAGGTCAACGCCCAACTGCTCGAAGCCGCCCCCCAGCTTCGGATCGTGGCCCGCGCCGGTACCGGCGTTGACAACGTCGATGTGACCGCGGCCAGCGCGCGGGGCATCCTGGTGGTCAACTCTCCGGGCGCCAACAGCATCAGCGTCGCCGAGCACGCCGTGGGATTGATGCTGTCGCTGGCCCGGTCGGTGCCGGCCGCCGATCAGGCGATGAAGGCGGGTCGCTGGGAGAAGAAGAAGTTCCTCGGCACCGAAGTCCGGGGCAAGACGCTCGGCGTCGTTGGTCTCGGACGGATTGGCCAGGAGGTCGCCCAGCGTGCCCGCGGATTCGGCATGCGGATCGTGGCTCACGATCCTTATATTTCGGCCGACATTGCGGCCTCGTTCGGCGTCGAGCTCCTGTCGCTCGACGCGCTGTGCGCGCAGGCCGACTACATCACCCTGCACCTGCCTTCGACCCCAGAGACGCGGCATCTGTTTGGCGACGAACGGTTTGCGCGCTGCAAGAAGGGAGCAAAGATCGTCAACACGGCGCGCGGCGAGCTGATCGACGAAGCCGCGCTCCGCCGCGCCATCGAGCAGGGCATCATCGCGGGTGCGGGCTTGGACGTGTTCGAACAGGAGCCGCCAAAGGATTGGTCGCTCGCCCAACTGCCGCAGATCATCGCCACGCCTCACATCGCGGCTTCGACCGAAGAGGCCCAAGAACTGGTTGGCACCGAGACGGCCGCCACGGTTCGCGATTTTCTCCGCGACGGGATTGTGCGGAACGCCGTGAACTTTCCGGCCGTCCATCCCGACGAGATGCAGCGGCTCCAGCCATGGATTCGCCTGGCCGACCGCCTGGGCGTGCTCGCCGCCCAACTGGGTGTCGCCCGCATCGACGCGCTCGGCGTGCGGTACTACGGTGCGCTCACCGAAAGCCCTGGCGTCGATGTGCTGGCGGCCAGCGCCGCCGCCGGCCTGCTGCGACCGATCCTCTCGAGCGGAGTCTCGATCGTCAACGCCCGGGCCGTCGCCCGGGCGCGCGGCATCGACATCGCCGAGACACGCAGTTCGCGCGGCCGCCATTTTACGAGCTTGCTGTCCGTCAAAGTTCATACCGATGGGGGCGAGCGCTGGGTGGAGGGCACGGTCTTCGCGCCGAACAGCTTGCGGCTGGTGTCGGTCCGCGGCGTGGAGGTCGAGGCCCCGCTCGGCGGGACGCTCCTCATCGTCGCCAACGACGATCAGCCCGGAGTGATTGGCGAGGTCGGGACCATCCTCGGCCGGCACCGGATCAACATCGCCAACTTCGCGCTCGGCCGCGGTGCAGACGGCGCCATCGGCGTCGTCAACGTCGATGAGGAAGCCGGGATGCCCCAGGCGCTCGACGCCGCGGTCGCCGAGATTCGACAGATTCGGGCCGTGCGCGAAGTCTTCGTCGTCCGACTGGGCTCGTAGCTACCTGACGGCAATCTGCAGCGCACCCGGGTGGACGCGGGCCGTCAGACGCGTCCCGCCAAGGATCGCTTCGCCGTCCACGTGAAAGACCATCGGTTGGTTGCACTCGATGGTCGCCTCGGCGATACGCTGGACCGTGCGGCCCGCAATTCGATCCGCTGTGCCGTTGAACAGGCGCGGCACCTGCCAAAGCGTCCCCCATCGCGACCGTTCTTCGACGATGACCAGGTCGAGCAGACCGTCGTCGATCCGCGCGTCCGGCGCGATGCGCGCGCCGTTACCAAATTGCGCCGAATTCGCGAACGTCACAAATAGCGCTCGAGGATTGGTCACGCCGCTCGAGGTCGCGATCGAGTATGGAACGGGCCGGTAGGCCAAGAGCGCCCGCAGTGTGATCTCGGCGTATTTGACGAAGCCGCGGCGACGATTGCTGGACTCACCAAACCGCAACGCGACATACGCGTCCAGGCCGACGCCCGCCACGTTGACGAACAGCCGGCCGCCGAGCTCGCCGAGGTCGATTGGCCGCGGTCGAGCCCGAAGCGCGTCGTCGATGGCCCGCTCGGGTCGCCGATTGACGCCCAGCTCGCGGGCCAGCCCATTGCCCGATCCGGCGGGCACGATGCCGATCGGCACGTGGCCGAACGCGAGCGCGCCAGCGATCTCGTTGATGGTGCCGTCGCCGCCCCACGCCATCACGAGTCTGGCACCGCGCCCCACGGCGGCCCTGGCCAGATCGCGCGCGTGGCCCGGCCGCTCGGTCACCAACACGTCGGCCCGTTCGCCGTGGCGGTCAATGGTCGCCGACGCGAGCTCGGCGCAGACCCGGCCGGCTGAGGGGCCCGCACGCCCCGCGATCGGATTGATGATGATCGCGACCGACACGACGCGAGGCTAACACGACCTCGTCGGCGCCTGTGCTATCATTCAACGTGCACGTCCGGTCGGCTGAATCTCAGATCGATCCTTCGCTGTCCGTCGTCGCTGTCATCCCCGCCCGATTCGCCTCCACACGACTCCCCGCGAAGGTCCTCGCGGATATTGACGGCCATCCGATGATCGAGCACGTCTACCGACGCGCGGCCTTGTGCCCGTCGGTCTCGCGGGTGATTGTCGCGACCGATGATCTGCGTGTGGCGAGCGTGGTGCACCGCTTCGGCGGTGAGGCGTGGATGACGCGCAGCGACCATCCGAGCGGCACGGACCGGCTCGCGGAGGTCGCCGCGGCGCTCGATTGCGACGTCGTGGTCAACGTGCAGGGCGACGAGCCGCTCATCGACCCCGGCTCGATTACCGAGGCGGTGGCGTTGTTTGGTTCCGACCCTTCGCTGCAGGTCACGACGTTGTATCGCCGCGTCTCGGCAGCCTCCGAGCTGACCGATCCGAACGTCGTCAAGATCGTCGTCGACCGGGGAGGCTTCGCGCTGTACTTCTCCCGCGCGCCCATCCCTTTCGTGCGGGATCCGCGCGGCGGATGGCCGCCGCTCTTGAAGCACGTCGGCGTGTACGCCTACCGGCGCAGTGCGCTGCTCGTGCTGGCCGCGCTCGAGCCGACGCCGCTCGAGCGCGCCGAATCGCTCGAGCAGCTCCGGGCGCTCGAGCACGGGATTCGCATCAGGGCCGTTGAGACGCGATACGACTCCTTCAGCGTGGACACTCCGGGCGATCTTGAACAGGTGCGCCGGCTGATTGCGGCGCCAACGACATGACAACGGCCACCATGCCCACCAAATACATTTTCATCACCGGCGGCGTCGTGTCCTCGCTGGGCAAGGGCCTGGCGGCGGCCTCCATCGGCTGTCTGCTCGAGGGCCACGGCTACACAGTCACGCTGCAGAAGTTCGACCCTTACATCAACGTCGATCCGGGCACGATGAGCCCGTACCAGCACGGCGAGGTGTATGTGACCGACGACGGCGCCGAGACGGACCTCGATCTGGGCCACTACGAGCGCTTCACCAATACGGTCACGACCAAGAACTCCAACTGGACCACGGGGAAGATTTACCAGAGTGTCATCCAGAAGGAACGGCGCGGCGACTACCTGGGTCGCACGGTGCAGGTCATCCCGCACATCACCAACGAGATCAAGGATGCCATCCGCGCCGTCGCGAAGGATGTCGATGTCGTGCTCGTCGAGATCGGCGGCACCGTGGGTGACATCGAAAGCCTGCCGTTCCTCGAAGCGATTCGTCAGCTCCGCCAGGACGTCGGCCGCGAGAACTCCCTCTACGTCCATCTGACGCTCGTGCCCTTCATCGGCACGGCCGGCGAGCTCAAGACCAAGCCGACGCAGCACAGCGTGCGCGATCTGCGATCGATCGGGATCCAGCCCGACATCCTGCTCTGCCGCACCGATCGATTCCTCGATCCGGATATCAAGCGGAAGATTGCCCTGTTCTGCGACGTCGACGAAGAAGCCGTCATCACCGCCAAGGACGTGTCGACGATCTACGAGGTGCCGCTCGTGCTCGCCGGTGAGGGACTCGACCGCATCGTGCTCAAGCGGCTGCATCTGCCGCAGACCGAGCGGCGCATGCAGGCGTGGGAAGACCTCGTCAGCCGGATCAAGAACCCAACCGATGAGATCACGATCCACATCGTCGGCAAGTACGTGGGCTACGAGGATTCATACAAGAGCCTGAACGAGGCGCTCTATCACGGCGGCTTTCCTCATCGCGCCAAAGTCACGATCAAGTGGATCGAGGCCGAGGCGCTCGAAGCCCCCGGCGGCTCGGCGCTGCTCGACGACGCCGACGGCATTCTGGTGCCGGGCGGCTTCGGCACCCGTGGCACACGCGGCATGATGAAGGCCGCCGAGGTTGCGCGCGAGCGTCGGATCCCGTATTTCGGAATCTGCTACGGATTCCAGTGGGCGACGGTCGAGTTTGCGCGTCATGTCGCCGGCCTGGCCGATGCCGATTCGACCGAGTGCACCCCGGACACGCCGACCAAAGTGATTTACAAGTTGCGAGACCTGCTGGGTGTCGACGACCTCGGCGGCACCATGCGCCTTGGCAGCTACGCCTGCGAGCTCACGCCAGGCTCGCTCGCCCAGCGCGTATACGGCGTCCATCTGGTCCACGAGCGTCATCGTCACCGCTACGAGTTCAACTGCGCGTACGAACGCACGCTCGTCGAGCACGGGCTGCGGATCTCCGGCCGATCGCCAGACGGCAAGTTCGTCGAGATCGCCGAGCTGCCGGGCCATCCCTGGTATCTGGCCGTCCAGTTCCATCCCGAGTTCAAGTCCAGGCCGACGCGCCCGCATCCGCTCTTCGCCAGCTTCGTCGGCGCCGCCTGCCGGCACAAGGCGGAGAGTGGCGCGCGGGCTGCGACCGCATCCGTCGCCTGATACAATTGGCGGCGTGAACCCGGTCGCGATTGGCGATCTGGCCATCGGGGGCGAGCGTCGGTTCGCCCTGATCGCCGGCCCGTGCGTCATTGAAAGCCCGGAGCACGCGACCCGACTCGCGGGCGAGCTGGTCACCATCGCCTTCCGTCTCGGCGTGCCGTTCATCTTCAAGGCGTCCTACGACAAAGCCAATCGCACGTCGGGTACGTCGTTTCGCGGGCCGGGCATTAAAGAAGGGTTGCGCGTGCTGGCCGCGATCAAGGCGCGGTTCGGCGTGCCGATTCTGACCGACGTCCACGAACCCTCCCAGGTGCACGCTGCGGCCGAGGTGGCCGACATCCTCCAAATCCCGGCGTTTCTCTCACGGCAGACCGACCTCATCGTCTGCGCCGCGCGGACCGGCCGCGTCGTCAACATCAAGAAGGGTCAGTTTCTCGCCCCCGACGACATGGCGCACGCGGTGGCGAAGGTGAGAGACGCCGGGAACGCTCGTGTGCTCGTGACCGAGCGCGGCACGAGCTTCGGCTATCACAACCTGGTCGTCGACATGCGCGCGCTGCCGATGATGCGCACCGAGCTGGGGGTGCCCGTCGTCTTCGACGTCACGCACAGCCTCCAGCTTCCCGGCGGCGGCGGCGGCGTGACCACCGGCCTCGCCCAGTACATCGAGCCGCTGGCGTAGACGGCGTGTTTCTCGAGGTGCACGACGAGCCGTCGCGCGCCCGCAGCGACGCACAGAACGCGCTCCGCCTCGACTTGCTCGAACCCTTGCTCCGGCGGCTCATCGCCATTGACGCCATCGTCAAACACGCCGATCGGGAATCTGGCATCGATCGATACGCCTCCCTCAAGTCGAATGGCTGACCGCACGCTCGCGCGCAAAGTCCTCGAAACCGAAGCGGCGGCCATCCTGGCACTCGTCGCGCGTCTCGATCGCAGGTTCGATCAGGCCGTCGATCTGCTGCGCCAGTGCCGCGGGCGCGTCATCCTGACCGGGATGGGCAAGTCAGGAATCATCTGTCGTAAGATCGCGGCGACGCTCGCCAGCACCGGCACGCCCGCGTTCTTCCTGCATCCGGCCGAGGCAATCCACGGAGATCTCGGCGTCATCCAGAGCGACGATTGCATCGTGGCGCTCTCCTATAGCGGCGAGACTGACGAAATCCTGCGCCTGCTCGAGACCATCCGTCGACTCGGTGCCAAGCTCCTCGCCATCACCGGGTCGCCCACCTCGACGCTGGCGCAGACGGCCGACGTGGCCCTCGATTGCAGTGTGGCCGATGATGAGGGCTGGCCCCTGAACTTGGTGCCCACTGCCAGCACGACAGCGGCGCTCGCCCTTGGCGACGCCCTGGCCATGACGCTGCTCGTCGAGAAGGGATTTCGGGAGAAAGAGTTCCTGAGTCGGCATCCCGGCTACAAGCTCGGCAAGCGTCTCATGCGAGTCGAGGCGCTCATGCACGCGGGGGGGCGGTGTCCGCTGGTCGCGCCCGACGCTCCCCTGCGCGACGTGCTCGACGAGATGTCGAGCAAAGAGATGGGCATGACCTGCGTGGCCGATGGCGCGGGGCTGCTCGTCGGCGTCATCACCGACGGCGACCTGCGCCGCCATCTGAAACGCACGGCCAACGTGCTCGCCCTCACCGCCGCCGATGTCATGACGCGCGGCCCCGTCACCGTCTCACGGTCGACGCTCGCGGTCGAGGCGCTCAATCTCATGGAGCAACGCAAGATCACGTCGATCGTCGTCGTCGAGGACCTCAGCCGTCGCGTCGCCGGCGTCGTGCATCTGCACGACCTGTGGCGAACGGAAATGTTTTAGAGCCCGACTGTGGCCATTGAATCGAAGGCTGCCCGCATCAAGCTCGTGCTGTTCGACGTCGATGGCGTGCTGACCGACGGCTCGGTCCTGATCCACGCCGACGGCACGGAGAGCAAGCGCTTTCACATCCGGGACGGCATCGCCATGGTGTGGGCCCAACGCGCGGGACTGAGAGTCGGGTTGTTGTCGGCTCGCACGTCGGCGACGACCGTCCACCGTGCCAAGCAGCTCGGCCTCTCAGTGATCCGCCAGGGCGTGGTCAACAAGCTCGATGCGTATGACGAGATCGTCGCCGACCTCGGATTCGCCGATGCCGAAGTCGCCTACATGGGCGACGACGTGGTCGATCTGGCCGTGCTCGCGCGTGTTGGCCTGTCGGCGGCGCCCTCTGACGCCGTGCGGGAAGTGCGCGAGCGCGTGCAGTGGGTGGCCTCTTCGGCCGGCGGCGCGGGTGCCGCGCGCGAGCTGATTGAGGTCGTCCTCCGGGCTCAAGGCCGGTGGGAGACGCTGGTGGCCTCATCTGCCTCGCAAGTGCGCGTAACGCCAAGAATGGACGCGGGTTAGCTGGCTGGCATAGGATGCTGTGAACAAGAATACGCGGGTGCGCGTGCTCGTCGTCGAGGACGAGCGGAAGGTCGCAAACGCTCTACGCGAGGGTCTCGAGGGCGAGGGATACGAGGTCGTCGTCGAGCACACGGGTGAAGGTGCGTTCTTCCGCCTCAACACCGAGACGTTTGACGTCATCCTGCTCGATCTCACGCTGCCGGAGCGCGACGGGCTTCAGGTCCTCACGACGCTTCGGGGCCGGGGCGTCGAGACACCGGTCCTGGTCCTGACGGCGCGCGACGCGCTCGAAGATCGTGTGCTCGGATTGGACAGCGGAGCGGATGACTACCTCGTCAAGCCGTTCGCGTTCGCCGAAGTCGAAGCACGGATTCGGGCCCTGGTGCGCCGCGGCCGGACCACAGAGGCCGTGCGTTTGGCGGTCGCCGATCTGGATTTGGATCTCGTGACGCGAAAGGTCACGCGCGCCGGACAGCCCATCGAGTTGACGGTGCGCGAATTCGAGCTGATTGAGTACTTGATGCGGCATGAAGGCCAAGTGGTCTCGCGCGGAACCCTGGGACGCGATGTGTGGAAGGAAACGGCGCGCACGACACCACTCGACAACGTGATCGACGTGCATATCGCCAGGCTCCGCCGAAAGGTCGACCTCGACCATCCGGTCAAGTTGATTCACACCGTGCGTGGCGTAGGGTTCATGCTGCGCGAAGGCGAACCGGTGACGCCGGGCATGAAAGCACGCGAGACTAAGTGATGATCAAGTGGTGGCAGCAGCGCAACGTGCGTCTGTCCCTGACGCTGTGGTACGTCGGGGCGATGGTCGTCGTCCTGGCCGTCTATGCCGCCGGCGTCTTCACCTTCGTCAGCGGCAACGCGTCTAACGCCCTGGACGATCGACTTCACGAGGACCTCCTGTTGACCCCGGCGATGGCCGAGCAGAGGCCAGACGGAACGCTCGACTGGTACGAGGATGATAGCGAGGGGGGCAAGAACAGCCGGTGGCTGCAGATCTGGAGTCCTGACGGGCACCGGATCTTTCGGACCGGAGTTGCCGAACGCAATCCCATTCCCGAAAGCGAGGCGCTCGCCTCTCGAGCCGATTCGAGCATTGTCACGGTTCCGACAGGACCGACCATGGTTCGCATCCTGACCGACCGGCTGGACGTCTATGGCAAGCCGCTCGTCATCCAGGTGGCCCGTCCCGAGACGGCGATGCGAGGCCAGCTCGGGCAACTCGCGCTCATGCTCCTTCTGGGGCTTCCCTTTGCAGTCGCCGCCGCCGGAATCGGCGGATACCGGCTGGCTCGCCGCGCGCTCGCTCCGGTCGAGCACATGGCCGGGAGCGCTCGCTCCATCACGGCCGAGCGGCTGAGCGATCGGCTTCCCGTGACCAACCCGAACGACGAACTGGGTCACCTGGCTTCGGTCTTCAACGACACCCTCGGCCGGCTCGAGGCCTCCTTCGAGCAGATGCGCCGGTTTACGGCCGACGTCTCGCACGAGCTGCGGACGCCGCTGACCGCCCTCCGGAGCGTGGGTGAGGTGGGCCTGCGCGAACGGCGCGACGAGGCCGCCTATCGCGCGATTATCGCCAGCATGCTCGAAGAGGTGGATCGCCTCGCGTGTCTCGTCGATCGGTTGCTCGCGTGGTCGCGCGCCGAGACCGGTCAGGCCAGACTCGCGCAGGAGGTCATCGATCTGCACGAGCTGGCCGAAGAGGTCGCGACGTACCTGGGGGTGCTGGCCGAAGAAAAGCGCCAGTCGCTCGTCGTCGAACAGCTCGGGGCCGTGCGCGGCATGGGCGATCGTCTCGTGCTGCGGCAGTCGCTCATCAATCTCGTGGACAACGCAATCAAGTACAGCCCCATCGGCGGCGACATCCGCCTGCGGGCGTTGGAGTCGCAAACAGCGGCGATGATTGACGTCATCGACACGGGTCCCGGTATCCCGCCGGAGTTGAGGGTGCGGGTCTTTGACCGGTACGACCGCGGTGGCCAGTCGCTATCGGGCGAGATCGGCGGCACCGGTCTCGGCCTGTCGATTTCGAAGTGGGCGATCGAAGTCAACGGCGGCCATCTCACGCTCGAGCCCACCACGGGAGGCGGCAGCACCTTCCGAATCGCCCTCCCACGTGCCGGTGCGGCACGTTCGCCCGAAGGCCGGCGGCGGAAGTCGGTTGCCTGATCGGCAGCCATGAAACTCTTCCGCAAGACGCTGATTCTCACGCACCGCTATCTCGGGATCCCGTTGAGCCTGTTGTTCATGCTCTGGTTCGCGTCGGGTATCACGATGATCTACGCGCGTGGAATGCCCCGCCTGACGCCCGAGCTGCGAATAGAGCGTCTGCCGCCAATTGCGTTCGACCAGGTGATGGTCGTGCCGGCCGACCTCGACCAGCGAGACCGTGGCGGCCCGCGCGGCGGCGGGGCGGGTGGCGGCCGCACGACGCTCCTGACCGTCATGGGCCGTCCCGCGTACCGCGTCGGTCAAGCCACGATCTTTGCGGACACCGGCGAGCGTCTCCGAGAGGTCGGACGCGGGGGCGCCCTCATGATTGCCAGCCGCTTCATGAGCCTGCCCGAAGATCGGCTGCACTACGTGGACGAGCTGTACGAACCCGATCAGTGGACCATCCAGCAGCGGCCGCTGCCGCTGCACAAGATCGTCGTCGATGATGCCGCCCTGACCGAGCTGTACGTGTCCGAGCAAAGCGGCGAGGTCGCGGTGATGACCACGCGCGGCAGCCGGGCCCTGGCGTGGGTGGCGGCGATCCCTCACTGGCTCTACTTCGCGCCGCTGCGCCTCCAGGGCCGCGCGTGGCAACAAACGGTCATTTGGCTGTCGGCCATCGGGTCTCTGTTCGCCGTGCTGGGCATGGTCGTCGGCATCATGCAGTGGAAGCCTACCCGGCCCCACATTCCCTATGGCGGATGGATGCGGTGGCATCACATCGGGGGGCTCATCTTCGGCGTCCTCACGCTGACGTGGGTGTTCAGCGGACTCCTCTCCATGGATCCGTGGCAGTGGCCGACGAGCGGTCCCGGTCTCAATCTCCGGGGCGCGCTGGCTGGCGCGAACGACCTCTCGCGCTTCTCCGCCATCGACGCCGAAAGGTGGAAGCCCCTCCTGTCGGAGGGTGACATTAAGGAAGTGGACTTCGCGTGGATTGAGGACGAGCCCTATTACCTCGTTCGCGGCTCGATGCGACAACCTTCGCTGGTTGCCGCAGACACGATGCAGACTGGCCGCCAACCAGCCAGCATCGAATCGCTGATGGCCCGATTGGAGAAAGCGATTCCAGACGTCCCGATCCTCAAGTCAGAAGTCCTCTCGACCTATGACGCCTACTACTATCAGCAGGACCGAGGCGCCGCGCTGCCGGTCGTCAGGGTCCAGTTGGGCGATCCCGACAGGACGTGGCTGTACATCGACCCGCAGATGAGCCAGATCGTGGGGACCTTCCGCCGCTACGACCGCCTGGAAAGGTGGCTGTACCGCGGCTTCCACAGCCTCGACTTCTCGTTCTGGTACTACAACCGGCCACTCTGGGATCTCGTGGTGATTACTCTGTGTCTGGCCGGTTTCACAACTAGCGGCATCGGATTCCTGCTGGGCGTCAGGCGTATGGGCCGCGGAATCAGGCGGATAGCCCGATCCCGGCGACCCCCGGCAATTCTGAATAAAACTTCAGAAACTCTTCAGATGACCACGGACCGACGCCAGCTATAATGACCGAAGTTTTGGTTAGGGTCCTTTTCTCAGAGGAGGGATTATCGTGAAACGCAAACTGTTCCTGCTCCTGGCAGCGGCGGCTCTCATGGCGGTTGTGCCGGCCTATGCCCACCACTCCTTCGCGGCGACGTACTTCGAAGACAAGACGCAGTCGATTGAAGGCGAACTGGTGCAGTTCCTGTTCCGCAACCCGCACTCCTTCGTGCACGTCGAGGCGAAGGACGAAAAGGGTCAGGTTATTCGCTGGTCGGTCGAGTGGGGCGCTGGCCTGCAGCTCAATCGCCAGGGCGTGACGAGAGAGACCCTCAAGCCGGGCGACCACGTGATCATCACGGGCAACCCGGGGCGCAACCCTGAAGACCACCGGA
>Ga0156278_1148_pt1 | contig 21449 bp, 20 predicted proteins | sample RifCSPlowO2_12_FD_107927 | JGI IMG/M metagenome (GOLD analysis project Ga0156278, IMG submission 107927) | Acidobacteria bacterium RIFCSPLOWO2_12_FULL_65_11
AAACGGCTCGTCGAGCTCGTACGTCCGTCCCTGGATCGTGACGCGGTGTTCCTGCATCGCTTCGAGCAGCGCCGACTGCGTCTTGGGCGGCGTGCGGTTGATTTCGTCGGCCAGGACGATGTTGCTGAAGATGGGCCCAGGCGCGAACACCATTTGCCGTCGGCCTGTTCCCGGGTCTTCCTGAATGATGTCGGTGCCGGTGATGTCCGACGGCATCAGATCGGGCGTGAACTGAATACGCGTGAACTTCAGCTCGAGGACCTTGGCCAGCGTCGCGATGATCAGCGTCTTTGCCAGGCCAGGGACGCCGACGATCAGGCTGTTACCGCCGACAAAGAGCGTCGTCAGCACGAGCTCCATGACGTCGCGCTGCCCGATGATGCGCTTGTGGAGCTCGGTCAGAATCTGCTTGCGCCCCTCGTTCATCCGATCGGCGAGCGCGACGTCGTCGGAGGATTCAAGTTCGGTGGTATGAAGGTTCATGTCAGTGAGTCATCCCGTAAATGATGTAGTTGACGCCGATCTTGTACGCTTCGTTCGTCTCATCGACCGGCTTGAGCCCCGTTTCCGAGAACTCCCAGTACTCGGAGATATCGGTGTTGTAATTGATGATGGCGATCAGCCGCTTGCTTGGATCGTTGTCTTCGAAAATGCCGCGGAAGATCGGCTCTCCCGGGTCGTAGTGATTCCTGACGATGTTCAGGTCGTTGATCTCGAAGAACGAATGGAAGATCGGGTGTGACGCGTCGAGGTCGAAAAACTGCACATCGGGCAAGATGCGCCGCATCTGCTGCTCGAAGTTGTCCCAATGCTGGAACCGGAAGTCGTCGACGATGAGGAACCCGCCTTTTTGCAGATACTTCCGAAAGGTCAGCGCCTCGCGGTCGGTCATCACCCAGTCGCCGGGCTCGCACAGGTAGGCGACGGGGAACTTGAAGAGCTCCGCGTCGTCGAGCGCGAGAATGCTTGTTTCCTCGATGTGAGGGTTCAGGTTGCTGAGCTCGTTCAGAATCTTCATGAAGTGCTGCTCGCCGACCGGGTAGTCATGAGACCACGGGACCCGCTGGCTGACGAACCCGACACGCGGGCCGTACCGCAGGCGCACGAAGGTGAACTGGCCGTCGTACTTCGGGTTGGGGAGGACCTCTTCGCCGCCAAAAAACTGCTCGCCACCGAACCGGCGCTGCGCGAGCGCGGCCGCGACGCCAGCGAGCAGCACCACGAGTACTGTGACAGCAAGGCGGAGCCTTCGCGCGCGCAGCAGACGCACCATCACCGGCCAGCCTTCTTCGCTTCGCGATCGCGGATGGCCTTGGTCTTGAGCGCGAGATCGGTGAGGAGCTTCTCCATCTCCTGTTCGTAGCGGGTCGCGTCGAGCCGGTCTTTCTGCAGTTTCAGCGCGTCAATCCGTTTCTGAATCTCTTCGCGCTCGCCGACGAGCGCCCGCATCTCCGGATCGGTCATGTCGACCTTCAAGCCCCCGTCGTTGGGATGGGCCGTGAGATGCAGCATGCCCGCCAGGCGGCCGTCGCTGCTGTCGTCGATCGTTGCGTGCTCGGTCAGCAGCAGCCCGTCCTGTTCGAAGGCTTTGACGACTTTGTTCTTCGCGTAGTTGAACGCCTCGAGCATCGACACGTGGGCGTTTCGGTCGGCGTCGGCCGCATCGTCGGAGAACGCCTCGACGAAAAACCGCGGAAACACCGTCTCGTTCCGCTCGCCGCCGGTCTTGGTCGCCGTCACGATCGTGCGGCCCGGCGCGGCGACGGCCGGCAGAAACGCGCCGCTGGCAGGGGCCGTGTTGACGAACGCCACGCGCTGGGCCGACAGCTTGTCGAGCAGCTTCGTCCAATCGGTCACGCTGAGATCGGGGCCGGGCAGATTGAAGGACGCCTGGCGGCCGTCGAAGGTCCCGTGCCCGATCAGCACCACGATCACCTGATCGTCGGGACGCGCACGACCGGCGATGTCGGTCATCGCCTTCTCCACCGCGTCGCGCGTCGAACGACCCCGCATGCGGGCCGGATCGGCTTCGGGTCTCTCGGCTAGATACAGGATGTTCGCATCGGGCAGGCCCTCTCGCTTCTTGGCTGCGTCGATGAGCGTCGCCGCCCACCCCTCAAACCGCTTGGCGTGTTCCTCGGTGCCCGACACGCCGGTGACGACGAGCAGATGGACCTCTTGAGCAAAGGCCGGGGCGGCAAGGCCGAGGACGAAGAGCGTCGCGGTCAGGAGTCTCATGCGAGCCCCCTGGCCCGGCGATAGGCCCATTCGGTGCCGACCAAGGTGACCAAGAGGATGAGCAACACCGGCATGTCCCAGAGCTCGCGGTCCTCGACGACGGTCACGCCGCGGCCGCTGTAACTGATGGCTTCGGGAAGGGAGGCGGCGTCAGAGGGCGTGAAGAAGCGGCCGCCGGTCTCCTCGGCGATGCGCCGCAGGAGCGGCGCACGCATGCCGGCGTCGAAGTACTCGCTGTCACCGGCCGAGACGCGCACGTGCATCGTGGCCGTGCCGATCTCCATCTGGTCGCGTGACGCCGTGCCCCGGACCTCGTACAGGCCGGGTTCGTCGGGCGCGAAGACGCCGGCGAACTCGCCGTCGTGCTCGACGGTCCACTCGAGGGGGACGTCGACGATTCGGCCCGACGGGGAGGTGACGCGCGTCTCGACGTGCGCGTCGTTCACCGGCACGTACGCCTTATCGAGAATCTCGGCGACGAGCCTGACCTGTTCGCCGGGCTCGACGCGATCGCGGTTCGTCGTCAGGTTCACCTGGTCGGGTACGCCGTCCACGAGCCAGCGCGTGAGCCGGCGCCAGAAGAGCGAATGGGTGAGGTCTTCGACCGCGACCTTCGCGTCCATCTTCCACAGCCACGAGTCCTGAATCGGCATGGCCAGGGCCTTGCCCCTGCCGAAGCGCTGGTACGCGAGGACGATCTGGGTGTTCCGGCGGTTGTCGCTCGCGTTGAGGAGGACGGTCGCGCCCGGCTTCACGTGCTGGACGGAATTGACGGCCGACACGTCCGGCATGTCGGTCCATTTCTCCTCCGAGTCCTCCTCGTTGTCGGCGATCTGTGTGACCGGGAAGAGTGCGCCGGCGCGCGTCGGGCGTGCGGAGAGCCAGGAGAAGTACGACGTCTGACGCCCGGCGGCGTCGAGCACGACGGGCAGGATCTCGGCGACCGGCGTGCCCGCCCATCCCCCCTCGACAAACGCGCGCCGGCCGCCGAGCATCAGCAGGCCGCCGCCCCGTTTGCTGACGAAGTCGGCGAGCATGCGTTGCTGCTCAGGCGTGAAGGCCGCCGCTTCAACGCTGCCGAGGACGATCGCGCGATACTCGAACAGCTCCTCGCGCGTCTTCGGAAACCCGCTCAGTACCTCGTTTTCGCTGGTCACATCCAGCCGGTAGTACTTGTTCTCAGCCGTGCGCTGCAGGATGACGACCGCGAGGTTCTTGTCGTCCTCGACCGCGCGACGGACGAACTTGGCCTCAAATCGTGGCTCTCCCTCGAAGTACAGGACCCTTTCGGGACGGTCGCGGACCTCAATGAGTGCGTCGCGCACGTTGTTCTGAGTGACCTGTTCATCGTTCTTGGGGGCGATGCGGAACTTGAACAGTCGCGGACCGCCATCGGCGGCCGTAAAGCGCGCGCGCACCGTCGCCGACTCCCCGTCGGCCGGCAGCTTCACATCCTGCGCGCTGACGAGGCGTCCGTCATCTTCGACGTTGAGGGCGACCGTCTGACCACTGTAGCCCGTCTGCGAGACCACGACGTCGACGACGAGCGACGTGCCCTTGAGCACCGACCGGGGCGTCTCGACGCGGCTCACCTGGATGTCGTGCGAGAAGCGCTCCTCTCCGACGCCGACCGTGAACACCGGAATCGACCGCGTCTTCAAGCTGGCCAGCGATTCGTCGATCGACTGGTCGGAGGTGTCCGCGCCGTCGGTCACCATGACGAGCCCGGCCAGAGGGAGTCCGGCCAGTTCGTCGCGTGCGCGCTCGAGGGCCTGGCCGAGCCTCGAGGCCGTGCCCAGATAGGTGAGATTACCGGGCGAAGGCAGCCGATCGGTCGATTGAGAAAAGCGGAAGAACCGGAGCACGAAGCGCTCCGACAGCGTGGCGAGCAGCCTGGCGTCCTTGGCCGATAACTGCTGCTCGACAAACGTGCTCCGCGCCCGGCCATCGCCCTGGTCGGCGATCGTCATGCTGCGCGAGTCGTCCACCAGGACGCCGACGAAGTTTTGCTGCGGGACGGAGGCTTTGAGGATGAGGGTTGGCCGGACCAGGCAGAAGAGCAGCACCGCCACGACCGCCACGCGGAGCCCGATGAGGATGATCCGATCGCGGAGCGAGCCTTCCTCCGCAGCCCTGCGATAGGTCAGCAGGGCCGCCAGCGCGAACGCCGCTGCGACCGACACGGCCAGCAGCAGCGGGCGTGAGAGGCCCCAGGTAAAGTCGCCCTGCTCGAAGACGAGCGGCGGGTATTTGAACAGGAAGCGGAAAACGGCATCGAACACGAGATGACCCATTCTACCGGACACCTCCTTGGGTAACGCAACCGCGATCTTTATTTCACACCTGAGCTGTTTTAGCCCCGTGCTGCGGGTTTTTACCGCGGCAAAGGCAATAACCTATGAGGACGCTGACTTCAGGCTATCAACCGATGAAAGACGTATTTCGATGCCGAGATTACTAATCGCCACCACCAATCGCGACAAGCTTCGCGAGGTCGGGCCGCTTCTCTATGGTATTCCGTTCGAGATCGTGACGCTCGCCGGCTACGCGTCGGCGGCCGCGCCCGAGGAGACCGGGCGCACCTTTGAAGAGAACGCCCGCGCCAAAGCGTCGTACTACGCGGCGGCGACCGGCGAGCTCGCCGTTGCCGAAGATTCGGGTCTTGAGATCGACGCGCTCGGCGGCGCGCCTGGCGTGCTGTCGGCGCGGTGGGGCGGTGCCGACGCCTCGTATCCGGAGCGCTTCGCTCTGATCTACGACGCCCTCCGGGCCAAGGGCGCCCTCGACAGCCCCGCCCGATTCGTGTGCGCCGTCGCGCTCGCGCGCAACCGCGACATTCTCTTTGAAACCCGCGGCGTCGTCGAAGGCCGAATCGCCCCAGAACCCAAAGGGGCGGGCGGGTTCGGATACGACCCGATCTTTTTTTATCCGCCGTTGGGCCGGACGCTGGCCGAAGCCAGCGATTGGAAGTCGGCCGTCAGCCATCGCGGCCAGGCGTTCCGTGCGCTGCGCGCGTTCCTTGAGCAGCCGAGCTCCGGATCCCTCGTCTCGCGTTCCACGTTCTAACGTCGCGATCCAGGTTCCAGGTTCACCTTCGGAACGTTGAACCCCGAACCCGAGACCGTCCCGGACCCTTGAGCCCGGATCCCGGAACCCGGCACGAGATGCCCCACGATGGCTCGCTGTTTCTCCACCAGCTGTTTGATCCCGTGATCGGCGAGCGCGAGCAGCGTCAGCAACGCGTCGCGCCCGAACGGCATCGCTTCCGCGGTTCCCTGCACCTCGACGAAGCGCCCGTCGCCCGTCTCCACGATGTTCATGTCCACGTCGGCGCGGGAGTCGTCGTCGTACGCGAGATCGAGCAGCGCCTCACCGTCGACGATGCCGACACTCGTGGCGGCCACGTAGTCAGAGATCGGAATGTTGCGGAGCACGTCACGCTCGCGCAGTGTGCCGAAGGCGAGGGCGAGCGCGACGAAGGCGCCGGTAATCGACGCGGTCCGCGTGCCGCCGTCCGCACAAATCACGTCGCAATCGATCCAGATCGTGCGCTCGCCCATGGCACCGAGATTGGTCACCGAACGCAGCGACCGACCGATGAGGCGCTGGATTTCCTGGGTGCGTCCGCCGACCTTTCCCGCGCTGGCCTCGCGCTGCGTGCGGGTATTGGTGGCGCGCGGCAGCATCCCGTATTCGGCCGTCACCCATCCTTTGCCGGTGTTGCGGAGGAAGGGCGGGACGCGATCTTCGACGCTGGCCGTGCAGATGACGCGGGTCGCGCCGGCCTCGATGAGCACCGATCCTTCGGCGTGCGGGATGTAGTTGGGCGTGAGCGTGGTCGGGCGAAGCTCGTCGGCCGATCGTTTATCGGTACGCATGGTGGGTCGCTATTGTATCCATTCGAGGTTCTTCGCCAGCGGCTGACTGAGATCGACGTGACCGGCAAGGGTCGCGACCTCGCGGCCATCGATCAGAATCTGCACGGCCTGCACGGCCGGCAGATTCGCCGTCAGCGCGTTGACGATGGTGTAGACGGTGAGCAGTTCGCTGAGCGAGCCGCCCGGATGGGCCTTGATCACGTCGCCGCTCAGATCGACGTAGGCATCACCGCGGTCCGTGAGGAACAGCCCGCGCAAGGTCGTCCCCGGCGGCACGGCCGACACGATCGGCTCGGCCACCTGGGCGATCTGTGCCGCGATGATTTCCCGCGCCTGATCGACGCCCTCACCGAACGGCACCTCGCGTTCGACGCCCGTCAGCCCGGTGCCGTCCTCAGACACATAGAATAGCCGCGCTCTGATCTTGCGGCCCTGCGTCGCCGAGCCGGTCGCGCCCGACACCGCTCCCGACACCGGCGCCCTCTCGGCCGGATACCAGCGTGGCAGACCGACGAACAGCACCCAGGCGAGCGCGGCGGTGGCCGCCGCCACGCCGCCAATCGCGATGGTACGTGGCAGCATCAGCGGGTCCCTCCTGCCGGCGGCCCGTCCCGGAATCTGACGATGGCATCCCCGATTGCCTGCACGAACGTGTTCTGGAAGTCGCTGTTGGCGAGCTGCATTTCCTGATCGGGGTTCGACAGGAAGCCCATCTCGATGAGGACGGCGGGCATGTTCGTCGATTGAAGGACTCTGAGCGGCGTGCGGCGCACCGCTCGTGATTCGAGTGGCACGCGATCGCGGAATTGCTCGGCGAGGAGAGAGGCAAACGCCATCGAGCGGCTGAGATGACGGGTCTGCGCGCGATTCCACGCGACCAGCTCGATGTCGCGCACGCCGCCAGTCGCCACTGACACGCGCTCGGCGGGCGAGGTCGAGCCGGTCGCCTTGGCGTCTCCATCAAACGCCGCATAGTAGATCGAGGCGCCGCTCGTCGTCGTCTTGAACGAGCCGTTCGCGTGCAGGCTGATGAACAGATCGGCCTTGTTGTTGTTGGCGAACGACGCGCGGTCGTCGATCGACATCTGTCGGTCATCGTCTCGCGTGAGGAGTACGCGCGCGCCCAGACGGCCTTCGATAGCCGACTTGAGCACGAGCGCAACCGCAAGCGCGAGATCCTTCTCCAGAGTGCCGCCGGCGCTCCGAACGCCCAGATCTTCTCCTCCGTGGCCCGCATCAAGGACAACCGTTGCCAGCGTGCGGGTGGGGGAGATCAGCTGGCCGAGCGAGGGTGGCGATGCCGGCGTAGCCGGGGCCGGTGCCGCGGGCGGAGCCGGCGGCGGGGTCTCTGGCTGAGCAACCCTCAGGTCGATGGTCACGCGCTCGGCCGTCTCGATGGGCTGTGCGGACGCACGGACTTCGACGACTCGCGGCCCAAGATCCACGGTCAGCGTCGTCCCGTCCACGACGCGGATTCCCAGGACGAGCCCTTGGGAGCCTGTTGAAGAAGGCAGTGGGGGTGACAGGTCGAGCGCGTCGGCGTCGAACTTGATTGTCAGACGCTCGTTGCCCTCGCTGGTCACCGTGCTCCTGGCGCGCGGCGCGGCGTCGATTGTCAGCCGACCGCCCCCCGAAACAGCGAGGTAGCGGGCGGTAACCTGGGGGACGCGGAGATCGCCGACGACGAGCAGATGTGAGGCCTTGCGCAGATCGAGCCGCACGTCGTAGATCAGTCCGAGCGCGCCCCCGACGAAATCGACCGGCACGAGCCATCGCCCGCCCGAGCGCGCCGGTGGCGCCGGTAGCGAGATGACCCGGCCGGCGACCGACGCACGCGCCTGGTCCGGCGTCAGCACGATCGTTCTGCCCTTGTAGGACACGGTGAGCGCGCCGACCGACCCCTCGCGGACGGCGAGCTGAAACACAGCGGCCAGTTCGTCGAGCGAAACGAATTGCTGGCCGTTCACGAGGGTGATCGCGAGCGCGCGCCGCCCGTCCTTCGACAGCAGCGTGAGGGGAACGGGTGATGGGCTCTGGCCCGTGAGCTGGTGGATCGGAATGAAGATCAGCGCGAAGGCTGTGGCTGCCGCTACGACTGCCGACTGGAGAGGCCGGATGTTCAATGGAGGATCTCAGATCCTGAGGTCCTCCATTCTATCGTGGTCGTTGGTCGCTGGCCGTCGACTATCAGGGCTGCTCTGCGCGATAGGTAATGGTCTGGCCGGGCTCCGTGCGGACGTCGAACTCAATTGGAGCAGACCCAGGCACTCGGATCTCGATATGGTGCGGGCCAGCCGGGAGATTGAGGCGCTGGTACGCGCCGTCGAAGTCATCGACGGTGCCAACGTAGTAGCCGTCGGCGAACACCTGGGCGTCAGGCGACGCTCCTTGAATCCGCAGGCTGCCGTACGCCGCGGTCGGTACCGGTACGACGTAGCCAGCGGGCGGCGCGTAGCCGTAGAAACCGTATGAAGCGTACGGATACGGGTAGTACCCGAACGGGTAGCCGGCGTAGATGCCGATGCGTAATCCCGACCGGTAAGGGTAGTAGGGTCGGTAACCGTAATAAGGTCGGTACGGTGCGAAGCCGCCGATCCGCGGAGCCACGACGCCTGGACCGGAACGTGGCCCGGGTGCGGGCCGAGGGACCGCTTGGCCGACGACCACGCTGCCGCCGCGGGGAACGGCGCGGGTTTGCGCTTCTGCGCGGTCTGAAACGGAAACGACCGACGAGGCCACGATGAGAATAGGGAGAAGCTTGCCGTAGCTCATGGCTCAACCTCAGGTAAGTCGGACAAGCTCATTCTAGCAATGATGTTGCCAACACGGAACCTGAGATTCCCTGGAAAACTCTGGGAGAGGGTCGACGCAGTGTCTCAGGACGCGGACATCGAAATGTAGTGTCCGGCCTTCAGCCTGACCTCGTTGGAATGTAGTGTCCGGCCTTTAGCCGGACCTCGTCAGTCGTCAGTCGTCAGTCGTTGGTTGTGGGCGTAGTACATGGGTCCGCCCCGAGCCCGCGGGAAGCCGAAGCCGTAACAACAAATGATGTCGATGTCGCCGGGGCGACTTGCGCAGCCTTCTTTGAGGACGTGCGCCCCCTCGCTGGCGAGTGCGGTGGTGATACGACCAACGATCTCATCTTCGGTCACAGCTCCGCGGGTCGCGGCCCGGCGCTTCACCCCGTGCTGCCTGACTTGCTGGCGGATTCGTGCGACGTCGATGTCGGCGACGTCCTCCATCGCGAAGGGTCCGGCCGGCATGCCGAACCGGGTGAGCGCCCGGTCGATCTGCCGCGCCGAGGCGCCTTCGTCGAGGAGCAGATACGCCTCACGCACGTAAGACGCCAGCATGCGGTTGGCGACCAAGTCGACACAGTGGCCGACCACGACGCCGACCTTGCCCAGCCGCTTGACCAGCTTGAGGGAGGTGGCGACCACCTCGGGGCCCGTGCCGCGGCCGCGGACAATCTCGATGAGCGGCATCGTGTAGGCGGGACGGAAGTAATGATGGCCGATCACGGACGCCGGTCGCCCGCTCGCACGCGCGAGCTCATCGACGTCGAACGTCGCGGTGGTCGATGCGAGCAGGCAACCGGCACGCGTCGCGCACCCAAGGTCGGCGAAGACCGACGTCTTTACCTTGAGGTCCTCGACCAGGGCCTCAGTGACAATGTCGACCGTGTCGAATTCGTCCAGCGCGGTCGTCGGCGTGATGAGCGCCATTCTGCGTTCGACGGCTTCGGGTGTCAGCGTGCCGTTCAAGACCGACGATTGGTAGCTTCGTCGGATGGTCTGCATCTCGCGCGCGAGGGCCGCCTGGCTGACGTCTTTCAGGAGCACCGGTATGCCAGCGTCGACATAGGTCCTGGCGATGCCGCCGCCCAGTCGGCCGGCGCCCAGGACGGCGGCACGCCCGATGTCGAGAGTCGGCGTGTCCCTGGACACCCCGGCGACCTTTGCCGCTTCGCGCTCGGCGAAGAACAGATGCACCAGGGCGCGCGACGCGTCCGAGAGCACGCAGTCGGCGAACAACTCGCGCTCGAGCGCCGAGCCCGCATCGAAGGGGAGCATACAGGCCGCTTCGATGGCGTTAATGGCGGCGTACGGCGCCGGGTTCTGGGCGATCGGCTCGAGCGCCGCCCGCCGCTCGTCGCAGGCCCGGCGCGCGGCGTCGATGTCCGCTAGCTTGTCAGCGCGATCACGTGTCCGACGAATCTCGCCCCCGGCCGCCCGTTCGCGCGCAAATGCCAGGGCGGCATCGATGAGATTCTGCCGGTTCCCGTCGACGATCCGATCCAGGATGCCCGAGGCGAGCGCCTTGGGCGCGGCGACCGGCTGTCCCCCCGTGCACATATCGAGCGCCATCACCGGACCGCAGAGCCGCGGCAGACGTTGGGTGCCGCCTGCGCCGGGGATGAGACCCAGCAGCACCTCGGGCTGGCCGACCCGCGCGTCGTTTGCGGCGATCCGGTAATGGCACGCCATGGCGAGCTCGAGGCCGCCACCGAGCGCGTGGCCGTGAATGGCGGCGATGGCCGGCTTGGACGCGTCTTCGATCCGCCTGAACCGCGCATGCATCATGGCGGTTCCCTCGAGGGCCTGCTCGCGCGTCGTGAGGGCCCTGAAGATGTTGATGTCGGCGCCGGCGACGAACGTCGCGCCGGCGCCGATGAGCACAAGGGCTCTCACGCCTGGATCGGCGACGCCGCGCTCGACCGACTCCTCAATCGCTTCGAGCACGCCCGGTCCAATCGCGTTGACCGGCGGATTGTCGATCGTGATGACGGCCACGCCGTCCCGGACGTCATACTGCGCAAAAGCAGGCATGGAGGAAATCTAAGGATATCCTTAGATCCTCACATCCTCAGATCGAGATGCAGGAACTTCTGGCGTTTGGTGCGGCGTTTGTGGCCGGCGTGATCAACTCGGTCGCTGGAGGGGGCACGCTCGTCTCGTTCCCGACGCTCATCTGGCTGGGGCTGCCGTCGATCGTCGCCAACGCGACCAACACGGTGTCGCTCTGGCCCGGGTCGCTCGGCAGCGCCTGGGGCTACCGCCGCGAGCTGACGACGGTCGAGCCACGGATGCTGGTGCTCGTGGCGCCAAGCCTGGCGGGAGGCATCGGCGGCGCGCTGCTCCTCCGGCTGACGCCCGCGCCGGTGTTCGACCGTCTGGTGCCGTTCTTGATCCTCGGGGCGACCTGTCTCTTCATGGCGCAGGAGTCTTTGCAGCGGTTACTGATTCGCCCGCAGGCCACGTCCGCCTACGCTCGCGCCTCGGCAGGCTCATCCACCTCGGCACGAGCTTCGGCGGGATGGCTGGCCGGCGCGATCTTCTTTCAGTTACTGGTTGGCTTCTACGGTGGTTACTTCGGCGCTGGTGCCGGCATCCTGATGCTGGCGGCCTTCGGCATTCTCGGCCTTGGCGATATCCACCAGATGAATGGACTCAAGAACCTGCTGGCCGTGAGCATGAACGGCGTCGCAGGTCTCTATTTCGTGTGGCAGCGCATGGTGTCCTGGCCGGAGGCACTGGTCATGGCCGCCGGCGCGGTCGCCGGCGGCATGGGTGGCGCCAGCGTCGCGCGGCGCGTCGGACAACAGACGGTCCGCTATCTCGTTGTCGGGATCGGATTCGGCATGGCCTTATTGCTGCTGGTCCGCCGTTAGGACAAGCGCCGCAGACAGTACTGTCATGAGCAATCGTAAGACGTACTGAAATGTCTGGATCGGAGGGCTGCCGAACGACGATCTCTCGCTTCCGGCCGGCACTGACGGACAAGAGTGTTGGTTGACAGCTCGAATCCACCATCAATGTCGATTTCTCTCTGCGTTCGGCGCCGCTTCCACAGCCCCTCCCCACGGTATTGCTAGAGAATCTCAGGTAACTAGGCGACCCGTCCTCGTGGTGCACTTCTTGCTAAGAATGAGGGTGACCGATCCGCCCTCCTTCAAAGTGATCCGGTCATCACTGAGGTGTCAGATGGAACTCGAGGCTCTTGTTCGTCGTGTCCGAGGTGAATTTCTGGAAATGCCGGGCTTGAGCCTCACCTTCGCACAGGCCACGCGTCTGTGGGGGCTGGAGCGCGAACTCTGTGAACGGGTCGTCGACGCCCTGGTCGGCGCCGCCTTCCTGCGTCGTACGTCAAGCGGCGCCATTACCCGCGCCGACGCCTGATCCGAGACTCAAGGCTCGAATCCCAAGCCCCGAATCCCAAATCCCAAATCCCAAATCCCTGAATTAGACTATCCCCATGCGTCCTGCTGCGCGGCTGGCGGCGGTGGCGGTGATCCTGGTCAGCGCGAGCCTGACATCCGTGCTGGCGCAGCGCTCAGGGGTGTTTCTCGCCTCGCGCGATCATCCGTCTGTCAGGTACTCGACGGCGCCTGTCACCGATCCTGTTGCTCGGTTGAACCGCGCCATCGAAGAGGGGGCGGTCCGGTTGACGTTCAGCCCTGGCAGCGATGAGAGCGGCTACCTGCGGTCCGTGCTTGATGCGCTCCGCGTGCCTGTCGAGTCGCAGGTCGCTGTCTTCTCGCCGACGAGCTTTCAAAGGTCGCGCATCAACTCGAGCAACCCGCGGACAATCTTCTTTGCAGACTCCGTCGCGGTCGCGTGGGTGCGCGGGGGCTCGATGCTCGAAGTCGCCGCCCAGGATCCACAGCAGGGCATCATCTTCTACACGCTCGATCAGCAGACCGCGGACACGCCGCAGTTCAAGCGTAGTGACGAGTGTCTGGCGTGTCACCTCACCTGGGAGACGCTCGGCGTGCCGGGCCTGATGGTCCTCAGCACGCTGTCCCAGCCGGCGGACAACAACTCGTACGCGACGGGCTTTGTGTCCGACCACCGGAGCTCACTCGAGTTGCGCTGGGGCGGCTGGTACGTGACCGGACAGGTAGGATCCGTCCAGCACATGGGCCGGACGGTCGAATCGCTCGACAGGCAATTCGACACGCGCGGGTATCTGTCGCCGCATAGCGACATCGTGGCTCTCATGGTACTCGAGCACCAGACGCGGATGATCAATCTGATCACGCGTGCGGGATGGGAAGCCCGGCTTCCTGGCGAGACCGATGCTCGCGTCGGCAAAGCCGCGCGCGACTTGGTGGACTATCTGTTGTTCGTCGATGAGGTGCCGCTTCCTGGACGTGTTCGAGGGACGTCGAACTTCGCCGAGACGTTCTCGGCCGAGGGGCTGCGTGACAGCAAGGGCCGTTCGCTCAAGCGTCTCGATCTTGACGGGCGGCTGATGCGATATCCGTGCAGCTACATGATCTATAGCGAGGCCTTCGACGCCTTGCCACCTGCGGCCATCGACGCGGTGTACAGGCGGATGTGGGAGGTTCTCTCCGGACAAGAGAAAGGGAATCGGTACGTGCGACTTTCTCTCACCGACCGTCAAGCCATCGTCGAAATTCTGCGAGAGACGAAAAAGAACCTGCCGGATTATTTCCAGCCTGTCACGCGCTGATGCTGGCTCACACGCTCTTACCGCCGGTCTCGACCGTGAGCCGCTGCTCGGCGTGTCGGGCTGCGGTGCGCAGCAGCTCGTCGCTTGCGGCGAAGGCCGCGAGCGCCTGCTCCGAGGTTTCAAGGGTGGACCCGACCATCCGATCGGCGATCTTGATGCGCTCCCCCAGGCTGACCTCGCTGTCGATGAGCGGCAAGAGCAGGCTCCGCATCTGCGGCGGCAAGGCTTGCTCGAGGAATTCGAGCGCGTTGGCGTGAACGACGGCGCTCCCCGACTGGAGGCCGAAATACGCGCTATGGAGGTCGTGTTCCGGCAAGAGCAGCTTCATCAGCCGGAAGATGCGCTCGAGCTCGCGGCTCATCGACTCCTTCAGACTCTTGAGCGCCGGCTCGTTCGTGATGGTTTCGACTGAAATCCGACCCAGCAGCTGATACGAACGGTAGTGTCCCAGAATTTCGGCGGCCAGGACTGTTTCGACCAACTCACGCTCGAGTCGCCGATCGGGGTTGAGCTGGCGCAGCTTGTTGAGTGCCGATACGGTTCGCAACCTTAGGACTGGGTCGGGATCCAGCAGATGTTCCACCAGCACCTGCTCGGCAGCCGGCGTGGCCATCCGCTGCAGCACATCGGGGATGGCGTGGCGGAGCGCAGGAGGCGTTCGGTCGGCCTCGAGCGCCAGCCGAAGGGCGGGAACGACCCCCTCGCCAAGCGCGACGAGCGCGTCGGCTGCGTCTGTGGACAATTCTGGATCGGCCAGGCGGGGCAGGACGAGCGGCGCCGAGGAGACCTTCTCGAGCGAGACGGCCGCCCGCATCGCGTGACGCACCACGTCGGGTGCGATATCACTGAGCAACGTCGTGAGCTGCTCGTCGAAACAGTCGGGCAGCGATCCAATGAGGCGTGCCGCTTCGAGCCGCGCCTGATGGCCGTCGGGCCCTTCGCGGGCGAGCGAGGTGTCGAGCAGAATGCGGACGACGTCAAGCTTCTGCGTTGGGCCGGGACGTGCGAGAAACTGGGCGATAGCCGAAACCACGGAACTGCCGCTCACCTGGTCGATCTCGGCCAGGCGCGTGAGCGGGTCCACGTCGCTCAGCCGAGCGAGGTAGACGAGCGCCTCGGCCCGAACACCGGCATCCTCGTCGCGCAACAGCTGCTCCACACGCGGCAGAACCGTGGCATCGCCGGCCGCGGCGATCAGGGCGATGGCCTTCTTGCGGATCTCGGCCGAACGATGATCGAGCAGCCGCCGCACAGCTTCGTGGCTGACCGGCGCGTCGCGATGCTCGAGGAGCGTCAAGGCGTACAGGATGTCGTCGGGATTGTCAGCGCCCAGCGCGTCGGCCAGCACGTCGGTGGTGGATCGGTCGGCGACCTGCGCCGACAGGCGCTCGGCGTCCACGCGGTGCTCGTAGATGTTGTTCCGCAGGTTCTGCACGTAGTGGCGCTTGGCCGCCGCGGCCGCCGCGATCCATCCGAGCAGCAGCACGAGCGTCAGCGCACTGATCTGGGACTCGTTCAAGCCGAACGAGACGACGCCTAGAAGTACCAGCACGGCGCCAGCGCCATCACCAATCCGCCACACGACCGTGTCGATGATCGCCTTGGCGTGGGCCATCAGGCGCGCGGGAACGGGAAGGTAGAGCAGTTCCACGCTCGACCGGTCGACGGAGTAGCGGAGGACCTGATCGCTCCCCTTGAGCAGCACGGCGGTCACCAGGCTTCCCGAGAGGAGCACGCCGAGCGAACCGGCCGTCAAGGCCAGGGGCACGCTCAGGAGCGCCACGCCGAGGCCGAACCGCGTCAGCAGCCGGGAGGTGAGAAAGAACTGCACGACGAGCGACAGAGTGCCGGCGTAGAAGTTGAACGTGCCGAAAAACGCCGCCAGTTCGTCGGTGTCAGGGCGGAAAGCATGGGCCATCGCTCTGAACTGCCAGGCCACGACGGTCGTGACGAGCGAGGAAAGACCGATCAAGATGGCGATGGTGCGCAGATGCGGCGACCGCCAGACCATCCCGAGGCTTTCGGCGAGACCGTGTGGGTCTTCGGGCCTCTCCACGATCTCAACCGGCTTGATCCTCCGTTCCCTCCAGATCGCTGCGACGAGCGCCGGGCACATCGCCAGAGCCGCGGCCGCCATCAGGAGGAGATTCTCGGTGCCCAGACTCATGGCGGTCGCCCGGGTGACGAGCCCGCCGACAATCCAGCCGCTGACGGCGCCGCCGGCGACGATCCCGAACAGCCGCTTGGCCTCGCGCGTCGTCACGACGTGGTTCGCAAGCGTCCACACCTGCGCGGGCAGCAAGACGCCGGTCACGCTGGCCCAGACGTAGAGGACCGGCAGCATCCAGGTCCGATCTCCCCACGAACCGAGCGCCCAGAAGCCCAGAGTGGCAGCCGAGCACACGACGAGCGTGCCGATGAGCAGCGAGGGCAGCGCCACCCGACGGCTGACGCGGAGGTACGCCGCCATGACGGCGCCGACACTGAGCGCCGCCGCGATGTCGGCGTACGGCAGCCGCTCGGCGCCGTACCGTGCCAGAAACAGCGCATCGCGCGTAGTCTTGGTGACTACGAAGCTCGTGATGATGAGGAAGAGATATGCGAAGAGGAGAGCGGCCCGCGTCGATTCGCCCCGGCGGATCTGGAGCAACCGCTGAAGCATTATCTCGGGATCAGAGTTCTTGGTGCGGCCGGCGCGGGGGCGGGAGCGCTCCGGAGGACGTCTTGCCGATCCTGATAGACGGCCGTGAACACACCGCGCTCGATGTTGAGCGCCGCGGCCCGGCCAGTTGGCACGTAGGCCGGCTGCATGCCGGTGTCAATCTGGAAGACCTTGCCGTCAAACCGGACGCGAATCCGACCGTCCGGAGTCACCGTGTGGGCGATGACGATGGCGCGAGCGTTCTGCTTGGCCAGGACCTCGTCGACCCAGGGCGCGAACGCGTCGGGTTCCAGAGCCAGGTCCCGGTTCCAGAGATGACCATCTTCGCGACCCAGCCCCGAGAGGCTGGCGAGCGGGTCGGCCAGGGTCTTCTCGAGGTCGGTCGTGATCTCGCGTCGGATCGTGGTGTTAACGATATCGCACGTCAGCCCGGCCAGAGCTGGCGGGATGCCGGCGTGGATGAAGACCAGTCCGTTGATCTTGATCATCACGTCGTGCTGGCCGAGCCACTGGCCGTAGATGCCCTGACGGCCGAAGGCGAGGCGCATCTCGACGTACCCGAGCGGCGTCTGCCTCAAGAGATCGTTTCGGATGTTCGGCGCCGCCATCCGAGCGAAGTCCTGCCTGATCGCTTCGGACTCCGGTGACTGAAAGGCGTCGTACTCGCCGCGATGCACGTAGCGCATGTCGCCCACCATGCGCATGACCTCGTGGTTGCCGAGCAACAGATGCACGGCGCCGCCGGTCCGGGCCGCTTCGCTTTCGAGCCGCCGCAGCAGGTCGAGGACTTTTCGCGAGTCGGGGCCTCGGTCGACGACATCGCCGGTTTGCACGAGATGCGTTTTCTGCCCCGACCAGCGCAGTCGAGCGTCGATAAGGCCAGTGGTGCGCAGGATGTCGACGAGCCGCTGGTAGGCGCCGTGCACGTCGCCGATGGCGACGATGCGATCGACGCCGTCAATCTCGCAGGACGCCGCCGCGGCGACGAGGGGTGTGCCCCCCGGCGCCGTGAACAGGCCGAGCGCGAGCGCGCCGGCGAGACAGAAGCCGATCGCGCGGGCCCTCATGAACGTCAGGGGAGAAAGACCCGGGCCTCGCCCTGGCTGGCCGCGAGTTTCTCGAACTCCTTGACGATCGTGTCGCGCCGACTGAGCAAGGCGTCAATCGCTACGCCTTCGACGAAGGCCCCGAGTTCGCGCCTCAGGGTGTCGCGGTCGAGTGCCTTCAGCCGCTCGAAGAACGGCCGGTCGATCCTCGTCCGCTGCTTCTCGAACGGCATGGTCATGAGCCCGGTGAAGGCCCGCGAGTGGTCGATCTTGATGAGGTTCCAGACCGGGTCGATGAGGAGATTGCCGGCGTTGTCGTCGATGTTGGCGGTGAGGTCGTCGAACACGCGCTGCCGATAGATCTGCCGGTTCCACGCCTCAGTGGGGGGAAAGCGTTCCTGCGCGGCTTGGACGTCTCTCAGCATGCGCGCACTCTCGACCCAGAGTTGCACGGCGGATGGTCGACGCTCAACCGTCCGCTCGATCGTCGGGGGCACCATGTCCATCTGCAGCAGGCGGTCCAGTTTATAGGAGGCGATCTCGGACTTGTAGCTCTCCCAGAAGCCGTCACGCCGACCCGGCGGCACGCTCTTGACCGAAGCGCCGGCGGCCAGACCGCCCGGGGCGAAGTACCCGTGCCGCGGCGCGAGGACGCCCACCGGGGTGCTTCCGAACCGCACGAACTGGGCGGTTCGAAGGAACTCTTCGAACTCCTGATAGCGTCCAATCCAGATCTTCGAACTGGTCGGCGCCGGCGCGGCCGCTGCCGTCGCGGGAGCAGTCGCAGGCTGCTGTGCCCGGGTTGGAGCGGCGACCAGAAGGGCGAGGATTAGCCACAACATGAGCCGCATGATTGCCTCCTATGCTTCACATCTCGAGCTGGCCGTGAAACACCATATCCTTCGGCTTGAACTTCTTCTTGATCTCCACCTCACCGAGCTTGGTGAAGACCTCGACCTCTTTGTCGTCCAGCGTGATGGCGTCCGTTCTCGGGAAGAAGAATCCAAGAAGGAGATTGCCTTGATCCTGCTCGACGCGGATGTCACTGACAATGATGTCTGGCTTCTTGTCCCGTCGGAGGACGGTCACGTCTTTGAGGTTGCCGGCCTGGCGCGAATACCGCGCGGGAACGCCGGCGATCGTCACGACGTAAAACGCTTCCTTTTGATCCAGCACGGCTTGAGCGGGTGTACTCACGACGCCACCCAGGCCCACACCGGCTCTCACCACGGCCTGCTTGATGGGAAGCGCGCTGCGCCACGTCATCGTCAGGCGAAGCTGTTGCACGTCCCCGCCACCGCCGCGGCCGCCCCCCCCGCCGCGACCTCCGCCCCCGCCGTCGTCGCCCCCGCCTCCACCGGCATTGATGCGTCCGGTGCCACCGCTGGTGATGTCAGCCGTGGGACCACCTTGGATCACGACGTTGACCTTTTGCGCCCACGGCGAGTCCGTAATGATCTTGTCGACTTCCTTGTCGGACCACATGAGGAAGGGTTTGTCCTCCCAGAAGTCCGCCGCTGCGAGCCCTGCGCAGACCAAGGCCCAAAGGCCGACCACGGCAACCAACCGGCGTGTCATTGACACATCTCCTTCGCGCCAAGGTCCGGCTGACCGCCTTCGCCAAGGCTACGGCGCTTCTCGCCGAAACTTCAGCAGAGGCGGAAGCCGGACACGACGGCCGCTCAAATCGGTCCTATCGTAGCAGGAGATTCGCCCGACAAAGTATGATTTCGACCGACGTGGCCGAAGAGCGTCCAGAGATTCCCCGCCCAAACATCCCGGTCAGTCCCGCCTATCAGCGGGCCACTATCCTGTGGATGGCGGTGATGGCGGCCGCTGGCCTCGGTGCGTGGATCTGGATGTTCGGTGGCGTCGATGGAACTGGCGTCGTGATCTCGGAGGGCCCGCCTGCACAGGCCGACGATGCGGCGGCGGTCGTGGCGAGATTCGGCGCGCCGGAAGTCGATCGGCTCGACGGCCCCGACACGCCCGAGGCGCCGAACACCACACGGACGTTGACCTACACATCACGCCAGCTCCGCATGGTCTTTGTGCGGAGAGCGGTCGGATCGCCGCCGCGCCGGGTCTGGAAGCTCGTCGGCTTCTCAGAGCTTGACGGCCAGCACCTGATCACGGGAGACGAGGCGCTGCGCCGGCTGATGACTCTGCCACCATAACCGGCTTCCAGTCGCCGTTCACTTCGTCAGGATTCACCTCTCCTTCGTCCTCAACATGGATCGGCTGGCGCGCGTCGAGCTCGACGCGCGCCACAACCGCGTCGCCATTCTCGCCGACGGGCGTCGCCTGCCGGTCAGTCGGTCGGGCCACGCGCGGCTAGTCTCGATGCTGTGACTCGACCTGGATGAAGTCGCTGGCTAGTCCCTCGCGCGCGGGGAGGGCCTCGACGAAAGCGTGCCAGGAGTCCGAGCTGCTGTTCTGATCCGACGACAAGGCGCCGCCGCACAGCATCAGACTCGACCGCGCGGCGTCTCGTGGCGTGCACGCCCACATGCGCTTGACCACGAGCGTCACGTCGATCATCGGCACGCGCACGCTGAAGTAGGGTGGCAACAACAAGCCGCCGGCCCGAGGCACTTCCAGTCGCAGGCCCTCGATGCTCAGGTCGATGATATGGGAAGGTTGGTTGTTGACGAAAACGTCGAGCGCGTGAACTGTCTTGCGCGGCGAGCGGCGGACGGGTCGGTCTTGCATGAGCGCCATCGAGATCGTGCAGAGAAGCTCTGCGCGATCGACCGGACGGGACAGATACATGGCTTCGGCGCGCGCCGGCCCGCCTTTGTCGGGGCCGCCGATCACAATCGTCGGGGTCTTCGAATTGCGGACGTTATGACGGCTGATGGTATGCAACCCGCGCCGAAAGGCGAACGAGAAGTCGGCGATGAGCAGGTCGAAGGCGATGGCGCGGAGAGACTCGGCCGCACGCTGACTGCTCGCGCGCTTGAACGGCTCGAGGCCGGCCGAGGCGAGCCATCCGGCCAGCACTTCGCATTCGGCGGCATCGGGAGAGGCGATGAAGATCCGCGATCGCTCGGCCATCTGAGACGGCCGTGGCGGTGCAGGCCCCGTGCCAGTCGGAATTGCCCGGAAACTCGATCGGCGGGCCGTGGGACGATCCACAAAGCTGAAAGACGGATCGTCAGAACCGTCACTCAGCGGTGCTTGATGAAGGTTCCTCGCTGGAGTTCGGTAAATGCCTGCCGCAGCTCGCTCTCGGTGTTCATGACCACCGGCCCATACCACGCGACCGGCTCCTCGATCGGCTTTCCCGACACGAGCAGAAACCGAATGCCCTCATCCCCTGCCTGGACGGTCACCTCGTCGCCGCGATCGAAGATCACGAGCGATCGATTGCCAATCTCCCCCGGGAGGGCCGTGCCCGCAGGCGCGACCGTATCGGTGAAGACAGGACGAGGTTGGGATGCATCGCGAAACGTCCCCGATCCGGCGAACACGTAAGCGAACGCATGCCGCGATGTTTCGACGGCGAGCGTCTTTCGCCTGCCCGGCAGCACCGACACGTCGAGGTAGCGTGGGTCGGCGGCCACGCCCTCGACCGGCCCCGTCTTGCCCCCAAAGGTTCCGCACACCACGCGCACGCGCGTGCCGTCATCCTCGATCACCTCGGGGATATCGCGGGCCGACGCGTTCTGGTACCGCGGGTGGGTCATCTTGAGCGAGGAGGGAAGATTGGCCCAGAGCTGAAATCCGTGCATCCGGCCCTGACCGTCGCCTCTTGGCATTTCCTGATGGAGGATGCCGCTGCCGGCCGTCATCCACTGGATATCGCCCGCACCAAGCGTCCCTACGTTGCCGAGGCTGTCGCCGTGGGTGACCGCGCCCGCCAGGACGTAGGTGATGGTTTCGATCCCGCGGTGCGGATGCCACGGGAAGCCGGCGAGATAGTCGTCGGGATTGTCGCTCCGAAAGTCGTCGAGGAGCAGAAACGGGTCGAAGTCGGAGGTGGCGCCGCTGTTACCGAAGGCGCGGCGCAACCGCACGCCTGCGCCTTCGATGGTGGGGACAGCCTGAGCTACTCGCCTGATGGGTCGGATCGACATGGGTCTCTCGTATTCGAAATAAGGGCGCCTCAGTATCTCATATCTGATACAATTCGGCGGTCGGTGGAAT
>Ga0156278_1037_pt1 | contig 21335 bp, 20 predicted proteins | sample RifCSPlowO2_12_FD_107927 | JGI IMG/M metagenome (GOLD analysis project Ga0156278, IMG submission 107927) | Acidobacteria bacterium RIFCSPLOWO2_12_FULL_65_11
CCGAGGTCCCCCCGCGCGACATCCTTCAAGAAGCTGCCGTACTGGGTGAGGAGCGGCCGATTGAGGCCCAGGCGCCCGCGAAGGTCCGCGACGTCCTGCGGCGACGCGCTGTCGCCGAGCATAGCCTGCACTGGATCGCCGGGCACGAGATGAATCAGCGAGAACACCAGCGTCGCGACCCCCAAGAGGACGGGAATCGTCAACAACAGGCGACGGAAAAGATAGGAGGCCACAGTCAGTCAGCAGTCGATAGCCAGCGGTCTACAGTCGGCAGTCGGCAGTCGGCGTCTACAGTCACGGACCGACAGACCAATCACTGGCGACTAGCCGCCAGTCACCGCTTGAGCGTCATGATAGCGCGCGACGCTCGATAGAAATTGGAGAATTGGTTCGAGGAACTCAGACGCCTCGTGCCAGGAAAGTAACAAGGAATTGCAGAACGGCAGAATTACAGGATGGCAGGATTGAAATTCCGCAATCACAATCCTGCGATTCTGCGATCCTGCAATGCTGCAATCTGATTAGTGGAGCCCTGACGCCGAGGCCGGCTCTTCGCGCTCGATGCCGATCCGGCGCACCGGTGAGGTGATGATGCGCTGGCCGTTGGCGTTGATCTCCATATGGAGGCCGGTCCCAATCCAAGCCATCTTGAGGAAGCTCCCACCGAAGGTCGACCCGGCGAAATGCGCTTCGGTCGGCTGCGGGAAGAACTGTCCGCCCTGCACCAGCACACGACAGTCGCCCCGCTGAAGCGGAATGATGCGGTAGAGCGAGTTGTACGTGCGCACGACGATGGCCAGGAGCGGCTCGGCCTGTCGGACGTCGAGGCCGTCGTTGCCTTCGAGTTCGGCCATGAATCCGTCGAGCGTGCAACGCCGTGGAACGAGCGTACTGTTGCCGGAGCCGGCGCGCTTGGCGCCAAACTCCGTGGTGGGTTCAGAGTCGCGGTCCTTGTCTTTCTCTTTCTCTTTATCTTTTGGATGCGAAGCCACGTTGACCCTATTATGCCCTTCCGCCCCGAGCCTGTCCGCAGTGATTTTTGTGGCACGCAATAACCAGGCCAGACTCTTTCGCCGTTTTTAATAGGGATATCTCACCGCGCCTCAAGAGGTCAGGGTACTTTTTTCCCGTTCTCGCCAGAAAGAAGGCTGTCTGCGGCGTCCCTAATGCCCAGTCGCGACATGAGCTTGGTCAGCCCCTGCCTGGTGACGCCAAGCTCGGCCGCCGCCCGGGCGCGGCGCCCACCGCTCCTCGCGAGCGCCGCCCGGACGAAGCGTGCCTCGAACGTCCGCCTGGCTTGATCCAACCGCCACGTCTCGGCCGCGCGATCGTCGCCAAAGGGCGGCGGCAGCGCCGTGATCGGAATCACCCCTCGACGCGCACTCCGCACGGCCAGGGCGGCCAAGACGTTCTGTAGTTCGCGCACGTTGCCGGGCCAGTCATATCGCGCGAGTGCGCCGATGGTCGCCGCGCCAAGCGTCGCCCGGCTGCCGACACGCGACGTCGCCTCACGCCAGAAGTGCTCGACCAGGACGGGGATGTCCTCGCGCCGGTGCCTGAGCGGCGGCACCTCGATCCTGACGACGTCGAGGCGATAGCGCAGATCGAGCCGGAATCGTCCTGACTCGACCTCGGCCCGCAGGTCGCGATTGGTGGCGGCGACAATGCGCACGTCGACGCGCCGAGACAGATTCTCGCCAATCCGACGCAGCTCCCCCTCCTGGATGACACGCAGCAGCTTGGCCTGGGCTCGCGGCGACAACTCGCCGACCTCGTCCAGGAACAGCGTTCCACTGTGCGCTTCCTCGAAGATACCCGCGCGCTCCCCCACCGCGCCGGTGAACGCGCCGCGCGCGTGCCCGAAGAGCTCGGCCTCAATGAGCTCGTCGGGCAGCGCCGCGCAATTGAGCGTGCAAAACGGCCGATCGCGCCTCGGCCCCCCGCGGTGCACGGCCCGCGCGATGAGCTCTTTGCCACTCCCGCTCTCCCCCTCAACCAACACCGCGAAGGGAGCTTGAGCGGCCGAGCGCACCTCTCGCCGCAGATCGATCATCGCCGAGCTCACGCCCAGCAGCTCGCCAAGCGCCGGGTCTGGCGGCTGCGCGCGGCGCAGAAGCACCGCCGACAGGGCTGGTGCCGCCGCGGTCGCCCCGGTTGTGAGCAGCGTCGTGGCTCGCGAGAGATCGTATGGCGTGCCGAGCGGCCAACGCGCCACGAGCGCGCCTTTCGTCGCTCCGCCGTAGCGGACCGGCGCGCCGGCCTCGAGCCGGCCGTCGCACAGATGCGGCGCAATGGTAAGACCCGATGCGACGACCCTCTGGGCCAGTTCTGTGTCCAGGCGTCCGCCGTCAGACGCCACGACGCCCCACGACGCGCCCTCGACCCCGATGAATGCCACAGAGGCGGCGCGCAGCTCTCGCCGAATGCCCGAGCACACTTCCGTGAGAAGCTTCGTGTCCTCCTCGGCGCGCTGACAAATGCTCACAATCCCCGCCACGGCTTCGCCGAGCGGATCGAGCACGTGCGGCGAACCTGCCGCGGGACCAGCGGTCGGGAAGTACAAGCCCAGCGCTTCGAGTCCGGTCCGGGTGCGATGGCGCGACGCGACTTCTTCGATCGGCATCGAGCCCGACGCGGCTTCCGCGATCACGTCGCAGCGGGCACGCACGATGAGCGGCAGGCACGACTGATCGAGACGCCGCAGACGCGTGACGAGAGCGGCCGCGGCCGACCGTCGATTACGGCGCCGCTCGGCTTCTGCCAGGATCAGTCGCGCGCGGATCGCTTGAAGGGGTAGACGCGCCCGGCGAGCAGCAGCAATGGATCGGCCGACGTCGCCATCGACCACATCGAGGTCGTTGACCGCCAGGTGAACGAACGCGGCGGCGCAAGCCGTCATGGCGACGAGCGCTGGCTCATTGGTGCGGCCCGCCTGTTCGGAGGCCTCGCGGACGAGCGATACGGCGCGCGCCAGATCGCCCAAGCCCACGGCCACCCGCGCGGCCACCGCATTGATCTGCACCGCGGCTGGTGGCGGCAGCAGCTCAGACGCGGGAGCGTTCAGCGTGACGTCCGCCTCGCCGTACCGGCCGCGCCAGAAGAGACAGCGGCCAAACGCCACCGAGGCCGCGGCCACCCTCGGTCCATCGTCTGTGCCGCGGGCGGCGGCCAGCGCCGCGCCGATGACGCTTTCCGCTTCGTCGAGCCGTGCCAGATCGATCCAGGCATGGCCCTTCAGCACGGCGATGTCGATGAGTGCGCCTTCGTTGCCACCCCGGTCGGCGTAGCCGCGCGCCTCGTCGAGCGCGTCGAGCGCGTCGCGCGGTCGCCCCCGACCGACGAGTGACGCCGCCAGGGCGATGGCGCCCTCCGCGGCGTGCGCCCAGTCGTCTCGACGAGCGAGACCTCCAAGGGCTTGCCGCAACTGCCGGAGGCCGGGAGCATGACGCCCCTTGGCGACGAGCAGCTTCGCCGCGGCCATTCGCCGGCGCAGCGCCGCCAGTTCGCCCGGCGCCGGCCAGGCCCGTGCGTGCGGGGCTTGGCTAACCTCTTCCACCTCTTGCAGTGAGGCTCCGTACGCGGCCGGCTGCTCGGCAGCACGAGACATTCGGGCTCGGCGGCGACCTGCCCTGGCGTCCGCAACAAGAAGTTGACCCCACAACAACTCGGCAAATCTTCCCGGCAGCCCCTGTGCGATCTCCGCAGCGCGAGTGATTCGTTCGGTGGCGGTGGCGGCGAGCGTCTGCGGTCGGATGGCCGCGGTCAGCACCTCGGGCGCGACGCGGCCCATGCCGACGCCGTGGACTCCCCGTATCTCTTCCTTCGTGGCGAGCAGCAGTACGTGGGCACGCGGAGCCCTCAGCGCGGCGATGAGGAGCGCCCGCCACGGCTGATTGCCTGTGTCGTCGTCGATGAGACAGAGGCTGCGATCTCTCAGATCTTCGGAATCGAGCAGCTGAAGAAGATTGAGGGTGATGGGGACGAAACCACTCCGCCGTGCGACGCGCGCCAGCTCGAGGACAGCTTCGGTTCTGCCCGATCCGGACGGGCCCCACACCTGAACGACCCACGGTCGAGGGCCGGTCACCGATTCGAACGCGTGTGCGATCGCACGCTCCGCGCCGCGATCGATCCTCCGAAGGCCACACAGGCCGACAAGCTCCCGCCCCTCGGGTAGAGTCGGGCCACCCGCTGCGGATGCGTAACCCGCCCGATCGCCAGGCACAACGACGGCTCGCCCGTCAAACGTATGGACGTCAGCCCAACGTCCGCCGCCCACCGTTAGATCGCACGCCTGCAGGAAGAGCGATGCGGTGTCCAGGACGCGATCCGCCTCGCTCGAAGCGCCGGTCCACGCCGACCCGCACCGCCACGCCTCGAATCTTTCGAGCCGGCCGACCGCGCCATGGTCAACCAACTGCGCAACGGCTCGGTGATGCAATCGAGCCAACGCGTCGCACCGGACCGCCCAGCGCGCCTGCTCGCCCGAATCGCCGCCGCTCGTGAGCCTCAGCACGACTGGCTTGCCGGTTGCGAGATCGACGGCGTTACCGCTGCCTTTGACCACGAACCGATCGGCAATGAGCTGCACGCGACCTCTTTTCGCGATGATCAATCGCGCTGAAGGTTGAGGACCTCAAGGACTCCGTGCAAGAACATCGCCTTTGCGAATCGCCCGAGAAACGCGTCGCTGGCGCCAGGACGTTGCAATAATTTCGGATAGAATGAAGCGCCCATGTTGAGATTTCTCACTGCCGGCGAGTCGCACGGTAAGGCGCTCGTCGCGATTCTCGAGGGCATCCCGGCCGGCCTTCCCATCGATTTCGCGGCCATCACCACCGAGCTGCGCCGCCGCCAGGGCGGCTACGGCCGAGGTCGCCGGATGGCAATCGAGTCCGATCGCGCGGAAGCCCTGGCTGGCATTCGCCGCGGCCTCTCGACGGGCGGGCCGATTGCGCTTCTGATCCCCAACAAGGACTGGGACAACTGGCAGCGCACGATGGCTGTTGAAGCCGATCTGTCCCCGGATGCTGGCGGAACCGATCGTCCACCCGTGACCAGGCCCAGACCCGGGCACGCCGACCTCTCGGGCTCGATCAAGTACGGCCACGACGACATCCGCAACGTCCTCGAGCGGGCGAGCGCCCGCGAGACGGCAGCGCGTGTCGCCGTCGGGGCCATCGCGCGCCAGCTGCTCGGACAGCTCGGCACCCATATCGTCAGCCATGTCATCTCGATCGGATCGGTCTCACTGCCCGATTCGCTCGCGATCTCCTACGACCAGGTCCGCCGGATTGCGGTCGATGGACCTCTGCACTGCGTGGATGGCGAACTCGAGCTGCAGATGATTGCCGAGATCGACCGGGCGCGGGACGCGGGCGACACGATGGGCGGGAGCTTCGAGGTCATCGCGCACGATGTTCCGCCCGGCCTCGGCAGTTACGTGCAGTGGGACCGCAAACTCGACGGCCGGCTCGGCCAGGCCGTGATGTCGATTCCGGCGATTAAGGCCGTGGGCATCGGCCGCGGCGCAGAGGTCGCCGCACTGCCAGGTTCCCGTGTGCACGACGAAATCCTTCCGCCGGCCGGCACGGGCCCGGCCACCGCCGTCGCCGTGACTCGACCCACCAACAACGCGGGCGGTCTCGAGGGAGGGGTGACCAACGGCCAGGATCTGCGCATCACGGGCTATATGAAGCCGATTGCGACGCTGATGAAGCCCCTGCGGTCGGTCGATCTGGCGACGATGACCGAGAGTCCGGCAGCCATCGAGCGCAGCGATGTGTGCGCCGTCCCTGCAGCTGCCGTGGTGGCCGAAGCAATGGTGGCATTTGTCCTCGCCGACGCCGCAGTCGAGAAATTCGGCGGAGACTCGGTCGACGAGCTCGTCGCCAACTGGCGGGCGTTCCGCGACCGTACCTCGGCCCGCTTCACTCGCCGATGATCACCCTGTCGAATTCTATTGACGCATCGGGCCTGAAAACCACCTACTGGCGCGAACCGTGTCGACGGCGCGGGAAACCGCATCTACGGCGGCTCGTCGGCGGCATGCCGCAGGTCCGTGACCTGCGGCGGATTTCGGCGCCTTCGACGCGGTTTCCCGTCTATCGCTTGCGTCGCGCCGCTCCAACGGTTCGCGTCCGCAGGTGGTTTTCGGCCGTCTCTGGTGGGCTAAGGAAAGCCGACGTAGCGCCACGAGAGCGTGTGGCGAATCTGATCTCATGCGGGTGGCCGCGAACGGGGCCGCCCCGCCGGGCGCGGAGGCGCGAGCCGTGACAAACGCTGTTCGCCGAGCACGCGGTGGGGCTGTTCGCGGACAGGACCCGCTACGATCAACGTCGCAACACGTTCCGGGGCACGGTTCTTCGCTCATTCGTCGTGGGGCCGGGGAATGATTCGGCCGATTCTGAAGTACGGCGACCAGCTCCTGCACGAGCCCGCTCAGCCGGTGGGCGAGCTGACCTCGGACATCGACCGTCTCATCGGCGACATGATCGAGACGATGTATGCCGCCTCAGGCGTCGGGCTGGCGGCGCCGCAGGTTGGCATCCCGCTGCGGATCTTCGTGATCGATCTCTCGGTCGGCAGCGATCCCTCTGGGTTGACGATCATGGTCAATCCCGTCTTCGTCGAGCGCGACGGCGTGCAGCTCGAAGAAGAAGGGTGCCTCAGCGTGCCGGGCTTCAACGCCACGGTCGTCCGGCCCGTCCGCGCCGTCGTTAGGGGGCTCGATCGCTCGGGCACCGAGCACGACCGCGAAGGCACGGGGCTGCTGGCCCGCGCGCTGCAGCACGAGATGGATCATCTCGATGGCACGCTGTTTGTCGATCGGCTTCGCGGCATCAAGCGCGACCTCATCGTCCGCCGGATTCGCAAGCTGGCGCGCGCCCGAAAATGGTAGACGCCGGAGGCCTTCGGATCGTCTTTTTCGGTACGCCCCAATTCGCCGTCCCGACACTCGACCTGCTTCTGAAGTCGCGCCACTGCGTCGTGGGCGTCGTGTCGCAGCCCGATCGACCGCGCGGCCGCGGCCAACGGACCACCGACGCGCCCGTGAAAGTGACGGCTCTCTCGGCCGGCCTGCCGATCGTCCAGCCCCAGCAGCTCAAAGATCCGGCGCTTCTCGATCGACTTCGGGAGCTCGACGCCGATCTCGCAGTCGTTGCGGCTTACGGACGGCTGATCCCGGAGACGCTGCTGGCGCTGCCCCGCCTCGGCATGATCAACGTCCACGCGTCGCTCCTGCCGCGGTACCGAGGCGCCGCACCGGTCCATCGGGCCGTCATGGCCGGCGAGCGCCTGACGGGCGTGACGATCATGCGACTCGTCAAGGAAATGGACGCCGGACCGATCCTGGCCGTTGCCGATCGGCCGATCGACCCGAACGAGACGAGCGAAGAGGTCGAGCGGGATCTCGCTCGCCTTGGCGCCGAGCTTCTTGTCTCGACCGTCGACACCATGGCCATCGGGCGCGCCGAGGAGTCCCCGCAGGACGATCGCCTGGCCACCTTGGCTCCGCGACTCACCAAGGAGGACGGACTGATCGCCTGGAGCTGGCCGGCCGAACGTATCCACAATCAGATCCGCGGGCTGCACCCGTGGCCTCACGCGTTCACGTTCCTTCGCGACCATCGATTGATTCTGCTTCGCTCGACCTGGTCACCCACCGGCTCAGGTGCGTCGCCGGGCACGATTCTCGCGGCCGCGGGTGACCACTTGGATGTCGCAGCTGGGGAGGGGATCGTCCGCGTCACGGAGATCCAGCCGGAGGCCAGGCGCCCGATGAGCGCGCGCGACTTTCTCGCGGGCCATCACCTTGTCGGCGGCGACCGCTTCGGCGCGCCATGATCTCACCGGCGCGCGTCGCGGCCTACGACATCCTGTCGGCGGTGTCGGCCGGCCGCGCCGACCTCGCCACGGCCGTCGCACTCGTTCGTGCGCGGCTCGCGAGCGATCGTGACCGCGCGCTCGCCACCAACATCGCCGCGGGTGTCGAGCGCTGGCGCGCGACGCTCGACCATCTCATCGTCGTCTTCTCGAAACGGTCGATCGATCGGCTCGATCCCGAAGTGGTCGACATCCTGCGCCTTGGCGCCTATCAGCTCCTCCACCTCACCCGCGTCCCCGCCGCGGCCGTTGTCGACGACGCGGTGGATCTGGTCGGTCGAGCGGGCAAGCGCAGCGCGTCTGGATTGGTCAACGCGCTGCTGCGTACCATTTCACGCAGGCGCCAGTCGCTGCCTCTGCCAGAGCGTCCAGCCGATCCTGGGGATCGGACCGCAGCGCTCGACTATCTGAACATCACGCTGTCGCATCCACGCTGGCTCGCCGCGCGCTGGCTGGATCGACTGGGCTTCGAAGCGACCGAGGCGTGGCTGCGCTTCAACAACACGCCGGTATCATTGACCCTGCGTGTCAACCGTTTATGGGCGACGCCGACCGACGTCACCAGACAACTGGCGGCACAAGGCATCCACGTGCGGCCGGGCCAGTTCGCTCCCGACGCACTCGTCGTCGACAAGGGCCGGCCGCTTGACACCAGCCTCGACGGACGTTTGTTTGTTGCTCAGGGCGAAGCGTCGCAACTCGTGGCGCTCCTCGCCGGCTCCAATCCCGGCCCGAGAGTGCTGGATGCCTGCGCGTCTCCTGGCGGAAAGACGACGGCGCTTGCAGCGGCGATGGGCAATCTGGGCCTCCTCGTCGCGTCCGACATTCGCGGCCGGCGCATGGAGCTGCTCAACCGCACCGTTGCCGCGAGTGGAGCGACCAACATCCGGCTGGTCCAGGCCGATCTGCTGAGGCCTCTGCCCTTCTCGCAGCCGTTCGATTGTGTGCTGGTGGACGCTCCCTGCTCAGGACTGGGGATTCTTCGCAGCGATCCCGATATCCGCTGGCGGCGGCAGGAGGCCGAGCTCATCACGTTCGCCGACACACAGCGTCAGATGCTGCAGCACGCTGCCGAGCGAACGGATCGCGGCGGTCGACTGATCTACGCGACGTGCTCGAGCGAGCCCGACGAGAACGAGAGGGTCGTCGACGCGTTCCTGCAGGGCGCGCGCGACTTCGTGGCTCTCGATGCTCGGACGGCTGCTCCAGACCTGCCCTCAGCCGTCGTTGACGCACGAGGGCACCTGCGCACGCTGCCGCACGTCCATGGACTCGACGCGTTCTTTGGCGCCGTCCTTCAAAGACGTCCGTAGGAAGGAGTCCGGCTAGAACCGGACACCACACTTGCGGGACAGCACAATTGACGGACCCTACAATTGACAGAAGTAGTGTCCGCCTTCAGGCGGACCGTCAGGTGTAGTACGATCTCCGCGCAATGGCCCTCAAAAGCCGCGTGTTTGGCGCGGGCAAACTGATCGTTCTCGCTGGCGCCCTCGTGGCGACCTACCTTGTCTTTGGCATCGTCTCGATGCGCGTGGCGCTCAAGACGCGGGAAGTGCAGGTCCCCAACCTGACCGGCCGCAGCGCGAGCGAAGCCACCGCGATTGCCACCCGCCTCGACCTGACCCTGAAGGTCGACGACAACCCCCGGCTCGATCCCAAGGTCGCGGCCGGTCGCGTGGCTGGCCAGGATCCGCCGCCCGGCTCGACGAGCCGCCGACAGCGGAGCATCAGGGTGTGGCTGAGCGCCGGGACGCATGCGGTGCCGACGCTCGTCGGCGACACCGAGCGCGCGGCTCGAGAGCGGCTCGCCCTCGACAAGATTACGATCGCCGGCATTGCCGAGATTCGGTCGCCCGGCTACCCTCAGGACGTCATCGTGGCGCAGACGTCGCCGACCGACGGGCCCGCCGGCCGCGTAGCGCTTCTCGTCAACCGGGGTGATAGCGACACCAGTTATGTCATGCCCGACCTCGTCGGCGTGGCAGGCGACCGTGCTGCCGAGATCTTGCGCGGACAAGGCTTTCGCGTGGCCGTGGTCGCGTCCAATCCCTATCCTGGCGTGCCGGCAGGTGCCGTCCTGCGACAGACGCCTCAAGCGGGATTTCAGGTTATGCCGAGCGCCGCGATTTCGCTCGAGGTGAGCCAGTGAGCGTGCAGATCGCGCCGTCGATTCTCTCAGCCGACTTTGCCGCGCTCGGCCAGGCGATCGCCGCTGTCGAGCGCGGAGGGGCCGACTTGATCCACGTGGACGTGATGGACGGCCATTTCGTGCCCAATATCACGATTGGCCCCTCGGTGGTCAAATCGCTCAAGCGCGTCGCGAAAATCCCGCTCGACGTGCACCTGATGATTGAGGAGCCCGATCGCTACATCGAGGCATTCGCCGAAGCGGGCGCCGCCATGATTTCGGTCCACGTCGAAGTCCTCCCGCACCTGCATCGAACGCTTGGCGCCATCAAGGCCCTCGGCGCGAAGGCCGGCGTCGTGCTCAACCCATCGACGCCGGTCGTCGACATTGAAGAGGTCGCGGGCGAGGTTGACTTTGTCCTGGTGATGTCGGTCAATCCGGGCTTCGGTGGGCAGGCCTTCATTCCCCGGAGCGAGTCCAAGGTCCGCGACGTCCGGGCGGCTCTCGATCGCGCGGGCAACACTGCGCCCGTGGAGATCGACGGCGGCATCGACCACCAGAACGTCGCGCGCGTGGTCGGTGCCGGCGCGCGGATCATCGTCGCCGGTTCCGCCGTGTTCCACACCCCTGATCCCGAGCGCGCCACCCGCGAGCTGAAAGCCGCCGCGATTGGCGCCCTCTCCTCTCCTGCCGCACGTTGAGCGTCGGTCGATCCACCAGCCGCGTGCGCGTGCGCTACGCCGAGACCGATAAGATGGGTGTCGTCTACTACGCGAACTACCTCGTGTGGTTCGAGGTTGGCCGCACGGACCTGCTGCGCGCTGCCGGCTGGAGTTATCGTGAGATGGAGGCAGACGGGTACGCGCTGCCGGTCATCGAGGTTCAATGCGCGTACCGGCAGCCGGCGCGATACGACGACGACCTCGAGGTACGGACCGATGGCTCGCTGGTATCGCCCCTCCGCGTAGAGTTTGTGTACGAGATCGTGCGCTCGGCTGATCAGGTCACGCTCGCCACCGGCCGCACAATCCATGCCTCACTCGATCGCGAGGGCCGGCCGTGCCGGCTGCCCGAGCGAGTGCGGGCGTTGCTACAAGCCGAATCGTCCGGCTGAAGCCGGACACGACGACTCCGATCCGCCGACTCCAATCGCTTGTAGTGTCCGCCTTTAAGCGGACGTGAATCGGATCGTTACGGCAGGCTGAACGAAAACGCGCGGTACTGCACAGCGGTGCACGACGGCGCGGCCCGCAGCCCTGACGAGACCGGTTTGCAGCGCTCGAGGCCGCAGTACAATATGGGGCTGGCGTCCGATAACGTCTAATAGGACCGACAACCATCTTGTGAGCATGTCGCACTCGATCTTCCGCAGCCTTGAGGGCGTTCAGGCCTTCCGGCTCGTGGCCCTCGTCGTGATCACGGGCGCGACGCTTGCCTGCGCGTCGAGCACGCGCGGGCTGGTTCCACCCGGGACGCCTGAGCCCGACAAGTACCTCTTCGAGCAGGGCACCCAGGCGCTCAACAGCAGGAAGTGGGTGCTGGCCCGCGATTACTTCAAGCAAGTCGTCGAGACCTACACCCAGAGCCCGTATCGGCCCGACGCCAAGATAGGGATCGGCGACACGTACCTCGGCGAAGAGAGTTCCGAAGCGTTCGTCCTCGCCATCAGCGAGTACCGCGAGTTCCTCGCCTTCTACCCAACCCACGGCCGCGCCGACTACGCGCAGTACAAACTGGCTATGTCGCATTTCCACCAGATGCGGGCGCCGCAGCGCGACCAGACCGAGACGCGGGAGGCGGTCAAGGAGTTCACGGTCTTTGTCGACCGCTATTCGACGAGCCGGCTGCTACCCGAGGTCAAAGACAGGCTTCGTGAGGCACGCGATCGGCAGAATGAAGCAGACTATCGCGTCGGCTTTTTCTACTATCGGCAGCGCTGGTACCCCGGTGCGATCGATCGCTTCCTGACGCTGCTCAAGGACGACCCGGCCTACTCCGGTCGGGACGCCGTGTACTTCTACCTGGCCGAATCGCTCGTCAAGGTCAGGCGAGAAGCCGAGGCCCTGCCCTACTACGAACGAGTGACGGAGGAGTTTGCGGCGAGCGCCTATCTGGAGGACGCCCGCAAACGCATTGGAGAGCTCAGAGCACCGACACAACCCAAGTCTTCTGGAGGATGAGATGGCACTGACCCGTATCATCACGGCGACGATGTTTCTGCTGCTCACGGTGAGTCTGGCTCAGGCGCAGTCCGCAGGCGACACGCTGTCGCAGCTTCAGAAGGCCGTGGCCTGCGCGCCGCCGCCCGCATTCGGACCCTCGCCCATCGGCCTGCCGCAGATCAAAGGCGGCCAGGATACGGTGCCTCGCACGCTCTTTGGCGCGGGCGATCTCTTCGTGATCGGCGGCGGTGCGACCCAGGGCCTCCAAATCGGGCAGCGGTACTTCGTCCGCCGCCCAATGGCCTTCGCTCACGGCCAGAACGGAAACGTGCCGATGACGCAAACCCTGGGATGGGTTCGGATGGTGGCCATCAACGAGGACTCCGCCGTGGCGCTCGTCGACATCGCGTGCGAGAGCATGAGCGTCGGCGACTACCTCGAGCCCTTTGTGGCGCCGATGGTGCCGCCCGGAGCCGACAGCGTGGATACGTCGGGCAGCCCCGACTTCGCCTCAGCCGCCCAGGTGGTGTTCGGAAAGGATCGCCGGCGAACCGGCGTCGCGGGCGATTTCATGTTGATCGATCGCGGCAGCAGTGACGGCGTCACCGTGGGCACCCGGATGGCGGTCTATCGGGATCTGGCGACGGCCCTGCCGCTAGCCGTTGTTGGCGAGGCGATGGTGATTTCGACGGCCGAGACGACCTCGCTCGTCCGGATTACGATGTCGCGGTCGGCCGTCGAAACCGGCGATTACGTGGTGCCGCGAAAACCGTAGGGCACTCAGCCGGCCCTGCGGCCGCCGCGGCGCTCGCGCGCGAAGGTGATGTCGGCAATCCGCGGGCTGAGAATCAGGTTGAAGCGTCGGAAATAGTCGGCCGCGGATGCCAGCGCGGTCACCACGGCGATCCACAGCGCCGTCTGCCCGATCAAGTACAGCACGTACAGCTGGCTCTGCGCCTCGACCCGGCCGAGAATCAAGCCGAGAATCGCGACAACCTCCACGACCATCTTGACCTTCCCCAGCCGTGACGCCGCGATGACGATGCCGCGCGCGTAGGCCAGGCTGCGAAGCCCGGTGACCGCGAAATCGCGCCCGATGATGATCCACACAATCCACGCCGGGGCCAGCTCCATCTGGACGAGCGAGAGCAGCGCCGCAGAGGTCAGCAGCTTGTCGGCCAGCGGATCCATGATCTGACCGAGCGTCGTAATCTGCTTCCGGCGACGCGCCAGATAGCCGTCCAGCCAGTCGGTGAGCGAGGCGAGCCCGAAGATCGCCGCGCCGACAAGCTCTTTCGGCACGCCAAAGATCTGACGTCCCTCGAATTCGGTCAGCAACACGACGACGAGCAGCGGCACGAGGAAGATCCGCACGAGCGTCAGCGAGTTGGGAAGGTTCGGCAGCTGCATGGGCGCTCGGATGGCACATGATATCATCGGCGGTTGCCGATGAAGACAATCCTGCTCGCGGGGGGCAAGGGCACGCGGCTGCGCCCGCTGACCATCCATACCCCCAAGCCCATCGTCCCCATTTTCGACCGGCCCTTCCTCCACTACCAGCTGGATCTCGTCAGGCAGGTCCCAGAAATAGATGAAGTGATCCTGAGCCTCAACTACCAGCCGCGCCGCATCGAAGCCGTCTTTGGCGACGGCGGAGAGCGCGGCCCGGCCATCCGGTACGTCGTGGAACCGACGCCTCTGGGTACGGCGGGCGCCATCCGCTACTCGGCCGAATCGCTCCGCGAGCCGGTCGTCGTCTTCAACGGCGACGTGCTCACCGAGATCGATCTCGCGGCCGTGATCGCCAGGCATCGCGAGCGCAAAGCCGCGGCCACCATCGTGCTGACGCCCGTCGCCAACCCGTCGGCGTACGGCCTGGTCGAATCCGATGCGAACGGCAACGTGCAGCGATTTCTCGAGAAGCCGAGCCCCGACGAGATTACCTGCAATACGATCAATGCTGGCATCTACGTGCTCGAGCCACGCACCCTCGATCGCATACCGAAGGACACGCCGTGGTCGATCGAGCGCAGCTTCTTCCCGTCGCTCATCGAGCGCGGCGACACCTTCGTCGCCTACGTCAATCAGGGGTATTGGATCGACATCGGCACACCGGAGAAGTACATGCAGGCTCACTGCGACATCATGGACGGCCGCTATCAGGCCGCCCCGTTTGCGGGCGCGGCATCAAGCGCGCACGTCTCGCCGCAGGCGCGCATCGAAGACGGGGTGTCGATCGAGCCGCCCTGCTTCATCGACTCGGGCGTCGTGGTAAAGGCCGGCGCGCGCATCGGTCCGTACAGCGTGCTCGGCCGCGACTGCCACATCGAGGAGCAGGCCACGGTCGAGGGGGCCATCGTCTGGGCCGACAGCCGCATCGCCCAGCAGGCCGTCGTCCGACGGTCCATTGTCGGCCGCCACTGTCATATCGGTCGAAACGCCACCCTCGAGGACGGCATCGTGCTCGGTGACAAGTCCGTCGTCACCGACTACAGTCGCCTGTAAGAGCGATGGGCCCATCGGTCGACACCAGCATCTTCAAGGCGTACGACGTGCGCGGCATCTACCCTTCCCAGATCGACGAAGGCGTCGCGCGGGCCATCGGCGCCGCCTTTGTCGACTATCTCCGCGCGACGCGCATCGCCGTCGGCCGGGACATGCGGTTGTCGTCACCGGCCCTGGCGGCGGCGTTCATCGACGGTGCCACGTCTCGGGGCGCCGACGTCGTCGACTACGGCATGATTCCGACCGACATGCTCTACTTCGTCGTCGCCCGCGATCGGCACGACGGCGGCGTCGAGATCACGGCGTCGCACAATCCCAAGCAATACAACGGCATGAAGATGGTGAGGCAAGAGGCGTTTCCACTGAGCGGCGATGCCGGCATCTCGGAGATTTGCGACGCGATTACGAGCGGCCGGGTACCGGCGGCGGCCGGGCACCGAGGTCTGGTGACGTCAGGCGATCTGCTCGATGCGTACGTCGAGCACGTCATGTCGTTCATCGATCCGGCCATCATCCGTCCGTTTAACGTCGTCCTCGACGCAGGCAGCGGCATGGCAGGGCTCGTCGCGCCGAAGCTGTTCAGCCGCCTCGCCTGCCGGACCACGCGCCTCTGCTTCGACATCGACGGCCGCTTTCCGAACCACGAGGCCAACCCCCTCATCGAGGAGAACCGGCGGGATGTCGTCGAGCGCGTCATCGCGGAGAAGGCCGATATCGGCATCGCGTGGGACGGCGACGCCGATCGGTGCTTTTTTGTCGACGGCACGGGCGAGTTCATCTCGGGCGACTTCGTGACGGCGCTGCTGGCCGAGGCGTTTCTCCTGAAGCATCCCGGGGCCACGGTCATCTACGATCTCCGAGCCAGTCACGCCGTCAGAGACACCGTCGCTCGGTACAATGGCACGTCGCTGATGAACCGCGTCGGCCACGCGTTCTTCAAGCGCCGCATGCGAGAGTCGAATGCCGTCTTCGGCGGCGAGGTCACGGGCCACTACTACTTCAGGGACAACTTCTATGCCGACAACGGATTTATTCCGGCGCTGCTGATGCTCGAGTTGATGTCGAAGAAAGGCCACAGCCTGCACGATCTCGTCGAGCCCCTACGTCGCCGCTACTTCATCTCGGGTGAGATCAACACGAAGCTGCCGAGCATGGACCTGGTCCCCCACAAGCTCGCCCAACTCGCCGCCCGCTACACCGGCGGCCGGCAGTACGACCTGGATGGAATCTCGGTCGAGTACCCGGACTGGCACTTCAACGTGCGGCCGTCGAATACAGAGCCGCTGCTGCGCCTGAATCTCGAGGCGAACTCTTCGGAGCTGATGGCGCAGAAGCGCGACGAAATCATCGCGCTGATTCGTGCGTGATATCATGACGGTCCGGCTGAAGCCGGACACTACAACGGAGCGCGGATGGAGGCTGGGAGTCGTAGTGTTCGCCTTCCGGCGGACCCTTGTGGGCGGGCTTAGCATAGTGGTAATGCTCTGGCTTCCCAAGCCAGTTAGACGGGTCCGATTCCCGTAGCCCGCTTGTTCCTTCCCCCAGCGTCCGGCTGAAGCCGGACACGACATTCGTTAACCTCCGGGATTGAAACGGTAGCCCACCCACGGCTCCGTCACCAGATAGCGCGGACTGGACGGGTCCGGCTCGAGCTTCTTGCGGAGCTGTCCCATGAAGACGCGCAGGTACTCCGGCTGCTCCTGCGAGGCCTCGCCCCAGACCGCCTCGAGCAGCGCCCGATGCGTGATGACGCGGCTTGGATGCCTCGCCATATAGACGAACAGCTCGAACTCTTTTGGCGTCAAACGCACCTCCCGGTCGCCGATGTGGACGCGCCGGTCGTCGAAGTCGATCCGGAAGCCGCCGACTTCAAATGAGGCCATGCTCGTCTCGGCACCGCTGCGCCGCAGCGCCGCGCGCACGCGGGCCAGCAGCTCGTCGATGCCAAACGGCTTGGTGACGTAGTCGTCGGCGCCCGAGTCGAGCGCCTCCACCTTGGTAAGTTCCTCGCCCTTGACCGACAGCACGATGATCGGCACGCTCGACATCGCGCGGATCCGCCGGCAGAGCTCCACGCCGTCCATCCGCGGCATCATGAGATCGGTGATGACGAGCTCGGGACGCCATTCGGTGAAACTCGAGAGCGCGGACTGGCCCTCCGGGGCGGTCTGGACCTGGTAGCCCTGGCTCGTCAGCACCGTGCGGAGGACACGTGTGATCTGCGGCTCATCGTCGACGACGAGCACTCGGGACTTATCTGCACCTGTCGTCATCTCTCGTCCTTCCTGAGTATCCTGTCTCACCATCCTACTGAACCATCGTCGCGGCCAAGGCCGCCGGCTCCTCCTCCGGCGCTTGCATCGCGACCGGCACGCGTATCGCGACCGTCGTGCCCCGCCCAGAAGGCGATGGCTCGATCCAGACGCGACCCGCCTGGGCCTCGACCAGCCGCCGCGCGATGGGGAGCCCAAGACCGATGCCCCCGCGCCGCCGGTCGTGTGGTTCGCGAACCGGCACGCGATAGAACTTCTCGAACACACGCTCGACAAGGTCGGGCGGAATCCCGGGCCCCTCGTCCGACACGCTGATCCGCACGTACCCGTCGCCGTCTCCGGCCGCGTGCAACGTGATGGCGCTCGCCGCCGGCGCGTACTTGCTCGCGTTGTCCAACAGAATGTAGATCACCTCGGTCATGGCTGCCGCGTCGACCGACACGGCCGGCAGAAGATCGTCGAAGAGCGTGATGACGCGATGGTCGCGCGTCAGCGGCTCGGCGCGCAACAGCCCCGCGCGCACGATGGTCTCGGGCCGCACCGCACGGAGGCGAACGGGCTGTGACGGCTCGGCGCGATCGGTCCTCGAGAGACCCTCGATGAACCGGTTCAGTCGATCGGATTCCTCGTCGATCACCTGCAGCAACTCGCGCTGCTCCTCGCTCGACAGCGGGGATGCGCCGGCCCTCGCACCAGCGCCGATCAACGCGGTGACACCGGCCTTGATCGCCGTCAGCGGCGTGCGCAGGTTGTGAGTCAGCGCGTCGAGGAGCGCAGCCTTGAGCTGCTCGTTGCGCCGTGCGGCCTCCGCTTCGCTCGCGCGGTCGAAGGCCGCCTGCAGCTCCTGATACAACCGCTCGATTTCCTGGCGGCCCGCCAGCGCCTCGGCCCGCCGCCGCTCGGCGCGCGATGCGAGTTCGCCGGCGAAGACCGCGGTGACCAGAAACGTGACAAACGCGATCCAGTCGTCGGGATCCCCGATGGCAAAACCTGAGGGCGGCAGGAAGTAATACGAGAGAGCGGCCGACGCGGACGCGGCCGCAAAGAGCGCGGAACTCGTGCCCCAGAACCGCGCGACCACGACCACGTCCAGCAGCAGTAGTGGCGCCGCGACCTCGGCTGCGTCCACCGACGTCAGGCGAAGCGCGGCGACGACGGCCGACACGGTTGCGCCCGCCGCGAGGTACCGGCGCCAAGGCATCGTGTGATTATAGGGCGTGGGCCTGCTGCACGATCTTCACACCCGCACTGGCGCCAATCCGTGTTGCGCCGGCCACGACCATCGCCTTGAGGCCCTCCAGATCGTGAACGCCACCTGCGGCCTTCACCCCCATCTCGGGACCAACCACGCGTCGCATCAACCGTACATCGGCCACGGTCGCGCCGCCCGGGCCGAAGCCAGTGGAGGTCTTGACGAAATCGACGCCGGCGGCCTTGGCCAGCGCGCACGCGGCCACCTTTTCATCATCGGTCAAGAGCGCCGCCTCGATGATGACCTTGCTCACGACGCCGCACTCCCGGCATGGCACGGCCACCGCTGCGATATCCCGCTCCACGCTGCGAAGGTCGCCCGACTTGAGCGCGCCCACGTTGATCACCATGTCGATCTCGCGCGCGCCATCGAAGATGGCACGCCGAGTCTCGTACGCCTTCACGTCCCAGGTGGTCGCGCCAAACGGAAAGCCGACGACCGAGCAGACGCCAACGCTCGTCCCCCTGAGCAGGCCCGCCGCCAGGGCCACCCATGTCGGATTGACGCAGACCGTCGCGAATCGAAACTCCGTGGCCTCGCGACACAGATCTTCGATGTTCATCCGTGTGGCATCGGGCTTGAGCAGCGTATGGTCGATCATCGACGCGATGCTGGCCGGAGCCCCACCAGCGGCGTTGAGACCCACGCGGGCCGCTCCCGCATCGATGACTGGTTGAAGGCGATTCGGACAACACTCGCGACCGACCGAATGGCAGGGGCACCGCTCTCCCGGCGGCAGCGCGACCGACGCCAGTTCCTTCACGATCAGGTCGATCAGCCGCTTCAGGTCGCCTTGTGTAATTGAGTCACTCACCCTGACCGCTCCTCGAGTTGTTCCCTGGAGGTATGATCGCCTGCGTTCTTCGTCCGGCCGAAGCCGGACACTACAATTCCTGTTGTTGTAGTGTCCGCCCTCAGGCGGACCAGTTGTCGTCCATGACCGCCCCCAGCCCAGGAGAAATCCTACTCTCTGCAGAGCAGATACAACAGCGCGTTGCCGAGCTGGCCGTGGAGATCAGGCGCGATGCCCCGGACAACCTGCACCTGGTCGCCGTACTGAAAGGCGCGTTCGTGTTTGTCGCCGATCTTGTTCGCTGCCTTTCCGGGCCGGTGTCGCTCGATTTTATGTCCGTTTCGAGCTACGAGAGCAAGACCGCGAGCTCGGGTGAGATCCGCCTAGTCCAGGATCTTGGCGCGCCTCTCGACGGCCGACACGTGGTGATCGTCGAAGACATCGTCGACACCGGCGTGACGCTCGTCCGGTTGCAGCAGATGCTTCGCGCGCGCAACCCGCACACGCTCAAGACAGCGTGCCTGCTGAGCAAGACGGCGCGACGCCAAGTGGACGTGACGGTCGACTATGTCGGCTTTACGATCGCCGACCGCTTCGTCGTCGGCTACGGGCTCGACTACGCCGAGCAGTACCGTCACCTGCCGCACATCGCAGTTCTGGAAACATGAGATTGCAGGGGCATAGAAATGCAGGATGGCAATTGCTCAATTTCAATTCTGCCATTCTGCAATCCTGCCATCCTGCGATTTCCGGTATAGTCTGTGCGCAGTGTCCCTACACCTTGTCGATCATCCGATCGTGCACGACGCGCTCGTCATGCTTCGCGACGCGCGTACGCCGCCTGAGCATTTTCGTCGGGCCGCTCGGCGCATCAGCGTGTTGATGGCGGCCGAGGCCCTGCGCGATCTGCCCACGGCTGCGGTTACGGTGGAGGGCCCGCTCGGCCTGGCGCCCGGCCGCCGGCTTGCGGCCGACGTCGTTGTGGTCCCGGTGCTAAGGGCCGGGCTGAGCATGCTTGATGCCGTGCTGGAGCTCGTGCCTCAGGCGCGCGTCGGACACATCGGGCTGCAGCGGGACGAGCGCACGGCCGTGCCGTCCAAGTACTATTCAAAGCTGCCGCCGGGCCTCGACCGCAGCTGCGTGTTGATGATCGATCCGATGCTGGCGACCGGCGGAAGCATCGTCGCCGCGATCGGGTTGCTGCGCGAGGCCGGAGCTCGCCTGGTCCGCTTTGCCTGCATTGTGGCCGCGCCTGAGGGCGTCGCGCTTGTGGGCCGGCACTATCCTGATGTCGCGATTTATGCTCCCGTCGTCGACCGAGGACTCGACGCGCAGAAATACATCGTTCCTGGTCTCGGTGATTTTGGCGATCGACTCTACGGTACCGCTCAAGAGGTGACCCATGCCAACCCCGAGCCTTGACCGCCCCGCGCCGCCTCGCTCGGAGCACGAGCGGTGGCAGACCGCCCTGACCTCGATCGAGCCGAACAAGATCCTCATCCGCGGCTATCCGCTCGACGAGATGATGGGCCGCTTGTCGTTTGCCGACGCGGTCTACCTGCTGCTCATGGGCGAGCTGCCCACGCCGGCGATTGGACGAATGCTGAACGCCGTGCTCGTCTCGTCGCTCGACCACGGTGTCACGCCGCCCTCGACGCTTGCCGCACGCAACGTTGCCACGTCCGGTGCACCGCTCAAGGACTGCGTCGCAGCGGGCGTGCTGGCGTTCGGGCCGCACCACGGCGGCGATATCGAGTCCTGCATGCGGTTTCTCGACACGGGTCTGTCGCTCGTCCGAGCCGGGAAATCGCTCCAGCAGGCCGCCGAAACCATCGTCGAGGAGTGCCGGAAGAACGGCGAGGTCCCACCAGGATTCGGGCATCGGTTCCACACGCGCGACCCGCGAGCGGCGCGGCTGTTCCAGATGGTGCTCGAGCTCGAGCTCGAAGGCGAACATGTGCGGCTGATTCGAGTCATCGAGCGGCTGCTCGGCGGGCGATCTGAAGCGTTCGGCCGTCCCCTGCCGGTCAACGTCGACGGGGCCATCGCCGCGATTTGCGCCGATCTCGGGTTCGCGTACGAGCTCGGCAACGCCGTGTTTCTGATTTCTCGGCTGCCCGGGCTGATCGCTCACGCCCACGAGGAGCGTACGCGCCAGGCGCCGCTCAGACTGATCGATCCCAAGGATCACGATTACGACGGGTCGGCGCAGCGCCGACTGCCGGATCGCCGCTAGATTGCGGTACACTAGCGGCTCGGGGCGCTTAGCTCAGCTGGTTAGAGCGCGTGCTTCACACGCACGAGGTCGGAGGTTCGAGTCCTCCAGCGCCCA
>Ga0156278_1016_pt1 | contig 21135 bp, 19 predicted proteins | sample RifCSPlowO2_12_FD_107927 | JGI IMG/M metagenome (GOLD analysis project Ga0156278, IMG submission 107927) | Acidobacteria bacterium RIFCSPLOWO2_12_FULL_65_11
TGGGTTACTATCAAGAACCCGCGCTGACCGCCGAGACACTGAAAGACGGGTGGTTGTACACCGGAGACCTGGGCTATCTGTCGGGCGGCGAGCTGTTTGTCTGCGGCCGCGCGAAAGACGTCATCATCGTCAACGGTCGCAAGTACCACCCGCAGGATCTGGAATGGGCGGTCGCTGAACTGGCGGGGGTCCGCCGGGGCCGGGTGGTGGCGTTTGGCACGACCCAACAGGGGGCATCCGATCGCGTGGTGATTGTCGCCGAACCGAGTGGCACGGTGGGCGCCGTGGCGTTGGCCGAGGCCATCCGGCGGCGAGTTGGCGAAAGTTTTGGCCTGTACGTCGATGACGTGGTGTCGGTGCCGAGCGGAACAATAGGGCGGACGACGAGCGGAAAGGTGCAGCGCGCGGCGACCAAGGCGCGATACGAGCGCGGCGTGCTGGTCGGCGAAGCGGCCGACAAGGCCGAGCTGCCCGCGTAATGGAGAGTGGATGGACTTGCTCGAGAAGCTACGAGTAATTGAACAGCGGCTCGCGAGCTTCGCGCCCGGGTTTGCCGTACCCGGTGTCACGGTCATCGACCGCGTGCTCGGTCCCTGCGAGGTCGTCATCTCCGGCCGGCCGACGCTGATGTTCGGGTCGAACAACTATCTCGGCCTCACGCTCCATCCGGCAGTGGTCGAAGCGGCCCGCGCCGCCATCTCCGAGTATGGCGCCGGAACCACGGGGTCGCGGACGGCCAACGGCACCCTGGCCCTGCACGAATCGCTCGAGCGGGAGTTTGCCGAGTGGTCCGGCAAACGCCACGCCATCATCTTCAGCACCGGCTATCAGGCCAATCTGTCGCTCATCGGCGGGCTGTGCGGGAAAGACGACGTCATCCTGATTGATGCCGACAGCCACGCCAGCATCTACGACGCGACGCGTCAGACGGCGTCGCAGGTCATCGGATTCCGCCACAACTCGCCAGACAGTCTCCAGAAGAAGCTCGAGCGGTTGCCGAAGGGCGAGCGGAACCGGCTGGTCGTCGTCGAAGGGCTGTACTCGATTCGCGGCGACGTGGCGCCGCTCCGCGAGATTGCCGACGTGTGCCGCCAGTACGGCGCGTATCTGCTGGTCGATGAAGCGCATTCGCTCGGCACCTACGGCCCAACCGGTCTCGGGTGCGCTGAGGCACAGGGGGTGCTCGATCGCGTGGACTTCCTGGTCGCCACGTTTTCGAAGTCCCTGGCCGGCATCGGCGGCGTCTGCGTGTCCGATCATCCCGAGTTGCGGGCGCTGCACTTCCTCGCGCGGGCGTACGTCTTCACGGCCTCAGGATCGCCGTCAAACATTGCCGGCGTCCGGGCCGCAATCCGCGTCGTGCGGGAACACCCTGAGCTGCGCGAGCAGCTGTGGTCCAATGTCCGGCGGCTGCGTCAGGGGCTGCAGGAGCGCGGCTACGTGATTGGCGAGACCGAGTCGCCGATCGTCCCCATCCTCACGGGCGACGAAGACAAGACGATGGCGCTCTGGCAGCGGCTGCTGCAGGAAGGTCTGTACGTCAACCTGATCGTGCCGCCCGGCTGCCCGAAGGACCAGTGCGTCCTGCGGGCGAGCTGCTCGGCGGCGCACACGCCCGAACAGATCGCGCGCGCTCTCGATATCCTGGCTCGCGTCGGCGCCGAGCTGGGTGCCACGCGCGTCGCAGTCTCCTGAATCGAGTCGGTGCGTTGGTGCTTCGGTTCTAAGGTGCATAGGGGTAGCACCTACGCACCTACAACCATCCTTGCGCTCTGTACCACCGTGCTGTTTCGTCGAGCCCCTGTTGAAGCTCTACCTGGGCGACGATCCCGAGGCGATCGCGCAGACGATCGACGCAGCAGACGAAGCCCTCTGCTGACAACTCCGCGTGGCGCCATCGATTGAGCAGCATCGGCCGGCCGACGACCTGGCCCGCGGCTTCTCCGGCTATGGCGGCGAGGCTGGTGATGACACTCGGGATTGGAATCGTCAGGGCAGAACCGCCGAGCGCCGCTTGAATACGTGTCAGGAGATCGCGAGCTGTCACGGGTAGTGGGTGGCCGACAAAGACGGTGTCCTGAAGAGCCGGCGCGTCGAGCGCCGCGTCGATCGCGCGGACCACGTCGTGGATGTAAATAAAGGTATACGCGGCATCGCGCCGGCCGACGAGCGGCATCACGCCCAGCCGCGCAAAGCGAAACAGCGGCAGCATCGCCCGGTCGCCGGGGCCGTACACGACCGACGGCCGGAGAATCGTCCACTGCAGGCCCTCGATCGCGGAAATGCGCTGTTCGCCTTCGAGCTTGCTCCGGCCGTACGGCGTCAGCGGCGCTGACAGGTCGTCCTCACGCCGCGGTGCGGCCGGCGATGCCGACCCGGCCGCGGCGAGGCTCGAGACGTAGATCAGGCGGGCGCCGACTGCGCGGGCGGCTGCGCCGACGGCCTCGGTTCCAACGGCGTTGACCTCGACGTATTCGCGCTCGCGTACGGTGGAGACAACGCCGGCGAGATGCACGACGGCATCGACGCCGGCAAAAGCCTCAGTCAGTGCGGACGTTGCGAGTGGCGCCTGGACGATGGTCCCGCCAGGAGGTGCGGCATGCGCGGAACGCGCGCGGACGATGGCGCGCACGTCGACGCCCTGCTCGACGAGGTGCGCCGTCAGGTGACGGCCGATAAACCCTGTCGCGCCGGTCACCGCAACGCGCCGGATCATGGGAGCAGGTCGAGCGCGCGCGTGAGGCGCGGCCCGATGCGCAGCGCGCTGAAATCGCGTCGATCCGTTGTCAGCACTCGATAGACCTGACGACGTTGGGCGACTGCGGCGACCGTCCCATCAACCAGTCCCAAGCTCAGATCGCTGAACTTGGCGTCGAGCTCAAGGGCGCGGGCGATGTCGGATGGGACGGGCAACTCGTATTCGTACCGCGTGCCCGGGTCGAAGATCTCGGCGACCAGCCGGCGCATGGCGGCGCGATCCTCTCGAAGGAAGTAATCGATTTCGGCGAGCACGAGGCCGGGCACGATGACGCGGCTCGCGGAGGTCAAGACCGTCTCGTAGGACGGGAAGCTCGGTGCATCGTCGGCCGTGCGGGCGAGCGCTCGGAGCAGGCCGCCGGTGTCCGCAACGACTGGAGGAATCAACCGTCGAGGTCCCGAAACAGCTCGGACTCGTCCCCCAGCTTCACATCGGTGGATTCAAAGAGACGTGTCGAGGGCGGACGGCGTCCGGAGTAGTACCGTGAGGCCACAACGCGCAGCCCTTTGCGAACGAGCTCGGAGGCGGAATGCCCGGCCGCCCGTGCGCGCTTGAGGGCCCGCACATCCGCTTCATCCAGGCGCACCGTCGTCGAAATCAGTCGTGCCATACGGTCACCATACAACGAACCCATCCTCGACGGCAATCGCAGCGGCTCAGGCCAGGGCCTTCTGATAGATGCGATACGTCTTGTAGCGGCGCGCCCCGGCCATTTCGGCAGGCTGGTTGATGTCGCGATTGTCCTCCAGGACCCAGGAGAACTCCACACGCCGATATCGTGTGTCCTTCATCTGGCGGTGAAGCTCGAAGAGCAGGAGCGGGTAGAGGCCGAGGCTGCGATACTCCGCCAGCACGCCGAACAGCAGGAGTCGAGCCTGATCGACGATCCGCTTGCGGCCGAGCAATCGAATGAGTCCGAGAGGAAACAGTCGGCCCCTTGTTCCTTTGAGCGCCTGGTTGATGTCTGGAACGGCGATGGCGCACGCGACCGGCCGTCCCTTGACCTCGGCGCAGACGGCGCAGCGCGCATCGAAGATCTGTTTCATCTCGTTGGCGATCCGGCGGAACTCTTCGGGCGTCGGCGCCACGAAGCCCCAGTTCTGCTCCCACGCGCCGCAGTAGATCTCGCGCAACCGCTCGACCTCGCGCTCGAACTCGGCGAGCTGCAGCGGTCGGACGAGGATACCCTCGCGGTCGCGCACGCGGGTCGCAAGCTTCGCGACAACGGGCGGCACCTCGGCGTCGATGGAGTACAACCACGCGAAGAGGTCCTTGATCTTTCGATAGCCGGCCGACTCGACGTATTCGCCGTACTCAGGTGGGTTGTGCGGCATCATCACCATGGGGTCGGTGTCGAAGCCTTCCACCAGCAGCCCCGCGCTCTCGTTGAGGGATGGGTTGATCGGGCCGCGCACGTGCGTGCGCCCGCGCCGGTTCGCCCAGGCCTCCACCGCGGCCAGCAGCGCCTGGGCGGCGGGTTTATCGTCGGCTTCGAAGAAACCGAACATGGCAACGTTGTCGCGGTGCACCTCGTTGTGCCGGCGATCGTCGATGGCGGCGACACGCCCGACGATGCGGCCGTCACGCCGCGCGAGCAGCAGCTCAACGGCGGCATGAGCAAAGAAGGGGTTGTGCCTGGGCGAGAGACGTTCGCGCTCGGCGAGACGGAGCGGCGGAATCCAGTGAGGATCGCCGCTGTTCCGTGTATACGCGTAGTCGATGAAGCGCCCGAAGTCGTGGCGCCCGACGAGCGGTGTGACGTCGATCACGCGACATCTATGTTATGTCATGCATTGTTTTCGCTGCCACGAGCGTCTCAACCGCCGTCAAGGGTGGTAGAGTCGGTGACGTTCTGTTTTGGAAGCGCGCGAGCGGTCTACGCCGCGAAGCGCGTCAGGCGCGGTGGCGGGGCCCCGCGCGATGAGGAGGTATCGCCATGAAGAAGCTGATGTGCCTGGTCGCTCTGGTCGCATGTGGATTCGCGCTTCCGACGGTGTCCGCCCAAGGCGGCCTGCAGGTTGAGGACGCCAAACTCGGAAAAGGCGTGCAGGATCGGAACATCACCGAGGAAGCCACGACCTTCGCCGTCGACGACAAGGTGTACCTGTGGCTTCGGGTGACCGGCAGCGCCGGTTCGGACTCCATCAAGGTGAACTGGAAGGTCGACGACAGCACCGACACCGTCACGCTGCAGATCGGCGGCAGCCCGTGGCGGACGTGGGCCAACAAGACCGCGTGGAAGGCCGGAGAGTGGACCGTGACCGTCACCGACGCCGGCGATCAGGTGTTGAAAGAACTGAAATTTACGGTGCAGTAGTTATGCCTTCAACGGCCTGGGGAGGCCGGGCTGTTGAGGAGGAGCTTGTCGATGTCTCTTCCCAGTTGCGTACGGGAAGTTCATCAAGGCGTGGGGACGGAAGGGCGGCCGAGCGGGGTCCATATCGACAAGCGAACCGACACGCTGTACGTCGGCGACGGGGAGCGGAGGTTCCGCAGTAACATCGTTGTCGATGCACATCGAGGCGCGGCAGCGCGTGGCCCGTGTCGCCGTCATCCTGACCTGCGTCATACTCGCGTCGCGCGTCTGGTTCATCTTCTTTCGCTATCTGGACTTCGACGAATTCGAGCACGCGCACGCGACGTGGAGCGTGTCGCGCGGGCTCGTGCCCTACGTGGACTTCTTCGAACACCATACGCCCTGGCTGTACCTGCTGTTCGCTCCGCTCTTCCCGCACTTCGCGACCGATACCGATCCAACTGCGGCGGCCGGCCTGCTCGTCGTGCTGCGGCTGGTGATGTGGGCGATAAGCATCGCGTCGGTCGCGTGCGTGTACGAGCTGGGCCGCCTCTGGCGCGACCGGTTCACCGGCGTCCTCGCGGCGTTCCTCTTCGCCTCCGCCAGTCAATTCCAGGACGTGATCCTCGAGTACCGGCCTGACGGGCCGGCGCTCTTGTGTGTGCTGCTGTGCCTCATCGCGGTCATGCACGGGTGGCGGTCCAATCGAACGGCCGGAGCCGCCGTGCTCTTCACCCTGGGCGGGCTCGCCCTTGGCGCGGCGGTGCTGTTTACCCAAAAGGCGCTTTTCGTGCTGCCGGGTCTGGCGGCGGCGCTCGTCGCCTACGTGTGGGAACGCGAGCCGAAATCGACCGGTCGCTGGCGTCGGCGCGCGATGCTGGTCGCGTTGTGCGCGGCCGGTGCCATCGCGCCCGTCGCGTGGACGGCGTACTGGTTCGACGCGCACCAGGCGCTAGACGCGTTCGTTCATTACAACGTGGACGTCAATGTGGCGCAGAATGCCGCGAGGTTTTCGCCGCTTCCCAAGCTCTTGTCGCATCTGGTTCACTCGCCAGCACTCATGGTGCTCGGTCTCGGCGGGTTCGTTGTGAGTGCCATGAGCGCGTGGGCCGGGACGGCCGGCTGTCGTCTCGTGTTGCTCGGCACGGCGGCGAGCCTGTGGGTGGGCGTGTTCGTGATCCCGCGCGTGTACGACCATTATCTAGTCACCTACTTCCCGCACCTCGCGGTGTTCACCTCGTCGTGGGCCATCGAGCTCGTCTCGCGCATCGGTCCGCGCCTGAACGGTCGCGCCTGGTTCGGGCCCGCGTTGGTGTTGGCGCCGGCGGCCAGTCTGGCCGCGCTTGTCGTGGGCGTGGAGCACCCCACGAGCGTTGCCGGCGCGGCCATGATTGTCAGCTTCACGCTCGCCGCGATGCTCGCCGCGGCAGTCGTCGCGGTCTGGCAGCACGCGCGTCCCGAGACCGCCGCGTGCCTCGCACTCGCCGCGCTCGTCGCCCTCCAGGCGGGGAACCTGGCGCGTGTCTTCAGACCGATCGCCCCGCAGCTCGCCGACCTCGCGTACGTGACGACACACACGCGGCCCACCGACACGGTGCTGGGCGCGACGAGCGGGCCCGGCGTATTTCGGCCCCATGCCTGGTACTACTTCTTTCTCAGTGGTCCCTTTGCGACCGATCGTGAGTTTGCGGAGCTGATCGAGTCGCTCGAATCGGAGCGGAGGCGTCCGCAGATTGTGATCTTCGGCGAGAACGAACGGCGACGGCTGCCGCTTGAGGTATGGACGTATGTGCGCCAGCACTACCGAAATGTCCGCGGCGACCTGTATGAACGGCTGCCTCAACACTAGAAACAAGGCCACGTGAACCCCTTCCAGTGGGTTCGCGCCGAGATCCTCCGGTCCGCTTGGAGGCGCGGCCTCTATACGCCGCCCGATCGCCGCGTGCTCGAGGGCGACATCTTGCCCGAGCTCGCGCGCGATCCAACCGTTACCCGCCTCCTCTTCGTCGGCGTTCAGTGGTACACGAGGCACTATCCCGACCAGTTCGGGGGCAAGACGTTCGCGACGATCGATCCCGACCCGGAAGTCGCGCGCCTCGGGGGGAATCCTCACGCCGTCGGGCGCGTCCAGGACATCGAGGAGCATTTTCCAGGTCTCGTATTCGACGCGATCGTCATGACCGGGGTCATCGGCTACGGACTGAACGACCGCGACGAGGTCGATCGCGCGCTCGGCGCGTGCGCCAAGGCGCTCCGGCCCGGCGGCTGGCTCGTCCTGGGTGTCGATGAGCTGAGGCCCATGCACGTCGATCCGAGCGCGAGCCCCGCGAGCCGGCAGTTCGAGCCGCGGCCGTTCGGCGCGTCCGCATCGGCGCGCCTCGACGTCGCGATCCCGTTCAAGGAACGCTGGCACACGTTCCTCTTCTGGCAGAAGAAGGCGAGGTCATGAGGTATCGTTCTTGGTCGTGCGTTATTCCGAGTGGCTGGCTCTGGGGTTCTTCGTCTGGCTCGCAGCCTCCGGCCTGCTGTGCCGACTGCCGCCGGGGCGGCGCCGGCAGATCGTAGGGGGAGGAACCGGACTGTCGATCGCGGTCGTGGCGATGGCCCGGCTTGGGCAGGTCCCTTGGCGAGACTGGATGCCCGTGCTCTACATCCTCGTCGGGTACTTTCTCTCCGGTCGCCTGTTTGTGTCGCCCTCGTCGCGCCTGGAAGGATGGCTCACGGGCTGGGACGAGCGCCTGCTCGGCGATCCTCCCGCGCGGTTCTCGCGCTGGCCGCGACCCCTGCTGGCGTACCTCGACATCATCTACATCTTCTGTTTCGTGCTGATGCCCGGCGGCTTCGCCGTGCTGGTGTGGACGGGGCACGCGGCGCTCGCGGATCGGTACTGGACGATGGTCGGCGCGGCGGAGTTCGGGGCCTTCGCGCCGCTCGCGCTCGTGCAGACGCGGCCGCCCTGGGCGCTGGAGCGGGCACGCGTCGTCGACGACGCCCTGGTGCATCACGCGGCGTCGATCTTCGTGCGGCACGGCACAATCGGCGCGAACACGTTTCCAAGCGGCCACGTCGGCGGATCGCTGGCGGTGGCGCTGGTGGTCATCGGCGTCGAGCCGGTCGCGGGCACGGTCCTGCTCGCCCTGGCGGCGAGCATTGCTGTGGCGTGCGTGGTCGGCCGATATCACTATGTGATTGATGTCGTCGCGGGCGCGGCGCTGGCGCTCTTGGCGTGGGGGGCGGTGGCGCTAATGGGCGTCTGACCGCTGGGCGTGATACGCTTCAAATTTCTGTCATGACAGACCAAGTACGTGGCTTTTCGTCTCCCGCGGCTCCGGCCTCGAAAGGCGCGGCGCTCCGACGACTGTTCGCCTCGCCTTCGCCGATTGTGATTGCCGGGGCGCACGACGGCCTGACCGCGCGGCTGGTCGAAGAAGCCGGCTTCGACGGGGTGTGGGCGAGCGGCTTCGAGATCAGCGCCAGCTTCGGCGTGCCGGACGCCAGCATTCTCACGATGAGCGAAACGCTCGCCGCCTCTCGCACCATGAGCGAGGCCGTCAGCATCCCGGTGATTGCGGACTGCGACACCGGTTTCGGAAACGCCATTAACGCGATTCGCACCGTGCAGGCGTTCGAGGCGGCGGGCATTGCCGGGCTGTGCATCGAAGACAACGTGTTTCCCAAGCGCTGCAGCTTCTATCCCGGCGTCAAGCGTCTGCTCGCGGACACCGACGAGCAGGCGCTGAAGATTCGTGCGGCCGTCGAGGCGAGCTCGAAGGATTTCGTCGTCATCGCGCGCACCGAGGCGCTGATTGCGGGCTGGGGCCTCGAGGAGGCGCTCAGACGCGGCCGCGCGTACGCGGATGCCGGCGCCGACGCGATTCTGATTCACTCGCGGCAATCCACGATCGACGAGGTCGCGCAGTTCGCCGACCAGTGGGACCGGCTGACGCCGCTCGTGTGCGTACCCACGACCTACCGGACCGCAACGGTCGAGGATCTGGCGCGCCTCGGCTTCAAGATGGTGATCTTCGCCAACCACGGCCTGCGCGCCGAGATCCGCGCGATCCAGGAGACGCTGCAGACCTTGCGAACGGAGAACCGCGCCTCGTCGGTCGAGGATCGGATCGTCCCGCTGTCGGAAGTGTATCGGCTCGTCAACCTCAATCAGCTCAAGACGGACGAGCGCGCGTACCTGCCGCCCGACACCGAGTCGGTGAAGGCCGTCATTCTCGCGGCCGGATTCGACCGGCGGCTGATGCCGCTCGTCTCCGATCGGCCCAAGGCGATGCTCGAGGTGAAAGGCAAGTCGATTCTCGAGCGCCAGATCGACGCGTTGCAGCAGCTCGGCGTCCGCCAGATCGCCGTCGTCCGCGGGTACAAGAAGGAACAGATGACGCTGCCGAACGTGAAATACTACGACAACGATGCGTTCGAAGAGAGCGGCGAGATGGAGAGCCTGCTCCGCGCGGGCGCGGAGCTGTCGGGGCCGGTCGTGGTCATGTACGGCGACATCTTGTTCGACCGCAACATTCTCGAGCGCCTCCTGCAGAGCCCGGATGACATCACGCTGGTCTGCGACCGATCGTGGCCCGACATGCGCGCCGGCCGCGAGGCGATCGGTCCGGATCTGGTGGTGGAATCACCGACGCCCAGGCGCCACCATCGGTTCCTCGCCGACGCCCAGCCGGTTCGGGTGACCCTCATCGGTCAGTCGATCGACTCGACCCAGGCCACGGCGGAGTTCATCGGTATGGCCAAGCTCTCGGCGAGAGGCTGTCAGATTCTTGGCGAGGTGTATCGCGAGCTGCGCGAGCGCGGCGCGGATCAGCCGGTGCACGAGTCGCCGTCGTTCCGCGCGGCCAAGCTCACCGACCTGCTGCACGAGGTGATCGCCCGCGGCCACTCGGTCGCGTCGGTCGGCATCTACCAGGGATGGCTCGAGGTCGACACGTTCGACGACTACCGCCGCGCGTGGACCGAAGTTGGGTAAGCCGTTTCTCGATCTGCTCGAGCGCCTCGGCTACAACTTCTTTACCGGCGTTCCCTGTTCGCTGTTCACGGGCGTGACGCGCATCCTCGACGCCGAGCCGCGATACGGGTATCTGAGCGCCGTCCGTGAGGACTCGGCGATGGGGATTGCCGCCGGCGCTTATTTCGGCGGCCGTCAGCCGGTCGTGTTCATGCAGAACAGCGGCTTCGGCGTCAGCATCAACGCCCTGGTCTCACTCCATCAGATCTACGAGATTCCGGCGCTGCTCGTCGTGAGCTGGCGAGGGCAGGGCGGCCAGGATGCGCCGGAGCATCTGGTGATGGGGGCGGTCATGGAGGAGTGCCTGCGCCTCTTTCAGGTGCCGTTCGCGGTCTTCGAGCCGTCGACGCTCGAGCGCGACCTCGGCGGGCTGACGCGCACGATGCGCGAGACCCGCAAACCGGTCGCGCTCGTCGTGCCCAAAGGGATGCTGCAGTGAAGCGCGCGGCGACCGTTGACCGCGTGGCCGATGCGCTTGAGCCCGGGTGGCTGGTCGTCGCGTGCAACGGCATGATCGGGCGGGAACTGTACACGCAGGCCGACGCGCCCACGCGCTTCTACATGATCGGCTCGATGGGGCTCGCGTCGTCGATCGGCCTGGGCCTGGCGCTCGTGCAGCCATCGAAGACGGTGGTCGTCTTCGACGGTGACGGCAACGTCCTGATGAACATGGGCACGCTCGGGAGCGTGGCGGCGGCCGGCGTGACGAATTTCTATCACGTCGTGTTCGACAACGCGGCGCACGGATCGACGGGCGACCAGCGCACCATCTCGGACAGCGTACCGCTGGAGGAGGTCGCCCGGGCCGCCGGTTATCGCCGCGCCCTCCGCGTGAAGGGGTCCGAAGGGCTCGATGCGGCACTCGCGACGTTTTTTGTGGACCCGGGGCCGGCCATGCTGCTGGTCGAGGTCGAACGCGGCAATCAGCCTGGCATCGGCCGCGTGGAGCCGGAGCCGCCCGAGCTGACGGCGAGATTTCGAAGCGCGGCAATGAAGTCCGGCTGAAGCCGGACACTACGACATTACTGTGATCCCGACGTGACGTCGACGTAACCGATGTACGTGACGTACGTGACGTACGTAGTGTCCGGCTTTAGCCGGACCGTGAACGAGAGACGTACGTAGTGTCCGGCTTTAGCCGGACCGTGAACGAGATGCGAACAGTTCTCCTCAACCCCGGTCCCGTGAACGTCAGCGCGCGCGTGCGCGAGGCGTTGAACGGGCCCGACCTGTGCCATCGCGAGCCGGAGTACTTCGATCTGCAGGACGCCATCCGCTCCCGACTGCTGCAGGTCTTCGACGCTCCGGCCGACGAGTACACGTCAATCGTGCTGACCGGCAGCGGCACGGCCATGGTCGAGGCCATGATCGGCTCGGGCGTCTCTGCGAACGGACGTCTGTTGGTCGTGCAGAACGGCGTGTACGGCGAGCGGATTGCGGCGATGGCGAGGCTCCACCTCATCCCGCACGACGTCATCGAGTGTGGATGGACCGAGCATCCCTCGCTCGATGCGATCGCCTCTCGGCTGCGTGACGGCCGGTACGAAGCGCTGGCAATGGTCCACCACGAAACGACCACCGGACTCATGAACGATCTGCCCGCTGTCGCCTCGTTGTGCCAGCGCGATGGCGTGAGGGTGCTGGTGGACGCTGTGAGCGCGCTGGGCGGCGAGCCGTTTAGTTTTCGTGATTGGCAGCCCGACGCCGTCGCCTGTACCGCCAACAAGTGCGTACAGGGGTTGCCCGGGCTGTCGTTCGCGATCGTCCGCCGCGACTTTGCGCGCGCCATGACCGGGTTTCCGGAGCGCAGCCTCTATCTGCACCTGCCGCGGCACCATAGTGAGCAGGAGCGCCGATCGACGCCGTTTACGCCGGCCGTCCAGATCGGCTACGCCTTGCGCGCGGCGCTCGACGAGCTCGCCGAGGAAACCGTCGCCGGACGCATCGCGCGCTACGGCCGCGCGTCGGCGATCGTGCGCGAGGGGCTCGTCGCGCTCGGCTTCAACCTCTTGCTGCCGCCTTCGCTCCGGTCGACCACCATGACGGCGGTCCGGCTGCCGCGCGAGATGAGCTACGGCGATCTGCACGACGCGCTCCGGCGGGAGGGCTTCGTGATCTACGCCGGGCAGGGTCCGCTCGCTGCCACGCTTTTCCGCGTGGCGACGATGGGCGACGTGGCGGAGGGTGACTACCGCCGCTTCGTGCGGGTGCTGGGGATGTCCGTTGCCCGCGCCTGATAAAGTGAGAACTGAGAACTTAGAACTGCGAAGGACTGACATAGAGCGTGACGGTGGAGCCTACTTCTAAGTTCTCACTTCTGACTTCTGAGTTCCCCAATCGTCCCCGGCACGCCATCATCCTGGCGGCTGGTATGGGCACCAGGCTGCGGTCCGTCGTGACCGGCATGCCGAAAGGCCTGATCGAGATGGAAGGCGAGACGTTGGTGGGCCGGTCCGTCCGATTGCTTCGGGACGCTGGGATGGAGCAGGTCACGATCGTCGCCGGGTACGGGGCAGAGCAGTATCAGAGATTCGCGATCGGCCGCTCGGGAGTCCGCGTGGTCCTCAACGACGCCTACGCGACCACCGGCAGCATGGCGTCGCTTGCCGTCGCGCTTGAAAGAATCGATGAAGACGTCCTCGTCCTTGAGAGCGATATCGTGTACGAGCGGCGCGCCCTCCCCTCGCTCATCGACCAGCCGGCGGCCGATGCGACGCTTGTGTCGGGTCCGACCGGCGCGGGCGACGAGGGGTGGGTATGGGCCGTCGATGGCCGGCTGCGCGCGATGAGCAAGCGCGCCGGCGACCTGCCGGGCGTGACCGGTGAGTTCGTCGGGATCACGCGTCTCTCGGTGGCGGCCGCGGCGTCGATGACGCGGACGTTCAGGGATTTCGTCGATCGGCTCGGGCACGCTCAGATGGACTACGAAACTGGCGCGCTCGTGGAGATCGCCGACGAGCGTCCCATTGCGGCCACCCTTGTCGCGGATCTGCACTGGGGCGAGGTCGACGACGAGCGTCACTTCGAACGCGTCGCGCGCACGGTGTTGCCCGCGATCGACCGATAGGTACGGGTACTGGCGGCTGCTGGACAGCGTCCCCTGCGGCGGGCAAGAATGAAATTTCGTGGTATGTGTTCCGTGACGAGGAAGTCGCCGTGCCCGAGAGCCGGTGTGACGTCGGTGCTGGCACTGTGTGTGTGCCTGGCGCTGCCGCACAGTCTCTACGCCCAGACCCGATCCTCCGCGACCGGCGCCGTCGAGGGGACCGTGTCCACTCAGAGCGGAGCGATCAGTCTCCCGGGCGTGCTCGTGGTGGTCCGCGACGCCTTTGATGTCCAATTGAACGAACAGGTGACCGACGGCGAGGGCCGGTTCCGCATAGTCGATCTCACTCCAGGCACCTATCGTGTGACGGCCGCTCTCGAGGGCTTCGCGGCCAGAGTGGCGTCGGTGGTGGTCGTCGCGGGGGAGATTGCCAGAGCCAATCTCGATCTCGCAATTGCGGGGTTGGAGGAGACGGTCAACGTGATCGCGCCAGAGGCCATCGTCACTCCCGGCGAGACGATCAGCGGAGCCGAAACGATTGGCAGCAAGGAAGCCGATGTGTTCGCTCCGGGCGCCGGGCTGTCCGGCGCGCTGCGCCTTCTGATCAGCGCCATCGAGGTGCCCGGTGGAGTGAGCATCAAGGGTGGTCGTCCGACGCAAACCGGCATCCAGATTGGCCCAACTTCGGTCACTGACCCGTCGCTGGGCCTTGCGCACATGAACCTGCCCGACGACGCGATCGAGTCGGTGTCGGTGCTGCCCAATCCGTACGCCGTCGAGTACGGGCGGTTCTCGTCAGGCCTGGTGCTGATCCGGACGCGCCGCGCGGGCGACCGCTGGAAAATTCGGCTGAACAATTTGAATCCAACGTTCCGGACCGGACGCACGCAATTGCTGGTCAACATCAAGGGCATTTCCGGGTTGGACCCGCGCGTCGAAGTAGGTGGGCCGATTATCAATGGCCGGTTGTTTCTCGAGCAGACGGCCCAATACAAGTACAGCTCCGATGAAGTCCCGAGTCTCCCGGAGGATCAACGGCGCACCACGAACTGGCTGAGTTCCTTCACCCGCCTCGACGCCGTTCTCTCGCCGCAGCATTCGCTCATTGTCACCGGTGGTCTATTTCCGGCGAAGGCGACCTATGCGTCGCTCGGCACGTTCATTCCACCGGAGGCCACCTTCGACGTTCACGATCGTGTGAATCACCTTGCGGTCACCGAGCGGGCGGTATGGAGCGAGGCCCTCATCGCAGAGTCGACCTTTCAAATCGACCAATTCAACACGCGGGTGTCCGGGCAGGGTGCCGCGCAGATGGAAGTCTGGCCGGACACGACGCTCGGCAATTTCTTCAACACGGGACGACGCACGCCGTCGGTGTTCCAGTGGATCGAAGCGTTCTCAGGGTCGCGCAATGGATCCGGTGGGCTCCATCTCTACAAGTTCGGCGTTGACGTCATGCGGAGCCACTACCAGGGGACGAGCGACAGCCGTCCGGTGCTCATCAGGCGCGCGGATGGCACGCTGTCGCGGCGTGTGATCTTCAGTGGACCGACCACGCAGGACGTGCGCAGTACTGACGTGGCGCTCTTCGCGCAGGATCGCTTCCAGCCGACCAACCGCTGGTTTGTCGAGTACGGCGCGCGCGTCGATCGGGACGGCATCCTCGATCGCTGGAACTTCACCCCGCGCGTGGGCGCCGCCGTGCTACTCAATGCATCCGGCACGTCGGTCGTCCGCGGTGGGTTCGGCCTGTTCTACGAGCGCACGCCTTCGGCGGCCGGCGCCTTCAACCAGTTCGAGGAGAAGACCGAGACCCGATTCGACGCATCTGGCGCACAGCTCGGTCCTCCGGTGCGCTTCGCGCATGTGACGGCGCCGGATCTGTCTACGGCGCGCAGCACCACATGGGATGTTGCCTACGACTATCGTCTGAACCCCCAGTGGTCGTTCCGCGCGAGCGCGATCAATCGCCGTGGGAGTCACGAGCTGATCGTCGATCCACAGGTGCTCGATCCCGCAGCGGGCACCGGCCGGCTGCTGCTCGGCAGCACGGGCGAGAGCCATTATCGCGATCTGGAGGTGGGGGTTCACTTCTCGCGCCTCCCGGCATTGGATGTCGACATGTCGTATGTCCTCTCGGACGGCCGAGGCGAATTCAACCCCTTCGCGAACTTCTTCGGCGTCCCAATCGCGTCAGTCATCGATCCGAATGCGTCCGGACCCGCGGATATCCCGCACAGGTTACTGGGACGTGGACGCTTCATGCCGACGCCGCGCTGGCTGCTGCTCGGTGTGGTGGAGTGGCGCACGGGGTCTCCGTACTCGGTCTTCAACGACTCGCTCGACTTCGTGGGCCCGCGCAACGAGGAGCGACTGCCCATCTATTTCCGTGTCGATCTGGGCGTTGAGCGCCGCTTCCGGATTGGGAAGTTTCAGCCCTGGATCGGCGTCCGCGCCAGTAACCTGCTGGACGCATCGCTGCCGGCCGAGGTCCAGGCGAACCTCGGATCGCCAAATGTCGGGAAGACCTACCCTTCGGACTACCGACAGCTTCGGCTGCAGCTGCGATTCGAGCGCTGAGAGATGCCGCGCGCGCTTTATCGAGGCTTCCTTGTCTCCGTACTGACGTGAAGATGCATCGACCTTTCTTTCTTGCACTTGTCGGCGTGGCATTGTTGGCGGTGCGTGTGGGCGCGCAGGCCCCGCCGCCGACGATCGACGCACTCGAGCGTGCGGTCGCAGCAGATCCCGAGAATCTGCGGCTTGCCGCCGACTACCGGCAGCAGGTCATTGCCAGCGGGCGCTTCGATCGATCGATTGATTTTCTCGAGAAGCTGGCCGATCGGCGGGGCAGCGGGCCGAACGTCAAGATCAGCCTCGCGCTGGCCTGTGTGGACAAGGTGCCAACCTCCAGCGACTGGAGCCGCCTCTTTCTCGGGCGGGACGCCGTCGGTGCGCTCGATAAGGCCATCAAGCAGCGCCCGAGCGTGCTCGCGTACTACATCCGCGGCCTCATCCACCTCTTCTACAACAACGCCATCTTCAAGCGCATCCCGCGCGGTCTCGAAGATCTGCGGAAGGCGCTGGCGCTTGCCACCGACGACACACCGCCGGCGCTCATCGCGCGCACCTATGTCTCGCTCGGGGACGGACAGTGGCGGCTCGAGGAGAAGCAGAAAGCGCGCGAGGCATGGCAGGCCGGCGCCGCACAGTTCCCGTCCTATCCGGCGCTCCAGATCCGGCTCTCGGCCGACGAGGGGCAGGTGCGCAGCGCTGTCAGCGCCGCTCTGTATACCGGTAACCGGGTCGATACGAGCTTGCGAGATATCTTTCCTTGACGCCTCGAATGCGCTCCAGCCAGTAGTCGTTGGAGAGCTTGCGCCGCATCTGGTCGGTGAACCGGCCCTCGATCTCCGCTTTCCACCGGCGCAGGTTCTCGGTCGTCACCTCATGGAACGACTGCACCACAACGACCGGAAAGCCCTCCTGACGGTAGAGGGCGTCAAGCGGTGACGTCTTCACGATGGGAATCGTGTCGAGAAACAGGCACTCCCACGTCCGGAAGCAGTCGAGCCCTTTGCCGCGGGGCGAGACCTCGAAGGCGAACTCGTCGTGGATCCGCCAGTATTCGGCCTGCTTCAGCCGCTTCTCGACAAAGTAGCAATCCCGCTGCGCACGGAGCGCGTGTGAGGCCTCCACGCGATCGGGAATCGTGTCGGCGTTGGTGATGAACTGTTGATTCCGATGAAAGGTACAGAGCACGCGTGGGGGCTTGTCGCGAATCGGGCGCACGGTCCGCTTCACAGCCTGCAGCAGCGCCTGATCGCCCATGCCATTTCGGCTCAGGGTGCGGTCGAATGGAATCTTGCCCAGGGCCATCATGAGGAGGAAGCCCAGTCGCTTCTCGAGCTTGGTGAAAATCGGATTGTCGACACCGATGGGAATCCGCGTCAGCTTCGGGTGGTCTTCCGCCCAATCGCAGTGCTGGGCGAACCAATGAATGATGCGGTCGTCGTCGAGCAGATGAGCGAACCGGCGGACCGGGCTGGTGGCTGAATCCCCGGTCACGAGCACGACGGGTCCGGCCGTCCGGGGCAGGATGAGTCGCACGAACTTCTCGATGTGATCGGTCTTCACATGGACGATGTCGCCGGCCGCGATCTCCGGCGCGATCTCGACCAGCATGTCGATGGGAATCTGCCGGCGTTGGGGGTGCTCCATGTTGGCGCCGTAGTCGATGACGACGTCGGATCCCTCGCGCAGGCCCTGGCTGTGCACCAGGTGAACCGGCAAGGATGGGTCGCACTGACACTTTCGACCGCGGATGGACGACTTGCCTCGGAGGAAGGCCCGAGCGCGCGTGGTGGCCCCGCGGTCGAAGGCGGCGCGAAGCACGCGCTGGAGGACGCGTTCGGCGCTGTAGGTGAGCTCCTTGAGCCGGCGGCGACGCCGCCAGCGGATGATCGCGCGATCGAGCGTCTTGTAAACGGCGAACCATGCCCGGACGAGTGGATCGAGGACGGTGGGCACGTACGGCGCCACGAAATTACGGGTCGAGATCCACCTCGCTGGGCGGAGCGAGCTGACGTCCACTTCGTCGTCGGTGAGAACGAGACCGCGCTCGCGCGCAAACTTGTACAGCAAAATCGTGAGCAGCGCCTGGTCGTAGCGATGGCCGGCGCGGTTGGCGCCAGAAGGAGCGATCAACTCCGGGTTGAGCGCTGCGTCGCGCCAGCAGGCCACGAGATCGCGGACGTCGGGCTTGGCGGGATCGAGTCCGACGACCCCCGCCGCCCGGCAGCGCTTCGAGCGATCGTCGTTTGGCACCTGCATCAGCTCGAGCGTGCGCGCGTGGCACCAGCGCGCGAGCGGCGACTGGCCGCAAAGCGCCAGGACGCCGTGTTGCACGGTCCACGCACAGAGCGGGGCCAGCGAGCCGCGAATGATGGTCGCGGCATCGAGCCAGACGATCGGACCGCTGGCCGGGGTCATGAGCTCGTCGAGAACGATCGGCTTCCACGCGCAGGCGGCAAGCTGCCGAACGTGAGCCGGATGGCGATCGAAGGGAAACGGGCGGATGGTGCACCACGGAAATCGAGTCTTGAAACCACGGCGGTCGGCGTCGATCATTCCCAGGTCGAAGACGACAAACGCGTACTCGGACGACGCACCGTGGCGCTCGGCGCTCCTGAGCAGCTGCCAGAGCGAGCGGGCGTAACGATGATCAGCTGCCGAAACAACGGTGCCTTTCGTGACGATACCCTCCGGACTTGAGGTATTCTACCGCCGCCCTTCAATATGCAGGGATCCGGGTTGAGGGTCGCCGTCGTACTTGATGCGAACGGCGTCCCCGAATGGCATCGCAGTGTCGCCGAGAGCGTTCGTGCGCTCGAGGGCGTGGTGCTCACAGCGGTCATCGCCGCCGAAAGTCAGGCTGCGCGGCCGCGCGTCGAGCCCTCACACGCCGCCCTGCGACGGATGGCCATCGATGACGTCGTTCCTGATGTGCCTCGTATCCGGTACGCGACGAGCATCGCTCGCGGAACGAGCTTCGATGTCTTGATCGACTTGGCCGGCGTCGACCTCGACTGTCATCCGCCGTACGGCGTGTGGCGGTACGGCTTCGGCGACGGCCGTCCGTTTGCGAACGGAGCGTCGGGGACCGTGGTTCGTCTGTACCGGCTCACCGCCGACCCCGAGCGCGCGGTGGTCCTCGGCGATGGCTGGTATCGGGCGCGCACGCCCGACGCATGGGGCACGCGCTCGGTGGCAGCCAGAGTGGCGCCGTGGTGCGCCCGCGCGCTCCAGCAGATCGCCGGTGGAGATGAGGAAGCCCTGGAAGTCGCGACGGGCAGCCCGCAATCGACCGCCGGGTGCCTGGACATGGAGCCGCCTGATGCGCCGCTTTCGCGAGTCGTGGCGGTGGCCGACACGCTACGTACGTGGCTGCGGCGCGAGCGATGGACGATCGGGCTCGTGGCAGCGCCCATCGAGGACATCCTCGCGAGCGGCGCTCTCCCCGAGCCGATCTGGCTCCGCGATCAGCCCCCCGATCGGTTCTACGCGGATCCGTTTCCGGTCGCGTGCTGTGGAGACGCAGTGCGTGTGCTGGTCGAGGACTATCGCTACCATCCCAAACGAAAGGGCCTGAGCGAACTCGAGATAGGCCGCGACGGCAGGCTGCGACGGGCGGTCGATCAGGAGACGCTGCCGCCACGCGCATCGTACCCGTTTCTCCTCCGGCGTGACGGCGAGCTCATCTGCATCCCGGAGACCTCCAGTGCGGACGCGGCCATGGCGTTCGCGCGCGATGGCGCGACCGGCAAATGGTCGGCCCTGGGGGATCTCGTTCGCGGGTTCCGCGTCATCGATCCGACGTTGGTCGAGTGGAACGGCCGATGGTGGCTATTTTGCACGAAACAAGGCGACGAGGATCAGACGGAGTTGTACCTGTTTTGTGCCCCTTCGTGGGACGGTCCCTGGAACCCGCATCCGCTCAATCCCGTGAAATCGGATACGCGTTCGTCCCGTCCTGCCGGTCAATGTTTCGAGACAGGTGGCGTTCTGTACCGGCCTGCGCAGAACTGCGCGCGGCGGTACGGCGCCGGCATCACCATCAACCGGATTGTCGAGCTGACACCGCGGCGGTTCCGTGAAGAGCCGGTGCTCTCGCTTCTCCCGTCCCCTTCGTCACCCTGGCCCGACGGCCTGCACACCATCAACTCGCTCGACGACGTGACCGTCGTCGACGGCCTGCGCGTCGAGCGGCGGTGGTAGAGCCGGTTTCAGGCGGACTCGCCGTAGCCTTGGCGATGGACGGCCACATCATCGGCCACGCGGTGCTCGTCGGGCTGTTTGCCCGACCTCAGTAGCTCTTATTGGATCGCTACTCGAATCTTGAGGGGCTGCTCGAGTGTCGCCTCGACCGCGGTCCCCACCGGAAGGCTCACCTCCTCGCCTCGCGTGGCCAGCACGGCGCCAGTTCCCGCACCCGCGCCCACAGCGGTGCCGATCGCCGCACCTTTTTTTCCGCCGGCGATGGCGCCGATGAGGGCGCCGGCGCCCGCACCGATGCCGATCTTGGTGGCATCCTCGCCTTTGGTGGCCTCGGCCTCTCGCGTAATCCGGGTCGACGCGATCGTGTAGGTCTCTTGTCCCGAGCGCAGTCGATCGAAGCCGAACGACAGCGTGGCGCGCCCCTTGACCCGTCCGGACTGCTGGGCGTCGAACACGGTACCGGTCGCCTCGGCGCCCGCGGGGAGGGCTGTCGTGCCATTGATCACGACAGCGGTCGCCAGCTTGGCGCGCACGACGTCTTCGACCTTGCTGGCATCTGACGAGACGGCTGTATCGAGGGTCAGGCTGAGCGTGGTGCCCGCCGGTATGGTGACCTCACGGAATCGAGGCTGTCGCGGAGCGGGGGCCGCGCTATTCGCGGCGGGCGCGCTCGCTTTGGGAGCTTCCGCATTGGGCGATTCGGCCGGCGGTGCGGCGGGTTCCGAACAAGCCGTGGTGAGCGTCAGCAGGCATACGGCACGAATCAGTCGCTTCTTCATGTGAATCACCTCGGATGAGTGCGCCCGGTCTCGCAGATTCAAGCTGGGGACTGTCAGGTTATATCGGCGACGAGGGCGATGTCCAGCTTTCGAGCAGACCTGCGCTAAGATCCGTTCCGCATGACCGACACCGACAGCCCGCAGCGCGCCAACATCGGTTGGAACGTGCTTGACGAGTGGGGGATCGGTGCCCTGGCGATCGTCGCAGCGGGGATGATGGCGTATGCGGCGATCGTGCTTTCGTACCTCGACTATGTACCCCTTTGGGACGGTCGCATCTATGCGGATTGCGTACTCGACGCGGCCGAGCGCCTGAGTTTCGGGGCGCTTGGCTGCGCCGGCCACAATTCGCAGGCCTACATTCTCCCGCTCGCGTTGGCGGCGCGGTTTGCACCAGCCGCCCCTGGCAGCATCGTCCCTCTTGTGGTGACGAACGTCGTGCTGGGGCTGATG
>Ga0156278_1140_pt1 | contig 21042 bp, 9 predicted proteins | sample RifCSPlowO2_12_FD_107927 | JGI IMG/M metagenome (GOLD analysis project Ga0156278, IMG submission 107927) | Acidobacteria bacterium RIFCSPLOWO2_12_FULL_65_11
CCACTGGAGCGTCGGCGCGGGCGTGCCGCTCGCCGCCGCCGTGAATGAGGTGTCCGTCCCGCCGACAACGGTCTGATCGATCGGCTGCGTGGTGATGGCCGGAGCCGCCGTGACGGTGAGCGCGGCGGCTGTGCTGGCGGCAGAACCGGTACTGTTGGTCGCGACCGCCCGGTACTGATTGCCCGTCAACCCCACAGTCGCACCTGTCACGGTGAGGGTCCCGGTGGTGACGCCGCTGTAGGGCGCGCCATTGGCCAGGTCGGCAAACGACACGCCGCCGTTGGTTGAGATCTGCCACTGGAAGGCCGGCGCGGGGGTGCCGCTTGCGGCCGCGGTGAACGAGGCGTTCTCTCCAGCGGCGACGGTCGGACTGGTCGGGTGGGTGGTAATGGCCGGAGCCGCCGTGACGGTAAGCGGGGCAGCCGCCGAGGTGGCGGTACCGGTGCTGTTGGTCGCAACCGCGCGGTACTGGGTGCCCGTCAACCCGACGCTCGCACTTGTCACGGTGAGCGTGCCGGTGGTGACGCCGCTGTAGGAGGCGCCGTTGGCGAGGTCGGTAAACGACACGCCGTCGGTCGAGACCTGCCACTGATACGTTGGTGCGGGGTTTCCAGTTGCGACCACCGTGAACAACGCCGTTTGGCCCGCCGCCACGGTCTGGCTGCTGGGCTGGGTTGTGACGGCCGGCGGCGTGTTCACGGTGAGCGTCGCCGCCGTGCTGGTGGACGTCCCCGCGCTGTTCGCGGCAACCACCCTGTACTGATAGCCAGTCATGGGGGCGGTGACACTGCTGAGCGTCAGCGTCGTTGTCGTCACGCCGCTGTAGGGCGCGGTGTTGGTCAGGTCCGTCCACAGGGCTCCACCGGTCGTGGATTCCTGCCACTGCAAGGTTGGGCTGGGGAAGCCGCCAACGGCCACGGTGAAGGTGGCGGTCTGACCGACGGTGGCCGTTTGGTCGACCGGCGGCGTCGCAAATACGGGGCTGCTCGCTGGAGCGGCTTTCCGGATCGTGTGATTGCCCTGGTCGCCGACGTAGACGACGCCCGCAGCGTCGACTGCCACACCCGCCGGGGCGTTGAAGCGGGCGCCAGTGCCGGTGCCGTCCGCGCTTCCCGCACTCCCCGCGAGCCCGGCCACCGTCGTGACGACGCCCGCCGCCGTGATCTTTCGGAGCGTGCTGTTGCCGGAATCCGCGACGTAAGCGCTGCCGCTGGCATCTACTGCCACACTGGTCGGACTGGAGAACCGGGCGGCGCTACCCGTTCCGTCGGTGCTGCCTGGGCTGCCGGCCGTCCCGGCGAGCGTGCTCACGACGCCGGCCGTCGTCATCTTGCGGACTGTGTGGCCACCCTGGTCGGCCACATAGACGACTCCTGTACTGCCGACCGCGATGCCGGTCGGGAAATTGAACTGTGCGGCGCTACCGGTATCATCCGTGCTGCCCGGGCTCAGAGCGGTTCCAGCCACGGTCGAAACGACGCCGGCCACCGTGATCGTACGCAGCGTGTGATTGTTTGTATCCGCGACATACAGGATGCCAGCGCTGTCGACTGCCACGCCGTTCGGAGAGGAGAAGCGAGCAGCGTTGCCCGTGGCGTCTGTGCTGCCGGGACTCCCCGCGGATCCCGCCACCGTGGTCACGACGCCGGCCGCGGTGATCTTGCGAATGGTGTGGTTGCCCGTATCCGCGACATAGACAGTGCCTGTGCTGTCGACCGTCACGCCCCGAGGCGAAGAGAACCTGGCCAGGCTTCCCGTCTCATCCGTACTCCCGGGGCTGCCCGCCAATCCAGCAAACGTCGTCGCCACGCCGGCCGGCGTGATCTTGCGAATGGTGTGATTGCCGGTGTCTGCGACATAGACCGTGCCTGCGTTGTCGACCGCCACACCCTGGGGGGCAGAGAACCTGGCCAGGCTTCCCGTGTCGTCCGTGCTGCCCGGTGTGCCCGCCGTGCCTGCCAGCGTCAGCACGGCGTAGCTGTTGATGACCGTCAGCGTCGCAGCGCTCGACGTCGCCACCCCGACGCTGTTGGCCGCGACGGCGCGGTATTGCGTGCCGCTCACACTGAGGGGCGCGGCGCTCACGGTCAGCGTCGCCGTCGTCACGCCGCTGTGCGGGGCGGTGTTGGTGAGAGTGGTAAAGGACACGCCCCCGTCGCTCGACGCTTGCCACTGATACGTCGGGGCCGGGAGACCGCTGGCCGCCACCGTGAAGGTGGCCGATTGACCCTCCGTCACTGTCTGAGAACCCGGCTGTGTCGCGATCGCCGGAGCGAGAGTCACGCTGAGCGTGGCGGCGGTCGAGGTGGCGGTGCCCGTGCTGTTGGTGGCCACGGCGCGGTATTGGCTGCCGTTCAACCCGACCGGGACATTGGTCACCGCTAGGGTGGTGGTCGTCACGCCGCTGTAGGGGGCCGCGTTCGTCAAGTCGACAAAGGACGCCCCGCCGTTGGTCGAGATTTGCCACTGCAGCGTTGGTGTCGGCGCGCCGCTCGCGGCCACGGCGAACGATAGGTTCCCTCCCGCGGCGACGGTCTGGTTCGAGGGCGGCGTGGTGATGGCTGCCGCCGCGGTCACGGTGAGCGTGGCGGCGGTGCTGGTGGCTGACCCCGTACTGTTGGTCGCGACCGTCCGGTACTGATTACCCGTCAACCCTGCGCTCGCACTTGTCACGGTGAGGGTCGCGGTGGTGACGCCGCCGTAGGGCGCGCCGTTGGTCAAGTCGGTAAACGACGTCCCGCCGTTGGTCGACACCTGCCACTGTAAGGTTGGTGCCGGCGTGCCGGTCATGGTCACCGTGAAGGTGGCGTTCCCTCCTGCGACGATGGTCTGGCTGGCCGGCTGCGTGGTGATGACTGGGCCGGCGGTCACGGTGAGCGTAGCGGCGGTCGAGGTCGCGGCGCCGGTGGTGTTGGTCGCGACCACGCGGTACTGGGTGCCGGTCAGTGCCACGGTCACATTCGTGACGCTGAGTGTTCCCGTGGTGACGCCGCTGTATGGCGCGGCGTTGGTGACATCGGCAAACGACCCGCCGCCGTTGGTCGAGACCTGCCACTGATAGGTTGGCGCCGGATCTCCAGTCGCGGTGGCCGTGAAGAACACATTCGCGCCCGCGGCGACGGTCTGACTCGACGGCTGGGTGGTGATGGCCGGAGCCGCGGTGACGGTGAGCGTGGCGGCGATGCTGGTGACTGAACCCGTGCTGTTGGTCGCAACCGCCCGGTACTGATGGCTCGTCAGCCCGACGGTCGCACTCGTCACCGTGAGCGTCCCGGTGGTCACGCCGCCGTAAGGCGCGGCGTTGGAGAGGTTCACAAACGACGTTCCACCGTTGGTTGAGATCTGCCACTGATAGGTTGGCGCGGGCGTGCCGCTCGCGGCTACTGTGAACGAGGCATTGGCGCCACTGGACACGGTCTGACTGGCGGGCTGCGTGGTGATGGCCGGGGCCGCCGTGACGGTGAGGGTGGCGGCACTTGATGTGGCGGTGCCGCTGCTGTTGGTCGCGATCGCGCGGTACTGAAGCCCCGTCAACACCACGGTCGCACTCGTCACGGTAAGGGTCCCGGTGCTGACGCCGCTGTACGGAGCGGTGTTGGTGAGGTCGGCAAACGACGTCCCGCCGTTCGTCGAGATCTGCCACTGATACGCTGGCGCGGGCGTGCCGCTCGCGCTGACGGTGAACGAGGCATTCGCGCCGGCCACCACCGTCTGGCTGGCCGGCGGAGTCGTGATCGCCGGCGGCGTATTGACGGTGAGCGTCGCCGCCGCGCTCGTGGCCGTACCTACGCTGTTGCCGGCCACCGCGCGATACAGATAGCCATGCAGACTGCTGCTCACGCTGCTGACCGTCAGCGTGGCAGTGGTAACTCCGTTGTAGGGCGCCGTGTTGGTCAGGTCGGCGAACGAGACGCCGCCGTTGACGGACACCTGCCACTGCAGGGTCGGTGTGGGCGTGCCGCTTGCCGCAACGGTAAACGTCGTGGTCTGGCCGGCACTTGCCGCCTGGCCGATCGGCTGCGTCACGAACACTGGAGCGCCGAGTATGGTCAGGGTGGCCGCAGTCGATACCGCAGAGCCCGCACTGCTCGAAGCTATCGCCTGGTACCTGTAGTTGTTCAGGCTGCCGGACACATTGGTGATGGTCAGCGTCGTCGTGGTCACGCCGCCGTAGGGGGCGGTGTTCGTAAGGTCGGTAAACGATACGCCGCCGTTGGTCGACACCTGCCACTGGATCGTCGGCGTGGGCGTGCCGCTCACGGCGACGGTGAAAGTCGCGGTCTGGCCGGCGGTCACCGTCTGGCCGATCGGCTGTGTGGTGAATGTCGGTGCTCCGCTCACTGTCAGCGTGGCGGCGTTGCTCGTCACTGTGCCGAGACCGTTGGTAGCGACCGAGCGATATTGATAGGTATTGAGGCCGATCGTCGCGCCGCTCACCGTCAGCGTCGTCGTGGTGCTTCCGCTGTAGGGCGCCGCATCCGTCACGCTCGCCCACACGTTTCCGCCATCCGACGACACCTGCCATTGGTAGGTTGGCGAAGGATTGCCGGTCGCCGCGATGGTGAACGTGGCCGTCTGGCCTTGAGTGACACTTTGGTTCGTCGGCTGTGTCGCGATCGCCGGTGGAGTCAGCGCGTTGACAGTGAAGATGGCGGCGTTACTCGTCGCGCTGCCTGCGCCATTGGTCGCCAGCACCCGGTATCGATTGCCGTTCAGCCCGACGGTCGCGGCGCTCACCGTCAACGTCGCGGTGTTCGTCCCGCCGTAGGGCGCCAACTCAGTCAGATCGGTGAAGGACACGCCGTCGGTCGACATCTGCCACTGATACGTGGGTGCCGGTGTGCCAGCGGCGGCGACCGTGAAGGTCGCCGTCTGGCCCTCGTCGATCGTCTGGTTGCCGGGCTGGGTGCCAATCACCGGGGCGCCTGTCAGTGCGAGCGTTGCTGACGCGCTCGTCGCAGAACCCGAACTGTTGGTCGCGACGGCCCTGTACTGCGCCAGGTGCAGAGCAGCGGTCACGTTGGTTACCGTCAGCGTGGTGGTCGCGGCGCCACTGTAAGTGGCATCGTCGGTCAGGTCCGTCCACGTGGCTCCCGCGTCGGTCGATGCCTGCCACTGATACGTGGGCGCAGGAGTTCCGCTCGCTGCCACCGTGAAGGCCGCGCTGCTACCCGCCGTCGCTAACTGGCTGGCGGGCTGCGAAGTGAACGCGGGGCTGCCGGAGATTGTGCCCTTCCGAAGCGTCGCGTTTCCGGCGTCGGCCACGTACAGCGTGCCCACGCCGTCGACAGCAACGCCGTACGGCCTGAAGAAACGGGCGACGGCATCTTCGCCGTCAGCGCTTCCGGCGCTTCCCGCCAACCCCGCGAGCGTCGTCACAACGCCCGTTGTCGAGATTCGCCTGATCGTGTGGTTGAACGTGTCGGCGATGAATACAACGTCGGTACTGTCCACCGCGATGCCGTACGGCGTATTGAACCGTGCCGCGGCGCCGGTTCCGTCCGCGCTGCCGACGGCGCCGGCAAGTCCGGCCACGGTCGTCACGACGCCAGTCGACGTCACTCTCCGGATGAGGGAGTTCCCGGAGTCCGCCACATAGATCGCGCCCGCGCCACTGACAGCGACTCCGTACGGATTGAAGAAGCGGGCAGTATTCCCTGTGCCATCCGCACCTCCTGTGATGCCGGCAAGTCCCGCCAGCGTGGTCACGACGCCGGCGGGCGAGACCTTACGAATCGTGGAGTTGCCGGAATCCGCCAGATATAGCGTGCCCGCGCTGTCGATCGACAATCCCAGTGGGACCATGAAGCGCGCAGTGCTGCCGGACCCGTCGGCATTGCCAATGCTGCCAGCCTGGCCGGCGAGTGTTGTCACCGTGCCGCCGGACGTGATCTTGCGAATGGTCCCGTTCCCCGCGTCGGTGACGTAGACGGTTCCCGTGCCGTCGACGGCGATGCCGAACGGCGTGTTAAAGCGTGCCGCGGCGCCGGTGCCGTCAGCCACTCCCGCCGTTCCTGCCAGGCCAGCGAGCGTGGTGACGACACCGCTTGCGCTGATCCTGCGGATCGTGTGGTTAAACATGTCGGCAACGTAGATTCCACCGGCGCCATCGACCGCCACGCCGGCCGGAGAGTAGAACCGGGCGGCCGTGCCTGTCCCATCCGCGCTGCCGGCAACGCCGGCGCTTCCCGCCAGCGTGGAGAACAGAATGTTGCCCATCACCGTCAGCGTGGCCGTGTTCGACGTGGCGACGCCGAGGTTGTTACTGGCTCGAGCTCGGTACCGCACACCGTTCAGATTGAGTGTCGTACCCGCGATGGTGAGCGTGGCCGCAGTGACGCCGCTGTACGGTGCCGTATTGGCCAGGTCTGTCCAGGACGCCCCGGCGTCTGCCGACGCCTGCCACGCGTAGGCGGGCGCCGGGTTTCCGATGGCCGACACGGTGAAGGTTGCCGTCTGGCCCGCCACCACTGTTTGAGCGGTTGGCTGCGCTGTGAACGAAGGCGCACCAGCGGCGTTGACGAGCAGCATCGCCGGGTTGCTCGTCGCGCTGCCGATGGTGTTGGCGGCAATCGCCCGATACTGATAGCCGTCCAGGCCGCTAGTGACCCCACTGATCAGGAGAGTCGTCGTGGAGACGCCGCTCTGGGGCGGCGTCTCCGTCAGGTCGGCGAATGACATGCCGCCGTCGATCGACACCTGCCACTGGAGCGTCGGCCCGGGTGTGCCAGTGGCCGCGACGGTGAACGTCGCACTCTCGTTCGTATTGACGGCCTGGCTAACCGGCTGTGTCGTGAACACAGGCGCGCCGCTGACGACAAGCGTTGCCGCGAGACTGGCCCGGCTGCCCGCGAGGTTCGTCGCGACGGCCCGGTACCGCCAGCCGGCCAGGGTGCCCGGTACATTGATGACGTTCAACGTGGTTGTCGCCACGCCGCTGTAGGGAGCCGCGTTTGCGAGATTCGCCCACGACAAGCCGTCTGACGAGCCCTGCCATTGATACGCAGGCGTCGGGCTGCCGATCGCGAACGCTGTGAAGGTCGCGTTCTGACCAACAGAGACGGTCTGCGTAGATGGATGCGTGGTGATCGTTGGAGCGGCCGGCAGGGAAACGTCCTGGATGACCACGCCGCCGTTTGTGGCGACGACGAGACCGTTGACCGACACCGTGCCGTAGCCGGTGGCTGTGGCCGTCATGGTGTACGGGATGTTGAGCAAGACCGACTGCGTGTAGCTGCCCGCGAGATCGGTGTAGCTCGAGCTGCTGCTCGACGAGCCTGTTGCCGTCACCGTCACTTTGGCGTTCGCGACCGGGGCACCCGTGCTGGCGTCTCTGACGGTCCCCTTGATGCTGCCGGCCACGGCGCCGACGCCACATCCAGGGAACTTGAAGCTGCCGATGCGAGTCAACCAACCGATGGCGCTCGTGGCCTGGCTCGCCAGCGTGTAGTACTCCGTGGTGTACCAAAAGGTGCAGTCGTCGTTCGGGTCGACCGTCAGCGCGCTGATGTCGCCCCAGCGTCCGCTCGTGCTCAACTGGACGCCGCTGCCGGTCACGAGTTCTGCCTCTCCTTGATGGAGGCCGTTTGGCGGATCGGCAGCCAGCCGGCCCGCGAACCGAATCGAGGGATGTGTCAGGAGCCCCGAGACGCTGTAGCCCACGGCGAGATTGCCTTGACGGTCCATCGCCGCGCTACCCATCCAGCGGCTGTCCGCGTCGGGCGCGAATGTCGCCTGCTCCAGCGTTGTGAACTTTCCGCTCGGCAGATTCCGGCCGAATTCGTAATAGCGCACCGCTGCCTGGTGCCCGGCGGCCGTCGTAGGATCGGCACCCACGTTCACGGTGTGCGTGACGACGAGCGACTCGCGCGTGCCGCCGAGGTTCCGGTACGCCAGTCGTGACAGGAGCCGATCCTGAACCGAGTCCAGATAGGTACTGGCCGTGGCGGGACCCGGTTGCTCGATATCGTTCCGGCCGCTTGGACTACGGGCATCGTAGATGGCCACCGCTAGGGGGCTTTCAGGCCGTTCGGCGAAATTCGATGCAGACGGTATCGCGAAATTCGCGCGGAACGCGAACAGACGGACCGTGTCGGTTGGTTGGCCTGTGCCGAACGCGTTGACTCGCGCGCCGAGCACCCCGAAGTAGGCCGGCGTACCGGTCGGCGGGAGGGCAGGGCCGTCGAGATCGGCGGGCAGCATGCTGCTGAGCGTCGTGCCGACCGGGAACGCTTTCCGGAGGTGGAAGTCGAGGACGCCCGCGCTCCTGTCGCCCGCGAGCATCTTGGCGCGATCGAACGCGAAGATGCCCACGCCATTGAACGCGCCGCCGCTTGTGACCTCGTTCGCCGTCATGTAGTAGCCGTCAGGCCACAGGCCGAACCGCGGGGAGTCGTACGCGACGTTCCCCGGCATGACGAAGTCGAACACGTAGTACTGGCCGGTCGGATCGGAGGTCTTCGAGATGGCGACGCACTGGTGGTATGGCGGTGTCCCGCTGGTCGCGTACGCCACCTGCGTGAGAAGCCAGCGATCGGCGAGTTGGTCGTACATGACCAACGCCTCGCCGTTGTTATTCGTCGTGCAGATTCCCGAGATGGACGGAGAGGCAGAGGTAAACAGCGTGTTGAGTTTGAACGGCGGCTGGGCCAGGAGGCCCGTCGACTTGTTGTAGATGCCGAACAGCAGGTTGACAGCCTGCACGTAGTGGTTCGGCCCGATCTCGCCGCTGGTGTTTGGCGGCGCGATCCGGTTCCCGCCGTACGCGTTGGCGACGTCCTGACTGCTCAACCCATCAAAGCTCGTCGCGACTGAGGGCATGTTGGGCAGGGGCTGAATGCTTTGCACCGCCTCGTCCCGGCTGGTGCCGACCGTGGCCGCCTGCAGCTGCGGCACCCCGACCTTCGACTGCGTGAAATCACCCGGGGCCGTCGCTCGAAGTGGAATGTCCTCCAGAAGGTCGGCGACGGGCAGAGAGACCCCAAACGCGACCGCTAGCGTGAGGCCGGGTTCAGTTGTCGTCGCCAGACTCGACGGGCCTGCAGACTCTTGCGATGGACGATCGGCGTGCTGCGCCGTGACCACGCCGACGCCGACGAGCGCCGCAAGAGCGGCGCCGAGGATCCGGCGTCTCGCACGAGGGCCGCGGTGTTCGAGTTTCAAGAGAGGATTTGAACTGTTACACGTAACTATCTATGAGCCAGCGGTGAAGTCAACGGGAACCTGCATGTCTGCCGCGAGGCAGACTTCAGAGAGAATATTGACGGACCTGTCGCCAGCCTATATCGTACGGGCCATCAATCGCGATTCTCCCCAGCAGAGATTCCAGTTGTCGTGGAGCTGGTCGTGGTGAGACAGAGCATCAGTGTGGCACTCGCAGGGCTGATTGTCCTCAACAGTCCGGCCTCGAGCCTTGTCCAGGCTGAACCGAGCTCGACCCTTTCTGCCGCCGGCGATCTGTCGCTCTTCACCGACCCGGTCGGCGCCGGCGTCTATGTGGACGGCGTGTTTGCCGGCCGGACGCCCGTAACCCTGCGGGGCGTGCCGGCCGGCGACCACCGCGTGCGCATCGTCAAGGACGGCTACCTTGAAAACGCGCGTGTCGTCAGCGTCGATGCCGGCCAGCCCACACGCCTCCAGGTCAGGCTCACGCGTGATGCCCGGGCCGCGACTGCGCCGTTCGGACAGGTTCAAGTGGCGGTCACCAAGGAAGACAGCCCTTCGTCTTTGCGGTGGGTGCTGTTGGCCCTGGCCGGCGGTGGTGTGGGCGGTTATCTGTACGCGACAAAACTCAAAGGGAACAAGGCGCCCGTTGCCGGATCCGTCGCGGTCAGTCCGACGAGCGGCCTCGTCGGGAGTACGTCGATCAGTTTTTCCGCGGCGGCGGCGAGCGATCCAGACGGCGATTCGCTGACGTTCGACTGGAACTTTGGCGATCAACAGCACGGCACCGGTGCGAGCCCGACGCATGTCTACAACAGCACCGGCACGTTTACTGTGATGCTGACGGTGAGTGACGGCAAAGACACGGCTTCGGCGACGGGCACCGTCGTCATCCAAAGCCTGACTGGCACCTGGAAGGGGCCGCTCGTCAGCAATACGACCACGTACAACACGACGCTGATGTTGACCCAGACCGGCGCCGCCGTTACCGGCACCTACTCGGATCACTTGTTGAATAGCGGAACAGTCAGCGGGTCGGTGACGCCTGGCTCATCTCCTGTATCGCTTTCAGTAACGGTCGGATCCTTCGATCCGTTTACGTTTACCGGAAGTCCGGCCGCCAACGCCGACGCGCTCACCGGCACGGCCAACGGCGTCGCGCTCACCGCGACCTGGACGCTGACGCGCCAATAGAGACGGCACGCGCGACTACGCCCGCGGGCGGTTTGGAGATCGTCCAGAAGGAGTACGTAGTGTCCGCCTTCAGGCGGACCTTCCACGGTCCGGCTCAAGCCGGACACTACATCCTGACATTGGGCTGCTGCCGAGTCGTCGTGGTCGTGGCGTCCGCCTTCAGGCGGACGGAGGCCTGCGCTTCCGAGGCTCGGAGATCTCTGAGCTCGGCGGAAAGGATCGCCGTTTCCTCGATGAGCCGCTCGATCTGCTGCCGCTGGCGCGAGACGATAACCGAGAAACACAGCGACGCCACACACACCATCAGCATGAGCAGCATGAGCAGGACGACCGGCGGATAGGACACGCCCAGCCAGCGCGCCACCGCGTCCAATAGCTCGCGGCGCAGCGACAGGATGAGCAGCGCGATCGACGCGAGAATCCAGAGAAACGAGTACTCCTCGGTCAACTTCCGCCGTCTGACCAGTTCGAGCACCACGACGAGCAGCAGCAGGCTGACCGACACGGCCACCACCTGAACGCGATCATTCACCGGCGAGCTCGACCTTGCCCCTGAAGGGCACGATGATGATGGCGAGCATCACGCGGGCGCAGGCCGCGGCCACGCGGCCGGCCGTGAGCGAGGTGGTGCCCCCTAACCGGAATCGCGCCCGAACAGGCACCTCGACGACGCTCAAGGCGTTGCGGCTGAGAAACAGCCGCAGCTCGGGTTCCGGGTACCCGGTGGGATGGTGCTCGGCCAGCACACGCATGGCCCGAGGACCGACGGCGCAGAACCCTGACGTGGCATCCGTCACACGCCGTCGCGTGAGGGCAGATAAACAGGCCGCCAGCAGTCGCTGGGCGAGGCGCAGCGGGCTCATCCGCTCCGCATGCGGCCGCGCGTACCGCGAGCCCAGCGCGACGTCGGCGCGGCCTTCGTCGATGGGCGCGAGCAACCGGTCGATTTCGTCGGCCCGGTGCTGTCCATCGCCATCGATTCGTACGGCGGCGTCGTAACCAAGCCGCGCGGCGTACCGAAGGCCGGCACGCATGGCGCTGCCGATGCCCATCCGTTCGGGAAGGCGCAGCCAACGAATCGTGTTTCCCGTGCGGATGCCCGGGTCGTTCGTTCCGGGGCCCACGATCCCCCGCTCCAGCAACCACGCGGTCGCGTCGGTGGATCCGTCATCGATCGCGAGGATGTCGAGATCGGGCCGGCAGGCCCGCACCTCGGCGACGACGGCGGGCAGCGTCGCCGCCTCGTTGTGCACCGGGATCAGGCAAAGGACGCGGGATTTGGGATTTGGGATTTGGGATTTGGCCCCCCCTCGAATCCCGAATCCCAAATCCCGAATCCCATCTGCAAGCCGCCTCGGGCGCATGCTATGTGAGGGTGTCGTCGGCACGCGACCAAGCCGCCGCGACGACCACATCACAATGGCGGCAACCCACGCCAGATCGCGAAGCAGGTGCAGGAGTGGAAAGACAAGCGGCGCGGGATCGCGGAAGCGCCGGGCGGCGCCGATGCCGGCCGTCAGCCGCTCGAGCGCAAGGCCCGCGACGAGTGTCGCCGCGGCAACCGCCAAAGGCCGCCACCCTAAACCGGCCACAGCCGCGACAGGCGCGGTCAGCAGGGCCGCGACCGCCATCGACATCAGCAGCGGATGCACCATCATGCCGGCCGGCGACACCGAGTCGCCGGCGATGCGTCGTGGATGCTTGGCCACGAGATCGAGGCGACCGTATCCGAAACCATACTGCTGGACGAGGTAACCGCCGAGCCGTTCACGCCAGCAGTGCACGCTTTGCGCCGCCCTGCAGAACGTCAAACGATAGCCGGCCGCTCGCAGGCGATAGCTCAGGTCGTTGTCGTATCCATAGCCGAGCGTCTCATCGAAGAGCCCGACCCGCCGAAGCGCGTCTGCCCGATAGGCCGCGTTGCCCGTACACACCTGATCGGTGTCTTGACCGTCGATCGCCGCATATCGCTGCTCAAGATCCAGGCTCATCGCGCGAGCGCACAGGGTGGCAGCGGGATCGCTGACGTAGTGCCCCTGCGCGGCTGCGACACTCACATCGTCGAGCTCCTGCACGAGCAGGCGCATCCAGCCACGCTGCAGCGCCACGTCCTGATCGACCTGGCAGATGATTGGAAACTGCGCCGCGCGGATGCCGGCGTTGGTGGCCGCCGCGGCACCACGCCCGTCTCCAGCGATGATTCGCAACGGCCACACATCGGCCAGCTGTCGCAGCAGCGCCGACGATCCGTCGTTGCTGCGATCGTCGACGACGATAACCTCCATCGGCCGGCCGTCGGCCTGCGAGAAAATGCCTTCGAGCGTGTCGCGAATCCACGCGGCGCCGTTGCGGACGGGGACGACGAAGCTGACGCCTTCCATCACGCTTCCCTGTAGTGTCCGCCTTCAGGCGGACCCGCAGGTGACGAGCCATCTACGATTTCGCGGTACATCTGCTCGATCTGCGAGCACACGATGTCTTCTCCATACGCGGCTCGGACGCGCAGACTGGCATCCGCCGCCGCCTGGCGCCAAACGGCGGGCTCCTGTAGCACCCTCGCGATGGCGCGGGCCAATAGGCCAGCATCGCCGATCGGCACCACCTGGCCTCCTCCGGTCTCGCGCACGATCTCTCCGCACCCCGAATCGTCGGCGACAATGACCGGCGTGCCCGACAAGAGAGCTTCGAGCGGCACCAGTCCGAAGATTTCCTGTTCGGAAGGATAGACCAGGACGTCGGCATCCGCCAGAGCCTCGAGCCGCTCGCGCGCCCGGAGAAGGCCCGTGAAGACGGTGCGCGGTTCGAGACCGGCGTCTCGCACGAGCGAGCGCGCCGCGGCGCCGGCGCCCATGTCGTTGCCGGCGATCGCAAGTCGCGCGTCGGGCCGCCCGAGCGTGGCAAACGCCGCCACGAGGACATCGAGGCGCTTGCGCGGCGTCAGCTTCCCCAGAAACAACACCAGCGGCCCGGGAGGAATCGCGAACCGCCGACGGAAGTTCCCGGGTGTCAGGGGTGACGCGAACTCGTCGAGGTCCACCGGATTGGGAATGACGCGAATGGCCGACGGATCGACGCCCAGCTCGCACAACTGCCGGCGCTCGGCCTGTGTCACGGCCAGCACCCGCGCGGCGCCGCCGATCACGCGCCGGCCCGCGACCAGATCGAACACGCGTTTGGCCAGCAGGCGGCGCTCGATAAGCGGCGCCGTCCCGTTAGGCGCCAGCACGTACGGCACGCGCGCGCGCCTGAGATGGTGCGCCGCCAACACGCCGGGAACGTTTCGGCACGCATGAAGATGCGCGACGTCGAAATCGTCCGCGTGCCTGGTCAAATAGCCGTGGAGGCCGAGCGGCAGGAACAGCTGCCAGTGGTACGCCAGATGGTTCGAGAGATTGCGAAACACTCGCAGTTCCAGGCCGCCCGTCACGCGGTCGTTCTCGCCGCGTTTCACGTCCTCCGCCGTGCAGGAGACGGGCCGTCGCGGGAGCCGCGCCGGCTCATCACAGGCATCGGTCGTGCAGACGGTGACCTGATGGCCGCGTCGCGCCAGCCCGCGGGCGAGGCTGTGGGCAAGCCTTGGAATACCTCCATAGGCCCAGGCGTCGACGAAATACGGTGTCACGTGGAGGATTCGAAGCGGCCGCATCACCAATGGGCCGGACTGGCCGGTGCCCGTACAATAACAGTCCTGGAATGACGAGCAACAGATTCGTCATGGGCGGTGCCGCCGCGCTTGTGGCCGGTCTCGTGTACCTCAACGCGCTTCACAACCCATTTATGTACGACGACTATCACACGGTCGTCGCGAACCCGTCGATTCTCAACGTGGCGAATCTTCAGGCGATTGTGCTGTACGACATGACGCGCCCCATCGTCAACTTCTCGTACGCGATCGACCGCGCGTTGTGGGGCGCCGCACCGATCGGGTTTCATGTGACGAACACCCTGCTGCACATGCTCAACGTCGTCCTCCTGTTTCTGCTCGCAAGGCGATTGGTGGAGGATTTCGCAGCGGTCCGGCTAAAGCCGGACACTACGTACGATTCCAATGATTCCGACGATTCCGACGATTCCGAGCACATGACGGGCACGAATGGTTTCCCGGGGGACCGTGCGGATGCGGTGGCGTTTGGAGCCGCGGTACTGTTCGCGGTGCATCCGATGATGACCGAGGCGGTCGGGTATATCAGCGGACGGTCCGAGGTGCTGTGCGCGACATTCTTTCTCATCGGTTTGCTGAGCGGACGCCGGTGGCTACGCGGTGATGGCGTCGCGTGGGCCTGGCTCACGATCGGCTGCTGGCTGGGAACACTCGCGACGAAAGAGCTCGGCGCGATGTTTCCTTTCGTGCTCTTGGCGTACGACTGGCTGGCCGAGGTCCGGCTGAAGCCGGACACTACATCACCTGTAGTGTCCGCCTTCAGGCGGACCGTCGACGACAGCATCGCGTTTCGCCGGCGGATCCTCACCATCCACCTGCCACTTATCGCCATCGCACTTGCGGGCGGCATCGTGCGCCTGGCCGTCCTGGCGCTCATCGAGTATCCAGGTCAGGTGAGCGTTCACGGGTCCTATCTCCTCCTCGGGCTCGACGTCATCCGTCGCTACGTCTGGCTCCTGCTCCTGCCTTCTGGCCAGACCGTCTTCCATGCCGTCGCGGCGGTTGACAGCGTCTTCGTTCCGCGTGCCTGGTTGTCGTTCGCCGCGATCGGCCTGATGCTGGCGCTCGCCTGGCGCGTCCGGCGGGTTCAGGGACTGACGAGCCTCGGTATTGTGTGGTTCCTGCTGTTGCTCCTGCCGTCAACGGCATTGATCGCGCTCGATCGGGGCGAACCGATGGCCGAACATCGCGTCTACCTGGCGAGCTGCGGTGCGTTTCTCGCGTTGGGCGCCGCGATCGGCTGGCTCGCCCAATGGCTGGCCGGACAGAGCGCGTGGCTCCGGCTGCTGTCGCGCGCCGCGTTCGCCATCGTCATGCTCTCGTTTGGCGTCCAGACCGTGCTGCGCAACGCCGTATGGTCCGATCCCGTTGGGCTCTGGCGCGAATCGGTGAATCTCGCGCCCACCCACTACCGGCCGCGGCTGCTGCTCGGTGAGGCGCTCGCCGACGAGGGACGCCGCAGTGAGGCGATCGAGGAATTCGAGACCGCCGTCCGGCTGCGGCCCACCGATCCCACTGGCCACGTGAAGCTCGGCGAAAGCCTGGCCGACATGGGCAACCTCGAGGCGGCACGGCGGCATTTTCTGGAGGCGCTTCGCGTCGATCCTCAAAACGCGTCCGCCCGCGCGGCGCTCACCGTCCTCGAGAAGATGCCGTTCCGGCCCCAGAGCGATGGCCCTCGCCGCTAACCCCCTCGCGCCGCGTGTGGACGTCCACCCCGGCGGGATCCGCGCCGGCCTTGTCTGGACGCTCGTCCGCACCGACTTCAAGGCGCGGTACCACGGCACGATCGGGGGTTTTCTGTGGGCGCTGCTCAAGCCGATGAGCATGTTCGTAGTGCTGATGGGCGTTTTCTCGTTTCTCTTCGCCGGCAATCCCACCTACAAGCTCAATCTCATCGTCGGGCTGTTTCTGTGGGACTTCTTCGCCGAGGCGACCAAGAGCGGCCTGACGTCGCTCGATGCTCGAGGCTATCTGCTGACGAAGGCTCGCGTGCCATCCTGGATTCTGGTCGTCACCTCGATCGCGAACGCCGCGATCACGCTCGCCGTGTTCTGGGCGGTCATCGTCGTCTTCCTCGTCGCCGCCGGCCATCCGCCGACGGTTGCCGCGCTGGGGGCCTTCGCCGTCTACTGCGCGGCTCTGATGGCCATTGTCATCGGCTTCTCGCTGGCCTCGAGCGCGCTCTTCCTGCGCTATCGCGATCTCAACCAGGTGTGGGAAGTCGTGCTGCAGGCGGGCTTCTTCGTCGCGCCAGTCATCTACCCGCTCGAGATTCTGCCCGAGCGCTTTCATTTCTATCTGTACATCTGGCCGCCGACGCCCGTCATCGAATTCTCGCGCGCCGTGCTCGTCAGGGGCGTCCTGCCCACGCCAACCGGGCACGCGTACCTGGCGATGGACGCCATCATCTGCCTGCTCGCGGGCATCCTGATCTTTCGTCAGCTCAGTCCACGGGCTCCTGAGTATGTGTAGGATCGGATTCCAGGTCCGGCTGAAGCCGGACACTACGGCGATTTGGGTTGTAGATTCCAGGTCCGGCTGAAGCCGGACACTACGGCGATTTGGGTTGTAGATTCCAGGTCCGGCTGAAGCCGGACACTACGGCGATTTGGGTTGTAGTGTCCGCCTTCAGGCGGACCCGTCGTGGGACACCATGTCATTGATCGAAGTCGACGACGTGTCGAAGGCCTTCCGGATTCCGAGCGTGCGACGCGACACGATCCGCGAGCACCTGCTCGGCATGCTGCGGCCGCGCTCCTTCGAGTCCCTGCAGGTGCTCGACGGCGTCAGCTTCGATCTCGGCGCCGGCGAGGCGCTCGGCATCATGGGCCGCAACGGCTCGGGCAAGAGCACCCTCTTGAAGATCGTGTGCGGCGTTTATCAGCCGGACCAAGGGCGCGTCCGCGGCCACGCGGCCATCACGCCCATCCTCGAGCTTGGTGTCGGCTGGAACCCCGAGCTCGACGCGGTGGACAACGTACTCCTCATCGGATCGGTGATGGGGCTGTCGCTCGCCGAGATCCGCAGGGGTATGCAGGAGATTCTGGCGTTCGCCGAGGTCGAGCGCTTCGCCAATCTCAAGCTCAAACATTATTCGAGCGGCATGTCCGCCCGGCTGGGCTATGCCGTGGCGTTCAAAGCGGTCCGCGAGGTTCTGGTCCTCGACGAAATCTTCGCGGTCGGCGATGCGGGATTCAGGGCGCGCTGCGAACAGCGGTATCGGGAGTTGCGATCCATCGGCCACGCCGCGATTGTCGTCAGCCACGACCCGCGCATCATCTCGACGTTCTGCGACCGGGCGCTGCTCCTCGACGGCGGGCGCATCGTGCTCGAAGGTCCGGCCTACGCGGTCGCCGACCGCTACGTGTCGATGTTGACGGAGGTATCGGAGCCGAAACAGGCGTAAGTCTCAAGTCTGAAGGCTCAAGTGTGGCAGACTTCAGACTTCACACTTGAGACTGGATGATGTCCCGCGAACATCTGATCGCGCCCGGCGTCCGTGGATGGCTCGAGAGTCCTAGGTCGTCGGTCGTCGCAGAGGACTGCCTCATCGCGTCCGGGTGGGCGTTCGCGAGTGGTGCGTCGATCGTCGGCGTCTGGGCCGAAGGGCTGGGCGATCGCCGGCCGCTGCGGCACGGATTGCCGCGAGACGACGTGGCGCGTGTGTACGCCAGCGAGCCGCACGCCACGCGCTCAGGTTTCAGCGGCTTCCTCGAGTTCGACGGCAGGTCCGGCGAGCCGGTGGACCTCGAGATCTGGGCGAGACTTGACGACGGTCGAATCCTCAGACTCTTCTCGCAACACCTGACACTGGACCCCGAAGCACGCCACGCACCGGTCCGATTCGCTCTTCGCCAATTGATTCGTCAGCCGTCCCTCGCGCTGTGGAGGCGTTCTTGGCGACTGGCGTTCACGCTGCTCCAGCAACGATGGTGGCCCCGGGGGGGCCGAAAGGAATTGCTCGCCACGTTCGGCGCGCGTGGGGCTCTCACGCGGACAAGACGCGTCACGCTCGCAAGATTCCTCCTAGAGAGCCAGCGGATCGCTTTCGCCAGGACCGAATCCCCCGAGGTGTCTATCATCACCGTCGTCTGGAACCGTGCCGAGCTGACGCTCAGGTGCCTGGCCGCCCTGGCCGCACACACTGACGTGGCGATGGAGGTCATCGTCGTCGACAATGCGTCGACCGATGAGACGCCTCAACTGCTTGCGCAGGTCGATGGAATCATCGTCATCAAGAACGACAGCAATCTCGGTTTCCCAGAGGGTAACAACGTGGGCGCGCGGGCAGCTCGCGGAGCGTTCCTCGTGTTCCTCAACAACGACGCCGAGCTGGCGCCTGGAAGCCTCACCTCGTTGATGCACACGGCACGCCGTGACCGGTCGATCGGGGCCGTCGGCGGGAAGCTCATCTGGCCCGACGGCCGCCTCCAGGAGGCTGGGTCCATCGTCTGGGCGGATGGAGCGTGCGAAGGGTACGGACGGGGTGGCGATCCGCTGGCGCCCGAATACAACTTCGAACGCCAAGTCGATTTCTGTTCCGGTGCGCTGCTCCTCACTCCCCGGACTGTCTTCGAGAAGCTCGGCGGCTTCGACAACCGCTATCGGCCGATGTACTACGAGGACGCCGACTACTGTGTGCGGCTCTGGTCGAGCGGCTACCGCGTCGCCTACCAGCCGAAGGCCTTTGCCGTTCATTACGAGTTCGGCAGCGCCTCCTCGCCCCAGGAAAGCTTCGAGCGGCAGCGAGCGAGGCGTCCGATGTTCATCGGCCTGCACCACCAGTGGCTCTCCTCGCAGTTACCGAGGGACGATGGTGTACTGGCGGCGCGGTCGCACCCGCACGGTCAGCCATCGATCATCCTCATCGATGACGCGGTGCCCGATCCGCGGATAGGGTCGGGATTCCCCCGCGCCGCCGCGCTGCTGGACGCGCTGGCCGAGGCCGGATTTCTGATCGCGGTCTACGCCACCGCCGAAGACCGCACGTCGCGGGCGACCGACACCTTTCCAGGGATTGAAGTCATTGCGGGCGGGCCGACTGGACTGCGTGCGTTCCTGACGCCACGTTTGGCATCATCGCGTCCTCGCGATCTCCTGATCGTCAGCCGTCCCCACAACATGCAGTATGTGAAGGCCGCGATGGGCGCCGCCCTCTCCACGCTTGGCGTTCCGTGCATCTACGACGCGGAAGCCATCTACGCGCTCCGAGAGATTGGACGCAGGCGCATAGCAGGGCAACCGGTCGCGGAGGCCGACCGCCAGATCTTGATTGACGCAGAAATCGCCCTGACGCGCGGCTGTGCGGCCGTCGTGACCGTGAACGAAGCCGAGCGGCAGCTGTTTGCTGCAGCCGGCGTCCCCAACGTCTTCGTGGTCGGCCATGCGGTCGAGCCTCGCCCTACGCTCACTTTGTGGGAGACTCGCCGATCCATCCTTTTCGTCGGCGCCTTCAGCCCGGAGTCGCCAAACGAAGACGCGGTAACCCACTTCTGCCGTGATGTACTGCCGGCCCTGCGCGCGATCGGTCCGAGCCAGGCACCCTTCGTCGTGGCCGGGGCGCGCATGCCCGGCCACTTGACGTCGCTTGCCGGCGCCGGCGTTTCGTGGCATCCCGACGTCGACGACCTGACACCGCTCTACGAAGACGCGCGCGTCTTCGTGGCGCCCACGCGCTACGCGGCCGGCATTCCGCTGAAGGTCGTGGAGGCAGCGGCCCGCGGCGTCCCGATTGTCTGCACGCCTTTACTTGCGCGCCAGCTCGGCTGGCATTCGGGAGACGAGATCCTGACAGCCGAGAGTCCCGCTGACTTTGCTCGAGCGATTGCCGATCTGTACTCGGATCCCGGCCTGTGGCTGCGGCTGCGCGGCGCGGCGCTGCAGCGGATTGCGAGGGACTACAGCGCCCCAGCGTTCCGCTCGGCGCTTCAACAGGTGATCGGGAGTTGCGCGGCACACAGCGGACAGCACGCTCTTCCACTGTGAGATCCATCTTGCGTGCGATCCAGCGTGGTGGACATCATCAGTAAGGGAAAATGAGGTTGAGCGAGTCACACGTCAACACGATCGATACAACCCGAGGCCCACGTACGGCCGTTCCTCAGTGGAGCGATCAGCGAATCGGAGTCGCGCGTAGCCACCGCGCACCAGATACAACGCCCGTCCGCAACGTCCGCGGCCGACGTGGTCGCGATAGTCCTGCGGGGTCTGAACGAAGGCGACCCGCTCGTTCGCGAAATAGCCGACAAGGTCAGCCAGATACTCCGGTTCGACGACGTAGTCGGCGTCGATCACGCCGACGATCTCGGCATCGGAATTGGTGTGAGCCAGGGCAAAGCTCAGCGCGCCCGATTCATAGCCCGGCCACGGCAATAGATGGAAGAATCGGAAGCGTTCGCCCAATACGGCGCAGTGCGCTTCCACCGGCCTCCAGAGGCGCTCGTCTGCCGTGTTACGGTCCCAGGTGCGAGGCCACAACGACGTAACCCGCATAAACCAGAAACGCCAGGGCGGCTGCCGCGATTGCCGTACCCAGGCACTCGCCGCAATCAGTCCAATGAGCGACAACGACGCCAGCCAGTGCGGGCGCCGCAGGCGTCCGCCGACGGCCAGCAGGACCGTCGACGAAAGCGTCAGCAGGAATCCGCTGTAGATCACAATCTCCCAAAGCATGGCCGCTCGACTGGGAGTTACCTGTTTCCCTGACCGAAGGTGATCCCCAGGCCGGTCGAGACGTAGAAGTCGTTCTGAACCGCCCCGCCCGCGGGAGGAATCTGCAGATACCTATCCCACACACTCAGGTTCCACTGCAACCAGCCGTTGAGCTGGGCCGACAACGAGAGATCGAACGTCACGCGATAATTCTTGAAATCGTTCACGGCTGGCGCCACCTGGAGCGCCTCGGACAGGCTCACCGTGTCGGAGAACTGGTGGGTGAGATCCTGCCCGATCGGCAGCTCGACGACGCTGCGCGACAGCGACGTGTTCACGACACTTGGGGGTGTCCCGCTCTTCTGGGGGAT
>Ga0156278_1026_pt3 | contig 20251 bp, 15 predicted proteins | sample RifCSPlowO2_12_FD_107927 | JGI IMG/M metagenome (GOLD analysis project Ga0156278, IMG submission 107927) | Acidobacteria bacterium RIFCSPLOWO2_12_FULL_65_11
CCTACAGGTGGAAACGTGTCGGGGACCTCGGACATCCGCCTGACGGCTTCGTGGGTTGCCCAGGCCCTGGGACCAGCACGGGCTGCGTTGGTGTCGGGGGACGCGGCGCGGGTGTTTGCTGGCGTGTCGATCGACACACGGACGCTCGCACCCGGCGAGCTCTTCGTCGCAATCCGGGGCGAACGGTTCGATGGCGCCGATTTCGCAGCAGAAGCGATCGCTGCCGGCGCGGGCGGGATCGTGGTGCCGCGCGGTCGCGCGCGGGATTTTACGGGCGGGCGGGCGGTGGCCGCCGTCGTCCCCGTGGTGATTGAAGTCGACGACACCACCGCGGCGCTCCAGGCGCTGGCGCAAGCGGTGCGGCGTCAGTCGGGTACCAAGGTCGTGGCCATCACCGGCAGCGCCGGCAAGACCACGACGAAGGAAGTGACGAGTGAGTTTCTCGCGGCGCGGTATCGGGTGATCCGCAACCGCGGAAACTTTAACAACCAGATCGGGCTGCCGCTGTCGCTCCTGGACCTGAGCGAGCGGCCGGAGATTGCCGTTGTCGAGCTCGGGATGAATCACGCCGGAGAAATCAGCACGCTCGTGCGCATCGCTCAGCCGGAGGTCCGGGTCTGGACGAACGTAGGCGACGCCCACCTCGGATTCTTTGCGTCGGTCGACGCGATTGCCGACGCGAAGGCCGAAATCCTCGAGGGCGCCACGGCGGCGACCGTGCTCGTGGCCAACGCCGACGACCAGCGGATCGCTCGGCGCCTGGGCGCCTTTGCCGGTCGCGTCGTGACGTTCGGCATCGAGCGTGACGCCGACGTGAGGGCGACCTCGATCGTGGACCGCGGCGTCGGTGGGATGGCGGCCCGCGTGGCCACGCCCCGTGGCGCGTTCGACTTGAGCACGCCTCTCATCGGGAAAGGCAACCTGGCCAACGTCCTGGCTGCCACGGCCGTCGCCGCGGAGTGTGAGATCCCGCTCGCGACGATTGCCGCGCGCGCCGCCCGCCTGCGGCCGGCGAGAGGGCGCGGGGAGGTTGTCGCGCTCCCGGGCGGCATCACGGTCATCGACGACAGTTACAACGCCAACCCGACGGCCACCAAAGGCGCCCTCGCAGTCGTTGGTGGATCGCCGTGGGCGTCTCGCCGCGTCGCGGTGCTCGGCGAAATGCTCGAGTTGGGCGATCGCGCCGTCGCGCTCCACGAAGAGGTTGGCCGCGCCGCGGCGTCGGCTGGCGTCGACGTGCTCGTCACTGTCGGCGGCCCCTCCTCGGCGGCGATGGGCGAGGCGGCGATCGCGGCGGGTCTTACGCGCGGCACCGTGCATCACTTCGCCACGAGCGACGAAGCGGCCTCGGCCATCGGCGCCTTGGTGCGCCCTGGCGATCTGGTGCTCGTGAAAGGGTCGCACGGCGTCGGCACGGACCGCGTCGTGGATCGGCTCAAGGCTAAGTGGGCTAAGTGGGCCGAGCGGGCGGAGCGTGGCTGATGCTCTATTACCTGCTCTATTCGTTCCACACGCAGTTCTCCGTGCTGAACGTCACGCAGTACATCACGGTCAGAACGGCGGCGGCGAGCTTCACGGCCTTGGCCATCAGCCTTGCGCTCGGACCGTGGATGGTGCGCACGTTGCGCGAGTTTCAGATTGGGCAGGTCATTCGCCAGGAGGGGCCGACCTCCCATCGCCCCAAAGCGGGCACGCCGACGATGGGCGGGCTGCTGATCTTGACGGCGGCCATCGTGCCAACGCTGCTGTGGGCGGATCTCACGAACGCGTACGTATGGATTGCCGTGCTGACGACGGCCGCATTCGGCTGCGTCGGCTTTGCCGACGACTACCTGAAGATCGCCGGTCGATCGCACCACGGCCTCAGACCGCGCTACAAGCTGGGCTGGCAGTTGCTGATCGGGGTCGCCGCCGGACTGCTCCTGCTCGTCCTCGAGGACAGGGGCCTGTACAACACACGGCTGATCTTCCCGTTTTTCAAGCGCCTCATCCCCGATCTCGGATGGGGCTACGTGTTGTTCGCGGCGTTTCTGCTCACGGCGGAATCGAATGCCGTCAACCTGACCGACGGCCTCGACGGGCTCGCGATCAGCCTCTTCGCCATTGCCGCAGCCGCGTATACCGCGCTCGCGTATGTCGTCGGCCACCGCGTGCTGGCCGAGTACCTCCTCATCTCGCACTTCTCGTTGGCGGGAGAGCTGACGGTGTTCTGCGGGGCGCTGGTCGGCGCGTCGCTCGGCTTTCTTTGGTACAACTCGTACCCCGCCGAGATCTTCATGGGCGATGTCGGGTCGCTGGCGCTCGGTGCGGCCCTCGCCACGGTCGCGATTCTCATCAAGCAGGAACTGTTGCTCCTGATGGTCGGGGGCGTGTTCATGCTCGAAGCCCTGTCGGTCGTCGTCCAGGTGGCGTCCTTCAAGTTGACCGGGCAGCGCGTGTTCCGGATGGCGCCGATCCATCACCACTTCGAGCTGATGGGATGGAGCGAGCCGAAAGTGATCTCGCGGTTCGTGATCGTGGCAATCATTCTCGCGTTGTTCAGTCTCACGACGCTCAAGTTGAGATGACTGTTGGGATTCGGGATTTGGGATTGGGGATTCGGAAAGCATTGACACAATGCCGTTTGACGTTCGAGGTAAACGCGTGACCGTGGCGGGCACCGCACGGAGCGGACTGGCGGCCGCGGGGCTGCTGGCGCGAAAGGGCGCGCGAGTCACGCTCTCTGAATCGCGGGGTGAAGTCACCGAAACGGCGGCGCTCGGCGCGTTGGGCGTGACGCTCGAACTCGGTGGACACACTGTGGAGACCTTCACGTCGGCCGACCTCATCGTGCTCAGTCCCGGCGTGCCGACCGACCAGCCGGCGGTCCGCGCGGCGCGCGAGCGGGGCGTGCCCGTCATTGGCGAGCTCGAGCTCGCCTCGCGCTGGCTGCAGGGCCGCCTCATCGCGATTACCGGCACGAAGGGCAAGTCGACGACGACGGCGCTGACGGGACGCATCCTCGAGGCGGCCGGATTCAAGGTCACGGTGGGCGGCAACATCGGCACCCCGCTCTCGGCGCAGGTGTCCTCGTCGACGCCCGACACGCTGCACGTGGTCGAGGCGAGCAGCTTTCAGCTCGAGAGCATCGAGACGTTCCAGCCGTGGATTGCCGTCCTGCTGAACTTCTCGCCCGACCACCTGGACCGTCATCCCACCGTCGCGGCGTACGCGGCGGCCAAGGCGCGCATCTTTGAGAACCAGAGCGAGCGGGACTGGGCGGTCGTCAACGCCGACGATCCAGAAGTGCTCGAGCTCGCGCGGAGCGGGCGGGCGTCGCGGCGGTGGTTTGCGCGCAGCGGATCGATTGAGGAGGGCACGGTGATCGACGGCGGGTGGATTGTGGCGCGACGTGGCGGCACGAGGGATCGGATCGTGCCGCTCGACGCCATCCACCTGTTGGGGCCGCACCTGGTCGACGACGTGATGGCCGCCGCGACGGTGGGCGCGATTGTCGGCGCGGCCCCGGAGGCGGTGACGGCGGCGGTCGACGCATTCGGCGGCCTCGAGCACGCGATGGAGCTGGTCGCGGACATCGACGGCGTGCGCTTCGTGAACGATTCGAAGGCGACCAATGTCGCGTCGGCGCTTCGATCGATCGAAAGCTTTGACGCTGATCTCGTGCCGATCATCGGGGGGCATTTCAAGGGCGGCGACCTGCGGATGCTGCGCGAGGCGCTCGTGGCACGCGCGAAAGCGGTCGTGGCGATCGGCGAGGCCGCGCCGCGGGTGCGGGACGCGCTGGCAGACGCGGTGACAGTGCACGTCGCCGACTCGTTTCGGGGCGCGATCGATCAGGCGTACCAGATCGCCAAGCCGCGCGGCGTGGTGCTGCTTGCACCGGCCTGCGCGAGCTTCGACATGTTCCACGATTACGCGGAGCGCGGCCGCAGGTTCAAGGAGGAAGTCGCGCGAATCGCGCGCGATCGTGAGCGGTGAGCAGTCGTCAGTCGGTGTCGCGGTGGAGGACTGGCTGCTGGGAACGCGGGCTGCCCCGGCCTGCGAAGCTGGTGCCCTTGCCCGGGACCGACTGATGACTGCTGACCGCTCAGGAGCGTAGGTGAACTCGGGGTCCGAGATCAAAGGATGTTTTCGGGTGGAAGGCGGCTGAGCTGTAGGGGGTGGGGCCCCACCGCAAAGGAATAAATGGCGCGCAAACTGAAGTCCGACAAGGTGCTCTTTCTCACGACCATCCTGCTCGTGGGTCTGAGCATTGTCATGGTCTACAGCGCGTCGGCCGTCGTCGGCCTCGAACGGTTCGGCCGGCCCTACATGTTCCTGATGAGGCAGGGCATGTGGGCGGCGCTCGGCCTGGCACTGATGGCGGTGGTCATGCGCGTCGACTATCGTACCTATCGCGAGCCGGTCTTTATCTGGATGTCGCTCGGGATCGTGACGCTCGCACTGGTCGCCGTGCTCTTCAGCCCGCCGATCAACAACGCCAGGCGGTGGTTCGGCATGGCCGGCATCGGCGTGCAGCCGTCGGAACTGGCCAAGCTCGCCTCGATCTTCTTCATTGCGGCGCTACTCGAGCGTCGGATGCACCGGATCGACGAGGTGGGCTACTCGCTACTGCCGATCGGCATCGTGATCGCGGTGCTGGTCGGCCTGATCCTGCTCGAGCCGGATTTTGGCACCGCCGTGTCGCTCGGACTCATCGCGGCCGTCATGGTGTTCGCGGCCGGACTCGACCATCGCTACATCCTCGGGGCCGCGCTCGCGGCCCTGCCTGCGATCTACCTCGTCATGATGAGCGCGCCGTATCGCCGCCGGCGGATGCTGGCCTTTCTCGACCCGTGGGAGGACCCGCTCGGCAGCGGTTTCCAGATCATCCAGTCGCTCATCGCCGTGGGCACGGGCGGCGTCTGGGGCCGGGGATTGATGAACGGCGTACAGAAGCTGTTCTACCTGCCGGAGCCGCACACCGATTTCATTTATTCGGTGATTGCCGAAGAGCTCGGCTTGCTCGGGGCAACCGCTGTGTTGCTGTGCTTCTGCGTCATCACGTGGCGCGGGTTGCGCATCGCCCTGCGCGCGCCTGACGCGCACGGCGCCTTTCTCGCGATCGGGCTGACGACGATGGTCGCGGTGCAGGCGCTCGTGAACATCAGCGTCGCACTGGGGCTGATGCCCACCAAGGGCATCCCTCTGCCGTTTGTCAGCGCAGGCGGGTCGTCGCTCGTCGTCAGCCTGATCGGCATGGGGATTCTGCTCAACGTGTCGCAGCATGCGTCGTCTGAGGCGTGAGGACGAATGTCTCCGCTGCGCGTGGTCATCGCAGGAGGCGGTACCGGGGGGCACTTGTATCCGGGGATTGCCGTCGCGCGCGAGCTGCAGTCGCGGCAGGCGGATGCGGTGATCTCGTTTGCGGGAACGGCCAAGGGCATCGAAGCGCGCGCCATGCCGGTCGAGGGCTTCGCGCTGGATCTGATTCGGAGCGGCGGCTTGAAAGGCAAGTCGGTGCTCGACCGTGTCAGGGGCGCGGCGCTCTTGCCGCTCGGCCTGATCGACGCCTGGCGCATCGTGTCGGATCGACGGCCGGATCTGGTGATTGGCGTTGGTGGATACAGTGCGGGACCGGTGGTGCTCGTGGCGGCGCTCAGAGGTGTGCCGGCGATGCTGCTCGAGCAAAACGCCGTACCCGGACTGACGAACCGGCTGCTCGCGCCGTTCGTGCGGGCGGCCGGCGTGACATTCGAATCGACGCGGACGTTCTTTGGCGCGAAGGCGTTTGTCAGCGGTAATCCGGTCCGTCCGGAATTTTTCGGCGCGATCGGCGCGCCCACCGAGTCGGACGCTGATGGCTCGATCGCAAAGGTCCTCGTCTTCGGCGGCTCCCAGGGCGCTCACGCGATCAACGTGGCCATGGTGGAGGCGGCGGAGGAGCTGGCCGCTCGCGGCTTAGGTGTTCGTCTCACGCACCAGACGGGCGAACGCGATCTGGAGATGGTACGCGCCGCCTACCGGGCCGTGGGACTGGCGGCCGAGGTCGAGCCGTTCTTCTACGACATGGGACGCCGGATCGGCCGGGCAGACTTGATCGTATGCCGCGCGGGCGCGACGACGCTGGCGGAGATTACGGCAGTGGGGATCGCCGCCATTCTGATCCCGCTGCCGACGGCGACCGACGATCACCAGCGGAAGAACGCCCTGGCGCTCTCTGAGGCCGGCGCGGCCGACGTGCTGTTGCAGCAGGATATGACGGGTCATGTGCTCGCGGAGCGGATCGTGGCGCTCTCGGCCGATCGCACGAGGCGCGGGCGCATGGCGGCCGCGGCCCGTGTGTTGGCGCGGCCCGACGCGGCCCGCGTCATCGTCGATCGGGCGTTGGAGCTGGTTGGAAGGTCCGGCTAAAGCCGGACACTACATGGGGAGCGAGAGGTCCGGCTAAAGCCGGACACTACAGGTGAAAGGGAGGATCGGCGCGCCGAACGCTACGGATCGTACGTAGTGTCCGGCTTCAGCCGGACCCTTGTGCTAGGAAAGACGCGGCACGTGCACTTTGTCGGTATCGGCGGGATGGGCATGAGCGGCATTGCGGAGCTCCTCGCCAATCTCGGGTACGTCGTCACCGGATCGGACCTACGGCGATCCGCGGTGACCGATCGGTTGACGACGCTGGGCGTTTCTGTTGCGTACGGGCACGACGCGTCGCACGTGGGCGAGGCGGACGTGGTGGTCGTCTCTTCGGCGGTTCGGCCGGCCAACGTCGAGGTCTGCGAAGCCGAGAGGCGGCAGATTCCCGCGATCCCGCGGGCCGAGATGCTCGCTGAGCTGATGAGGCTGCGTTACGGGATTGCCGTCGCAGGCTCGCACGGCAAGACCACCACGACGTCGATGATCGCGCTCGTGCTCGAGCGCGCAGGGCTCGACCCGACGGCGGTGATTGGCGGTCGCGTGAGCGCCTTTGGCAGTAACGCGCGGCTGGGCCGCGGCGAGTTGATGGTGGCGGAGGCGGATGAAAGCGACCGGTCGTTTCTCAAGTTGTTTCCGACGCTGGCTGTGATGACCAACATCGACCACGAGCACCTCGACAATTACGGCGGCTTTGCCGATTTGCAGCAGGCGTTTGTGGATTTCGCCAACAAGGTTCCCTTCTACGGCGCCGTGATTGCGTGCCTCGACAGCGCGCCGCTCGCCGCCGTGCTGCCGCGCATCACGCGCCGCGTCGTGACGTATGGACTGGACCGAGGGGACGCCGACCTTGTCGCGAGCGACATCGCCCTGGGTCCGCTGAGCGCGAAGGCGACGATCACCGAGCGCCGCCGGCACCGCGGCGCGCGCGCCGAGAGGACCGCGCTCGGAACGCTGGCGCTCTCGGTGCCAGGCCGCCACAACCTGCGGAACGCGCTGGCGGCGGTCGCCGTCGGCCTGGAGCTGGGGCTGCCATTCGATCGCGTTCGGCCGGGCCTGGAGGGGTTTCGGGGTGCGGAGCGACGCTTCGAGGTCCGCGGCGAGCAGAACGGCATCCTGGTCGTCGACGACTACGGTCATCACCCGACCGAGATTGCCGCCGCGCTCGAGGCGGCGCGGGGGCTCAACCGGCGGGTCATCGTCCTGTTCCAGCCGCACCGCTACACACGGACCGCATTGCTGATGGACGCGTTCGGCCCCGCGCTTGCCGCCGCCGATCGCATCATCCTGACCGACATCTACGGCGCGGGCGAGGACCCGATTGCCGGCATCACCATCGACGCGCTCGCGGCCGCGATTCGCAAGAGCGTCAGGGCTCCGGTTGACGTCGTGCCGCGACTCGATGACGTCGTGCCCGCGATCGTACGGATCGCGCGAGCGGGCGACCTGGTGATGACGCTGGGCGCGGGGTCGATTGGGTCGGTGCCCGAGCGCCTGGTGGCGGCACTGGCGGAGCGCCGATGAGCGTTGTGGCCGCCCCGGCCGATCGACGCTTCCGGCGCGCGCACGTCAAGCCGGCGCGCAGGCGGTGGCGGTGGCGCGCCATGGCTCGGCCGCTCGCCGCCTACACGGTGGCGGTGTTGGTCCTGGCGTACGGGGCCTATCGCGGGTCGATCGCCGGTGCCCGCGCGCACGTTCTCCAGGTCGATCGCATCGTTGTTTTCGGCAACGAGCGGCTGTCGCACGGCGAGGTGCTGGCGCTCGTGGGCGGGCTGCGCGGCGAGAGTCTCTTGTGGGCGGATCTGGGCGCGTGGCGGGCGCGACTGCTGGCGTCGCCGTGGGTGAAGGACGCAGCGCTGCGGCGATCGCTGCCGTCGACAATCGAAGTGATCGTGACCGAGCGGCAGCCGATCGGCATCGGGCGCATCCAGGACGAGATGTACGTCATCGACGATCGCGGCGCGATCATCGATCAGTACGGACCGCCCTACGCGGATCTCGATCTGCCGATCGTCGACGGACTGGCCGCCTCCTCAGGCGAAAGCGGGACGCCGGCCGATGAGGCGCGGGCGGAGCTGGCCGCGCGTGTCGTTGCGGCGCTCAGGGTGAGGCCGGAGATTGCGCGCCGGCTGTCGCAGATCGACGTGTCAGACGTGGGGAATGCCGCCGTCATCCTGAGCGGCGATTCCGCGGTGATCGAGCTCGGCGACGACCAGTTTCTCGCCCGGCTGCAGACGTACCTCGAGCTGGCGCCGGCTCTGCGCGAGCGCGTGCCCGAGATCGACTACGTCGACGTGCGGTTCGACAACCGGATTTACGTCCGGCCGGCGGCCAAGCCCGTGCGGACGGCGGATGCGGCGAAGGCGCCGGCGAGCCCCGGTCGTACGGCCGGGGCCGCGAGAACGGACCGAAACGCGAAGACCCGGAGGTAGCGTGGCGCGCAAAGAACGATATCTGGTCGGACTCGACGTCGGGACGTCGACGGTGACGGCGGTGGTTGGCGAGATCGTGGATGGCAGCGGGCTCGATATCGTCGGGATCGGTGTCGCCGAGTCGCGCGGCATCCGGCGCGGCATCGTCGTCAACCTGGAAGCGGCGGTCGAATCGATCAAGAAGGCCATCGAGGAAGCCGAGCTGATGGCCGGCGTCGAGATCGATTCGGTGCATCTTGCGCTGTCCGGTCCGCATATCAAGGGCTTCAACAGCCGCGGGGTGATTGCTGTGGCCGGCAAGAACCGTGAGATTACGCGGGACGACGTGCGGCGCGCGATCGAGGCCGCCAAAGCGGTGTCGCTGCCGGCCGGCCGCGAGATCCTGCACGTGCTGCCGCAGGACTTCGTGGTCGACGACCAGGACGGGATCGGTGCACCCACGGGCATGACCGGCGCGCGGCTCGAGGTGAACGTGCACATCATCACGGGCAGCCAGAGCTCGACCCAGAACTTGGTTGCGTGCGTGAACCGCGCGGGCGTGACGGTCGCCGAAACCATCGCCGAACAGATCGCGGCGAGCGACTCGGTGCTGACCGAGGACGAGAAAGAGCTGGGCGTGGCGGTGGTCGACATCGGTGGCGGCACGACCGACGTGGCCATCTACGAGCGGGGCAGCCTATGGCACACGGCGGTGATGGGCATTGGCGGCGATCATTTCACCAACGACATCGCCGTCGGCTTGCGCACGCCGATCCCCGACGCGGAAAAGATCAAACGGAAGTGCGGCTGCGCGCTCTCGGGCATGGTCGACGAGAACGAGACCATGGAGGTGGCGAGTGTGGGAGGCCGCAAGCCGCGCGTCATGGCGCGTCGCATTCTGTCCGAGATTCTGCAGCCGCGCGCCGAGGAAATCTTCCATCTCGTGTGGGATGAAATCCGGCGTGCCGGCCATGAGAAAAGCCTCAACTCGGGCATCGTGCTCACCGGCGGCGGGGCGATTCTCGATGGCATCCCCGAGATTGCCGAGCAGATTTTCGATCTGCCGATCCGCCGGGGCTGCCCGACGGGCGTCGGCGGACTGGCCGATCACGTCAACAGCCCGACGTTTGCGACCGGCGTGGGCCTGGTGCTGTACGGCTATCGGAACGCCGTCGAGGAAATGGGGCGCGCGCCGGTTGGCGCCGGCGCCTTGGTGCGCGTCGCGGGACGGCTGCGCGGTTTGTTCAAGGAATTCTTCTAAACCACAAGGAGTGTTCGCATGGCTGACAACAAGACGCCGAAAGTCGACAACCGAGAGGCCCCACGGCTGCGGCTGCACCTGGCCGAGGATGCGAGCCCTGGCGCGCGCATCAAGGTGGTCGGCGTCGGCGGCGGCGGCAGCAACGCCGTCAACCGGATGGTCCGCACCGGTGTCGAGGGCGTCGAGTTCATCGTGGCCAATACCGACCTGCAGGCGCTTCGAGGTAACGCCGCGCCGATCAAGCTGCAGATGGGCGCCAAGCTGACCAAGGGGCTCGGCGCCGGCGCGGACCCCAACGTCGGCCGGCAGGCGGCGCTCGAGGACACCGAGAAAATCATTGCGGTGCTCGACGGCGCCGACATGATCTTCGTCACCACGGGGCTCGGTGGCGGCACCGGCACGGGTGCGGCCCCCGTGATTGCGAGCCTGGCGAGCGAGCTCGGCGCGCTGACGATCGCGGTCGTCACCAAGCCGTTCAAGTTCGAGGGCAAGAAGCGTCAGATGCAGGCCGAGCGCGGTATCGAGGCGCTCAGCGACTGCGTCGACACCATCATCACGATTCCAAACGAGCGGCTGCTCGCGATCATCGATCGCACCACACCGCTCACCGACGCCTTCGCCACGGCCGACGATGTGCTGCGGCAGGCGATCCAGGGCATCTCCGATCTGATTCTGGTGCCGGGGCTCATCAATCTCGACTTTGCCGACGTCAAGACCATCATGGCGGGCATGGGGCTGGCGATGATGGGCACTGGCGTCGCGGAAGGGAAGGACCGCGCGGTGGAAGCGGCGCGCCGCGCGATCTCGAGTCCGCTGCTCGAGGGCGCCTCGGTCAACGGCAGCCGCGGCGTCATCATCAACGTCACCGGCGGCCCCGATCTGTCGCTCGTCGAGGTCTGCGAGGCGTCGTCCATCGTGCAGGAGGCCGCCGACGAAGACGCCAACATCATCTTCGGCGCGGTCGTGGACCCCGCGCTCAAGGGCAAGGTCAAGATCACCGTCATTGCGACCGGCTTCGGGCCGCCGGCCACGACCCGGTCGTTGACTTCTGCGGCCGAGACGCCCGTCGACCTGACGCACTACGCCGATCGGACCCGGGCGCGCGAGGCGCCCGCGGCGTCAGGCGCAGGCGGCGCGCCCGAGGTGGCGATGTCTTCGCGGTTCTCGATCACGAGGCGCCCGGCGCTCGACCTCCGACCCGACGACGTGCGACATGCTCAGGTCAGCGGCGAGCTCAGTCGACCTGCCGATCTCCCGCTGGCGTCGGGCCGCCGTTCCAGTGGGGCAGCCGAGCCCCACGCCGCAGAGCCGGACGTCGATCTCCACAAGAAGTTCGACGTGCCGGCGTTCCTGAGGCGTCAGGAAAACTGAGGCGCTGGGGAGGACAGCGCGCCTCACGCGGCAAGCGCTGTTGCTCTGACACGATCAAGGACCGCTATCAACTCATCTAACTGAGGTGAGGTGAAAAGCCCGTCAGGGCCTCTGGGGGTCTCCACGCCGTGCAGCAGCATGTTCATGCTGCCGATGCGCAGCATCGTGTTGTCGAAATCGAAGCCGTGGAAAGCGTGCTGATGGAAGTGCGCCTTCCGCTTCGCGTCGCGCAGGATCTCGGGGTGGTGCTCGCGCAGGTATTCGCCCGCGGCTACGAGGAAGCCGGCGGTGCCGCAGGCGGGGTCGCAGATGATGTCTTTCGGACCGGGAGCGGTCATCTCCACCATGAGCCTGATGATGTGGCGCGGGGTGCGGAACTGGCCGTTCTGCCCGGCGCTGGCGATCTTGCCGAGCATGTATTCGTAGAGGTCGCCCTTGGTGTCGCGGTCTTCCATCGGCACCTGGTCGAGCAGATCCACCACCTTGGCCAAGAGCGCTGGCGTGGGGATGGTGAAGCGCGCGTCCTTCATGTGGTGCGCGTAGGTGGAGTCGTCGCCGCCGAGCGTGCGCAGGAACGGGAAGACGTGCTCGCCGACAATCGCGAACATCTCGGCCGGTGAGAAGTGTTTGAAGCGAGACCAGCGGAGGTCTTCGTAGGGCCGCTTCTTCGGGTCTTTGCCTTCGGGGAAGACGCGACGCTCGATGGGCTTCTTGAGCCTGGCGGACTTGTTCTCCTCGAGCGTGTGCAGATCGTCGAGCCGGCGCAGGAAAAGCAGATAGGTGATCTGCTCGATGACTTCGAGCGGGTTGGAGATGCCGCCGGACCAGAAGGCGTCCCAGATGCGGTCGATTTGACTTCTGAGTTCACCGGTGAGCATGGCGGGTCCTTCGGTTCAATTTGGTGGCGGCGCGCGGAAAACGAGAACGCACGGGGGGCAGGGCTGGAGGCGACGCACCAAGAGCTTCACCCAAATAACGTTGTCCGGTGAACTAACGCCCCCCCGTATGTTGTTGAAACGCGCCGATTCTAGCAGGAACCGAACGGTACCGCGGGGCGGTTCATGTCTGCGGTCAGGCCGAACACATGCCGCGCAGACGGATGTGACGCAACGGTTAGGAACGCAGCCCTCCCCGTCACCACCATGGCAGCCGGTCATAGTGCCAAGCGGCGATTCCCGCCCGATCTGGCTGCCTCCTGATCGGTTCGTGCAGCTTGCGTGCGAATGCGAACAATCAGCGGTCCAAGGCCATGCCCAAGAGACTGAGGGTCTAGCGAAGACGGGGAGCCACTACACACTGCGGCGTTGACCAGGACCTATCTGAGGTCGCAATCGATCTGCCTGCGACACCGTGGCGGGCTCTACGACCTACAAGGCGCTACCGTCCAGTCAATGGAACAGCGATTGGAACCTTCAAGGCGACTCTGGGGACGGACCGGACACCTGGGCGCCGGTCTTTGTTCCTCCGTACTCCTTGGCACGAAAGCGGCCGAGCACCAACTCCCCGGTCGCTACCCATCGGGCCCGGAGATCGGCGCGGACCCGGTCTGGGAATCCGAAGTGCGCGGAAGCTGAGGAGGCGAGGAAGTCTCCAAATGAAACCGCCCTGGACGGATGGCTGCGATGGAAGCTCTTGAGGATCGAATCCAGTCTCGCGCCCGTGATTCGTTTCGAGGAGGCCACCTTGTCGAGGTCGTCAGCCGTGAGGATGGTCAGTGGCCAGATCCGCGGCCTACGGATATGTACGCGCTTCTGAAGCCCCGCCTGAAAGCGGTCTGACAACACACGAGCCACTGGCCCACAACCAATGATCGGATCCTGAACGACTAGAACCGGAAAGACCTCGGACACACGATCAGGCTGCACGAAAGCTCCCGCCACCCGACGGTCCAACCAGACTCCAAAGATTCCGCGCAGGAGTTGATGGACTCCGCCGTGCTTCGCGCGCCCGAACTTCTTCGACAACCCCTTGAAGAATCGACCAGGCTCGCCAGAATACTTGTCTGCGGACCTGACAAACGTCCCCTTGCATTCGATGACGATCGCCACGTCGCCTCGCACGGCTACCGCATCCCAGACCTCTTCATTCGTGGCCTGATCAATGGGATTGCGGGCATACGACCAGCGCCTCGATGCAAAGACCTCTTGCAACGTGTCAAGGCAAGAGCCCTCAAACGCTTTTCCCCAGATACTCGTGAATCGCTTCCTGCGGTCATCGGTGTCGAGCGCGTTGATCATGCTCCAGAAGACGTGCGGGCCGAGTCTCTCCATCAGCAGGCCGACATCGACGCACATGACGGCTCCATCTGGTAGGCGCCAGAGGGGCTTGGCTCGGAACGGGGTAAGGTCGAACAAGATCTCGCGAGAGAACTCTGCGATATTGAGCCACTCGGGCAATTCATCGAGACCAACGCTGAGGCCTTCAGTGAACTTCGATAGGACATCCTTCGAGACGATCTCGTGCGGCTGGTGTGGGTCGAAGCACCCTCGAGACGGCTCGGCGATCAAGTCGCGAAATGTCACCGTGGACCAGAACGAGAAGAGCAAGAAGGTCAGGTCGAACCATGCTTGAACATTGAAGCCCGAAGTGAACAGCGCCACTCGTTCGAGGCGCTCCAGTTCGACCGGATCATCGGCGACCGCAGGAAGCCTCCGGGTCAGCAGCTCCTGGGCCCGAGGCCAAGCGAGCGCGAGGGCAGGCGCGTTCTCGGTCTCGTACAAGGGCGCGACCTGCGTTGCCACCCAGAGTGCGATGCTGGCCTTCGGAGGTGGCTCGTCCACGCGAAATAGGCCGTTCGTGAGAAACAGTAGGTCCCCCAACAGATCACGGGCGTCCCTCGTAGCCAACATGTTCCCGCCAGTGGCCTGGCCATGGGTTGCGACCAGCCGAGCCACGAACAACACCTGTGTTCGATGCAGAAATGGTCGGTCGAGGAAGGATGCATCTCGCATCTTCGACTGCAGGACCGACAGAAGCTCCCGGCTGATGACATTGCCAATTAGCCAGGCCTGTACATCGCGCGCGGGTTCGGGACCGACTAGGTCGGCCTCGAGGGCCGCCGACGACAGGAGAAGATTTAGGAAGCCGAGGAACTTCAGTCCCTCTGTGCGGTTGATGGTGGTGGCGAGGGCGGACAGTTCTCCGTAGGTCACGACGCGACCCGGAAACACTTCCTCCGGCGAAATGAAGGTGCGAAGTAGCGGCGGCACGGTCCAGTCTGTCACGTACGCGACCCGCCAGGACCGCGTCGCCCTGAGGGAGCAGCCCGCCCGCGATTCCTCGCCCCTGCGGCGTATATCGGAGCTAACGCTTCAGCCGGGCCGGCTCATCGCCGGCCCGGCTGGCCGGGTGGACATCGATGCAAGTCCTCGCGCGTTCAGTCTCATGCCCGACCGTTTTCCTTCGTCGGTGTGCGGAGATCGCCAACACTCCGGGGCGGGCTTCTAAGACGGAAGCGACATCGCAGCCCGGCAGCCCGCCGGCTGCACTGCAGCAACCCGCCCTTGATGGCACCCCGCCGCATACGGGCTTTTCCTTTATTTCGATCCGTCTTTCGTCGTTCTTTCGGTAGTAAAATAGTTACTGCTTTCCCGCCGCAGAAAGAGGCGCAATGGCCATCAGTCCCGATGAAGTCCAAACGGTGCTCCGTCTCAGGGATGAGTATCAGCAGATCCTTAACAAGCGCGCCGATTGGATGGACGCTGTCCAGGCAGCGGCGGACCGCATGCGCGACATCGCCGACCCGCCACATCTCAGGGAAATACGTGAGGCGCAGGAAAGGATACGCGACATGATCGACCCGCCCGCTCTTCGTCAATTTCGTGAAGAGCATCAGCGGATGCGGGACCTCGCGGCGGAGTCGTTCGCCAAAGTCCAGCCGTTGATCGATCGCCAAATGTTCAACATCGATGTCGCGAAGAACTTCTCCGCGCAGCACCGTCTCGAAATGCCGGCCGAGCATCTCGCCGGACTGAAAGACATCATGACGGCCGCAGGCCTGAGGTCCTCGATCGCGAAGAGCCTCATGGTCCACGATTCCGAGATGAAAGCCTTGAAACGTTCGGCGGCGCTCTTCAGCACGATCGACATCCCGAACTACATGAAGGAAGTCCATCAGCTCTCGGCGATGTCCATCGTCACGGAGGAGATGATGGCGACCATCCAGGCGAGGCGAGGGTTCGCGGATCTCCTCGACGTTCCCGACGTCACGCGTTCTCTGGTCGAGTACGGGACGGGCCGCCTCAACCGCGCCTACGCCGGCTTCAGCGCCAGCATCGTGAATCGGCCGGAGTGGCTCGCTTCGGCGCCGGACTTCGTTCGGCGCGCGCCGGGGGACATGATCTTCACCCAGGCCCGTTTCGTCCGCACCGTCACGACGCACGAAGATGTCGACGACGAGAGCGCGGCCGACGAGATCTGGGCGGGCGTTCAAACGCACACGCTTGCCTACATCGAAGCAGTACTTCCCGAGCTCAATCCGAAGCTGATGAAGTCTTGGGCGGGCGCGTGGGACACGGCAAAACGCCGCGGACCGGATTGGGCGCGGCATTCGGCGTCATCGATCCGGTTCCTCCTGATCGAGGTCCTCACGGCAGTCGCGCCGCCGGACAAGATCGACAAGGCGGATCTGCCGAAGGAGTTCGTCAAGAACGGCCAGATCCAGCGTCTCGGACAGATTCATTGGCTTTGCGGACCGCTGCAGAATCGTAGCTACGGAAAGGTCGTCCGGGCGGATCTCGATTCCGCGATGACGATCGTTTCCGCCATGAATGAAGCCGTGCACGAGGATGATTCGGAGGAACTTGAAGAGGCCTTCCGAACCATGGCGGTGCGCGCGGCCGTCGCTCTCTGCAACTTGCTGAAGCTCTGGAAAGCTCGGAACTAGGCGCCTATCGCCCAAGCCGGCCAATAAGCCTCGCGGCCGCGATTCACCCTCCGGACGGAGGAATCTCCATTCCGACCCGTCGGCCCGCATAGGAGCTGTTTTTGGCCCAGCAGTCGGCCGCTCAACGCCCATCCGGTAGAATCCGGCCGTGACTGGGGACGAGTACATGGAGGCGGTCCTGGCGAAGCACGAGCTGAAGCCGACCCTCATTTCCGGTCTGGCGACCAGCGCCGTTGTACCCAGGCTGAAGGAGTGGGCTGGAGCGTGGCTGAACGAGATCTCTTACGTCGGCTCCGTCGCTAAAGGGACCGGGATCTCCGGCACGACCGACATCGACATTTTCATCTCGCTAAAGTCGAACACCCCCAACACGCTTGAGGAGATCTACAACCTCCTCACCCAGAAGGCCACGGCGCTCAATTGGACGCCGCGCCAGCAGAACGTATCCGTCGGAATCATCTACATGGGTGTGAAGATGGATCTCGTGCCGGGGAAATTGCAGGAAGGCTATATGCCTTTCCATTCACTCTGGAAGCGGAAAGCAAACACGTGGACCCAGACCGCGCCGAGCATTCACATAACCGAGGTGCAGAAATCCCTCCGCACGCGGGAGATCCGGGCGATCAAGATCTGGCGGAAGGCCCACAATCTCGACTTCCCGTCGTTCTATCTCGAGCTGACCGTCATAAAGGCGCTTTCCGGCTGCTCGCAGTTCAATCTCTCGAACAACGTGCAGCGCGCCCTCGGATATATCGCGGATAATCTCACCACCGCGGCCGTCGAGGATCCCGCGAATACGAACAACATGATCTCTGACGACCTGACGCTCGCGGAGAAGAAGGTGATCGCGGCGCAGGCGAAGGCGTCGCATAATCAGCCGCGCTGGGAGCAAACGCTGTGGTAGACCTGAACGAGCTCAAAGAGCAGATGGCCGAAAACGCCGAGGCCACGAAGAACCGGCTGCACACGCTGTACGAAAAGATGCAGGACAGGATCGCGGTCGACCTGAAGAACGCGCGGGACGCCAACGAAGATCCCAACGCCAAGGGCGAGGCGTCCGAGGGAACGTGGCATCAGCTCTTCAACGCCTACCTCCCGCACCGGTACCGCGTCATCAAAGGAATCGTGATCGACTGCAACGGGGACGAGAGCGACGCCATTGACGTCATCATCCACGACCGGCAGTTCACCCCGGCGATCTACCAGCAGTTCGGGCTTCCATACGTTCCCGCAGAAAGCGTCTACGCGGTCTTCGAGGCGAAGCAGGAGATCGACAAGGGCAACATCGAGTACGCGGGCGCGAAGGCGGCGTCTGTCCGGACACTGCGTCGCACCAGTGCAACGATCCCGTTCGCCGCCGGCACGTACCCGAAAAAAGACCCGCCGCGGATCCTTGCGGGAATCCTTGCATACGAGAGCGGATGGACGCCGCCGTTCGGCGATTCGTTCCGCGAAGCGATCGGCGCGCTCGGTGCGGAACGGCAACTGGATCTTGGCATCGCAACCGCCCGCGGATGCTTCGAAGTGAGCTACGGCGCGAATGAACCGGAGATCACAATCTTCAAACCGGAACGCGCGCTCGCCGCTTTCCTCATCCGACTGCTCGCCCGACTCCAGGCGCTCGGCACTGTGCCCGCGATCGACTACGACGAGTACGGCCGCCTGCTAGACATCGAGAACACGTAGGAAGCCCCCCGGCACCGTTTGACGGCCGCGGCATCTTGCCGACGAAATTCGCAGCAGCATCATTTCTTCTGGGTCGCCATCCACTCAGATTCCATGGTGAGTTGACTGTCGCCTGAATAAGCCGATCTGCATAGCGGCGTGGCTGCTACAGGACTTGGCGGCCTATCCGGTCGGAGAATTACTCCTGAGTAGTCGCCAAGGGTTTATTTACCGACAGGCGCGTCGTCACCGACGACCATGCTCGGCTTGGCATCAACACACCGAGACGGTGGCACCATGCCTTGGTATCGCCAGAGGATTTGTCCTTGTTTATCGCACTGGCAGGCTGCGTGCGAGGCTTTGTTCGAACCGAGCGTTCGGCAAACCTCTCGCCCGCGCGCCGAACCGCGTTGGTCACCGCGCGTTGCACCACGGACTCGTGCAGCTTCGTCGACTTCTGCCGCCGAGACGCCCGTCGACCTGACGCACTACGCCGATCGGGCCAAGGCGCGTGAGGCGCCCGCGGCGTCAGGCGCAGGTGGAGCGCCCGAGGTTGCGATGTCTTCGCGGTTCTCGATCACGAGGCGACCGGCGCTCGACCTTCCGCTGCCCGCGAGTGGCCGTCCGGACGGGGCGGCCGATCCTGGCGCCGCGTCCGTCGAGCCGGACTTCGATCTCCACAGGAAGTTCGACGTGCCGGCGTTCCTCAGGCGCCAGGAAAACTGGGGGGCGAGCGCGGCGGTCGACCTACTTCTTTCCCCATCCATCCAGAACCGCTAGTTCCGGGCGGGGGAAGGAAACGGGCAGCGTGAAGACCCGTTGGTCGTACTCCACGTTGATCCAGTACGACGTCGTATTTTTCGTGTTTGGCCCCTCCACCATAGCGATTCTGGGCATTTGCAGCCCGCCGATGTCGGCGTAATCGCCCAGCGTGTAGCGAGTTTCTCGTGTGAAGTCGAGACCGGGCTTGTCGGTGGGAGCTCTCACCGTTCGGAATACAACAGCGCGGACGGGAAGGCGGCTCTGGCGGTCCAGATAATACTCTACGCGAATATCTGAGTGATAACCGAGCGGCCCAGTCTGCGGCACCGTCACCTCGACAACGTCCACGGCGACGCGGCCCACCCGTCCGCTGCGCGTCCCGGTTGGCACCGGCTTCATGAACGCCGTCTCAAGAAGGTACAAGAACTGGCCTTCGAGGAGATCGTAAGTGGCATCGTCAACCAGTGTCTTGCGGTCCGGAAGGCGACCGACATCGTTCCACCCCACGGGTTGTTCAAGGTCGAAGACTTGAAAGCCGTTTCCCAACGTGCCAGGTTGATGATCGAAGAACACCCAGAGCCGTGCTGGGAAAACGTAGAGGCGCTGGCGGGTGAACCCTGGATCGAGACGATTGCCAGGAGCATATATCGTCCGCTCGGTGACGACCAGATTCCGCACCGCTTCCAGCTTGGCGCGACCACCTTTCGCAGCGACGGCTTGATTCCACAGCATCGCGGCTTCGACATTCTGATCCGGCCCCGCCGTGGCGGACGCCCCGGCGGCGGCCGCCGAGAACAGCAGGGCGATTGTGAGGCGAGGACTCACGGTCATGAGATGGACCTTCCTCCAGCGCGAGGTTTAGTAGGGATCGCGCAGCTCGAAGAGATCCGGAAGTACTTCGATAAATGCATGACCAAACAAGCTCACCAGGTCCTGATTAGGATTGAAATTGTCCACGTCGATGTGAGCACTTCCCGTGGTTGTGTTCACGACGAACTGGATACTTCCCATGCCGTAAGTTCCATTGTAGGACCTGTAAGAGATTGTCTGCGTGCCGGGAAGCAGAATCTCCTGATGAAACCCGAACAGGGATCCGGTCGTGAAGGTCGCGCTCGGATCAGCATATTGCGACAGAGTCGCCAGATAGCCGACGGCCCAATCAGACAGCGTCACATGGAATCCGCCTCCATCCCAGCTGACGCGGGTAGCTTCTCCATCCAATCCCGCGGCCTGGAGCTGGAGGATGATTTGGTCCAGCATGTCGGATCCTTGGCCGTAAAAGGCCCAGACATCGTTCGACTCTCCTGAGACGACCATCTGCACGCCGGACACGGGAGGCAAGCCCCAGTGGCCGAAGAGCGCTTCCGCTTGAAGTGACTGGTAGTACGGGTCGTCGTAGTCGGGATCACCGCTGTTCAGGGATTGAATCAAGTCGGTGGTTGACCAGTAAAACGGGTTGTCTGCCCACGGGTCGTAGCCTCCTCCTCCCCCTCCCTGGTCGCA
>Ga0156278_1104_pt2 | contig 20164 bp, 16 predicted proteins | sample RifCSPlowO2_12_FD_107927 | JGI IMG/M metagenome (GOLD analysis project Ga0156278, IMG submission 107927) | Acidobacteria bacterium RIFCSPLOWO2_12_FULL_65_11
GGCCGACGGCGGGTTTGAGATTGGCGGGCACACGGCCACGCATCCGATTCTGGCGCGTGCCGATCGCGACCGGCAGCGCGAGGAGATCGCGCGCAACCAGCAGACGATCCGCGCGTGGGTCGATCGCCAGCCGGCCGCATTCGCCTATCCCAACGGCGAGCGGTCGGACTACTCCTCGGGGACGGTGTCGATTCTTCGCGAGCTGTCGTACGACATGGCGTTCACGACCGAAGCAGGTTTCGCGTCGGGGGGACAGCGGCTCGAGTGGCCGCGGTTTCTGATGCTCGCCGGAGTGTCCGAGGCCGAGCTCGCCCATCGCCTGGCCTACAGCTGGCGAACCGATGCAAGCGTAAGTCTCAGGTCTCAAGTCTCAAGTGAGACTTCAGACTTCAGACTTGAGCCTTGATTGGCAAGCGTGCTCTAAGCGTGCGCATTGTCCAGGCCGTCGGCTGGTATTTTCCGGATCGCCTCGGCGGAACCGAAATGTATGTCGCTGCGCTCGCCGAGCGGCTGCGCCGCATGAATCACGACGTCCAGATCGTCGCGCCGGAACCCGGGGCGGCGGCGGCGCGCTGCTACGATCACGCCGGCGTCCCTGTCTTTCGCTTTCCGATCCGCACGCCGCTGACACGCGATGAAGCACAGGGACGAGCGCCGGTCGGCGGAAGCGAATGGTTTCAGCAGTGGGTGCGCGCCGCGCGCCCCGATGTCGTTCACTTCCATACCCTCGTGCCGGGGTTGGAGATCGATGAAGTCAAGGCGGCGAAGGCCGCCGGCGCTCGTATCGTCGCGACGACTCACGCCGGCAGCCTCGGGTACATCTGCGCGCGCGGCACGATGCTCAGATGGGGGCAGGCGCTCTGCGACGGCCTTGCCGAGCCGCACAAATGCGCTGCCTGCGATCTGCAGAAGCGAGGACTGGCCAAGTGGGCGGCGACCGCTGCGGGCGCCGTTCCGGTGTGGTCCAGTCAGCTCGGCGCGCGTTTGCCCGGAAAGCTCGGCACCACGCTCGGAATGCCGTCGGCCATCGTTTTTAACATGGCCCGTCAGCGCGAGCTGCTGGCCACGGTCGATCGGTTCGTGCTGCTGACCGACTGGTCGGCGGACGCCGTTGTTCGCAACGGCGCTTCAGGTTCGAAGGTGACCGTCAATCGCCTCGGCATTGGCGGCGCGTTCGTGCGCAAACCGGGACCGCTGGTCCAGCCCACCGTCGCTCCCGTCAAGTTCGGCTATCTCGGCCGGTTCGATCCGATCAAGGGCGTCTACGACTTGGGCCGCGCGCTTCGCTCGTTGCCGCGTGACGTGCCGTTCCGCTTCGATATCCGCGGACCGCTCGACACAGAGGAAAGCCGCGACGTCTATCGGTGCCTCGGCGAAATGCTCGACGGCGACACACGCGCCACCTTGGGTCCCGCCGTGCCGGTCGCGAACGTCCCAGCGCATCTGGCCTCGCTCGACGTGTTGTGTTGCCCCTCGGCGTGTCTGGAAGGCGGGCCGACCGTCGCCATCGAGGCGCACGCCACAGGCACTCCGGTTGTCGGCACGAGGATCGGCGGCCTCGCAGAGCTGATCACGGATGGGCGGGACGGTCGGCTCGTGCCGCCGGGCGATTGGCGCGCGCTGGCGTCGGCCATTGCCGAGATCGCAAGCAATCCCCGCGGAACCGTCGATGCGTGGCGCACCGCCATTCCGGCCGCCCGGACGATGGACGACGTGGCGGCCGACTATGTCGCGATCTATCAACACTGACGTGCGGGTTGGCGTCTTTCATCCGGGCACCCAGCATTCGCACGAAACGGCGTTGGCCTTTCAGGAAGCGGGCTCGCTTGCCTGGTACGCGACATCGATTTTCTACGACGCCGGCCGCTGGCCGTACAACGCGGCCAAGTTCCTGCCGCCCGCCGCGCGCGTCCGCTTCGAGTACGAGTTCAAGCGTCGCTACCACCAGGAGCTCGATCCCTCGCTCGTCCGGACGTTCGGCGTGTGGGAATGGGTCGAGCGTCTGAGCATGCGCGCCGGCTTCCGCACGCTCGAGCACTACGCGAACGAATGGGGCAACGTGCGATTTGGCCGTCGGGTGGCCGACCTCGCGGCTCGCACCTCGGTCGATGCCATCTGGGGCTCCGATACGTCGAGCCTGACGGCATTCAGCGGCGTGAAAGACCGCGGCGTGCGCTGCATTCTGGACCAGACGGTTGGGCATCCTCGTGTCTGGAATCGCATCCTGACTGAAGAACGCTGTCTGGTCGGCCGTGATTTCGATCCGTACCCGCGGCCGTACCCTGAAGCCGACATGCAGCGCGTCGAACGCGAATTGGAGCTGGCCGACCGCGTCGTCTGCGGATCGTCCTTCGTGCGCGACACCCTCATCGAGACCGGTGTGAAGGCGGAAAAGATGTGCGTCATCCCCTACGGTGTGCCAGGCGGGACGTTTTCACCTCGCGAGACGCCAGCGGGCCACGATGGACTGCGGCTGCTGTTTGTCGGCCATTTTGGACTGCGCAAGGGCGCATGGTATCTGCTCGAGGTGATGCGCCGACTGGCACACCTTCGCGGATTGACGCTCACGATCGTCGGTAAATCCACGGTGCCGGATCGCTTTCTGGCGCCGTTTGGCGAACGCGTCCGCCGCATCCCGCATGTCTCGCGACATCAAGTCCACGGCGTGTATCGCGACGCCGACGTGTTCGTGCTGCCGTCGCTGTTCGAAGGGTCATCGATTGCCGTGTTCGAAGCACTCGCATCGGGGCTTCCCGTCGTCACGACGCCGAATGCCGGATCCGTGGTGCGTGACGGCATCGACGGCTTCGTCGTGCCCATCCGCGACTCAGAGGCCCTCGCTGAACCGATCGAGAGGCTGTATCACGACCCGCAGCTTCGCGGGGAGATGGCGGTTCGGGCGCGCCTTCGCGCGCTCGAGTTCCCATGGCGTCGCTACCGCGAGGAGCTCGTGCACAGGCTGGAGACTTGGACCAACTGATGGCGGATTCCACGACTGCCAGGAAACCCGCCGGATCGAGATCCGGTGCGGCGGGTCTGCCTGTGGAGACGGCGTCGGTCAGACCAGTTGCGCTCGGCGCCGGCGTGTTGGTGTCTCACCCGCTTGCGCTCAGCCGAACAGCTGGCGGTATGCAGCTCTGCACCGACGAATACGCGCGAACGCTCCGCGCCGCCGGCGTCGAGCTCGCCGTCACGCCGCTCGAGCACGATCGCCGCAGGCTGACGCGACTCGTCCACCGGCTCTCCCCGCAACCCTATCCGCCTCAGTGGCGCAACGCCGCCGTGCGGGACATCATCACGTCGGCGAGCCGCGCGCGCGCGCGATTCGTCTTTCTCAATCTCGTCAACCTGGCGCCGCTGGCGGCCGTTCTCCGACCGCATCTACCCGCTGAGACCGAGATTGTCTTGCTCTCTCATGGCCTCGAAAGCGTCGACTTTCTCCACACAATTCCGATCGAAACGCGTTCCCGCAGGCTGCAAGCGGAGCTTGGTCGGCGTCTGCTCGACGAGCGGCGTCATCGCGCGTCCATCGGCCAGGTTCTCTGTCTGTCGGACTGGGAAGCCGAGATCGAACGATGGATCGGTGCGCGCCACGTCACGGCCGTGCCGCGCACGCTTCCCGATCGGCCGCCGCTCGAGTGGACGCCCGACCCCTCGCGGCTGGGATTTGTCGGCACGCTCGATCATCCGCCCAACGCCGACGGCCTCCATCGGTTCCTCCAGGCGTTCGAGCCGGTCGCGCCCACCGGTTGCCGCCTGCGCGTCGTCGGCGGACCGGTCAGTGCCGGCCGCGCACTGGCGGGCCGCTTTCGAGCGGTCGAGTACCTGGGGCCCTTGTCCGATGCCGACCTCGAGTCGGAGTCCACCACATGGTCAGCGTTCGTGCACCCGCTGTTCTGCTTTTCCCGCGGATGCAGCACCAAGCTCGCCGTCGCACTGGCCTGGCGGATCCCGATCGCGACCACGCCTTCCGGCGTTCGTGGGTACGTCTGGCGCGAGGGCACGTTGCCGATGGCGGAGTCGCCGGAGGCGTTGGCCCGCCTTGCGTGCAGCTTGACGGATCGGGCTGCGTCGATCGGCGCGCGCGATGCCGTGGCGGCGGTTGCCTGCGCACTACCGACCGTGGAAGACGTGGGCCGGATCATTCACCAGGCGTTGGCGCGATGAGCCTCGACTCGCTCCGGATTGCCATCACCGTCGATCCCTACATTCCGGTACCGCCGCGGCTCTACGGGGGCATCGAGCGCGTCGTCGATCTGGCGATCCGCGGCTTATGCGCGCGCGGGCACGAGGTGACGCTCTTTGCGCACCCCGACAGCCGCGTCGATGTGCCACTCGTGTCGTACGGGGCACCGCCGCACGTCGGCAGACGGAATCGGGCGAAGGAACTATGGCAGCTCGGGTCGGCACTCCTCCGGCGGCGAAACGAGTTTGACGTCGTGTTTTCGTGGGGCCGTCTGGCAGCGCTGGCTCCAATCCTGCCTGACCGCCGGTTGCCGAAGATTCAACGGTACTGCCGGAACGCAGTGCCTTGGACGAGCGTGCAGCGCGCGGTGCGGATCGCGGGAGAGTCGCTCTCGTTTGCCGGCGCGTCGGCCAGCGTCTACGACGAATTGCCGCAGCAGAACGGCTGCGGTGGCCGATGGCACACCCTGTACGACGCGATCGACGTCTCGAAGTACGACTTCGTCAGCTGCGTGCCCGCGGACGCGCCGCTCGTCTTTCTCGGCAGGCTGGAGCGCGTGAAGGGCGCCCACGCCGCGATTGCGATCGCGCGTCTTGCCGGGCGTCATCTGATCCTTGCGGGCAACCACGCCACGTCGGGCCCCGAGGCAGAGTACTTCGCCCGCGAGATCCTGCCTCACATCGACGACGAGCGCGTTCGATATGTCGGACCGGTGGACGATGAGGCAAAGAGCCGGCTGCTCGGCCAGGCAGCGGCGCTGCTGTTTCCGATCGACTGGAAGGAAGCATTCGGCATCGTGATGGCCGAGGCGATGGCGTGCGGCACGCCCGTCATCGGGTTTCCGCGCGGCAGCGTGCCGGAAGTGGTGGCGCATGGCGTGACCGGATTCGTGTGCCGTGATGTCGAGACGGCGGCTGCCTCGGTCGCGAAGGCCGGTGCCCTCGATCGCGCGCGGGTCCGGGCCGAATGCGAGGCGCGCTTCAGCGACCGCGTGCTCGTCGATCGCATGCTCGTTCTGATGTCTGAGGCTACGGCCGCGGTCGCACGTTCATGAACGGCACGTTCGTCACGCCGATTCCTCCGTTCTTGAACGGTCTGACCGCCGTGCCGTGGGCGATGAAGGAATGGATCGCGTCGCGGCCGCTGGCCTGGCGCTATTACACCGCCGCGTGTCGTCGCGCCGGATGGAGCGCTGACTGCCTCGGGTGGCAGACCCCAAATAACGGCCCGTTTGCCGGCATCCGGACGCAAGCCCTGCACCCGAACCATCTGTGGGTGCTGGTCGGGGTCTACGAAGTGGGCGTCACCAAGTGCGTGACCGCCATCCTGCATGAGATCGCGCGACGCCAGCCCGCTGTCGAGGTCTGGGACATCGGTGCGCACCACGGCCGCTTCGCGCTGCTCTGCGCCCAGCATGGCGCCTCGCACGTGGTGGCCGTTGAGCCGTCGGCTGCCAATCTCGCGGTGCTCCGGCAACATCTGGCGGCGAATCCGTTATTGGCCGAACGTATCGACGTGCTCCACGGCGCGATGTCCGATCAAGACGGCGATGTGGATTTCATCGTCAACGAGCGCGACGGCGCCGTCTGCCAGATCCGTGCGGCGGGCGTCCGTGCGTACGATCACGACCCGGCGACGGCGGTTGGCACCATCGACTCCCACCGCATCGACTCTCTGGCGAAGGCCCGCGGGGTCTCCCCGGCGCTCCTGAAGATCGATGTGGAAGGCGCCGAGGCCCTCGTCCTCGACGGCGCGACGCGCCTGCTCGCCACCGCTCGCCCGATCTTCATTGTCGAGATTCACAACGACGAGGCGGGGCGGGCCTGTCTCAGCCAGTTCGACGCGGCGCGGTACTCGTGCGAGCGCATCACGGCCGACGGAAGCCTCGCTCCGATCGACGGCGATCTGTCCTACGGCCATCTGGTGGCGCGGCCGCGTGGGTGAGATTCGAATGCGCCGGGTCCTGATGCTTTCCCCGCACTTTCCGCCGGACTCGAGCGCCGCGACCCACCGCGTCCGGCTGCTGGCGCCGCATCTGCCCGAGTACGGATGGGAGCCCATTGTGGTGACGGCGGAGCCCGATGGATACGAGGGCCCACTGGATGTCGATCTGGCCGCGCTCGTGCCGTCCAGTCTGCGCGTCGTGCGATGCCGGGCCTGGTCGTCTGACTGGACGCGGCGGGCCGGCATAGGCGATCTCGGCCTGCGATTGTTGGTACCCGCGCTTCGCGCCTGCGCGGCGCTCGTCAAACGCGAGCACGTCGATGCCGTGTTCATCACGACGTATCCGATCTACACGGCCGCGATCGGCCCGATGCTGAAGCGCGCGTACGGCGTGCCGTACGTCATCGATCTGCAGGATCCATGGGTCGGCGCGTGGGGACGGGAGGTCGGCGGCGGACCGAACGGCGCGCCGGATGTGAAGAGCCGGTTGAGTCGCGGGACGGCCGCGTGGATCGAGCGTCCAGTGCTTGGGGGGGCGGGCGCGATTACCGCTGTATCGGCCCGCACCTACCAGGACGTCTTCGACCGCTGGCCCGCGTTACGCGACCGACCGTCGGCTGCAATTCCGATTGGCGTCGAGCCGAGCGACTTCGAGACGGTCGCGGCACGGCAGCCCAGGATGCGCCACTTCGATCCCGCCGACGGCCTGGTGCACCTCTGTTCAGTCGGAACCATCCTGCCGATGGGCGTGGAGGTTCTCAGCGCCGTGCTGAACGCGGTTGCCGACCTTCGGCGGCGATGCCCGCAGGTCGCCGGGCGCCTCCGCTTGCACTTCTTCGGCACGAGCAACGAGCGCGCAGGCACGCCCGCCGATCGGGTTCGTCCGATCGCGGACGCGATCGGCGTCGGCGACCTTGTCACCGAGCACGCCGCGCGCGTCAACTACCTCGAGGCGGTGGGCATTCAGCAGGACGCCCACGCGCTGATCCTGATCGGCAGCAACGAACCCCACTACACCGCGAGCAGACTGTATCCGGCGCTCGTGGCGAGACGTCCGCTGCTCGCCGTTTATCACGACGCGAGCAGTGTCGTGGACGTCCTGCGGCGTGAGACGCGGCCGCCAACGGTGAGGGTGGTGAGCTTCACGGACCGAGAGCCGGTCGGCGCCAGAGTGACAGAGATCGGCGCGGCGCTCCAGGCGCTCGGCGAATGTCCGCAGTACGTCGCGGCTGACGTCAGCGATCGCGCGATCGCCGAGCACTCGGCGCGCACGCTCGCCGGCCGCCTCGCCGATGTCCTGAACCGTGTGGCACACGCCGCATGAAGAAACTCGTCCAGCGCGCATTTCGGCAGGTGGGTTACCGCGTCGAACGGTGGCGTCCTGCGAGCCGCTTCAACGCAATGGATGAGACGCTGGAGCTTCTGCACGGTCGCGGGTTCGATCCTCGCGTCATTCTCGACGGCGGGGCGAACTGCGGACAGTGGGCCCAGATGGCCCTCGACGTGTTTCCTGAAGCGTGCGTGCATCTCATCGAGCCACAACCGAGCTGCAGGCGTGCGCTCGAGCAACTGGCAGCGAGCCGACCGACGGCCAGGCTTCACGCGCTCGCGCTGAGCGAGCCCGGCCGCGACCGCCTGTCGCTGACCGGGGGCGTCGCGTACGCGGGCACTGGCGTCCATGTCATGACGCCCACTGAAACCGAGGTCGAGCTCGAGTGCCGTGCCACGACGCTCGACGAGCTGTTCGCGACGATCGTCAGCCGCGCGGACCGACCACTGCTCAAGCTCGATCTCGAGGGGCACGAGCTGGCGGCACTTCGCGGCGCGACGCGGTTGCTCGATGCGGTTGAAGTCGCCATCGTCGAGGCCCAGCTCTACGACATCAACCAGTCGGGTGTCACGCCGGTCTTCCGTGACGTCTACGACTTGCTCGCGCATCGCGGATTCGATCTGTACGACATCGCCAGCACTGGCTGGCGGCGCCGTGACATGCGCATGCACATGCTCGATCCGGTCTTTGTCCGGACCGACAGCCCCCTGTACGCCGATCGTTCATGGCTGTGAGATCGTTGCGCGTCGCCGCGGTTCTGACGCATCCCACTCAGTACTACGCGCCGTGGTTCCGCTGGATTGCTGCGAATTCCCAGACGATCGATCTCCATGTGATCTACGCCTCGTCGCCGACGGCACAGCAGCAGGGCGTGGGTTTCGATCGAGAGCTTGCCTGGGACGTGCCGTTGACCGACGGCTACTCCTCGACGATCGTCCGACCGTCGCGACCGTCAGACCGCTTTGACAGCCAACACTTCCGAGGGCTGGACGTGCCGGAAGTGAGCCAGGCCATTGCCGACGCGCGACCTGATGTCGTGATCGTGTTCGGGTGGTATTCCGTTACCCTCATCCGCGCCATTCGGGCGGCCCGCGGGCTGAAGATCCCGCGGCTCTACCATGGTGATACGAACCTGCAAAGCGGGCCGCGCGGATGGCGCCGCCCGCTCTGGGTCGCCAAGACGCGGTGGCTGCTCACGCAGTTCAGCGGCTACTTGAGCGTCGGCACTCGCAGCGCCGCCTTCCTTCGATACTTCGGCGTGCCGGACAGCCGTACCTTCAGTACGCCGCACGCCGTCGAGAACGGGCGGTTTGCTGAAGCGCTCGCGTGGAGGCGCTCGCCCGACCGGCGCGTCGAGCTTCGTCGGACGCTCGGGTTGCCGCAGGACGCGTTCGTCGTGCTGTTTGCCGGCAAACTCGAGCCCAAGAAGCGCCCGATCGAGCTCGTGCACGCCGCTCACGCGATGCAGGCCCGTCCGCACCTCGCGATCGCCGGTTCCGGACCGCTTGAAAGGGAAGTGCGAGCGACAGCCGAGCGCCTCGGCATCGGCCTCACGCTGCTGGGGTTCATCAATCAGTCGGAAATGTCCAAGGTGTATGCAGCCGCAGACTGCCTCGCTCTGCCGAGCGACGCCCGCGAGACCTGGGGGCTGGTCGTCAACGAAGCCCTCGCCTCGGGGCTGCCGTGTGTCATGTCCGATCAGGTTGGCTGCGCGCCCGATCTTGGCGGCGAGCAGATCGGCGGCGTGTACGCAACGGCGGAGCCCACAACGAGAATCTCATTGTTCGCCGAGGCGTTGTCGAGCGTGCGTAATCGGCTCGCCTCCGGTCATGATTTCGCTCCAGCGTGTCAGGCCCGTGCTGCCGCGCATGCCTTTGTGCAAGCCACGTCAGGGCTTGAGCGCGCGTGCGAAGCGGTCGCGTCGAACGCAGCTCAGGTCCGCCTGAAGGCGGACCCCACGCGGGGACGTGAGGCCACCGCTCGGGATCCCGCCACACCGATCAGGGTCGTCGCCTGTTGCGGCGGCATGGTGCTCGTCGGTGGTCTGGAGCGGATGACGTTCGAGGTCCTCCACGTGCTCCGCGAACGCGGCGCCGTTATTCACTGCATCGTCAACTGGTGGGACAACTCGCGCATCATCGCGCTCGCGGAAGACCTTGGCGCGTCGTGGTCGACAGGCTTTTACAACTACAGGTTCTCGCGACGAGGCGGCAGTCCGATCGCGTGGCTTCAGATGGGGTGGGACACCATTCGCACGAGCGGCGGACTCCTCCGCGATGCGTCGCGATTCCGCGCCTCGCACATCTTCGTCTCCGACTACATCACGGCGCTTCGCAACGCGCCGGCTCTCGCCCTTCTCCGCCTGACCGGGAGGCGGGTCGTGGTACGGCTGGGCAACGCTCCCGATCAGGGCCGGTTCTTCCGCTGGCTGTGGCGGCTGGGCGTGAATCCAGTCGCCGACGTGTTCGTCTGTAACTCATCATTCACCGAGCGCGAGCTCGCCGCGCATGGGATTGCCGCGTCCAAGCGCCTGACGATCCCCCACACGCCGCCGACCCGCCGAGGAAACGGCGCGGGTCCTGCGGACTCGGGGGGCACCGATTCGCGCGACTGCCGTCGGGTCATCTACGCCGGTCAAATTCTCCCTGAGAAGGGCGTCGACCTGCTGCTTGACGCCATCGCGATCGTCGCCAGGCGCGGCCACGACGTGCGCCTCGACATCGTGGGACGAATCGACGGATGGGCGCCGCCGGAGCACCAACGGTATCGCGAGCAGCTGCTGGCGCGAGCCGAGGCGCCCGACCTTCGCGGCCGCGTCCGCTTTCTCGGATTTCGAGACGAAGTGCCGCAGCTGATGGCGGGGGCGGGGATCCACTGCTGTCCGTCCCGAAAGGCACAACGTGAGGCGTTCGGTATCGTGGTCATCGAGGCCAAGCAGGCCGGCATTCCGTCGGTCGTGACCCCGAGCGGCGCGCTGGCCGATCTCGTGACACACGGAGAGAACGGCTGGGTCTGCCGCGACGAGACCGCTGAAGCCGTCGCTGAGGGGATCGAGTACTTTCTCGACGCCGGGCGGCAACAGCGCGGCATGCAGTCAGCGCGGGCGTCGGCGGCGCTGTTCGGCCGCGATCGCTTCGAGCGCTCGTGGCGCGCCGTGTTCACGGAGGCGAACTGAATGAAGGCGGCGACCGATCGACCTGCAGCGCTGGTGACTGGAGCGGCTGGCTTTATTGGCAGTCACCTGACCCGTGCGCTTGTCGCCGGCGGTCGCGTGCGCGTCGTCGCGCTCGACGATCTGTCGGGCGGGTTTCGCGACAACCTGCCGCCTGACATCGAATTCGTCGAGGGGAGCGTCACCGACGCTGCGCTCGTCGGCCGGCTGTTCGAGGTGCACGGCATCCGCTACGTGTTCCACCTCGCGGCATATGCCGCCGAGGGGCTGTCACATTTCATCCGCCGCTTCAATTACACGAACAACGTCATCGGCAGCGTCAACCTGATCAACGAAGCCGTGCGCCACGAGATCGAGTGTTTCGTGTTCACCAGCTCGATTGCCGTCTACGGTCCCATCACGCCACCGATGCGCGAGTCCGACACCCCGGCGCCCGAGGATCCGTACGGCATCGCGAAACTCAGTGTCGAGCTCGATCTGGCAGCCGCGCACCGGATGTTCGGCCTGCGATACGTGATCTTCCGGCCGCACAACGTGTACGGCGAATACCAGAATCTTGGCGATCCGTACCGCAACGTGCTCGGCATCTTCATGAACGAGATCATGCAGGGACGGCCGATGACGATCTTTGGTGACGGCACGCAGCAGAGAGCATTCAGCTATATCGGCGACATCGTGCCGGCCATGGCGTCGAGCCCCTGGGTGCCAGAAGCCGCCGGAGAAATCTTCAACATCGGTGCAGACGTGCCGTACTCGGTCAGCCATCTCGCGCGGACCGCGGCGGCCGCGATGGACGTGCCCGATCATCCGATCGAGCACCTCCCGTCACGTCTGGAGGTTCACACCTCCTACAGCGATCACTCGAAGGCCGCGCGCGTGTTTGGCCCCGGCGCGCAGCTATCACTCGAAGCCGGTGTGCGGCGCATGGCGGCGTGGGCGCGAGCGGGCGGCATCCGGTCGAGCAAGCCATTTGGCGCCGTCGAAGTGTCGCGCAATCTGCCCGAGAGCTGGCGGCGGCTGACGGAGGCCGTCACCAAGCATGCGTGATTCGGCCCTGAAGCGGACGCTTGTGGGCGCGTATTTTAGCGCCGTCGAGGTGGGCCATGCCGTCGCCGGCATGGTGCACGCACCGGCCTACGGACGCGTCGTTGAAACCTACGACGACTACTGGCGGCACCGCGCGCCGGGAGGACTGCAACCGCGCTTCGAGATCATCGAGGCTGGTGTGGCGCGCGGATCGTCGGTGCTGGACGTCGGTTGCGGTGATGGCGCCATGCTCGAGTTTCTGCGAACGGCCAAAGACGTGAAGGCCGTCGGCATCGACATCAGCGCCGAGGCCGTGTCGCGGGCACGTCGGCGCGGCGTTGACGCGCGCGTGCAGACGCTTGGCGATCTGCGGCTCGCCGGCACCACCTTCGATCACGTGGTCATGAGCGAGGTCGTCGAGCACGTCGCGGACGCCGAGCGCTTCGTGCTCGACGCCTGGGCGCTCGCGCGACACTCGCTGTGGCTGACGTTTCCCAACATCGCGTACTTCCCGCATCGCCTGCGGCTCCTGAGCGGCAAGTTCCCGGTTCAGTGGGTGGTCTTCCCAGGCGAGCACCTGCGCTTCTGGAGCGTCCCCGACTTCGCGGCCTGGCTCGCCAGTCTGTCTGTGCCCGCGCTGGACGTTATCGCGAGCAACGGGCTGACCGTGGCGCGCCTTCATCGCGTGTGGCCGAATCTGTTTGGTAATCAGATGGTCGTGCGGTGCGACCGATGACGCGGCGTCGAATCACCTTCTTCGTCCACGACCTGGCCAGTAATCCCATCGTCCGCGCGGGCGCGCTCGCCAAGGCGATCGCGTGCGATCACGACGTCGAAGTGCTTGGCTTTCTTCACGGCGACGCGGGCGTCTACGAGCCCTATCGCGACCTGTTCCCGTACAAGACGCTGCGCGTGCCTCTCGACACGGGCGCCGTCCTTCGAGCCATCCCGCGTCTGGCGGCCCTTGCCACAGGCGACATCATGTACGCATGTAAGCCGCTCGTGACGACCCTCGGTCCGGCGCTTTATGCCGCGCGCCGCCACGCGCGACGGCTTCTGCTGCTCGACGCTGAAGACGATGAGTGGGTGACGCCGCGGAGCAGCTGGCCAGATTTTGTGTGGGGCGATGTCGTGAAGGGATGGCGCCATGCGACGGCGTGGAAGTACACGCGCGCGCTGCACTCGCTCGTCGGTTGTGCCGACGCGGTGACGGTGTCCACGCGCACGCTCCAGCACCGCTACGGCGGCACCATCGTCCGGCACGGTCCGGCCGGCGACGGATACGATCCGGACCGCGTCGATCTCGGCGATCGAGCCGCACTCAGACGACGATGGAATCTGCCGACGGTGGCGCCGCTGGCGCTCTTTGCCGGCGTGCCGCAGCCGCACAAGGGTTGGCCGACGCTCGTTGACGCGTTCGCTCGACCGGACGCCTCGGCCTGGCACCTCGTCCTGGCCGGTCCAGACGGCCATCCCGACTTTCTCGCAGCGGTGCAGGCACTCGGCGCCCGGTGTCACGTCCTCGGCACGCTCCCTCACGCGCAGATGCCGTCGCTGCTGGCGGCCGTGGATGCGGTCCCGGTGCCTCAGTTCGACGTCCCGTTCGCCGCGAGCCAGCTTCCGGCGAAGGCACTCGAGGCGATGGCAATGGCTCGCCCCGTGATCGCCACGCGCGTCGGCGACCTGCCGGAGATCTTGGGTGAGGGCGACAGAGGTTGGCTGATCCCGGCGGCGGATTCGGCCCGGCTGGCCGCCGCGCTGGCCGAGATTGCGGCGGCGCCGGACGAAGCGGCCCGTCGCGGCGGCGCCGCGCGGACGTGGTTTCTTCGAGAGGCCAGCCAGGCCGCCATCGAGCGGCGCCTACTGGCCGCGATCGACGACGCGGCGCGTGTGACGAGGTCGCTCGTGGCCGCGCTTTAGACAAGGTGGGGACGAACACGATCGACACCCGCGGCCTCGACGGTCCGTTGCCTCGACCAGAGGAGCTGTATCTTGCGCTTGTCAAGAAGGCGCTGACTTTTGGCCTGTGGAAGGACGAACCGGGCCTGCCGATCGCCGCGCTGAACGACAGCCGGCCGTTTCTCAAGCGCCGGGCCGTGGACCTGGTCTCGAACGTGCTCGATCGCGCCGGGCTCGAGCTGGCGACCCGTTCACGTCGAACCGAAACGGACCGCCAGGAAGGCACGTTCTGGCCTCGCTACGCGCATACGATGATCGGCGAGAAAAGACTCGATAACATCCAGCGCTGCGTTGAGCGCGTGCTCGAGGACAAGGTGCCGGGCGATCTGCTGGAGGCAGGCGTCTGGCGGGGAGGCGCCTGCATCTTCATGGCGGCCGTACTCGCCGCGCACGGTGTCACCGATCGCCGCGTGTTTGTCGCCGATTCGTTCCAAGGGCTGCCACCGCCCGACGCGAAAAAGTATCCACAGGATGCCGGCGATCCCCATCACGAACGCGAGTACCTGCGTGTCAGCCGCAGCGAGGTGGAAGAGAATTTCCGCCGATACGGCCTGCTGTCCGACCAAGTCGTGTTTCTACAAGGATGGTTCAGCGAAACGATGCCTGCGGCGCCAATCGACCGGCTCGCGGTGCTTCGCGTGGACGGCGACATGTATGGATCAACCATGGACGTGCTCGTGAATATGTACCCGAAGCTCGCCCCTGGCGGATTCTGCGTGATCGACGACTACGCGCTCCCTGGTTGCCGCCGCGCCACCGACGACTTTCGACGCGTCAACGGCATCTCGGTAGGCTTGACCCAGATCGACCGGACCGGCGTGTTCTGGCGAAATGACGCCTAACCCCCGAGCTTCTGACAGCACTGTCGTCGACGAGTTGCCACCGGTGACGGCGGTAACGGCCACGCCGCGCCGACAGTTGCTGCTGCAGGGGATTACCTGGAGCGCCGCCTTCCAAGTCTTCGAGGCGGTCCTCAGCTTTGGCGCGATGCTCGTGCTCGTGCGGATCGTCCCCGCACGCGACTACGGACGCGCGGCGGCCGTCGTCGGTATCCTCGGCTTCGTGAACCTGTTCAGTGCGCACCTGTTTCTCGATCATGCGCTCCAACTGCCCGACGACCGCGAACCCGATTGGGACCTCCACTGGACGTGGGGTTTCTACATCCAGATGTTGCTCGCGATCGTCTGTCACGGTCTCGCGGCCGTGTGCTGGTTTGTGCCGGCCTACCGGCCGATCGCGCCGCTCGCGCACGTCGCTGCCTTTGGCGTGATGCTCGACTGGCCGAACTCTTTCGGCGCCACGATCCTTCGACGCTCGCTCAATCTGCGTCGGATCCGGATCGTTGCAGGCGTGGGGGTGGCGCTGCGCCTGGCGACCACGGTCGCGTTGGCGCTTGCCGGCAAAGGCGCCTACGCCATCGTCATCGGGAACAACGTCGTGACGGCGATACCATTTGGCGTGGACTTGCTGCTCGTCCGGGGATGGCGTCCGAAGCCGGGCTGGTGGCGGTTGCCCGCGTGGCACGCGTACGCGGAGCAGCGGCGGTTCGGACTGCAGCGGACAGGATCGAACCTGATCGGCGGCCTCCGCGTCGCGCTCGAAGCGGCCGTGCTGCCGGCCCCGCTGGGGTTTGCCGCGCTGGGACTCCTCAACCGCGCGCAGGCGCTCTACGCGACGAGCATCGGCCGCGTAGGGGGCGTGCTCAGTGAGGTCGCCTATCCATTCTTGCCACGCGTCGCCCACGAGCGCGATCGGTTTGCGTCCTACGCCACGACGTACCTTCAAGTTCTCCTGCTCATCTCGATTCCCGGCACGTTGTTCGTCGGCCAGCAGGGGCCGATCCTGTCCCGTGTCTTGTACGGCTCCAAGTGGATCGCGATGGATCCGTTGATCTGGCCAGGCGCGCTGGTGGGCCTGGCACTCGCCGTGTTCTCGACGGCCTCGAGCATCGTGATGGCCGCCGGTCGCCTGCGCGCCTGCCTCGTGCTCGACGCCATCGCCGCCCTCGCCGGGGCGCTGGCGCTCGTCGTTGCGTACTTGACCAGGCAGGCGCTGCCCTACAGCTGGGCTCTTGCGGCCGGAGAGCTGACCGCGGCCGCGATCGCTGTCTGGTGGATGTCGCAGTTCCTTGAGCGACACTGGCTGCAACGGGCCGTGCTGCCGCCGATTGCCGCTGCGCTGGGTGGCCTTGCGGTGGCGCAGGTGGCGGCCTTTCAAACCGTTGGCGCCCGGCCTGTCCTCGCGCTCGCGGCCATGACTGCGCTGTACTTCGTCGCCTGCCTCGTGGTGCTGCGGCTGTGCTTCAAAGCGGCCCTGAACCATCTGCTGGATGTGGTGCCGGCCGGTGACCGGATTCGTGCGGTCGTTGGGCTCTCCACAGACCGGGACACGAGGCAGGCTCCCGCGATCGTGCTGCCTGCGATCCATCCGGAAGTCCGCCTGAAGGCGGACACTACGGAGTACTAAAGGAGGCTGAACTGTGAACGAACTGGCTCTGCCTCGGCCCGCCGCGACGTTCTGGTCCTTCCGCGAAGGACTGTGGCTGTCGGCCGTCGCGCTCATTGCCGCCTATCTCGTCGATGACTGGATTGGCGGGGCGAGCGTGGTCGTCTTGTGGATGGTCTGGCACTACCTCCGAACCGACGACGGCCTGCCGATTCTGGCGTTTGCGCTGACGTTCCAGTGGTTCCAGGTGACCGCCGGCCTTTGGTACTTCGCCGTCACCGGGCGGCGCATCGCGACGATGGAGATCAGCGACTATCGGCCGATGGTGCTGATCGGCCTGGGGTGCGTCCTTGCGCTGACCGCTGGTTTGTACTGGGGAATGGCGCTCATCCGGCGCTCGCGCATCGGGCGCGGCGCCGAGCGTCACGCCTTCATTCCGCTCGGATGGGTCGGTCTCATCACGCTCTATGTGTGCGCGCTGGCGGGCCAGGGCTTCATGCAGCAGCTGGCGTATCAATACCCGGACCTGACGCAGCCGATTCTGACGCTCCGCTTCGTCCATCTGGCTGTCCTGTTCGTCATCCTGCGCCGGCTGATCCACCCGGTCGCGCGCTGGCCTCTGCTCGTGCCGCTGATCGGGCTCGAGTTGTTCCTGGGCGTCACCGGGTTTTTTGCGGGGTTTCGCGAGCCGCTCATCATGGCGGCTATGGCGCTCTTCCAGGCGTTCGATGCGCGACGCGTGCAGCATTGGCTCGCCCTCGGCGTGTGCGCGTCGCTCATGCTGGCCATCAGCGTGTTCTGGATTGGCGTCCGCAGGGATTTCCGCGCGGAGTTCGACAACGAGACCTTCTCGCAGTCGCGCGGCGCGCAGTTCGACTACCTGACGTCGCTCTATCAGACGTGGTCTCAGCAGGAGGCCAGCGATCTCGTCGACAACGTGGACCAGTTCGTCGACCGGATGTGGGTGGTCTATTACCCGGCGCTCGCGGTGAGCCGCGTCCCGTCCGCCCTCGCGCACACCGACGGCGCCCTGATGTCGGCGGCGCTGCAGCACGTCTTCAGCCCGCGCGTGTTCTTTCCGACGAAGGCCGAAGTGCAGAATGACAGCGAAATGGTGCGGAAATACTCGGGCGTGTGGGTCGCCGGCGACCAGACCGGCACCAGCATCGCGTTTGGATATGCGGCGGAGTCGTATATCGACTTCGGTGTGCCGTGGATGTTCGTCCCGATGCTCGCATTTGGGTTCCTGATGGGGCTGGGGTATCAGGTGCTCAGCTCGAAGATCCGTCACGACGAACTGCGCGCGGGCCTTGTGGCGGTGATCTTCTGGATCGGCCTGTACCTGTTCGAGCGTTCGTGGGTGAAGACCATCGGCGTGTCAGGCACGATGTTCGTGTACCTCGCCGTCCCGGCACTCCTGCTGGACTACTACCTCTGCCGGTTCGACCTGCCGGCCGGCGAGCCGGTCTTCGATCCGAGCGGGCGGGTAATTTCGTAGTGTCCGCCTTCAGGCGGACCGTGGGCGGTTAGCTGATTCCAGAGAATGCGCATCGTTCACGTCACGCCGTACTTTGCCCCCGCCTTCGTCTATGGCGGCCCGCCGCGCAGCGTCCTCGGGCTCTGCCGGGCGCTCGGGCGCGCCGGCGCCGATATCGAAGTCGTAACGACCACGGCCAACGGCGAGGGCGAGCTGCCCGCAGCCGCGGCGGCGCAGACCACGTTTGACGACGTCGCGGTCACCTACGTCCCGCGGTCGTTTCCCAGGCGGTATTTCCGGGCAGCCGGGCTCGAGGAGGCGCTCGACCGGCAGGCGTCGGGCTGCGATCTCGTCCATCTGCACGGCTGCTGGAACGCGTTCGGCTGGGCGGCCGCCCGCTGGTGCCGCCGGGCCGACGTGCCCTACGTGGTGTCGCCGCGCGGCATGCTGCATCCCTGGTCCTTCCGATCGGGGCGGATCAAGAAGTGGGCGGGCTATCGCGTCATGTAGCGACCGACCCTCGGGCATGCGCGCTTCATCCACGCGACCAGCCCGCACGAGTCGGACGAGATCGCCCGGCTCGGCCTGGGTGTTGACGTGGTCGTCGTGCCCAACGGCCTCGAAGATCTGGGCCCGGCGTCGGGGGGGGAGCGAGATGCGTTTCGCGCGAAGTTCGGGTTCCACGCCGATAACTTCGTGATTCTCTTTCTCGGCCGCCTTCATCCAAAAAAGGGTCTTGATGCGCTGCTCGACGCGATGCGGCAGGTGGCCGCCGTCCGGCCCGACGCCCGACTGCTCGTCGTTGGGGACGGCGAGCCGCGGTACGTCGCGTCGTTGCGGGCCCTTGCCCGCGACCTGGTCGACACGGGCCGCATTCGCTTTGCGGGGCATCTCACCGGTGAGGATCGGCGCGCGGCGTTTGCGAGCGCCGACGCGTTCGCGCTGACGTCGCATGCCGAGAATTTTGGCATGAGTGTCGCCGAGGCAATCGGGGCCGGGTTGCCCGTGGTTGTCAGCCGCGGGTGTCCGTGGCCGCAGATCGAGACCTGGCGCGCCGGCTTCTGGGTCGACAACACGCCCGACCAGGTCGCCGACGCGCTCGTGTCGCTCGCCGTCGATCGGCCGGCCGCTCGCGAGATGGGCGAGCGAGGACGCCGTGCGATCCGCGAGCATCTCGGCTGGGACCGTCTCGCCGCCGATATGCTGCAGGCGTATTCGCGCGCGCTCGAGCAGCGGCCACATCAATCGTAGTGTCCGGCTTCAGCCGGACGACCAACGGTCCGCCTAAAGGCGGACACTACATCATGTCGACGCCGATCTCCCGTCAGCTGCTTATTGTGACGACCGAGCTCTTCGCGCCCGGGGGCGTGCAGCGCCTGGGACGCGAGGTCGTGGGCGCGCTGGCCGACGGCACGGCGCCGCCCGAAGTCTGGTCGCTGCTCGACCGCGACTCGTCGGCGCACGCCAACCTCTACCTGGCCGCCGGTTCGCGCGTGAGGCTAGGACTGCGCGCCCTGGCTCGCGCGATCGCGTCCTGCCGCGACCTGCGCGTTGTGGTGATGCACGTCCATCTCGCGCCCATCGCGCTCCCGATGCTGCTGCGTGGCGCGCAGGTGAGCGTGTTTGTGAACGGCGTAGAAGCATGGCGCGCGCTTCCGCCGATCGAGCGGTGGGTGGTCGAGCGCTGCGATCGAGTCATCGCCATCTCACACTACACGGCTCGTCGGTTCAGGCAGGCCAATCCATGGTGCGACGCGCGTCGTGTGGAGGTGTGCTGGCTCGGCGTCTCCGCCGCGCCCCTGGTACCCCTGGCACCTCTAGAACCTCTTCTCGTCCTGATGGTCTCCCGCATGTCGCGTGAGGATCGCTATAAGGGACACGAGCTGTTGATCCGCGCGTGGAGTGAGGTGCGGACGCGCGTTCCACAGGCCGAGCTCGTGCTCATCGGCGACGGTGACGATCGGTCCAGGCTCGAGGCGATTGCGTCGGAGGCAGGTGTGGCGGGCGCCGTCCGTTTCCTCGGGTCGGTCGGCGAAGAGGAGCTGGCGGCGTGGTATCGCCGGTGTTCGATCTTCGTCCTGCCGAGCGAAGGAGAGGGCTTTGGCCTGGTGCTCCTCGAGGCGATGCGCGCCGGCAAAGCGTGCGTGACCGGCCCAGGAGCACCCGCTGAGGTGGTCGAGGACGGCGTGACGGGCTTTGTCGTGTCCCTGCAGGAACCGCAGCCGTTGACAGACGCCGTCCTGCGGTTGCTCGAGGATGGCGATCTGCGCGACAGGCTCGGGCGAGCCGGTCGCACGCGGTTTGAGCAGACCTTCACGTCCCGGCATTTTGCCGATCGGCTCCGCCAGCTTCTGCTGCTGCCGCCGTTGTCGGAGCGCACCGCGCCTGCGGCCACACCGAGCCGAGGACAAGTGAATCCGAGGCGAGGTGTAAGCGTCAGTTCGCGGCGGGGGTGGGGCCCCCGCCGCCAGTGAAAACATGATCGTGCTCGGCCTCAACGCCTACCATGGCGACGTGTCGGCGGCCCTGGTCCGCGACGGCGAGCTCGTCGCGGCCGTGGAGGAGGAGCGCTACCGTCGGATCAGGCACTGCGCCGGCTTTCCTCGTCTGGCAATCGCGGAATGC
>Ga0156278_1067_pt2 | contig 19651 bp, 17 predicted proteins | sample RifCSPlowO2_12_FD_107927 | JGI IMG/M metagenome (GOLD analysis project Ga0156278, IMG submission 107927) | Acidobacteria bacterium RIFCSPLOWO2_12_FULL_65_11
CCTTGGTGCGGCGGCCGTACGGATGCCCATTCGGGTACAGCAGCGCCATCAGCGTTTCGGTGGCACGCACCGCCGGGTTGTCTTCGTCCTGCCGGATCGCGGTGATGACCTCGCCCTTTCGCGTCGCGATCTCGTCCTCGGGGATCGACGGCGCCATGAGTATGTCGCCGAGAAGCTCGAAGACGGGTTCCAAATCCTCGGCCAGGCACGTGCAGACGAGCGAAAACAGGTGTCGAGTGACCGTGATCGTCAGGCTGATGCCGCGCCGATCGAGATCTTCGGCGATGTCTGACGCGGAGCTCACTGCAGTGCCGCGATCGATCGTGCGTGAGAGGAGCCAGGTCGCGCCAGGTGCATCGATCGGATCGCAGATCGATCCGGCGCGCATCGCGAGATTGATGGCGACCGCTGGAGTGGTGTGCGTGTCCTTGACGATGAAGACCGCGCCGTTGTCGAGCACAACGCGGCCTGGGGACAGGCCGCGAAGTCTCGAATCTGTCGCCTGCAGTGTCCGCCTTTCAGGCGGACCGTCTGTCCGGCTCAAGCCGGACACTACGTCTCTCCTCGCGCGTCGACAGGCAGCGGTTCGAAGCAGCCCACCGTGCGATTCGAGTAGCCGCACACCGATCGCGCGGCCTCAGCGACCTCGTCTATCGTGACCGAGGCGATCCGCGCCGGCGCGCCACTGAAAACGTCCAGGCTCGCGACGGTCTCGAAAAAGCCGATCTGATGGGCGATGTTCGAGACGCTGTCGCTCTCGAACACGAGCCGCGCTTTGAGCTGCGCCTTGACCTTGGTCAGCTCGGCTTCCGTGATCCCGTCGCGGCGCACCCGTTCGATCTCTTCGAGAAGCGTCGCCTCCACGGCTGCCAACCCCGTCCCCTCGGTCGCCGTCGCCGAAACTACGTACAGAAACGGATCCTGGGTCGGCATGAGCGATCCGGAGACGGTGCTGGCAAGACCGCGTTCAACGAGCGCTCGATAGAGCCGTGCGCTCCGCTGCGGTGGCGGCACCCGGAAACTCGACCACAGGTTCAGCCCCTTCGCGCCGGAAAGCACGGCATCGAGAACGAGCAGCGGAAAGAACCGCCGATCGACGACCGACGGCGCGTGATAGCCGACCTTCAGGTAGGCGGTCGTGCCCTGTTTCCGGATCGTGAGGCGGCGCTCGCCCGTCTGCTCGGGCTCCACCGTGCGAACCCGCGGGGGCGCCTGGCCCGATGGAATGCCGCCGAAGTAGTGCTCCACACGCCTCAGCGCCTCGTCGGTATCGACGTCGCCGACGATCACGAGCGTCGCGTTGTTCGGAATGTAGTAGCGCCGGTAGTAGCCGTACAAATCGTCTCGGGTCATGGCCTGCAGATCGGAGATCCAGCCGATCGTCGGGTGTTGATACGGATGCGCCTTGAACGCGGTCGCCGTCAGCTCTTGATCGAGCAGTTGATCCGGATCGTTCTCGCCGCCCTGCAGCTCCGAGATGATCACCGTCCGCTCGGATTCACAGTCGTCCGGGTGGTACAGGCAGTGGGCCATCCGTTCCGATTCGATAAACAGCATGCGATCAAGCGCGTCCCGTGTCGCCGTCTCGAGGTACGTCGTTTGGTCGATCCAGGTGTAGCCGTTCCAGCTTCCGCCGAACTGCTCGATGATGCCCTTGACCTGATCGCGCGGAATATTGGTGGTGCCCTTGAAGTTCATGTGCTCCACCCAATGAGACACGCCGGTCAGGCCAGGTCCCTCGTCCTTCGAACCGACCTTGTACCAGCACCACACCGAGGCGAGCGGCGCGGTGTGCTCCTCCTGGATGAACACGGTCAATCCGTTGTCGAGCGTCGCCTTCTTCTGCGGGGTCTGACGGGCATGGCTCATCGGGTATTCATTATAGAATCGACGGACACCATGCCTGAGTGGAAAGACACCGTCAACCTGCCGCGCACCGATTTCCCGATGAAGGCGAACCTGCCGACGAGCGAGCCGGACACGCTTGCGCGATGGACGGCCATCGACCTGTACGGGAAGATCCGCGCGCGGCGTCGGGGCGCGCCGAAGTTCATCCTGCACGACGGACCGCCCTACGCCAACGGCAACATCCACATCGGCACAGCGCTCAACAAGATCGTGAAGGAGTTCGTCGTCAAGTCGCGCTCGATGGCCGGCTACGACGCGCCCTACGTCGTCGGCTACGACTGCCACGGGCTGCCGATCGAGCTGCAGGTCGATCGCGAGCTCGGCTCAAAGAAGCGCGACATGTCGGTTGCCGACTTCTGCCGCGCGTGCCGCGCGTACGCCGAGCGGTTCATCGGCACGATGACGTCGCAGTTTCAGAGGCTGGGCATTCTCGGCACCTGGGACGAGCCCTACCTGACGATGAACTTCAAGTATCAGGCAGCGATTGCCCGGGCGTTCGGCCGGTTTGTCGAGCAGGGCCTGGTGTACAAGGGCAAGAAGCCGGTCCACTGGTGCATCCACTGCCGAACGGCGTTGGCCGAGGCCGAGGTCGAGTACGCGGATCACACGTCGCCATCAATCTACGTCGAATTTCCGCCGGCGCCGTCCGGCGCGCGCGAGCTGGCGACCCGCGTCCCCGCGCTGGCGGGCCGCCAGGTGTCGGTGCTCGTCTGGACCACGACGCCCTGGACGATTCCGTCAAACCTCGCTGTCGCGTTCCATCCGGAGTTTGACTACGCCGCGTACGAGGTCGACGGCCGCGCCGTGATTCTGGCCGAGGCGCTGGCTCCTGGGGTCGGACGGCTCGTCGGCCGTGCGTTCGATCGTCCCGTTGCCAGGATGAAGGGCGAGCAGCTCGAGGGCGTCCGCTTCCAGCATCCGCTCTACGCGCGTGATTCGGTGGGGGTGCTGGCCGATTACGTGACGCTCGACACCGGCACGGGGGCCGTGCACACGGCGCCTGGCCACGGTGCCGACGATTTCACGACGGGCATGAAGTACGGGCTCGATATCTACGCGCCGGTCGGCCCGGGGGGCCACTTTCTCGACACCGTGGAGCTTTTCGGCGGCCAGCGCGTGTTCGACGCCAACTTGAAGGTCGAGGACGCTCTCAGGGAACGCGGTCGCTTGTGGCATCGCCAGACTTTCTCGCATCAGTATCCGCACTGCTGGCGCTGCCACCATCCGGTCATCTTCCTTGCCACGTCGCAGTGGTTCATCAGGATGGATGGGCCACTCGACGGACGTCGAACCTTGCGCGAAGCGGCACTCGATGCAGTCGATCATCACGTCAAGTGGATTCCAGCGTGGGGGCACGATCGCATGTACAACATGATCGCCAACCGCCCCGACTGGTGTGTCTCGCGCCAGCGCGTTTGGGGGGTGCCAATCCCGGCGGTCGACTGCGTCAAATGCCGCGAGCCCTTGCTCACGCCGGCGCTGGTGGAGAAGGCGGCGTCGGTGTTCGAAGCCTTTGGCGCGGATTCCTGGTACGAGCGACCGACCGAGGATTTCATCCCCTCGGGACTCTCGTGTCCGGCCTGCGGCGGCACAAGCTTCGAGCGCGAGAAGAACATTCTCGACGTCTGGTTCGATTCCGGATCGAGCCACGAAGCGGTGCTCTCCGTGAGGCCCGAGCTGGGTTGGCCGGCAGACATGTATCTCGAAGGCAGCGACCAGCACCGCGGCTGGTTCCAGAGCTCGCTGCTCGTGGGCCTGGGCACGCGCGGCCGGGCGCCTTTCCGCGAGGTCATCACGCACGGGTTCATCGTCGCCGAGGACGGGCGGAAGATGTCGAAGTCGCTCGGCAATACCATCGATCCAGCCGACGTGATCAAGCAGAACGGCGCGGACATCCTGCGGCTCTGGGTCTCCATGAGCGACTACACGCAGGAGATCCGCATCAGCAAGGAGATTCTCGCGCGAGCCGTTGAAGCGTACCGGAAGATCAGGAACACGCTGCGTTATCTCGTCGCGAACCTCTACGACTTCGATCCCAGTCACGATCTTGTCGATCGAAGCCGACTCGAGGAAGTGGACCGCTATATCCTGGCCCGGTACGCGGAGGTGGCCCGGCGGATCCTTCGCGCCTATGACGACTATGATTACGGCTCCATCTTTCAAGCACTCAACGGATTCACCACCGTCGATCTGAGCGCCTTTTATGCCGACGTCTCGAAGGATCGACTGTACACATTCGCCGCCCGCTCCCGCGAGCGGCGCGCGGCTCAGACGGCCATGTACCTGATGGCCGACGGGCTGACGCGACTCATGGCGCCGATCCTTTCCTTCACCGCCGACGAGCTGTGGCGGTTTCTCCCCGGCGCACGTGAAGAGTCGGTGCACATCGCCGTGTTTCCGACGAGCGCCGGACTCGACCCGCTGACGGACTCGGCGCTGCTCCAGCACTGGACGAAGCTCTCAGATCTGCGGGAGCGCGTACTGGCCGAAATCGAACCGCTGCGCAAGAACAAACAGATTGGCAGCTCCCTTCAGGTGAAAGTGGTCGTCTGGGCGACGGACGCCGACCTCGCGTTTCTCGAGCGCCATACGCGGGATCTGCCGATGCTGTTCATCGTGTCAGAGGTCGAACTGCGACCCGCGCCGAGCAGGGGCGAGGCACCCGCGCCGACGGGTGACGAAGGTGCCCCGCGCGTCACCATCGAGCGCGCCGGCGGCGTCAAGTGCGAGCGCTGCTGGCGGTACGTGGCGTCAGTCTCGAGCGACCCGGCGTGGGCCGGCCTCTGCGAACGGTGTCAGAACGCTCTGAGGGAACCTTGACTCTTCCGCGGTTTCGCTTGCTGGATCTCTGGCTGCCTATCGCCGTCGTGGTCTTCGATCAGGCCACGAAGGCGGTCGTGCGGGCGACGCTTCCGCTACACTCGAAGGTGACGATTGTGCCGGGACTGGTGGACTTCACACACGTGCGGAACACCGGCGCCGCGTTCGGCATTCTGAATGCCGCCGACTTCCCGTTCAAGACCGTCGTCATTGCGCTGGTCGCGACGGTGGCGCTCATCGGCGTGGCCCTTTACGCCGCAAACCTCGCGCCCCACCAGCGCGTAGCGCGGGCGGGTCTGGCGCTCATCATCGGGGGCGCGGCCGGCAATCTCATCGATCGCGTCGTGGCCGGTTCGGTGGTCGACTTCGTTGACGTGTACTGGCGCACGTACCACTTCTGGGCGTTCAACCTCGCCGACTCGGCCATTTCCATCGGCGTCAGCCTGATGATTCTTGACATACTGGGTGTGGGGACGCATGTATCCAAAACTGCTTGAGCTCGGGCCGATCACGGTCTACACGTACGGCGTCCTACTCGCCGCCTCCTACCTGCTCGGCCTGAAACTGGCGATGGTGCGCGCGAACACGAGAGGCCTTGACTCGACGCGGGTGCTCGACCTGGGGATTTACATCATCATCAGCGCGCTCATCGGCGCCAAGCTGCTGTTGCTCATCACCGACTTCCGGACGTTCCGCGTCGACCCGCGGGAGTTGCTCACACTGGTGCGCTCGGGCGGTGTGTTCTACGGCGGGCTGATTGCGGCCGTGGGGGTGGCGCTGTGGTACATCGGCCGCGCCGGCCTCCCGTTGTGGACAACCTGCGATGTGTTCGCGCCGGGCATCGCGCTCGGCCATGTCGTCGGACGGTTCGGCTGCTTCTTCGCCGGCTGCTGCTACGGGCGGCCGACGACCGCGCCGTGGGGCATCACCTTTACTGACCCCTTCGCCGCCGCCAACGTCGGCACCCCGCTCGATATCCCATTACATCCGACACAACTTTACGAGGCCGGCGCCGAGTTCCTGATCCTGACGCTCTTGCTCGCGACCGAGCGAAGGGGCCGGCCGTTTGCCGGACGCACCTTCTGGCTCTATATGCTGCTGTACGCCGTCTCGCGCTTCATCATCGAGTTCTACCGGGGCGATGAGCGCGGATCGGTCGGCATGTTCTCGACTTCGCAGTTCATCTCGGTCCTGCTCGCGCCGCTTGCCATCGGGATGCTGGTCTACCTGGCGCGGCGTGTTGAGCCGGAACCAAAGCGGGCCCGGAAAGTCGCCTGATGCCGGGTCCAATCACGGACCCCACGACGAGCCACACCATCACGGTCACTGAGGACAGCGAGGGCACCCGGCTCGATCGATTCCTGGCTTCCGTCCTCCCGGGGCATTCGCGGTCCCAGATCCAGCGACTGATCAGAGAGGGTCAGGTGCACGTCGCTGGTCACGAGGCAAAAGCAAACCAGCCAGTCAGGGTCGGGCAATCGATCACCGTCACACTTCCAGAGCCGGTCGATCCGACTCCGCAGCCAGAAGCGCTGCCCCTTGCCATTCTCTATCAGGATCACGACGTCGTCGTGGTCGACAAACCGGCCGGGATGGTCGTCCATCCGGCGGCGGGACATGTGAGCGGGACGCTAGTGAACGCGCTGCTGCACCACCTCGACGACTTGAGCGGTATCGGCGGGGAGAAGCGTCCGGGAATCGTGCATCGGCTCGATCGCGGCACCTCGGGTCTGATGGTCGTCGCCAAGCACGACGCGGCGCACGAAGAACTGTCCAGGCAGTTCCGGGATCGAGAGGTCGAGAAGGAATACATCGCGCTCGTCTGGGGAACTGTTCAGGCGGGGCGGCGAATCGACGTGCCTATCGGGCGCGATCAGGCGAATCGCAAGAAAATGTCGGCGCGGGCGCGCCGCAGCCGCGAGGCGGTGACCCGCATCGTTCGCGCGGATCACCTGCGTGCCTTCACTCTGGTACGGGTCGCCATTCATACCGGCCGCACGCACCAGATTCGAGTCCACCTAAGCGCCATCGGTCATCCGGTCGTTGCCGATCCTTTGTACGGTGGGGTTCACCGCCGTGTGCCAGGCGACTTGCGGGCTGTCACACATCTCGAACGACCGTTCCTGCACGCGGCACGTCTGGCGTTTAAGCACCCCGGCGACGGGCGTCGCATGGAGTTCACGAGCGAGTTACCTGCCGATCTCCGGCAGGTGCTGGACGAACTGAAGGAGACGGCATGAACGGAGGACGGACGGTTTACCGGGGGCGCGTCTTTTCTGTTGAAGTCGACAACTTCTTGCTGCCAAACGGCCGAAAGGCCCAAGTGACCGTCGTGCGCCATCCGCCGTCGGTCGTCATCATCCCCGTCGAGGACGACGGCCGGATCGTGTTGATTCGGCAGTACCGTCATGCGCTCAAACGCGAGATCTGGGAGGTGCCGGCTGGCAACCTGGAGCCCGGTGAATCTCCAGAGGAAGCGGCCAAGCGTGAATGCGAGGAGGAGATCGGGCTCGTGCCGGACAGCATTGAGCGCCTCGGCGCCTTCTATCCGGTGCCCGGCTACTGCGACGAAGAGATGATCTTCTATCGAGTCTCTGGCCTGAAGCCGCCCGCGCCCGGTTCGACCCACAAGCCAGACGACGACGAAGACATTCGGAGCCGGGCGATGCCGACCACCGAGGCCAAGGCCATGGTCACGCGCGGTGAGATTATTGACCTAAAGACCGCGTACGCGCTGACGTTGATCTGACCTACGGTCGTGCGGCGATCGGCCCGCCGGGCTTCGATTCCTTCGGCTCCTTCTTCTGGGGCATGACATCGGACGACACCGGTTGCAGGCCCAATGCGAGGACTTCGTCAATCGTCGAGACGAGGTGCACCGTCAGGTCCTGACGGAGCTCCGGAGTCAGGTCCTCATTGATGTTCTTGGCGTTCTGCTTCGGCAGGATCACTTCGCGAATACCGACGCGCCTGGCCGCCAGAACCTTCTCCTTGATGCCGCCGACCGGTAACACCCGGCCCGATAAGGTGATTTCGCCCGTCATGGCGATATCTCCACGGACGGGCCGCCCAGTCAGCTCAGACGCCATCGCCGTCGCCATCGTCACGCCGGCTGACGGACCGTCCTTCGGAATGGCGCCCGATGGCACGTGGACGTGCATCTCAGCGTTCTTGAAGAAGTCGGGGTCGATGCCGTACTCCTTCGCGTGCGCGCGCAGCCATGACAACGCCGCGCGGGCCGACTCTTTCATCACATCGCCAAGCTGGCCGGTCAGCGTCAGCGAGCCGGTGCCAGCCATCCGCGAAGCCTCGATAAAGAGCACTTCACCCCCGACCGGGGTCCACGCCAAGCCAATGGCGACGCCCGGATCCTTCGTGCGCTCTTCCATCTCTTCGTCGAGGAACTTCGGCGCGCCGAGCATCTCCACCACGACTTCTGGGGTGACTTCGACCGCCGTCTCACCGCCCTCCGCCCGGCGGCGGGCCACCTTGCGACAGAGCGCACCGATCTCGCGCTCGAGGTTCCGGACGCCCGCTTCTCGCGTGTACCCACGAATCACCTGTCGAAGCGCGCCTTCGGTGAACCGGATGTACTCCGACGTGAGGCCGTGATTCTTCACTTGCTTGTCAACCAAGTGATCGGTCGCGATCTTCAGCTTTTCTTCCTCGGTGTAGCCGGCGATCTCGAGCACCTCCATCCGATCCTTGAGGGCGGGGGGCACCGGGTCGAGGATGTTCGCCGTGGTGATAAACAGCACCTCTGAGAGATCGAATGGCACATCCAAGTAGTGATCCCGAAAGGTGTTGTTCTGCTCAGGGTCCAGCACTTCGAGCAAGGCCGACGATGGATCGCCGCGGAAGTCGGAGCCGAGCTTGTCGACCTCGTCGAGGATGAAGACCGGATTCTTCGACTCGGCGCGCCGCAGACCTTGGATAATCTGCCCTGGCAGCGCTCCGATGTACGTCCGCCGATGACCGCGGATTTCCGCCTCATCGCGCATGCCGCCGAGCGAGACCCGAACGAACTTGCGGCCAAGCGCTTGCGCGATCGAGCGCGCCAGTGAGGTCTTGCCGACGCCGGGCGGCCCGACGAAGCAGAGGATCGGTCCCTTCACCGCGGGATTCAGTTTGCGGACAGCGAGGTATTCGAGAATACGGTCCTTCGCCTTTTCGAGGCCGGAGTGATCTGCATCGAGTACGCCCTTGGTGCGCGCGAGGTCGATCACCTCATCGGTCCGCTTGCTCCAAGGAAGCGCGACGAGCCAGTCGACGTACGTGCGGGACACCGTGTATTCCGCCGCAGCCACCGGCATCTTTGAGAGGCGGTCGAGCTCGCGAAGGGCCTCCTTCTTCACCGCTTCGGGCATGCCCGCCGCCTCGATCTTTCCGGCCAGTTCCTCGATCTCCCTGGTTTGATCGTCGCCTTCGCCGAGTTCCTTCTGGATCGCTTTCATCTGCTCGCGGAGGAAATAATCGCGCTGATTCTTTCCAACCTCCGACTGCACCTGCGATTGAATCTTCGAACCCAGCTCGAGTACTTCGAGTTCTTTGACGAGAATCCGGTTCAGGTTGTCCATCCGCGCACGAATATCGAGCGTCTCCAGCACCTCCTGCTTCACCGCCGTGCTGATGGTCGACAGCGAGGACGCGATGAAGTCGGCGAGTCGACCTGGCTCGGTGATGTTCATCGCCAGCGTCTGGAGATCGTCCGACAGAAGGGGCGAGAGCGATACCACCTGCTGGAAGTTCGTCTTGATGTTGCGCGCCAGGGCGTCCACTTCGAGACGATCGGTGTCCTTCATGGCGTCGGACGCCACGCTGACGCGGGCACGCAGGTACGGCTGAGCGGCCACGACCTCGTCGAGCGTGAGCCGGACGAGGCCCTGCACGATCAGCCGCAGGCTCCCGTCGGGGAGCTTGAACATCTTGTGGACGTGCGTGGCCGTGCCGACGGCGTAGAGATCCTCCTGCTTCGGCTCGTCGACCGTAGCGTCGCGCTGCGTGAAGACCGCAATCAGCTTTCCGTTGGCGATGGTCTCGTCAATCAGGCGCACCGAACTCTCGCGTGCCACCGCCAGCGGCATGAACGAGTTCGGGAACAGGACCGTATCTCGAAGCGGCAGAATCGGCAGATCGGCGGGGATCGCGATCGGTCGTTCTCCGATTTGCACGTCCTCGGGCTTGAGGTTTTCCAGTTGATCGCTCATAGCGACCTCTTTCTCATTGATGATTGCTGATTGGTGATTGATGATTGGTCAAAACCTATCGCCAAATCAACAGTCACCAATCAACAATCATCAATCCGCAATCAACAATTCCAAGATGGGGTGGGCCGGTGGTGGAAGGATTGGGCTCCGCCACCGGCGGAGCCCCTTTGCGGGACGCCGGAGCTTACATGTCGAGGAACAGCGAGGACCCGCCGCGCCGCGAGGCGAGATGACGCGCCCGCTGCTCGGCCACCTCCCTAGCCTCTTCGCACTCCTTACACCGAACGGCGAACGGCAGTGCGCGAAGCCGCTTCTCACCAATCTCCTCACCGCACTCGAAACAGTAGCCGAAGTCGCCCTGATCGAGGCGAGTGAGCGCGTCATTGATCTTGTTGAGCGTCTCCGACTTCATTTGAATGAGAGCCAACTCGATGTCTTCCTGGATGTCGGCCTCGGAACTCTCGACATCGTCCAGCACGTCGTTCAGTTTGCCGCCCCACGTCCCCTCGGTTCTCACATGGCGCATCTTGCCCTTGACTTCGGCGTCAATCTCACGCCGCCGGTCATCGAGCATCTGCTTGAGTTCTAGATAACGGGAGCGGGACATGCCATCTCCTCCCGTCTTTTTCGTGTCTTTGGTTTGTGTATTCATGGTACCGCTCCTCTTCGGTGGCCAACTAGGCACCAGCCCGTAGGATTGGCTGCAACCATGCAAATCAGCTGCCAATTGTACTGCTTGTTAGAGTCATGTGACAAGGACCCGTCTCAGGCGCTCCGGCCTGGAGTTCACTCGACCTACTCAAGACCGGATTTCGGTTCCAGGCGACAACAACCGATCCAGTTAAGTGCCATAGCTGCGTCAGTTATGAGAGCCTCGCACGATTCAGTCGAGTGGCGACTCCAAGAACAGATGCCGTGTTAGACGCTCGTGGCTTCAGGATGGTTCTACGACTTCGGAGAAGCGTTGTCCTCTAGGGAAGACGAGACCGTGTGGGGAATTTGCCGAGCTGTGCCACTTCGCGACGCAGGAACTGCATCGGCGTCTGGGGTTGGCGGATAATGCCGCCATGTCATGTTCCCTCTGCGGTGAACGTCGTGGGCGTCGGGCTTGCCCGGCCCTTCGCGAGCGGATCTGCTCGGTCTGTTGCGGCACCAAGCGCCTTGTGCAGGTGCAATGCCCAAGCGACTGCGCGTATCTAGCGAGCGCCCGTGAGCACCCTCCAGCCGCGACTGTTCGGCAGCAGCGTAGAGATCTCGGACTGCTCATGCAGTTCACGCGCGATCTGAGTCAGGCACAGTCTCAGTTGTTCTTTGTGCTGAACACCTTCCTTCAACGCTACGAGCCGTCTGAGCTCCAGCCGCTTATTGACGAGGACGTGGCAGAGGCCGCGGCGGCGCTGGCTGCCACGGCCGAAACGGCCTCGCGCGGGCTCATTTACGATCACCGTCCGGCTTCGTTTTCTGCCGACCGTCTGGCGACCGCACTCAAGCCACTGCTCGCTGAAGCCGGCAAGAGCGGCGGCGTGGCTTTCGACCGCGATGCTGCTGTTGTGCTGCGCCGCATCGAGCAGGCAGCCCGAGGGGCCCGGCACCTCGAGCCGTCCAACAGGCGCGCTTTTATCGACCTGCTCGGTCGCGTGACCCGTGAGCCGGATGATCGGCTGGACAATGGTGACGCCGTTGCTGGACCGGGCGTATCTATTGTTTGATCCGAACACACCGGACGGCGTGAACGGATGTCGACCGCACACGCTGGACCGGTAGTGGGTCCCTCGAGTAGCCCACTACCCGCGGGACCTCTCCTGTTGATCGGCCAATAGTGGCCCGATATACTTCAGGTTTCCCAGGACACGACGGTTACCAACCGAGACAGGACGAGGCATGGCCAAGCAGTGCGAGATTTGCGGGAAGACACCGGTCGTCGGCCGACAGATCAGTCACGCGCACAACGTCAGCGCGCGGCGCTTTGAACCAAACCTGCAGAAAGTGCGGGCGATGATTGGCGGCGGCATCAGGCGGATTCGCGTCTGCACGCGGTGCCTACGTTCCGGCAAGGTTGTTAAGGCTGCCTGACGCCCTTCACCCGAGGCCGAGAGTCTACGCTCGAGGCCGAGGTCTTTGGCGCGCGGGGGTGGGGCCCCGCGCGGAATGCAATAAATGAAGACGCCCGTTTCCAGTCCGCGCGCGCCGAAGGCGATCGGTCCCTACTCTCCAGCCGTCCGCGCCGGTCAGCTGCTCTTTGTCTCCGGCCAGGTGGCACTCGATCCGGTGACCGGCAACCTCGTGAACAGCGACATCAGAGCCGAGACCCGTCAGGTCCTGGAGAATATCGGCGCGCTGCTCAGCGCGGCCGGGCTCGATTTCTCAGGCGTCGTTCGCACGACCGTGTTTCTCGCCGACATGAACGACTTCGCCGCCATGAACGAAGTCTACGGGACCTATTTCACCGAGCCCTATCCGGCGCGCGCCACCGTTCAGGTGGCGCGTTTGCCGAGAGACGCGCGTGTCGAGATCGACGTCGTCGCGTCGTACGCCTAGCTGTTAAGCGGTTTAGCGCGCGGCCCGTTCGACATTCAGGACGCCATCAATGCCGCGCAGCGACTTCATCACCTTCTCGAGGTGCTTGAGATCGCTGATCTCGACCGTCACGTCGATACGCGCGTGCTGATCTTCGTCGGTCCTGGCTTCCAGGTTCCTGATGTTGGTGTTGATGCCAGCGATTTTTGCGCTGACGTCCGCCAACAGTCCCTTGCGATCCTCGACCTCCATGGTCAGCGTGACCGTGTAGCGCGCCGCGGCGTCGGCCCCGGACGACTTGTCCCATTCCACCTCAATGCGCCGCTCGGGATCGTAGAGCAGGTTGATCACGTTGGGACAGGTCGCCGAATGGACCGACACGCCTTTGCCGCGCGTAATGTAGCCGACAATTTTCTCGCCGCGAATCGGATTGCAGCAGCGGGCCCTGAAGACCATCAAATCGTCGAAGCCATGCACCTTGATCTTTTCTTCACCGGTTCCGAGCACGCGCTTGACGGCCGCCGTCACGGGACCTTCCGGCGGCTTTTCCCGAAGGCTGTCGGAGGGGACCAGTTTGGCTAGGACCTGCCTGGGCGACAACTTGCCGTAGCCGATCGCGGCAAACACGTCGTCGGCCTTCTGCGCCGAGAAGTCCGCGAGCGAACGGGCGAATGCGTCTCCCTCTACGAGAGTTCTGGGATTGAGGTCGTACCGCCGCGCCTCCTTGTCGAAGACCTTGCGACCCAGATCCCTCGCGCGCGCCTTCTCTTCGACACGGATGAAGTGCTTGATTTCGTATCGTGCGTGGGACGTCACGACGAAGTTCAGCCAATCGCGGCTTGGCTTGTGCCCGGCCGACGTGACGATCTCCACGATGTCACCGTTCTTCAAGAGCGTCCTGAGCGGCACCATCTTGCCGTTGACCCGCGCCCCGACGCACTGCTGCCCGACGGCTGTATGAATCGCATAGGCAAAATCGATCGGCGTCGCGCCACGGGGAAACGCCTTGACCTGCCCCTTCGGCGTAAAGGTGTAAACCTCCTCGGGGTACAGATCGATCTTGAGGTTCTGAATGAACTCCTGGGGATCGCGAACGCCGTGCTGGTACTCGAGCAACTGTCGCATCCACTGGAAGTACCGCTCGTCGCGCTGATCTCCGATCCGGCCTTCCTTGTACTTCCAATGCGCGGCAATACCTTCCTCGGCCATCCTGTGCATCTCAATCGTCCGAATCTGCACCTCGAATGGCGTGCCGTGCTCGCTGACGACCGAGGTATGCAGCGACTGATAGCCGTTTGGTCTGGGCATGGCGATGAAATCCTTGATTCGCCCGGGCACCGGCGACCAGATCTGATGGATGATGCCGAGCGCCGCGTAGCAGTCCTTCACCGCTTCGGTCACGATCCGCATCGCGATGAAGTCGTACACTTCCTCGAGCTCGATCTTCTGTCGCCGGAGTTTCTGCTGGATGCTCCAGAGGCGCTTGATGCGCCCGTCGATCTCGATGATTGGCACCTGCGCCTCGGCGAGCTTGGCCGCAATCGTCTTCTTCAGCCCCACGATGAGTCCTTCGGTGACACGACGCTTGGCGTCGACACTCACTCGAAGCGCCTCGTAGGCCGCCGGATCGAGATACCGGAACGACAGCTCCTCGAGCTCGTTCTTTACCTTGCTCATGCCAAGGCGATTGGCAATCGGTGCGTAGATGTCGCGTGTCTCCTGGGCGATCGTGAGCCGCCGCTCCTCTGGCAGGTGACCAAGCGTCCGCATGTTGTGCAGCCGATCGGCCAGCTTCACGAGAATCACGCGGACGTCATCCACCATCGCGAGCAGCATCTTGCGAAAGTTCTCCGCCTGACGTTCCTCGCTCGACGAAAACGAGATTGCGCTGATCTTCGTCACGCCTTCCACGACATGGGCGACCTCCGGGCCAAACAGCTCCCGAATGCGGTCAATCGTGGTCAGCGTGTCCTCGACCGTGTCGTGCAGCAGGCCGGCCGAGATGGCGACGGCGTCCAGCCGCATGTCGGCAAGGAAGTCCGCCACGGCCAGCGGATGAATCAGATACGGTTCGCCGGAGTGGCGGACCTGTCCCCGGTGCTCGAACGCCGAAAACACGTAGGCGCGTCGGAGCAGTTCGACGTCGGCGTCCGGGCTGTAGGCCCGGACTTTTTCCAGCAGATCCTCGAACCGAATCATTGAAATCGGTGTCTAATGGGATGTCGGAGGGTACGTGGTTCCTCTTTAAGTGCCTGCGCCGACAGCTCTTATGTCACATGATAGGGAGTAACCCTCCGGTGAGCAAGGTCGACACCGTGGGCAGGGACGCGGCAACACGGGCCCGGACTCACCTTGACTTGTCTTTTTGGGGTTCACTATACTGACCCGGTTTTGGCCGCCGTAAAATTTCCTCGCCTGAAGCAGCGCGAAAGGAACAACGCATACATGTCGACCAACAGTCATCGCGGCGGTGCAATGTACCGGCAATTGAAGCCCATCAAGGGGCCGTTGCTGGCAGTGATGGTGGTCGTCGGCCTGGCGTCCACCATTGCCTGCTCGAAGGTTGACGAGTTCAAGTCCAGGATGACGTTCAGGGAAGCCAACACAGCGTACCAGGCCGCGGACTACAAGAAGGCGGCTGAACTGTACGAGCTCGCACTTCAGCAGAACCCAGCTCTGGTAGACGTGCTGTTTTTTCTGGGCAACGCCTACGACAACCAGTACAAACCGGCCTTGCAAGGTCAGCCCGAGAACGACGTGCTCCTGACCAAGGCGATCGAGAACTACGAGGCCGCCTCTGCCAAGCTTGCCGACGACACACCGGATCATAAGATGCTGAAGATCCGCTCGTTGCAGTACCTGGTGGCCGTTTACGGGAGTGACAAGTTGGACGATCCCGTCAGGGCCGAGCCGATTATTCTTCGTCTAATCCAGAACGACCCGTCGGATCCAGCTAACTATTTCCAGCTCGGGCAACTCTACGAGGGCGCCGGCCTGTACGATGAAGCCGAGAAGGCGTACACGCTGGCGAAACAGGCAAGGCCGAACGACCCGAACGTGTACGTTCAGCTCGCCAACTACTACAATCGCCAAGGCCAGTTCGACAAGAAGATTGCCGCCCTCGAGGAGCGAGCGCAGCAGGAGCCGAACAACCCTGAAGCGTATTACACGATGGCGGTGTTCTACTGGGAAGAGGCGTACCGCAATCCGCGCCTGACGGAGAGCGCGAAGCAGACCTACGTCACGAAGGGCATGGAAGCCGCCGACCATTCGCTGCAGCTGAAATCTGATTACGTCGAGGCCATGGTCTACAAGAGCTTGTTGTTGCGGGTCCAGGCGCTCATTGAGAAAGACCCAGCCAAGCAGCAGGCGTTCCTCAGGCAAGCCGACACGATCCGCGATCAGGCTGAGGCGGTGCGCGTGAAGAAGGCCACGGGCGTCAGCTAACCGATCTTCGTCACGGAAACGGCGATTGAAGGAGATTTCGGGTCACTCATCGCTGTAAGTCCTTTCAGATCAATCGCGCGTTCCTCGAATCGCGATGTAGTGTAGACCTACCCTCTTGCGCAGGGGGATCGTGCGTGCGAGCATCGGGCCACCGATGTTCCTGCGGGCCAATCACCGCGACAAAGACGGCAAGCGGCACACGTACTGGTCGCTCGTCGAAACCGTCCGCACGCCGGATGGTCCGCGGCAACAGACGGTGTGTCATCTCGGCGAGTTGAATGACTCGGCGCAGGCGCGGTGGCTGAAGACGATCGAGGTCTTTAACGAGGTCGGGGAGCGGCACCAGCTGAAACTGTTTCCGTCGGACATCGCGCCGCCGCCCGACGATGCGGAGGTGGCGCAGGTCCTGATCCAGCGCGTGCGGTTGGAGCGGACGCGGCAACTGGGACCGTCGCTGCTGGGCCTGGCGCTCTGGCGCCAGCTGCAGCTGGACGAGTTCTTCGCGGGGCGCGTGGACGGAGCGGAGGCCGAGGTGCCGTGGTCACGCGTCGCCGCAGTGCTCGCCATCAACCGGCTGTGCGCGCCGGGGAGCGAGCTGGCGATCGAGGAGCGCTGGTATCCGACCACCGCGCTCGACGACCTGTTGCATCTGCCCGATGGCACGATCAACGACACGCGGTTGTATCGCGCGCTCGATCAGCTGCTGCCACACAAGACCGCGCTCGAGCGCCATCTCACCACGCGGTACGGTGAATTGTTTGCGGCAGAGTTCGACGTCCTGCTCTATGACCTCACGAGCAGCTATGTCGAAGGCGCCGCGCTGAAGGATCCGATGCTGCAGCGCGGCTACAGCCGGGATCATCGCGGAGACTGCAAGCAAGTCGTGCTCGCGCTGATCGTCAATGTCGACGGCTTTCCGCTCAGCTACGAAACGTTCGAGGGCGACCGCACGGATGTGACCACGCTCGAGACCATCATGCGCCTGGTCGAGCGCAAGTACGGCCACGCGCGCCGTGTGTGGGTCTTTGACCGGGGCATCGTCAGTGACGCCAATCTGGCCGCCATCCGGCGGCGGGGCGGCCAGTATCTCGTGGGGACGCGGCGGACCCAGCTGCGGGCGGTCGAGCAGGCGCTGCTGGACGGCCCGTGGACCCGCGTCCGCGACGAGGTCGAGGCCCAAGTGCTTCCCATCCCCGGCGGGACCGAAACGTATGTGCTGTGTCGGTCGACCGCGCGCCGCGAGAAGGAACGCGCCATTCGCCGACGTTTTTCGACCCGCCTCGAAGACGCGCTCCAGCGCCTGGAGATGCGGGTCGCCACGGGGCGCGTGAAAGACCGGGCCGTGATCGAGCGGGCCCTGGGTCGGTTGCAGGAGCGCTATGCCACGGTCGCCGACCTCTACGAGATGGCGCTCCGCGACGAGGACGGCCGGCTGCGATTGCACTGGCAGCTGATCGAGGCACGGCGCCAGTGGCGCGATGCCCGCGAGGGGGCGTATCTGCTCCGCACGAATCTCGAAGGCCAGCACGCCGAGGACTTGTGGACGAAGTACATCCAATTGACGGAAGCGGAAGCCGCCTTTCGCGCGCTGAAAAGCGAACTCGCCATCCGTCCCGTCTTTCACCAGCTCGAACGGCGCGTGAAGGCGCATGTCCTGATCGCGTTTCTCGGCTACGCCTTATGGGTCACGTTGAAACACCAGCTGCGCCGCTGCGGCGCGGGGCTCTCGCCCAGCCAGGCGCTCGCGCAGCTCGCGACCCTGCAGAGCGCCGACATTGTGCTGCCCACGACCGACGGCCGGGAGATCCGGCTTCGACGCGTCGCACAGCCCACGCCAGCGCAGCAGCGCCTGCTCGACCAACTCAACATCACCGTCCCCGCCCATCTTGAGTGGAACGCCGAATGTAGTGGAGACTTTGCGGCCTCGTGAGCGGATTTCTTAGGGTTTCTCGACGTCTCGCCGTTTCCGTGACGAACTTGGGCTAAGGTCGCCTCGCCCAGCCGCGCGTCATTCTTTCAAGACGTACAACAGAACGGCCGCCCTCAAAGTGACAAGGGGCGGCCGTTGATGTGTACCGAGCGTCGTGGACGTCAGTTGCCTGCGCCGGCCGCTCTCTGCATCGCTTCGGTGATGATGCCGACCTTCTCGACACCGGCGCCTTTGGCGGCATCGATGACCTCGACGATCTTCCCGTAGGGCAGCGAAGCGGCGCCGATGATGAACATCGTCTTGTTGGTGCGCTGTTCGAAGATGTTCCGGAGCCGTTCCTCGAGCTGCGCCATCGTCAAGTCCTGCCTGTTGACCGAGATCTTCTCGTCCGCGGTGTACACGAGCACAATCTGATTGGTGTCGCTCTGCGCCTGTTGCCTCGCCGATTTGGTCTCAGCCGGCAGGTTAATATCGAGGCCAACAGTCCCCAACGGAAGAGTCGCCATGAAAATGACGAGCAGCACGAGGAGCACGTCGATGAGCGGCGTGACGTTCATGTCCGCCGTGGCGTGCGGAACTCCAGCCTTGAAGACCGTTTCGGCGCCGAGGTGCTTATGGGCGTGTTTCATGATTACTGCCCTCCCGCCGAGCCCGACGCCTTCTTCGGGTCGGTGATGAGGCCGATGTCCTCGATACCGGCCTGCCGGAGCTGGTCCATGGCCGTCATGACGACGCCATAATTGACCGCGGTGTCGGCCTTGATGATGACGATCTTCTCTTTCTGGTTCTCGAGCAGGTCGCTGACCTTCTCGCCGAGCTCGGTGTCCCTGACCGGTTTGGTGTTCAGGTAGATCTGCTTATCCTTGGCGATGGCGATGACGGTCTGACCCTGCGTCTCCGGTTTGTCGGCGGTGTTCCCCGCGACCGGCAGCTTCACACTGACGCCCTGCTGCAGGAGCGGGGCGATCAGCATCATGATGACGAGCAGCACGAGCATGACGTCGACGAGCGGCGTCACGTTGATGTCGGATTTGAGTCCGCCCTGGGCGCCGCCGAGATCCATTGACATAAAACGATCTCCTAACAATGACGGTTCTAGTGGTTCTAGGGGTGCTAGAGGTTCGAAGGGTTCAGCGGAACCATCGAACTCCAGGCACCTCTCGCACCTCTAGAACCCCTAGAACCTCTCGAACCCCTCGTTACGCCGTCTTCCTGATGAAGTAATCGACGAGCTCAGACGAGGAGTTGTCCATCTCGACGTTGAAGTACTCGACGCGGCCGCTCAGGTAGTTGTAGAACCACACCGCCGGAATCGCGACGACGAGCCCAAGCGCGGTCTCCACGAGCGCCTCCGAAATCCCGACCGAGACGGCGCCGATGCCGGCCGACCCGGCCGCCCCGATGCCCTGGAACGCGTTGATGACGCCGACGACCGTGCCGAGCAACCCGACGAAGGGCGCCGTCGACCCGATGGTGGCGAGCGCCGAGACGCCTTTCTTCAAGTCCGACGCCGTCAGCGCCGACGCGCGCTGAATCGACCGGCGAACCGTGTCGAGCAGATCTTCGCGGGTCAGAGTGGCGGCGCCGCCGCTCTCCTGCTGGAACTGATATTCCTGCAGACCGGCAAGGACCACCTTCGCCAGGTGGCTGTAGCGGTAGTTCTTCGAAGAGGACAGCGCGATGGCTTCCTTGAGCCGACCATCCTTCATGTGCTTGGCGACCTGCGGCGCAAAAAGCTTCGACTGGTTACGCGCCTGCATATAGGTGAAAATACGCTCGATAGCGACGCCGGTCGACCACATCGACATTAACAAGAGCACGA